>Ga0307375_10000707_pt1 | contig 39995 bp, 30 predicted proteins | sample TR1MG_FD_202531 | JGI IMG/M metagenome (GOLD analysis project Ga0307375, IMG submission 202531) | Soil microbial communities from Risofladan, Vaasa, Finland - TR-1 | ecosystem: Environmental > Terrestrial > Soil > Coastal area > Acid sulfate soil | place: Finland: Risofladan, Vaasa | collected... | reverse complement strand
TACCCGCCTGCCCACCCATCCGAACTCCCGCATCCACGATCTATTGCCGCACTCTTGGCAGCCGATCGCGTAACCATCACACCACCTTGCCCGCCGGGCAAGGTGGCTACGGCAGTCGCTTACGGATCACCCGGCTGCTGGGCGCAGTGAAACGGAAAACTGAGTTGGCGTCCCTCACGCACTAACCTACTTGCTAAAATAAACCTATTAGGTTAATGTCTGCGAATGGAGAAAGGCACCCCTCACTGCAAGCTGGCCACCATCAAAACGCTGCTTGCAGAAGGCAAAGGTGCGTACCACCCTGACGGCATTGGCGGGCGGTGCCGCATTGGGCTTCGACTTCGATGGCATCGTAGATGTCGTCAAGGCACTGGCGCCGGCAGATTTCTACAAGAGCATGACCACGCACGCGGATCACCGGGTTTGGCAGGACGTGTACCGGCCAACTACGCCAGCCGGTGAGGTCTACCTGAAACTCACGGTCATGAATGACGTACTCATCGTGTCCTTCAAGGAGCTATGACCATGAAATGCCCATCGTGTGCAGCCACAGAACTGGTGAACGACACTCGCGACATGACTTACACCTACAAAGGCGAAACGACCATCATTCCTGGCGTCACTGGTGACTTTTGTCCGACGTGCCGGGAAATGATCCTTGATGTGGCCGAATCAACGCGGGTCAGTACGGCAATGCTGGAATTCAACAAGCAAGTGAATGCGGCGATCGTCGATCCTGACTTCATCGCCAGCGTCCGTAGGAAGCTCGCACTCGATCAGCGTGAAGCGGCCGAAATCTTCGGAGGCGGCGTCAATGCGTTTTCGCGATACGAAACCGGCAAGACCAAGCCGCCCTTGGCGCTGGTGAAATTGCTCAGGGTACTCGATCGTCACCCGGATCTGTTGAGTGAGGTGCGGGCCGCGTAAGCGGCTCCTTCAGTTTTCCTTTTACTCCGGTTCACATCGTTACGGGTGGTCGGTTTGAGAGCATTCCCGGTGGCCGGTTTGGATCGTTAGGGGTAGCCGGTTTCGAGTGGAATATGCATAACTCAACTGTCCGCGAAAACGGGGTAGAACCCACCTGTGCTCGGACGCCCCCGAGCCAACCACGGGACCGTAAGCTCCGGCCATCGCCACTAGCGGGATCGAGGGAACACAACAGGTGGCTGGCGAGGATAGAGTTGGAAACTCTATTACTTCAAAAGCACCCAAGTTTCGGAAAAAGTTGGACACTCTATTACTGAGTTGGACTTTCTATTAGGTCTTACCACAGCCTGAACGTATAAATAAAGGTCGTAAGCCATAGGCTTGAATTTCGCGTGTAAAGGAAGTCGTAAATTTGGCTTCCGCAAGCACCAGGAATGTCTGTCGAAAAATGAAGGTCGTAAATTTATCGCCGGCTTTCGCCGCCCCCGGTCCGCTAAGTGGTGTCGAGGTATACCGCGGCACGATCATCCGAAAGAGTTCCAACGGGTCGATCGGCTATGACGTGATCACCCGACAAAGCCTGCCGAGATCGACTCAAGGTAGGTCACCACAGCCTCGGTACGCCCCTCACGCACGAGGTCGAGCGCTGTCTTGTGGCGGAAGGCGGCTACCGGCTCATTCCTCATCCAGCACAACGCCACATCCCGATCTCCGAAGGCTTCCGTGGCCGCTGACAGCACTCGCAGGATGGAACGCAGCAGTTCCTGCACCTTGGGAGACTGGGGTCGCGCGGTCAGAGTGTTCCGGTGGACGTGCGCGCTGTCTGCCAAATCCTGCAGCTGTAGCGAAAGGCGAGTAGCCACCTTTGCAGGGGAAAGGAACGGTGACTTTGGGCTCTCCAGAAATGCGTTCATCTGCATGGCGTTCATAGGGCACCTCGGTCGTTCTTAATATGCACAACATACGCCCTATCTATGCCCCATACAAGCCTCGCCACCCCTTTGCTCGCGTACTGACGCTGATGTCCGCCAGACTGTTGGCGCGCACCTCGATTTGACCACGGTGCCGAAAATAGAGTTACCAAGGTAGGCGCTAACCAAACCCAGTGTGGGCTGAGCGTGCTCCGGCAATAAAGTGGTCAGTCGGAGGCGCGCACGATGGCCAAATTGGGGCGAGCACCAACACCGTGAGGAATGACCGCATCATGCGCGCACTGTTCCTTCAGTCCGCACGCAACGTGTTGATTGATCGAGGAGATTCGTGGGAAAACTTCAGCCTCGGATCCGACTACGAGAAAATTCCACTTTTGACTGCTGCTACTTTTCGGAGGGATTACCGAGGGTTTGCTGACTTCCCTCGTGGCGTTCCACCACTTTTTCCCAAATTGGCCGGGTTGCCGCTTGGCGGCCTCGTCGATCCTGCCGCGCCAGCGATGGGCCAAATGGAGGTGGATGCGACCGAAGTTGTATTGCATGCCTGACTTTGGCATGCATACCCATTGGAATTGAAATTTCCCAGTACTACCTGTTGAGGATCACCTCGGCAAGCTCATCGAGGCGCGTTTTGCGGTCGCGCCAGCGGGGCATATGCTTGCCTAGGAGTCTATAGAACCGCAGACTATGGTTGTGCTCCTTGAGATGGCAGAGCTCGTGCAGAATGACGTAGTCAATGCAGTCTCTCGGGGCCTTCACCAGCCATGGATTGAGGGTCAGCCGTCCGGCGGGGGAGCAGCTGCCCCATTGGATTTTCATAGCCTGGAGACGCACGGGCGGTATCGGTTGCTTCCATCGGAGTACTCCGAGCATGGCCGCCATCCGTTCTTCGAGAACGATGCGTGCACGCGCCCGAAACCACCGATCCATCGCTGCACTAACTTTTTGCGCTGAATTGGTAGCTGATCGAACTTCCAGGTAGCTTCCATACAGCCTTACGCCTACGTCGACGGCATCTGCCTGGATCACCTTCAACCGATAGCGCCGGCCGAGATACATGACAGATTCGCCGCTCACGTACTCGCGCGGAAGGATGTGTGTACGACGGCGCAGGAACCCGGCAACGTGCTTCTGGATCCAGCGCGCCCGCTTGCGTACCGCTGCGAGAATGGTGGCGCGGGATGCGTCTACCGGGGCATCCACCAGCACGGTGCCCTCTGGCTCAACGTGGATAGCAATGCTGTTCTTCCGCCGCTGAGGCTGACGACGAACAGAAAAATTTACGACCTCGGAACCGTAGTTGAAGCTCCAACCGGTATCCAGCGAGGGGAGATCACGCACGACTCAACCCCATGCGAATGATCTGGATGATCTGATCTACCACCGCCTTGGCCTGATCCAGCCCCACCAGCGCGAACAGCCTTGGCAGCAGCAGCTTGCGCACAGCGGCTTCAATATTTTGCGGGCTGAGCGAATTTTCGGCGATAGCATGGCGCACGATTTCATCTATCTCCATAGCCAGATCGATGTATTCCTGGCGCGCCGGCTCTTCCATCGCGGCAAAGGTCGCTTCACCCAGCACCAGCTTGAGGGCACCGAAGTAAGCCATGGCGTGCTTGTTCTCGCTCAGCACAGCGGGCACGCCGGGCGTTTCACGCGCGCCGACCTTCTGCTCGAATTCCTTGAACAATGCGTACTGCTTGAGCGGGTGGTCGAACATGGCTTCCGCCTCGGCAATGGCCTGCCGAAGCAACTCACCAAAAACCTTCTGGGCGTAGGGATCCTCGGCAAGCTCCTGTTCGATCGTCTTGCGCACGCGCGTCTTGATCAGGTCGGTCTCATTGCGTGTCTTCTCCTCGGACCACGCCTGCGGGTCCTCGACCTTGCCCAGCTCGTGCACGAGGTACACGCCTTGCGGATCACGCACTTCCCTGCCGATCACTTGCTTGTCGACCAGTTTGCGGATCTGTTCCTCGTAAACGCTGTAGTCGACGGTTTCCATCGCGTCCACGCGGGCAATCTGGCGCAGGCTGGAGAAGAATCGCAGGTCGTCCTTGTAGCGACGAATCAGCTCTTCGGAGAAGCTCTGGTCCTCGAAGAAGCTACGGGACGACAGCGCCGTCTGCAGACACAGGCCAAACTCGGTCAGCGCCGCCGAGAAATCGTCGCGCAGTTTCTGCCGCTCGTCGTATTCCTCGCCATCGCTACCCTTGACGAGACGCGGCTTCAGAATCTCGCGGTATTGCTCGGTGTCCTTGCGGTTAGCGACATTCTTGAAGAACGACCACAGGCGGTCGTGCAAGGCGGGCAGGCGTTTGTATTCGGTGCTGAAGGCTTGATACAGGCCATCGAGGTCAGCCAGATCGAAGCCACCCTGGGTACGCTCCTCCAGTTCCTGATACGCGCGAACCGCGATGTCGAGCTCCTTGAGGATGCCGCGGTAGTCCACCAGCACGCCGTAGCGCTTGGCATCGTGCAGGCGGTTCACGCGCGCCACGGCCTGAATCAGGTTGTGGCCCTTCAGCGGCTTGTCGATATACAGCACGGTGTTGCGCGGCTCGTCGAAGCCGGTGAGCAGCTTGTCGACCACGATCAGCAGGTCGGGCGAGCCGTCGCTGCCGAAGTCCTGCAGCACCTGCTTCTCGTAGTCTTCGGCATCGCGTTTCTGATCGACGATGTTCTGTTTCCACCACTTCTGCACTTCCGGCATCGAGTCCTCGTCGACCTCGCTGTTGCCTTCGCGCGTATCCGGGGCGGAGATCACCACCGCGCTGGTCACCAGTCCGGTGTCATCCAGCGCCCGCTTGTATCGGATCGCGTCTAGCTTGCTGTCGGTGGCGACCTGGCCTTTCAGGCCGGTATCCAGCTGCTTGATGTTCTCGTTGAAGTGGGAGGCGATATCCCAGGCGATCAGCTCGATGCGGTTGGCCGCGCCGTAGACGGCCCGTTTGCCGGCGAACTTCTTCTTGAGATCCGAACTTTGGGCGGCCGACAGGCCCCCAGTGATCTTGTCGAACCAGCGATTGACCGCCTCCTCGTTGATATCCAGCTCGGGCACGCGCTCCTCATACAGCAGCGGCGCGACAGTCTCATCCTCCACCGCGCGCTGCATCGAGTACGCGTGCACGATGGGGCCGAACTTGTTCGCCGTCTTTTCGTTCCTCAGCAACGGTGTACCGGTAAAGGCGATATAGGCCGCCCTCGGCAGTGCCTTGCGCATGCGCTCGTGGGTTTCGCCGCCATGGCTGCGATGGCCCTCATCCACCAGCACGATCAGGTCGGGCGAATCGTTGCGACATTCCGGCAGCTTGGAGGCGGTTTTGAACTTCTGCACCAGCGAGAAGGTGATGCGTTCCGTGCCATGGCCGATGCGTTTGGCCAGCTCGCGCCCGGAGGTCACCTTGCTGCCCTCGCCTTCCTTGCGGGTAGCTATCGCCGAGCCAAAGGCGCCGCCGGTCATGAAATTGCGCGCCAGCTGGGTCTCCAGATCGATGCGATCGGTCACCACCACCACTCGGCATTCCTTCAGCGCGCGGGTCAACAGCAGCGCCTTGGTGAGGAAAACCATGGTGAAGCTCTTGCCCGAACCGGTGGTATGCCACAGCACACCGCCTTCCCGCCCGCCGTCGGGACGCTTCTGCGCTATGCGTGCCAGCAAGGCGCGGATACCGAAAAACTGCTGGTAACGCGCCACCAGCTTGCCGACCTTGCGGTCGAACAGCACAAAGCCGCGCAGGAACTCCAGCAACCGGGCGGGCGTGAGCAGCCCCACCAGCAGGCGATCCTGATCGGTGAGCAGCATCGGCTGCGACCACATCGCCTCGAAGTAGGTGCGCAACCGGGCCGGCTTGCCTTCGAACAACGCGCGCTGCGTATCCAGGCGCAGCGTGCGGTTCTTGATGGCTTCCAGCGGCTTGTCGTCGAACTCTTCCTCGCGCCAGCGCGCCCAGAACTTGGTCGCCGTGTGCGTGGTGCCGTAGCGACCATCGGTCTGGCTGATCGACAGCAGCAGCTGGGCATAGGCAAACAGCTGCGGAATCTCGTCCTGACGCTGGTTGCGCAGGTGCTGGCTGATGCCCTCGGTGACCATCGCCTTGCCCACCTGCCCCGACTCAGGCCGCTTCGCCTCGATCACAACCAGCGGCAGGCCGTTGACGTAACAGACGATATCCGGCGTGCGGTGATGCGTGCCCTGGGCGGACAGCAGCTCACACTCCTCGGTCACGTCCCACAGGTTCGCCGCCGGATCGGCCCAGTCGATGATGGAGACGGTCGGCTGATGCTTCTTGCCGTCCGGCATGAACTCGGTGACGGTGATGCCCAACGCCAGCTTGTTGTACAGCCGCTCGTTGGCCGCCAACAATCCCTCGGCCATCGACAACGCCGACAGCTCGCGCACGATCTGGTCGATCGCGCTGGGTGACAGCGGAAAGCGCTCGCCCTTGTAGTCGAAACGGCGACTCTGCAGTACCTCGATCAGGCGCGGCTTCAACAGCACCTCGCGGGTGCTGCCGCGCAGGGCCAGACACTCGGCGACAGTGAGATAGCGCCAGCCCAGATTCGCCAGCAGGTGCAAGGCCGGCAAGTGGGCGCTGTATTGCTCGCGGGTGTCGGGGGCGCTGTCGTTCATGATCTGGCTGCCTCCGCAGCTTTAGACAAACCCACACGACGTTTACCGGTGAGGAGCTGTTGCATCAGCCCCTGCTTCTCACGTTGCAAGCGTCCCAACTCCCCCTTCAGCGCCTCGATAGTGCAGTCAGACGCCGCGAGTACTTCAACGATCCTTTTCTGTTCTTTCCTGCCCGGGATCGTGACTTTGATCTGTGCGAAGTGCTTGAACTTCAAGCTCCACGTATCCGACACCATGCCTTGGGAGTGTCGATAAAACTGAAACACCATGCTATCGAGCTTGAAGAGGTAGGCAGCGAATTTTGCGTCAACCTTTTCATTCGGCACCAAGACGGTGTACGCAGGACTAACGATGCCTTCCAGCGAAGACAACGCCGATACACCCTGCCACATGCGCATCGTGTTGTAGCCAATGTCGCCCTTGCATATGCGGAGATACTTGGATTTATCGTCGTTGGATGTGTCCTTGCGGCCTACATCACTCCGAAGGATCACCCCTTCGTCGCGAGTTATGGAAAGCAAAGGCAGGTCGTCCCGAACAGCCTCAACGCGTTCAGCGAACAGGTCACCCAGACGGGTGACATACCAACCGCCCCCTTTACTACGCGGCTTGAGAAGCTCCCGCATCAAAGCACGCTTTTGCTTGAGACTGTTCATGAGCAGGCGTTCAGTCGTGGCAATAGCGCGGTCCCACGTCGCGAGCAAACGACCTATGCGCTGTTGCTCAGAGGTCGGAGCGACAGGAACGGAAATTTGCTTTAGGAGACCCGCATTCAGATGACTGATCCCACCAGACTGACCAAACTCACGTATAGCTTCGTACTTCCACCATAAATATTGGAAGTAAAAGTCCGAGAGATGGCCATCATGCAGATGAATGGCCGCAGAGTTCTGGTTCGTTGAAGCTGCTATTCCCAACTTCGCCACTTGGCCTCGAGTCTTGCCTTGGCCATACATCGCCATCAGCAAAGTGCCCGGTGGAAATAATTTGGCAGCGGAGTTCTTGACGCCGGCATCAGTGATTTTTTCTTTGGTATCGGTGATGGTGTTGAAGCGAATTTCACCAGTAGTCACCCACGGTACGTCCCCGCCCCAGTAGCTGGGCTCAGAGCGATCCGGAGTTCCACCGGAGGTGATGTGAGCAATGTCACCCAAGGGACAGCGCTTCCAGCCTTCAGGAAGCATTTTTGCCACCCTTGCGACCACGCTTCTCCACCGCCTCAAGCTCCTTGATGTCTTCCACATCCGCAGCCAGCGCATCGGCCTCCCGCCGCTTCGCATCGAACTCCGCATAGCGCTCATGCGCCACCTGCTGCATGCGCTCGTGGCTGATCCGTCCCGCACCTTTCAACAGTGGCCGCTCGTTGAAGTCGATGAAGTTGTCCACGTACTGGCGCCAGTCGGCCATGCGGATGTCCTGGCGCTTCCTGGCACGATCCTCCGCATAGTCGAGGAACATCGCGGCGATGCGATTGAGCTCCTCCACCTCCTCCGCGGCGAGGTAGTTCTTGGCCACGATCACGTCGGTCTTGCGCACGCGCCCGGCCTTCCAGCTGGTGAGCGCCATGTTGGGCTGGCTGGCGTCGGCGCGCTTGAACACGATTTCTGCTGCCGTCTGCTGGGTGACGGCAAACAGCATCTTGTTCTGCACCACGGCGAAGAACTGGCCGGCTGCGGCGGGGTCGTCGCCGTAGTCCACCGACAGCGCGAACAGGTCGCGGACCTTCTGGTAGAAGCGCTTCTCCGACGTGCGGATTTCGCGGATGCGTTCCAGCAGCTCGTCGAAGTAATCCCAGCCGGCGGGATCCTTCAGGCGCTCGTCGTCCATGACGAAACCCTTGACCAGGTACTCCTTGAGGTGGGTGGTGGCCCACTGGCGGAACTGGGTGCCGCGCGGGGATTTCACCCGGTAGCCCACGGCCAGGATCATGTCGAGGTTGTAGAGTTTGAGCGGGCGCCGCACCTGCCGGCGGCCCTCGGTGCGAACTATTAAGTCATCTTTAATAGTTGCCTCGCCCTGCAGCTCGCCCTCCGCCAACACGTTCTTGATGTGGATGTTGATGTTGGGCACCGAGGTCTGGAACAGCTCGGCCAGTTCCGCCTGGCTCAGCCACACGGTGCCGTGTTCGGCACGAAGGTAGAAACGGGCGCTGCCGTCTTCGGTGGGGTAAAGCACCAGCTCGCCATAGCTTGGCGACGGCGCCCCACCTTCTTCGCGTGGCGCCTTTTTCGGCGGCTGGCGCTCACTCATAGCCGAGTTCCTTGAGGTAGCCGGCCATCTGTTCTTCCAGCCTGGCCAGTTCGGCCTTCAGCTCCAGTCGCTCCTTGCGCACTGCCATCAGGTCGATTTCCTCCTCTTCCTCGAAGGTATCGACATAGCGCGGAATGTTGAGGTTGTAGTCGTTCTCGGCGATCTCGGCGGGGCTGGCCAGATAGGCGTACTTGTCGACATTGGTACGCGCCTTGGCGATGTCGAGGATGCGCTGCAGGTCGGCGTCGCGCAGGTAGTTCTGGTTCTTGCCGTCCTCGTAATCGCGGCTGGCGTCGATGAACAGCACCTTGTCGTCCGCCTTCTTCTTGCGGAAGATCAGGATCGCGGCGGGAATGCCGGTGCCGTAGAACAGCTTTTCGGGCAGGCCGATCACGATGTCGAGCAGGTTCTCGTCGATCAGCTGCTTGCGCAGCCGCCCCTCGGCCGCGCCACGGAACAACACGCCATGGGGCACCACCACCGCCATGCGACCGGTGCGCGGTTTCATGGTCTCAACCATATGCAGGATGAAGGCGTAATCGCCCTTGGTGCGCGGCGGCACCCCGCGGCGGAAGCGGCTGAACTTGTCGGTATCAGCGCCTTCGTGGCCCCACTTCTCCAGCGAGAACGGCGGATTGGCCACCACGATGTCGAAGTGCTTGAGGCTGGCCTCGCTGTCAAGCAGCTTGGGGTTGCGAATGGTGTCGCCCCACTCGATACGGTGGTTGTCCTCGCCGTGCAGGAACATGTTCATCTTGGCCAGCGCCCAGGTGCTACCGATGGCCTCCTGACCGTACAGCGCGTACTTGCGCGAGCCCGACCGCTCGCGGATCAGCCGGCCGACCTTGAGCAAGAGCGATCCCGAACCGCAGGTGGGGTCACTGATCTCGTCGCCCTCCTGCGGATCCATCAGCTGGGCCATCAGCGCAGATACCTCTGGCGGCGTGTAGAACTCGCCGGCCTTCTTGCCGCTGCTGGAGGCGAAGTTCTTGATCAGGAACTCGTAGGCGTTGCCGATGATGTCGAGCGTGCCGATCCGGCTAGGACGCAGGTTGAGCGCCGGCTTGGCGAAGTCCTCCAGCAGATGGCGAAGGATGTCATTTTTCTGCTGCTCGTCACCCAACTTGGTGGAGTTGAAGCTGATGTCCTGGAACACGTCGCGCAGCTTGCCGATGTTGGTTTCTTCAATGGCATGAAGCGCCTTGTCTATGCGCTCGCCATTGCCAGGAGCATGTCGCTGCTCGTATAGGGCGTAGAAGTTGGCCTTGGGTGGCAGCACGAAACGCTCGTTCTTGAGCATCTCCTCAATCAACTCTGGATGATCGCCGTACTCGATCTTGTAGCTGTCGTAGTGGTCCTGCCAGACGTCGGAGACGTATTTAAGGAAGAGCATCGTCAGGACGTAGTCCTTGTAGATACTTGGATCGACGGTGCCACGGAAGGTATCGCATGCCGACCAGACCGCAGCATTGATGGTGTCCTGGGCGATGTCTTTCACGCTCATGTTTGTTCCTTTTCCTTAGTTCAGCCGAGCAACTGCTCGGCGATGGCCGCCAGTTCCAGATCGCGATTTCGGAGCAGGGACTGCAGCACTTGTTGTTCGGAGGTGGCGAGCGTGGCCAAAGCGGCGATCGCCCGCTGCTTTGCCATCGAGGGAATGGTGATCGGGACGGCTTCGAGCACCGGCTTTCGGATACTGAGTTGGGAGCTGCCTTCGGCGGCTTGCGCCCAATAACGTTGGACGGGCGCTTGATTCAGCTGCCACGCCAAGAATTCCGGGAGCACTCGTCCGGGCTGTTTCAGCCGCATCACATAGAGATGCGGTGAGGAGACCATGCGAGCAGAAACCCCGGTAACGACGCAAGCGTAGTTAGACGCCCCACGTGCAGCGAAGAGGATGTCCTTCTCCTGCAGCCAGTCCGGCTCCTTGCGACCGTATATCTCGGTTCGCATCAGCTCGTCGCGGGATTTGATACCAGCCCGTGATACATCCTTCATCTGGACCACTGCAACGGAACCGCCGAGGACCTCGGCAACGGCACCCCGGAACGGGTGCCCTTGACGGATATTCACCAAATCATGGAGTTCTATTTTTAGTGCATCATTCGTCATGATGCGCATGTTACTTGACTTACGTGACTTATGCAACTAGGTTGGCATCAAATTTACGCATCAAATTCATTGGTGCAGTTATGGTGAACGAAATGGCAAAGAACGAAAAGACGTCCGGCCGCGTATCCCACACCGCCTCCGACGTGCTCCGGAACAAACGCTCCAGCAGCACCGCCAAATCGCTAGCCGGAAGCGTTCTGGCGCAGTCCCGGACCAGCAAAGAAACGTCCGCTGGCGTCGCCACCAAGGCGGCAAAGGCACTGGATGACAGCCGAACGAACCGGACGACAAAGTCCCTAGCGGGCAGTGCGCTTACGCAGAAGAACAAGTGACGGCGCCGCACAGCGCCTGATTAGTCTCGAGCCTCACTCAACCCCAATCGAAGGCCTACCTTATGGAAGAGAGCATCAGCACCCCGGTGAATGACGGCCACTCGGGGCCGACATCCCGCGTCCCGGATGACATGGAAGCCTTGACGGCTCGGGCAAGAGAGGGTGCCGGCGCGATTTCACAGCAGGCTCAAGAAGTCGCCACCCGGGTTGCCGCACTGGCGGAATCTGAAAAACAGATGGCTGCCATATTGGCAGATATCCGCGCCATGCAGGCGGAGGTCGCAACTGCGGCAACGGCTGCTGCGAAGGCGAAGACCGACATCGAGAGCCGCATGGGGACTGTGACCGCGCAGGCCACGCGCATTGAGGAGGCGCATAAACATGCGGATCAAATACGCGGTGAACTTGATAAGGCGTTGACATCGGCGACGCAGCACGCGACGGGCGCCGAGGGCTTCAGAGCGACTTGTCAGTCAGCGAGCGACGCGGCCACTGCCGCTTTATCGGCACTGCAAAACATCAAGGGTTCGGCCAAAGGCGAAGCAGACGGGGTATCCGCCGCGCTATCGGCGGCCACCACGGCGGCAGAGGCCACCAAGAGCCTGGCGGCAAAGGCCGAGACAATCGAACAGCGCGTGGCTAAATATGAGACAAGGCTGGCTGAACTTGATATCCAATGCACCAACCAACTGAAGGCCATCACCGCTTTGCTACCCGGCGCTACAAGCGCCGGCCTAGCTACCGCATTCGATGACCGCCGCAAGACTTTTCTGAATCCCGGCAGGCGTTGGCAGTGGCTTTTCATTGGGTCCCTCGCGGCTCTTACCCTCCTTGCAAGCACTGCATTGCTTCATTCCCTTCTATCAAATACGGTGCCAACGATCGAGGACGTGCTGGTTCTCTGGCTGACCCGCCTTCCTGTAGCGGCGACCTTGGCATGGCTAGCACTGCACGCAAGTCGTGAATCAGCCCTGGCCAAGCGCCTTGAAGAGGACTACGGATTCAAAGCAACTGCCGCGGCTTCGTTCCAAGGCTTTCACCAGCAAATGGCCGAGATGGGTGCTGTGGTTCCGACAAATGCACCGCTTTCCAAGCTCTGCGAAGACACGTTGACAACCATCGCCAACCCGCCAGGACGCATTTACGAAAAGCATAAGCTCGGTGTGTCGCCGTCGGCTGAGATCGCAAGCGCGCTAAAGAGCGTGACAGAGGTGCTCAAAGTACAGAAGACGCCCTAAGTGGACGGCCTTTATAATCTAAACCACATATACCCATCTGCAGTCGCTGGTCTGAACACGGCCGAACGAACACTGAACACCTCAGCGTCTGGCGCCCGATGACGCCAGTCCGGTCCTTGAAGCTCTCGTTGTGAAGCTGCGCACCGGCACGATGAAAGCATGTACCGGGTACTGGACTATCTTCTCAATCTGTCCATCTGCTGATGGATGGCCCAATCTGCAAATAGGCGATTTCCGCTAGCAGCGTAGGGCACCGGCAGCCGCCCTTGAAGAGCTACTCAAACTTCTGCTTCTCGAATGCTTTCGCGCCCTTCAACAATGCTTCCTTGGTGGCGCGTCCTGCTCGCATCGATACGACAGTTGAATTGCGCCCCTCCCGCTTCGGTGCATCACTTGCGCCCGCAGCCGCCTTCTCGGATGGAGTCAACGATGACGCGAGCATCTTTTGCTCAACCTCGTTATTGAAATTGTCGATCGCCGAAGTCAGCGGCGACACATTAGATGTGGCTGGAATCTCAAACGGACACCAAAGGTCCTTCCGGATCGCCTTGTTCTGAATGTCTTGGCTGATCAATATTAAGACGTCTTCTCTGTCCGCCGAGAACTCAAGTGAGCGATACGCTGTTTCGAAGTCTGCCGAGGTAATCTTCTTACGGCCGGCCTTTCGAGCCACGAGATAAGCCAGCGTTAGTAACTTTACAATGGTGCGGCGTACGCCGAAAGTGTAGCTGTAGATCTGACCAACGACCTCTTTGGCGGTCGATGGAAACGTGTCAGGTGAAACGCGGAACAGTTCGCCCAGATACACTAGCAACTCCGGCGAATCGGCCCGATCTGGAAGTAGGACGATCAAATCAGCGAGCAGGCGTTGCCGCTCCTCTTGGCTTCGAGTCTTTAGTCTATGCATCATGCTGAGGTTCGCAGAGAAGATGAGTTTCGGTCCAATGCTATTCATCAACAACAGGAGGCTTGTCGCGCGGCTGTTCGCGCTCAAACTTTGTGTAACGAACTGAAGCTCATCCAACCCTAGCAGGCAAACACCATCTCGATACGCCCTAGCTCTCGCCACGCGGAGCGATGCCGTGCTTGATGTCCGCGGACGGCGAGCAGCCAATGATTCCTGCTTCTCAGTGCCGCATGGAAATGGGTCCTCGACAAACGGCTGTAGGAGGTCACTCACTCCAAGACCGGAGCGCAAAGTCAGACTCCACATGGCCTTCAAAGGCAAGCCCTTGAGTCCGGCGATGTCAATCGATTCAGGCTCGCCAAATATTCTCGCAAGAGCATGGAATAACTGCGTTTTTCCCACGCCTGCTAAGCCAGTCATGCAAATCGCTTTCGCATCGCTGTCCCGAGGACCTTGATATAGACGGCGCATGAAACACTCGACGTCCGTATATTCAACCATTGCGTGTCCTCGCGCGACAAGATACAGCTTTCGCAAGACTTCACGTTGCTGGCAAGTCGGAATGTAAATGGCAGACATGGCCTCACGGAGCCTTATAGCGGCGATCTCTGAAGGGTCTCCATCCAACCCGCTAATCGGCTGAGCCATCACCACCACGCGCTTATCGATTTCTCGGTCCGATAGGTCGTGGTCAAACCTGCTCTGCCAGGGGTTGTTCTTCACTGATAATTATCCCGTTACCTTCTTGCGTCGGCCGGCGATGACCTTGCTCTCCCCGTCGATCAGTGGATCGCCAATCCTTCGCTTCGCTCTGCCTCGACGGAGGTCGCCGGCATCCCAGTCAACGCCCGTCTGATCCTTCAATTTATCGGCGTAGCTCGCTTCTGAAGCAAGCGCGTGCTTGCGCTGCAAGGATTGAAGGGCGGCGGCTTCGTCTGCATGCGCTTGGAGCTGCGACAGGGGCACGTAAAGTTCTTCCTCGCCGTTTCGCAATCGGAGCTTGGCTTCAAGCTCTATCAGCTCTCCATCGACCTCCACCCACGCGTGACGAACGCACAGAGCGAGGACATAGCCGTCCAACCTAACGCTCTGCCCTGAGGTAACTCTCTTGAAGACATTCCTTTCAATCAATCGCTCGGAATGGAAACGACGCTTACCAAGAAATACGCCATCTCGCGTAAGGTCGAATGATATGGGCTTCAGAAATGACCTGACTGCCTCATCAAAGGACATTGAGACCGCGCTTGTTCGCATCCGGCCATCGAGATACTTCCATACGTTATGAGGTGTAGGAGGGATATCTCCATTGACAAACTCCGTGATCATGGAGGGAGTCATCCGAGGCGAGGCATCGCTGGCGTGGTTGTCCTTGACACACCTAAGAATCTCTCGCCGAGCCATCTGCATCACGTTTAGTTTGCTCAGGACAAACGTCGGCTCTCCCAGTGTTTGCACAGCGCGCGGATGGCTACTTTCTGTAGTTGGCTTTGCTTGAGGCGACCAGCTCGGTGCAATTTCCATGATTGGAAACTTCTGTTGCAGTTCTTCAACGATCTGCCGCGACGCTCCGGGTCCACGATCACTGATGTAATTCCCGGACAGTCCTTGTGCAACCCATTCGTCTGATTCGATATCCACGCCAAACAGAGCGCAAACTTTCTTTTTTCCGACCGCCATCGAGAACAACATGGTCGAGTAGGCTTCCGATTTTTCCGAGCCTAGTGCAAATCCAACCCCGCAAACTTCACCTGATGCGATATCAGTAGACCGCGCAACGCACAACGGCGGCATAGGATCATCCGAAAACATTGAACGCGGCCGTTCCGGTATGTAGAAAGCATCCACTTCAATCGCCTCAAGCAGGCTCCCATAGCTTTCACTAAATGAACCAATTTCCTGCGCACTTTGACGAACTCTCGCCTGACCGTAGATCGTGCGTTGCACTTGTTCAAGACCGAACCACTCAACTACGCGATACCTAAACTCCCCATACGTTGGGAACGGTTTTCCCTCAGGATGAAAGAACTCGCAGATATGTCCACTATGCCTTGTTTTGCAACCAAAAATGCCTTTGTCACGCATCGAATCACGGTAAATTGACCTCATTGTGACCTTGATGCCGCAGTATTTTAGATAGCCTTTGATGATCAGATCAATCAGTGGAGCCGAGGGGTAACCGTGATTGGACCCTTTTGATAGGGAGTGACGTCCACGCTTTATACCTTGGTGCTTAACGGCATCACGGTCCCAATTCCCGCACATATGCGTTGGCGACATCAGTGACCATATGTTGTTTCCAAAAAGAAGGTACGAAAGTAGCCACAACTGAAGTCGATGTGGGTGCTGCGCAGGGGAGCAGGTGGGCGCATGTGCGGCGATCACAGAAAGCGGTTTCGGCGCACTTAGAATATCGTCGATATGTGACAGGAGCGGGGCAATGTGACTGAATCGACCTTCCACTTTTTGACGATATGAGCGCTTCGCGGCACCTCTACGTGTATCAATTTGATCAAAGTTGATGCCATCAACCAGGAGAAGCCAAGGTGGCATTGTGTGCTGTGGTGTTGCTTGGACTAGATTCTGCGACGCCAGATCAGCTTCAAATTGATCACGCGGTAGATGGTCAAGGAATACCCTCCATTCACGCGCGTCTCGCCTGAATGAAACAAGTGTCACCAACCCCGTGCATTCGTCATTTCGAAGAAAGTAATAACGACAGTTTTTCTTAAGAGCTCCATGGCCATTGGGCGAGATCAATTGGAGACCAATCGCCACTGCTACCGCCTGAACCACTCGGAGTAGACATCAAGAACGTCACGAGTCTGGGGTTGAAGTGGCCTGTCCATCAGGAAAGGGGTAAAAAGGTCGACCATGATCCGGCGGTGCCAGACAGCCCTCTTCAATACCGCTAGCGCTGCCTCTCGGGCAATCTTAAGCCGGGTCATCACACTCAGCACGACGGCCGCAGCAACCTGAGGTCTTCCAACAGACTCATTGAAAATGGCCTCAGCTTCGGTCTCTATGTCCCGCGAAAGCCTCGTGAGCGCTGCTTGTGCCGTAAATAGTTCACGTAGATTGCATCGAACATGAAAATCAATCTCAATGCTGGCGAGTTGGACGGTTCGGATGCCTGCGCTTAAGTAGTAATCATTTTCCAACTTGTGCCGTGCGATGGCGCCGGCATCATCAATATCCTGCACAGGCTTACCGTATCGTGATAGGCGGCGCCGAAATGACACAGGTCGATCTTTCACGTTCCAGTTTACCAGGTATGGTCCAGCATCGTCCTCTAGAAAAAGCAAGAGGTCGCCAATGAAGGGAAATGGCACCCATTGACACTTCCCCGTTGTTGCATCAATGACCTTCACCTTGGGGTGACTTTTTAGTATTCCAATGCGATCTGCTATCTCGATGGTGCCGATCGCGTGAGGCAGCGTCATCCCGAGTGCTCTCGGGTGACCATGCATTGGGTTCGCGCACGGCAGAGGTGAGAGCACCTTCTGCTCGTGGATATCCCAAACGTTGTGGTTGTACAGTGCGAGAATCGCTACGCTCTGTTCCGCGAGTGAAAGCAGATGCATTTCGCGAAAACCAAGTTTCTCAGGATATAGGACTGAAGCCCGACTGATGGATGGCGCTTCTTTGGGAGTAGCATGAATCGCCGGCACATAACTTTTGCCCCAAGCGGGCGTACCTTGACGCTCTTGAATGCGTCGCAATCGTTCGACTGAGATTTTTCCGGCTGCCACGTCAGTGGGCTTCTGATGATGGTTGGGCCATCCACTTCATTGCGATTTCATTTCGTGGGATATTTTGGCGCTGGTTGAATCAATGGGTTTGGCCTGGTAATGCACGCCGCGGTTCGCTTGCAACCATAGATGGATATCGGCATTAGCCCAGCGACGCTGGCGGCCCACCTTCACAAATACTGGCCCTTCCCCTCTTGACAATAGCGACTCAAAGGTTCGGACTGAAATGCCAAGGGCCCGTGCCACGTCACCTGCATTGAGAAGGGGTTCCATTGCACCGCCTTGCAATCATCGTCGCATAGAAAATACGCTGGCTGACCTGACAAAACCAACACAGTTTGCAGACAGAAAATGTCAACTCGTAATCGCTACCAGATGCCAGGCCACGCGTTGGGTTGGTTGCCAACGTCAACGGCAGGAACATCTGTTTGGTTAAGTCTTGAGGGGTATGACGTTGTCGATCGTGCTGCTGCCTATGGCAGCGGTGCTTTTAGCAGATGGCCTGCGTTCGACAGCGTCCTCTATGCCAGTTTGTTACCTGCATCGCTAGCCAAGTGGGCTCCATCTTTTGCCACTTACGGTCCGCCAGGCTATGACTGCGGGACCGTTACTCCAGCGCCGAAGCTGTGCCTGGAGGCTCTTGATTTTCCGGCCAATCGGACGGAGTGGTTGCGGCGCGCAAATGCCGTTGCTGCGTCAAGCACAAGCTCCTCCGTTCTCCTGGAAACCCTTCGATATCCGCATCAAGTTCTGAGATTGGGCTATGGCATTGCCGTTGAGGCTGCTCGTCGCGATGGAATCGAAGCACCTGAATTCAGTTTTGGACTTGGACTTGTTGCAATTGGCAACTTTGGACTACTGTCGCGCGCCACCTGCGACGCTTGCTTCAGGGTCGCGGTCCCAGGCCTGCGTCGTTGCGCACTCCACACGCAGTCGAAGTTTATCGATGTGGATTCCACGACGAAGCATCCCATAAAATCAGTGGCCGCACGGACAGCGCGTCGTGTCATGAAGCATCTCGAGTGGCCGACAAATCGACCTCCTGAACTGGATTGGGGCAACACCGAGGAATGGATCGCCGCAGCAATCCTCTGGCCGCAGTCGGTGCGACTCCTGCCAAGTGTGTCCAGTGAAATCGACGCATCGCTACGAGAATCGCCAGAGGTGATGGCCCTGTTACAGGAAGACATCCTTGACTGTTCACAACAAGGGAAACTCAAAGCCTTGCGATCCTCGATTGACCTCCATGAGTGGTACCCCGGCGCATGGCCAACAAAAATTCGACTCGCCGAAGCTTGGATAAAGGCCGAGCGGGTGGTTGCTCCAGGGAGGCCGCCCAGGGGGTTGAGAGAAGTCAACAGGGAGCGTCTGAAGATTGCCGTTTCCTTGCTTGGTGAAGGCAAGTCAAAGGGAGAGGTTGCCTCGTTGTTGGGAATTGAGCGATCTCATTTGAGCCACCTGCTAGGGCGAGCACGCGCGGCTCGCAGATCCGATTGACCATCGATATGAACCAGCCAACGTCGAGCGGTTGGTGGATGCCCCCAAGCGTCGGCCCGCTGTTCGAGGACGAACTCCTCTACAGCTGGTGTAGTCGTCATCACGTAGTCGCCGGAAACGCGCGGGATTCGACAACGTGCCTGCAATTGTTTGGCCACCCGCTTTTTGGCAGTGCGCACGATTTTCCGTGCCGCCTAGAAGAGTTCATCAAACGAACTGGTGGCGAGCTAGGAACTGTCGAGTCGATCACCTACTCAAACACGTTGCTACCCTACTATCTTCGGTTCTGTAGCGCTGACCGCGTGTCGCGCGCCATGATGAGTGTTAGACAGGGAGGGATCGGGTCGCTGAAGGCAGAGCTCGGCATACTCGCGACGCGATTCGGTGCGTGTCACCCGCTGAAAGCGTGCACGAGATGCCTCGAAGTTGATTCAGAATTGCATGGGATGGGCTACTGGCATGTCACGCACCAGCTACCCGGTGTTCTGCTCTGCCCAAAGCATGGCTTTCCACTGCTTGGCGCTTCAGTGAAAACCAACGGAAACGGTCGTTTTCAGTGGTACTTGCCGCGACGAGACATTCTTCATCCAGTAGACGAGGTTACTCTAAGTGGTCTCGAAGACATCAAAACGAGGGATCTTCTTGGAAAGCTGGCAGCCTGCTCGATAGGGATCCACAACGCAGAGCCAATGTTCCGAGTCGAACCCACTCGCTTCGCATCCGTCGTGATGGACCAACTGCATTCGATGGGACTAGTTACTCCAGGAGGTAGTGTAAGACAGCGACCATTCTGCGAAATGATTCTGGAGCTAACGAGTCGCCTACGAATATTCGACACGTTTGCCGCGCTCCCTGATTCCCTATCGGCTGTGTCATCACAGTTCTGTCGACTGACCCGCACGCCACGTACAGCAACGCATCCGATTCGTTGCTCTATCCTGATACTCGCCTTCTTTGGGTCGTGGAGCGCGTTCAGAGAAGTGTGCGACGCTTCTGTCCCTGACGAAGTCGATCCAATCAGAATCGCGAAGACTGATCGTCACGATCAGCGTCGTCGGAAGATGGATGCATCTATGCGCGATGACATTCTTCAGCGCATCCGTGCAGGTGAGTCCTGCAGGTCTGTTGCAACATCGGTCGGAATTGACACGACAACGGCGATGTCTTGGGCGGCCTCCGCGGGAATATCGGTATCACGGCGCGCAAAGTCGATGACAGCTGAAGTTCGTCAGACCGTCGTGTGCGCATTGATGGAAGGGAAGTCAAAGGCCGAAGTTAGTGAAGAATTCGGCATATCTTTTGGCACATTTCGCTATTTGCTTCGAACGGAGACTGGGCTCAGGAGAAGGTGGGTCGATGCCTGTTTCGAACGGACGAGATCAGCCCTACGCACGAAATGGGCTGGACTTGCCTCAAGGAATCCAACGACGACCTCTACAGGATTACGCGGTCTTGATCCAGCTACATTCACCTGGCTCTATCGGAATGATTGCGCTTGGCTCCAGGACTTTTCTTCCCGATTGACCAAAGCTACGAGGACGAATAACGCATCCGTTGACTGGCAAGAGCGAGACATCACCCTAGCTGAGGCCATTCGCCTTACTGCATCGAGTCGATTAGACCTATTCGCGCGTCAATGCTTGACTCGGGCACAGTTGTTCGATGCGATTCCACGGCTCAAGCCGTTGACGAAAAAGCTAACGCTTCTTCCACTCGTTCGAGCTGCGATCGAGGAGGTCACATCAGGATTATGGTAGTAAGTTATGCTGATCAATGGTCATCCATGCCAATGAGTCAGCAGCTTGCTGACCCATTTCATACCTCTCATCAATTGGGCAGCAGCCTGCTGCCTAAACGGGTTGGGGCTACGCAGGGCCCAAATTGTAGATTGGCAGGATGTTGACTAATCACTGCCAGCACAGTTGACCAGGCTCGCCGAGCAACTTGACCAGCGTCGCCAGTCAGTTGACCATCCTACTGAAGCTCCGCCACCCATTTGAGCCACGTGCTACGTAAGTTTGCCCTCGCGTCGCGTGTATATTCCATTCGAAACCGGCCAGCCCTAATGATCCAAACCGGCCACCCGAAATGCTCTCAATCCGGCCAATTGTTGCGGCCCGCTGTCGAATCCTTCCTAACCGGCAATCGCGCCCATTGCTGGAAAGTGCAGGCTGTATCGCTCACCTTCAGCGGATATCCGGGTCATCCCAACGCCGAGGCAACCGGAATGCGCTGATCGCTGGGTCGGGTGGTCCGAATTCGAGCTCCAGCCAATCGTCGTCTTGGCCCGGTCCCAAACGTTCGATCCGGGCAGACCTGAAGAGCGTAACGAGCCGTAACGAGCCCTATCGCAGCTCCGGGCCTGGATGCGGATCCGGTTACGCCGGAGGCGCGTCTCGTCCCGCGGTCGGACTAACGACTTGCAACATCGTGGAGGCTCGCTGGGTTGGGCACCGACATGATGTCGCCATTCGTCTCGCCTAACGAGACGGAATTCGAGGGCAAGGTCAGGCGCTGTCCGGCTCGACTTCGCGTAACTCTCGCAGCAACTGCAGATCACACACGGCCCCAGCATTGGCGCGCGTGATCCGTTAGGAAATAGGGCACGTAGCTCGGGGGCCGCATTGCCGCCCGAGGTCGGATCTGGCTACTGGTTCAGAGCGGGTGAGGCGTCAGCCGGCATGGCCGTCTGCTTTCGGGGCGATATCTTGGGCGCGTGACAAGGCGACGCTCAAACAAACAGGCCAGCGCGGCCGATGCTCGGGTTCTTGGTGAACTGATAATTCGCGTACGGCGTGACCACGTCCTGGTCGGATTTGTGGTTCTCGATCACGATGAACTGAGCCTGGTCGGCCATACCCTGAAGATAGCGGTAGAAGTGCGTCGCCACATCGGCTTTACGCAACTCCAATTCATCGTCAGTGAGATCCTCGAAGCGCTCCTCTTCCGCGGGACGATAGGCAAAAAGCGGCGAATCCAGGATGACGAAGCCCGGATGCGGCCGCCCTTTCTCGATGCAATAGACGAGCACGGCGATCTTGAAGGCTGCATGAAGAAGCGCTCGAACCCCCGCGCCATTATCGCGGCGGCGCTTGCCATCGACGACGATGTCTTGGTCGCCCTTTGCGAAATGTACCGCATCGGCGCCGGGATAGTTCCACGCTTTCAGGACCTGCTTCACAACCGTCGAGAGATCGTGCGCTTCGGTATTCGAGAGGTCGAGATTGACGTCGATGCCATCGGCGCGTTGTCGCGACTGCACGGTCGCGGCTCTGATACGCGCGATTTGTACCTCAAGCTCCGCAACTCGGCGCCGGTTGTCTAAGTCGGCTTCAAGCTTCTCACATCGCGCGCTGGCGCTAAGGAAGATGGATCGCGCCGACACCTCGCTCTGAGCAGCTTGGACTCGGGCAAGGCTCGCTTCGTTCAGCCTTTCACCTGCCTCGACGATGAGCCGCTCGACCTCAAGGATTTCCGCGTCGGCATCGGCGAGCGCTGCCGCAAGATCACGAGCCTCAGCACGAATCTTTTCCACTTCCAGCTCGACGGCGTGGCGCTGTTCCTCGATGCCGCCAAGACCATGGTCGTGTTTCTGATGGTCGGGGGAAGCCCCACACAGCGGGCAATTGATCGTGGCAAAGCGTTGCAGAAGGAAACCACCTTCCTCCAGACCTTTTAGACGATCGACATCGGAGGCATAGACGCGTGCGAGCTCGTCGAACCGCACCTTCAGGGCATTCAGCTCTGCGATCCGAGCTTGGAAACGCTGAATACCGTCTGAGAGGCTGCGCTCCTCGAGCGCTAGCGCATCCAGACTGCTCTGGCGCTCTCCCACCACGTCGAGAAGGTCCACCTTTTCCCGCTCGGCGGCTGTCAGATCGGCAACGAGCGAAGTGGTTTTGACGGTATCGTCGATCACTTTTCGCAATTGCTCGGCCATCTGAGAGAGGAGCTCGATCTGCCCCTCCTTTGCTGCCTTGAGCTGATCGCCAGACCGCACCTGCGCGATTGAAGAGCCATCCACGCCGGTGAGGAGGAACTTGAGCAACCCCTTGTCTTCCGAAGTGACCGTAGTGTTGTGCGCGAGCAGCAGGCTCTTTTCGTCGATCATCCTCGTCTCGTCGATGAGGAGGTAGCGCATGACGACCCGCAGCGAGAATAGCGCCTTTTCGGCCCGCTCGTTTTTCAACAATTGCGCTTCGCGGTAGCCGACGCTGGAGAGGAGAAAGCGCGAGACGTTGGGCGAACTGACGTGCTTTCGCGAAAATATCTCGTACCCGAGCGAGCTTTCATCAACGGTCTGGAGATGCCCGTCTGCCTTGTGGATGTCGCCTCCCAGAGCGGACGACCGCAAAGTGACTTTTTGATCGCCGGGGAGCGTGAGCCAAAGGAGATAATTGTCCATCCCCATGCCTTCGGGAGGCAAGGTCGGAAGTTCTCCACCCAAAAGGTAGTCGATCGATTTCCGCACGAACGATTTGCCGGTGTTCGAAGCGCCCCAGATGATGTTCACGCCCGACTTGAATTGAACTGAAACCGAGGGGCGCTCGGGTCCGGTGAACATCAATCGATCGATGACGATCCTGCGCCGATCAGACATTATCAGCCTCCCTGCCGACAATTTCGTGAGACCAGCGCTCAAGGCCGTTCTTAAGACCCTGGATGAATGAGTCGATGCCTTGGTCGATGGCTTCGCGCGACAGCCATTGAGCCGCTTCGGCGAGGCGGCGGTTATAAGCGCTGCCGAACAGATCGATCATCGCCGTTGCCGTTTCGTGCGCCCGAAACGCGATGCCGCTACCTGTAAATACCTGTTCGACGAGCGATGCGCGAGCCATCAGCAGTAAACCCTCTTCGACCAGGTGCCGGCGCACGAAATACTCGCCGGCGCGGGCATTGATTTCGGGGTGGAGGCTCGGTGGACCACCAGCGTCGCTGGTGTGGACGATGTAATAGTCCAGCAGTGCCACCGTTGCGAGGTCGAAAGCCTGAGGTGCAAAAGCGTCGAGAATGAGCAGCGCCCGCACGCCGGCTTCGAGCGGCGTGTTGAACAGCTGCGGCTTGGCAATGGGCATGCTCAAGCCCACGGCATGCGTCCGACATTTGCGAAGTGGTGGCACGCGCCTTGTTTGACGCTGGGGCTCACGCGATTGTGCCGACCAAGCGCGCCGGTAACCTGGGCAGTGGAGGCAACCCCCATGATCTGCGTAAGCCTCTCGTAAAGCGGCGCCGTGCCCAGCGCGTGATACCGATCAATCACGGTCTCGTGCACGTCCTCGTCCACATTGTCGATCTGGATGGCTGGCAGATTGTCACGAAAATGGCGTCGAAATGCCTGACGTTCGAGATATCGTCGACGGGCATTGACGATCTGGGGACCGTAGGTCGCGTTGGCAACGACCTCCGCGTAACTACTAAAAGGCGCGCCGCTGGCCGCGGCGAACACCGCCACAAGCTGGGTCACATAAGCGGACTCTTCGTCAGCGACATACTCCGGCACGTCAGTGACCCGCACCCGCGGAGCCTCGCCCGGATCGATGTCGAGATGCTCATGCAGGACGGCTCGCATCTGGGGCTTCTCCACGAGTTCGCTAGCCTTCCAGAGTTCGACATTTTCGAATGCATATGCGCGGATCGCTATCGTGAGAGCCGGGGTCAGCGGGCACGACGTCGTCGATATGCCGTTGAGGCAATAGGCGTCCCAATTGTCGATTAGGAAGTCTGCGATGAGCGACGGTCGGTCGATCACCTTTTTAACGTCCCGGACCGCCGAGTTAGGGCAGACGAATATGTAACTGGTGGGCAGCGTGAATTCGCCCTGGGCCGCGTAATAGAAGATCTTGCCGAGCTCGGAGACGAACTCAGCCTTGCCCAGGGGCGCCTTCAAGTGCTTGCACTGGTAATTGTGCCAGTCGCCGTCGTACCGGCCGGCCGAGAGAAAGCCGACGGCATCGCGACCCATGTCCGCCGACGCGGTTGGACGCTCAAAACCACAGTAGGTGTCCGCAACTTTCGCGAGCCACTTCTTGATCAGGTCTTCGAGCTCGCTGTCTGTTAGATTCAGGATCTGGCGATCTTCGTTGAATGCCATCGTGCGCTATTTCTCCACCGTAGTTGCTCGAGATGTGACGGAAATTCCTTTCCTGATCGAACTCTATTCGTCGCTCATCATCTGCAAGCCCTCGGCCCTGCACCCCTTCCTGACAACCGCCGAGCAGAATGCGTATAGGAAGTTCAGACGCCTCTTTCGGGCAGTCTGCCGAGTAAGGTACAGGAAATTCAAACGCTCTTTCCTGGCAGTCTGTCGGGTAGGCGACGGCCGCGCAAGCGCCGGTTTGGGCATCCAACGCAGACCCCGACCAGGATCATCCCACAGCAATCCTCAAGGTGTCGTTCATCGACGCAGCGACAGGCCGTTATGGGTGGTCTCTGGCTGTCGCAGCTTGCCCGGCCGTCATCGAGCCTTCAAGGGCTGAGATCGGCCAAGAAGCGACATTGCCTGCGTTCAACTCGACGGCCAATTTCTGCCGGTCGCGAAGCCGGTGAATGACGAAACGATGAGGCCTGATGTTGGTGCTCGCGCCAAATTGGTTAACGTGCGCGTTTTCGACTGGCCACCTTCACTACCGGCGCATGCTCAGCGCACACTGGGTTGGGTTAGTGCGCCTTGACCCAGGCAGCGATGTCGCGAATCACCTTCGCATCGACGTGTTCCGGTGCCTGATAATCGGCGATGGTCTTCGTCTTCCCAGCGGGCATGAACAGATGGCTCAGGCCCGGGTAAAGGGAAAATGCGACGTTGGAGCGGCCGCCCATCAATTTTTTCCAGCGATCGAAATCGGCGCTCGGCGAGACCTGGAAATCGCTGCCGCCCTGCATGAACAGCATCGGCATCGACAGGCCTTCGGCGACCTTGACCTGGTCGTACTGTTGCAGGCTCAACCAGTAGCTCTGCGGTGCATGGCCGAACGCGCCGGCAGGCGGATGCTTCGGATCGGCGTGCGCCAGCAGTTTGCGCTCGGTGGCGATGGCCTGCTCACCCGCGGCGATCTGCTGCTCGGCGGAGCCGGCCCGCGTGCCCTGCTCGCGAACCTGCTGCGCGGATACCGCCAGGAGCGAACGCGCTGGCGCCGCCAGCATGATCAGACCGGCCAGCGCCGGGTCGCGCCCTCCAATCCGCGGCGCCATCATCGCGCCCAAGCTGTGACCCAGCACGAACACCCGGCGCGGATTGACCGTCGGTTGCGTGGCCACCATCCGTGCAGCGGACACTGCGTCGTCGGTGACTTCCTGGTCCACCGTGAAGCGGTCGTCCCCGGCGATCCTGGCGCCATAGACGTAGGTACGCTTGTCGTAGCGCAGCGAGGCTACTCCCTGCGCCGCGAGACCCATGGCGATATCGCGGAACGGTTTGTTGGGGCCGATGCTCTCGCCCATGTCCTGAGGGCCCGAACCGGCCACCAACACCACGGCCGGGAACGGGCCTTTGCCGGCCGGGAGCGTCAACACCCCCGGCAACGGGCCCAGTGGCGACTTGACGGCCACTGGCTCCTGGCGCACGCCGTTGGGCTCGCCGTGTTCGCTGCGATGTGCCGTGGGCGCCGGCGGCGCCGGCACCAGCCGGAAGGTGTTGATGCGGCCGTCGGCGTCGCAGGCCACCAGCGCATCCAGGTCCTCATTCGCGAAGGTTACCCGGGTCACCACCATCGGCTGACCGACCAGGGTCCTGGCTTCCGGTGCGCCGTGGGCACGGTATCGGCCGAACTGGCCCTGCAGTTGCTCCCACACCGCCTGCAGCCGGTCGGCGCCAAGCGCCTGCGCGACGGCGGCGTCGAAATCCGTGCCGGCGTGCGCGTAGTCCTGGCGCGCCAGTGCGTCCAGCAATGCCGTGGAGTGGGTCTGGCAGACAGGCGGCGCCTCGGTGGCATGTACCGCGTATAGGGCAGGAACTAGGGTGAACAGCGCGACGCAAAGGGCTCGTCGAATCATGTCGATGACCTCGAAGGTTGAAGTTGGAACGGGGACAGGCGCCGACCGTTCAGTCATCGCGCTGAAGTCGCTTTTAGATGGCCAGCGAGTAGATTAGTTCGGCCTCGACGAGCAGCGCGAGCGTCAGCCACGGCGGCGGCAAGGGTCAGCACGACGACCAGCAGCCCGGCGAGCATGAACAACCAACCGGCCACGCGATGGGTACGCTCCCACACCGCGTCACTGGCCAGCGTCCAAGGCGAGCGGCCTCAGCCCTTTCGGGCTTGTCGAACCGTCACTGGTAACGCACGAATGACCGTCGGCAAGAGCTAGGTGCATTCAGCCTCCGCCCGAGCGCCACCGCGGTGGCTCACCTTTAAGCCAGCACACCAGCAGTAATGCAACGGTGGCGATGACGAGCCCTGCATAGAAGGCAGGCGCATTTCCGACCGGCGGAAAAAGGATGCCCGTAACTACCAGGGCCACCACGTACACCAAGAGAACAACCCAACCCTGCCATGCACGGGGTGGACCCCAGCCCCATCCATAACGCTTGGCAGGAAACCAATAGGGTTTCGACGTATCGGTCATGGCGACTCCTTGTCTTTGGGTGTTGTTTAAGATTTGCTGGTTACGCGGAAGCTGAGTGAAGACACGACCGGCTCTTATGGGTCTCTGCCCGTCGCATCTTGGCTCGCCGTCATCGAGCACGCAAGGGCAGCCGTCGGCCAACAACAGCCGGTCGTCTACTACAAATTTGCGGCGCTCTACTGGCATCATGGACTCACTGCTCTCTCGCCCCGGCTGGAATGATGTCATCACGTTTCACCGTTGCTCCGGTCGCGCTCGCGGTCAGCATGCTGTTGATCAGCATGGTCTCGTACCAATGTGGCGCGTCGCTGGCCACGCACATGTTCCCTCAGGTCGGCGCGCAGGGCGCTACGGCCTATCGCCTGGTGTTTAGCGCGCTGATCCAGCTGCTGTGGCGGCGGCCGTGGCGCCAGTCGGGCAGCAAGCGCGCCTTACGCGCGCTATGGGGCTATGGACTCTCGATCGGTGCGATGAGCCTGTTGTTCTATATGTCGCTAAGCACGATTCCGCTGGGCATCGCGGCGGCATTAGAATTCACCGGGCCGCTAGCGCTGGCGCTGTTCGGCTCGCGCAGGTTGCTCGACTTCGTCTGGATCACGTTGGTTATGGCCGGGCTTGCCCTTTTGCTTCCACTGCGTGGGCAGGGGCACGCGCTCGATCCGGTTGGCGTGATGTATGCGTTGGGTGCTGGCGTGGGCTGGGCGCTGTACATCGTGCTGGGGAAGAAGGCGGGGGCAGCTTACGGCGCAGACGCGGTGACATTGGGCACCTCGATCGGTGCGTTGCTGGCGATCCCGTTTGGCGTCGCGCATGCCGGCAGCGCGCTGCTGTCGCCGGGGCTCTTACCGTATGCGATAGGCGCGGCGGTACTGAGCTCGGCGCTGCCGTTTTCGCTGGAGATGGTCGCGCTGACCCGGTTGCCGGCGCGCACGTTCAGCATCCTGATGAGCCTAGAGCCAGCCATCGCGGCACTGGCCGGCGTGACGTTACTAGACGAACGGCTCAGCGTGCTGCAATGGGTAGCCATTGTGACGATCATCGTGGCGGCGGCGGGAACCGCGTTGAGCGTACGTCGACCCATGCTGGCTGAACCGTTGGCAAACTGAGAGTCGGTCACAAAGCGACGTCACAGCTGAGTGCAGTCGGTATCGCCAAGGATGCCACCAAGTACGCCGGTTCCCGCGTTCCGCTAAAACCGGCCACTCGCGACCGGCAGTGGGTCGGTCAGCAACGATCGGTCAAGATCCTCCAACCGATCAGTCGGCGCCCTCCAACCCACGGTCGCTGACCGGCCAGGAGCTGCCGGTCGCAGCCTGAGTTGGGTTGCTCGAGAACAGACGTTGGAGTTCTACTTGCCGCGACGTGTTGCCGATCATCGGCCTTCTTGGAAGTGTCCGCGTTTACGGGGTAAAACCCGGCTTGCATGCCAGTGGTGAGAGCAGCCAGCGTATCGTCAAAGCATCGGGAAGCAAAGCAAGCAAGGCAAGCAAGGCAAGCAGGACCAATTGAGGCTCAATCACATCATCTTTGGTGGACGAAGATTTGCGATGTTCAGGACTGCGCACGTGGCGGTCGAGGCGGAAACGCCATCGCCAAAGGATGCGGTCTCTCCTTGAGCGGAAAGCGATCGACGCGTTCGCCGATCTTGCGCACGGTCGAATTCAGTTCTCCCAGACTCTCATGGATCTGCAGCAGCAGGATCGGCACGCCCAGGAAGGCCGTGGCGGCGAAAAGGCCGACCAGTCCGCCACCTATCGCGTACAGCCACCGATTCAAGGTGTCGAGTCCACCGGCACTGGCGTAATTGAATGCCCATCCGCCACATGAAAATATCAATGCCGCTGCGGCGAGTTCGATGATGAATTTCATGAAACCTATGATCAGCTTGAACATCCGATTCCCCTTTTGGTTGTCTAATTTCGTGCGGTCTGTCGGCACGAATCAACTGGACTGGGCCGCGATCCGCTCGGAGCGTGGGATTTTTTCCGATCCAGCCAAGCCCTGACACGCTCGCAAACAAGCCTGCAGCAGCGAAACGACAACACATGTCGTATCGGATTACGTCGCCCGATGCGGATGGCGGCCGCATCCTGGTCGACGGCACGCCTGATGACTTGATGCGACACGACGTGTCGCGTTACTGCGGAAGAATGGTGCCCTGAATACGGAGGACGTCATGAAACGGTTCGACCTGCCTGACATCGAAGATAACGATTTCGAAGATGATGGTTGGCAGGTGGCTTCCTGCATGGACAGGCGGTCCGAGCCACCGCATCCGCTTGTACGGCTGTGGATACTTCGCAGTTTGGCGAGCATCGACGACCGGCTTCAGATGGAAAGCGAGCGTCAGTCGCTGGCCAGTCTGTTTGTCGCCGTGGGCTTGAGGCAGTGGGAGGACTACCGCTCGGGCAACAAGAAGAAGGGTAGGAAGGGTTTCATCCAGTCCAGGCTCGTGAAACTGTTGGAGGAAAGCGAACAGGAAAGGCCCTCCGCGCCCACCGATTTGCGCGACAACGTAGTGTGCCTGGCAAGCCTCGTGGGTCTGTCCGAGGTGGAGTGCCGCGTGTTGGTTTTTGTCATACTGCTGCACAGCGACGGTGCCTTGAAGAAAGCGCTCGGCCTCTTGGGTGAATCGCTGAATTCCGTACATGTCATCCAGATCCTGGCTGGACTTCTCGTGTTGGCTGAAAGTGACGTTCGCACAGCTTTGAGTCCACGTGGTGCCTTGGCTCGATCAGGGCTGGTCCGCATGGATCGCCTGGGCAATTGCGACCTTTCGGGCAAGCTGGAGATACTCTCGGACGACTTTACGGCAGAGATGCTCCTGCCGGACATGACACCGTCCGATCTGCTGCGTGGTGTCGTCACGGCCGGTTCCTCGCCCGAGCTGGCCCTGTCGGACTATGAGCACATCGCGCCATCACTGGGCGTGCTCAAGCCCTATCTCGCCAACGCCCTGGCTTCGGCAACGCCCGGCGTGAATGTGCTCGTGCATGGGGCTCCCGGTACCGGGAAAACCCAATTGGCCAGAGTGATGGCGGCGGCGCTCGATAGCAGCATCTATGAAGTGACCTACGAGAACGCTGACGGCGAGCCGATCGACAGTGAGAAGCGACTGCGCGCGATCGGCGCAGCCCAATGTTTCTTCGCCCAGCAGCGAGCGATGATCGTCTTCGACGAAGTGGAAGACGTATTCGACGACGGCGCGGGCCTCTTTGGCCCCAAGAGTACGGCGCAGACGCGCAAAGGCTGGGTCAACCGCACCCTGGAGAGCAACAACCTGCCCACGTTCTGGCTCTCCAACTCTGTGGACTGCCTGGACCCCGCCTTCATCCGTCGATTCGACATGGTGCTCGAACTGCGGGTGCCACCGCGGCGGCAACGCGAGCGGATCATCCAGAGTGTGTGCGGCAGCATGCTGGATGCAAAGGCCATCGTGCGTCTGGCGGAATCGGAACAGCTGGCTCCCGCCGTCATCGCCCGCGCCGCCGCCGTGGTGTCATCTATTCAAGCCGAGCTGGACGAGAACGGCGCAGCGCCCGCGATCGAACTGCTGGTCAACCAGACACTCCAGGCACAAGGTCATCTGAAGTTGTACCAATCCAGCGTGCATGAGGCAAGCGAGTTCTATGATCCCGCCCTGGTCTGTGCCGATGCGGATCTGGCGGGCGTCGTACAGGGCCTGCTGGACGCGCGCAAGGGACGACTGTGTCTCTACGGACCACCCGGTACTGGCGAGACAGCCTATGGCCGCTGGCTGGCCGAGCAGTTGCAGGTACCGTTGCATGTGAAACGGGCGTCCGACCTGTTGTCGATGTTTGTCGGTGGCAGTGAGCAGAACGTGGCTGATGCTTTTGCACGCGCCCGCGAGGAGGATGCGGTGTTGCTGGTAGATGAAGTGGACAGCTTCCTGCAGGATCGCCGCGGCGCGCAGCGTTCGTGGGAGTCGACCTTGGTCAACGAGATGTTGACGCAAATGGAGGCGTTTTCTGGTGTGTTCGTCGCCTCCACCAATTTGATGGACAACCTTGATCCAGCAGCACTACGGCGGTTCGATATCAAGGTGAAGTTTGGGTACCTGACTACGGAGCAGGCGTGGGCGCTTTTGCAGCGGTATTGCGCGGCGCTTGGCCTCCCTGCGCCGGAAAGCGCACTGAAACCGAGGCTGGGCCGGTTGACGCAACTGACTCCGGGGGACTTCGCATTGGTGGCCCGGCAGCATGGGTTTCGGCCGCTGGTGGCGCCATCGGCACTCTTGGCCGCACTGGAAAGGGAATGCGCCATCAAGGGGGGCAACAGGATGCCGATTGGGTTCACCTGAACTGACACCTTTGCCTTACTTGGCGAAGGCCACCCTCTTTTTCAAAGCCTCAATGAACGCGGAAACCCGTTTGTCGGCATTCTTCAGAGAAATTGCAGCATTAGGATCCAAGGGCGAAAGTTCGGGAAACTTACCCGATGCTAACAGTTCACGGATGGCCTTCTTCACGCTTTTGGTTAGCAGGAACGGGAATTCGTCTTTACGCATTCTGCAGAATTCGTGAGCCACATAGGGATCAGCGTCTTCATCTTTAGATGTGGTTTCAAAGATGTCGTCCACGTACAGCCAATCTACGTCACCCTCATCAAGCGGCTTCATTTCCGCATCGGCTTGCCACGTGAGCACCCAATGCCCCTTCCGCACAATGTCGTGTTGGTGTTGGTCGAGGGAAATGTAATATTTCTGCGCGTGCTCGAGTGCCTTGCGCGACATTCGCAGATTTTTCTGGTTCGCCTGCGCCCCTAACTGCTCTGCATCATGTTCGATGGTGTAGGACCATCCCAGGATGTGGATGTCCTCTTGTTTGAGATTCCAGTCATAGTCCGCGATGTCACGCCCCTTCCTCTGTTCCTTCGCTTGCGGATTCCCCTGGTTTGGGTAGCCATCGATCATGCTCGCTTGGCGCTGGATCCGCGCCAGCCATTTCAACTGACCGCGTTTGGCTTGTTCGGTGGGGTAGCTCTTTTTTGCCTGATTCACCAATGCACCGTGCCACGCCTGCAGTTGCTTGAGTTGTTTTGGGTGCTCCTTGCTGTTCATGGCCACCGCGGCTTCGATCAAACCACCTGATCCTTGAAGCCCATTGTTCGACAGATTGCTGCTGCCCAAGACGGCAGCTTTGGGTGACAAGTAGAACTTCGCGTGCAACTGATTCAGGAAATGCACCTTGTCCCAACCCAATGCTTTGATCAGATCCCAAATAGCCGCACAATTGGAGCCCACCGTCGGGGAGAGCACTACGGATTCCAGGGCAGCAACATCGACGTAATCGCTCCAGTTGCGCCCGATGTATGCAGTAGCGATGCGAGTGGGTTTTATGCGCTTGATGTGCTCGGCGATCGAACCATCCTCAATGAGGAGTTTCATAGAGTTCCTGTTCCAATTGGTTGACGTTCGCCGATCCTACTCTCCGTATCTTTTGATTGCTCGGCGATGGCGAAATATCGGCGATCGCCACAGGGGCGACCCGCCATGCTAACCAGCGAGGATCCTTTACTCTCCTGCGTGATGACGGTCGATGCGCGCGAGGCAGATTCGGAACCAAACAGTTAGAAAACCCGTCATCTGCCGTAGCGCTCCGCCAGAGCCGCGAATTCCTCAGCCATCTCGCGGCGCAGCTTCAGCGGCTTGATGACTTCCACTTCCGTTCCGAAACTGCGCAGCCACCAGCGTAGCTGCCCTGTGTCGGCGACGGTGGCGCGCAGGCGCAGTTGGCCACCGTCTCCCATCGGCGTGAGGGTCTGGTCCGCCGCCAGTCGGCGCTCACTCAGCTGTTGCGCCAACCAACTTGATACATGAAGTTCAAGACGGATGTCCCTACCGTAGGGCTGCTCGAACGCGTGTTCCTCGCGCACATAGCGCTCAAGGTCGAAGCCGGCCGGCACGGTACAGGGGTCATCCAGCAACTTAGCGTTGGACATGCGGTGCAGCGCGAAGATGCAGGGATCAGGGTAGTCCTTGGCGGTACCGACCAGATATAGGTAGTCCGTCCTGATCTCGGTGACAATGTCACGGCTGCCAGGTATCTGGCAGTGAGGTCGGGACATGCAACGACGGCCTACGAATAATCCGGCCCAGACACTCGATGTTTTCTCTTTTTGCTTCGAGGCCGCCGCTGCGCTTGAGCTCGATAACGAACACTCAGGGCTCGCCGCCTGGTCGGCTCTCTATATTTGCTTCGCAGAGCTTAAGCACGCACGTCTCGTTCGCTGTGCGAACTACTGCGAGGTGGATGATGAGCATGCCAAGAGGTCCTACATTTAGCGCATACGTCGGTCTGGACTGGGCCGACGCCAAGCACGACTTTTGCCTTCAACCGGGTGACGCAGGTGAGCGTGAGTTCGGCAGGTTTGTCCACAAGCCGGATCAGATCGATGCATGGGCACGCGGTCTGAAGGAACGGTTTGGCGGCACGATTGCTGTGGCGCTGGAGCTAACCAAAGGTCCGATTGTCTACGCTCTGCAGAAGTACGACTTCATCGTCCTTTTCCCGGTCAACCCCAGCATGTTGGCCAAGTATCGCGAAGCCTTCCACCCCAGCCACGCCAAGGATGACCCCACCGATGCTGAGTTGGCACTGGATCTGATGTTGCGCTATCCGGAGCAGTGCGTACCGCTGCATCCACAAAGCGTGGCCATGCGCACGCTTGGCCATCTCGTCGAACACCGACGGCGACTGGTGGATGACAGGAAGCGCACCACCAATCGCCTCGTCGATGCGCTCAAGCAGTGTTTTCCTCAGGTACTGGACTGGTTCGAGCGTCGCGACACGCTGGTGTTCTGCGACTTTCTCACGCGGTGGCCGACGCTTACGCAGGTCAAGCACGCACGCACGGCAACGCTTGAGGGTTTCTTCCACGACCACAACGTCCGCCGCCCGCACCTTATCGCGGAACGCGTGGACGGCATCCGGCATGCAATGCCCCTTACCGAAGATATCGCAGTGATCCAAAGCTATCGGTTGTTGACTCTTGCACTGGTGGACCAGCTTCGCGTCACGCTGCAAGCGATCGCCCGGTTCGATCAGGAAATCGCTGCGATTGCACCCACGCTCCCAGACTATTCACTGTTCAACACGCTACCAGGCAGTGGCCCCATATTGACCCCACGCCTGCAGACGGCGTTTGGTGAGCAGCGCGAGCGCTTCCAGAACGCCGGCCAGCTCCAACGTTACTCGGGGGTGGCACCCGTGACGCAACGCAGCGGGAAGAAGAGCTGGGTACACTGGCGCTGGCAATGCCCCATCTTTGTCCGCCAGACGTTTGTCGAATGGGCCGCACAGACCATCAATAAATCGTTCTGGGCGGGCGCCTTCTACCGGCAGCAGCGTGCCAAAGGCAGCTCCCACCAAGTCGCCGTACGCGCCCTGGCCTTCAAGTGGATCCGCATCGTGCACCGCTGCTGGCAGACTCGCACACCCTATGACGAGTCTCGCTATCTGATGGCGCTACAACTGCGAGGGTCGCCGTTGGTCGCCAGGCTACCCGCAAAAACCACTTGACGGACTGACTCAGGGCGTGAAAGAGACGGTCGGCCACCTCAGATTCATGCCGCAAAGTTGCCGTTCGAAATGGGCGGATCGACGCCTGAATTAAGCCGACCCGCGAAGCGGGTTCGACTTCGATGAATGTTTAGGTGTCCCCCAGGCGGTGGCAATTCAAATCGCGAGCCCCCGTACTTCGATTCGATGCTGCCGAGTCTGCACCACTGCGCCGCCATCTGCAGCGTGAATCGCCCGTATCGGGTCCCGCGCTGTCAATTCACCAACTTTCAAACCAGCCTCCGTAAACCACTGAAGTCTTTTGCCTGAGAGCAACCCAAATCCGCCGAGCGAAACAAGTAGCCGGCCCTGCCCGAAGACGTCGAGGAGAGCCACGAGCTTCGTCTTGTTTTCGACCACGTAGAGTCGGGTCGGCGTGAGAAAGTACGTGTACCGACCGATGTCTATGATCTCGCTCGGGCAGGTTCCGATGTCGTACACCACCTCTGGTTGCCCTTTCCGCGAAACCAGGATGACCTTGCCCGAGTATGTCGCGAGGTAGGCTCCACCGTCAGCAGAAAAACTGGCCGCGTAGACCCAATCTTGAGGAGTTCCTCCAGTTAACGTTATTTCTAATCGGAGGCTCTCCAACTCCACAACATGGTCGGGAGCCTTTCGAGCAAAATACGTGACATCTGAGTCCTCGAATCCGAGTGTAGTCGGATCGACGCCGGTCAGAATCTCGAAAGCCCTGTTGAGGGATTTCATTTTCTCAGTGGCAGTTGGATCGCCAGCATTGCGATCGGGATGGTGGGTCTGTGCCAACTTGCGGTACTTCCGCTTGATGTCTGCAGGATCGACTGGCAGTGACAAACCGAAAAGTCGTAGCGCATCCTCAACCTCTCGACCCGCTCCGAAGCACTCGCTTCGGCCCACGACACGCTTCCAGCCTTCCTTAAGAGGCATCACGACACCCCATACTGCGAGGCCAAGGGTCGTGCAGCACCATGCCTCGTCGGCGAACGTGAAGAGGTACCTGCCTCCCTCGGGAGCAGCATCTACGGCTCGCACTTGGGACTTAAACTCTCCCCAGTAGTTCGTGTCGATGGTCCGGAAGTGATCAACGACGCGGGGGTCCTCGCGAAGATTGGATTCGGCGATGACGTTCAGCTCTGCGTCGTAGATGTGAAGGATGCCGCCGGAGTCCATGATGGCGATGCTGGAACCGGCGGTAGTGGCCCCAGTGCGATAGGCATCATGGGGGAGGGCCTTCTCGCCAACGAAGAAACCATGCCGGTCAATCCGGCGAAGCACGCTTTTTACCTCCGGCCGATCCGTGATGGAGGCGGAGCGGTCAAGCAGCCAGATCCCATTCGCATCCATGGCAGCAATATCGAAAGCGGGATCAGGCTGCTCATGACCCTGCAGTTTTCGTTCGCCCAGGAGTGTCCAAGGAGCGTCATCCGACACAGTGAACAAGGGGATTGATGACGGGCTGGAAACATCTACAGGTTTGTAGTCATGCTTTTTACCTGCCTTGTCCATTAGCCCAAGGATGCGGTTGAAGCGTCGACGATCGACGTCCTTGACGTAGTCCGGAACCAGTTCGACCATCTCGACACACTGCTTTGCCGCTGCCGTCAGCTGTCCAGACTTCATTCGCTGGATGATGAGCTTGGAGTAAGCCTTCGCGATGACCTCTCCGACACGGCCTTGCCGCTGATCTGAGGAAAGATTAACGGCGAGCTTCACGACCTTGGCGTTTTGGCTCTTGAATCCGGCCTGAAAAATCGGCCCGAGTAATGGGTCGTTGTACTCGCGATGAAACTCATCTCGACCGTCGACCTCCCAAGTTGGCGGAGACGGCGGCAGGGGAATGTACTCAGCTTGAGACCAATCCAGTTCGGTCGGTGGCTCCCGTCTGCCAGATGTCTTCTTCGAATCGGAGGTTAGGGTGGCCAATCCCAAGGATTCCTGGGGCATTTCGGCGGTTGTCTTTCCGAACAATTTCGCCAGGAAGCCAGGCATCCATTATCTCCAGCTATTCAATCGTCGCTCCCCCATATGCTCTCTCCGGGTCGGCCGCTGCTTGTTGCAGCTTGCCCGGCCGTCGTCCGGCCTGCAAGGCCCGTGATCGGCGAAAAGCGGACGTCGGGCCGCAATGCCAAGGAGTTCGGATCTGGACCGCCCTTTGCTGCCAAGAGGCTAGGGTACGGGTTTAAGTCCGCGACGCGCCGCAAGCAGCAGAACATCTTTCGGATTGACTGTGCGGCGCAGGTTCGCCAGCACCTTTCGCTGGGTCTCTGGTGTCCAGAAAATACGCAGATGTTCTCGCGCTCTGGTGACAGCGGTGTAGAAAATACTGTGTGTCAGATGATCTTCGTTCGCGTTGGTCACGACGATCTTGACCGAATCGTATTCCAGGCCTTGTGCCTTGTGGATCGAGACCGCGTAGGCGACTTGGAATGGAACTAAGGTGTTCAGCGCGTCATCGTCTTCGTCGCTGACGTCATGATCGAAAACGGAAAATCGCACAGTCGCCCCCTCCACCCACTCCAAGTCAGTACCAACAACGTCGAACGCGCTGAGCGGGCGATCCACCTCGATATCGAAGCGCAACGAGTCCAGCCCCCGGGTGATTGCCACGATTCGACCCTTGAGGTTGTTGTAGAGAACCGAGCGGAAGCGCTCGGACTCGTTGAACAAGATCGGGTCACCCACCTTATAGGTCGCCTCCCGCCAGACGACGGGGGGATTGGAGTTGCTGCTTTGAAGAAAGCGATTGACGTTGTTGATGCCATAGAGACCATCGTAGTTCAGACACAGAATGATCTCGTCTTCTCCGATGTGCTCGAAGAGGGTTCGGTCCAGAACTCCGGAATAGCCATTCTTAGCGATCACCTCATCGATGTCGTCCTCAATATGCCGAACTTTGTCCCACAATCGCAGCAGCGCCGGATTCTTTGTCCGATAAGGCGTCGTCAACTCGAAGATCGCGCTGGAAGCAAGAAACGAGCGGATAATCGAGAACCAGTTCCCGAACTGGATCGACTCGATCTGAAAGACGTCCCCCACCAGCACTAGCAGCTTGAACGAGCCTTTCCGGAGCACCTTGATCAAGTCCGCATTGCTGACCGTGCTGCACTCGTCGATGACCAGAAGGTCGTAGTCGGGGTCGAAGCCCGTCCGATGGATGTGACTGCTGATGGTCCGAAACGTCGCGTTCTGGGCAACGACCTTACGCTTCAGGTTGTCAACGGCCGGATTGGTATGGGCGAGGAAAAGCTTCGACTTGTCATTGAAGTAGTTGGCGATGTGATTGACCATGGTCGACTTGCCGGTGCCTGCGGCGCCATAGATCAGAGCAACTCTGGAGTCGCTGAACAAACGCTCGAGCGCATCTTTTTTGGCCGGGTCGTCGATTTCGCGCGACGCTTCTTGTAACCAGCGTTGCACCGCATGCGTGTAGCCAGCGATTCCCTCGGCCGCCACCGCTTGCAGAGTCGAGACAATCTCGGCCGTCTCATCTTCATAGTTAGTGATGAAGACATGGCGCTTGTCCTGCACGAGTCTTCGATGCGAGTGCTTGTGGTAGAGCCTCCCATTGAATGTGGCGATCAACGCGCTCGAATCACCGAAGGATTGGAGGTCCTCTTCCGGCGTATACAGCATGCCGTATTGTTCGACGTTGGTATGGAGACGTCTTGCGAGCAACTCGTGGCGCCGGTCACCGGCATCCAGGGCTTCGACAAGATCCGACAGGCGCGGGTTGTGGCCTCGTGGCGAAGTGCAAAACGGCATGGTCTCAAATGGAGTGCAGCCCATCTGTAGGTGAAGGTTCGACAGCCACCGACAGGGTTCGGAGGAATATTGCAACTTGATGGTCTGGTTGTGCATCCGGAGCATCAAGTATCGGAGGAGGTTGTGGCCGTGGGCGCGGGCGCGGATGACCCGGCGTGCTTCATCGAGGATTGAGAAGATGAGAGGCTTGTCCCCCGCCTTCGGGACGAAACGGATCGATTGATATTCCGCGTCATCCACATCCATCAGGTCTAGAAGGCTCCCAGAAGTGGCTGTAAGGCCATGCATCAGGTAGCGGAACTCGGGCGACGTGCTTTGGACGTTGGCCTTGATGCCCAGCAGTCGCGCGAAGTTGGTCAGCTCGCACGGCCGGATCGAAACGTTCCATGCGCGGATGATCGTAATGGGCATGGCCTGATCGAGCACACGAATGGAATCACGCTGCAAGACCAGATAGGCGGAGTACTTGTCCGTCATGTCAATGTCGGTGAAAGCAATGGCGCGATCGAACTTGCTCACCCGGTTCACAGCACGATGGAAGGTTACTTCGTAGTAGATACTCCTTTCGACGAAGAACGGTCGGATCTTATGGATGTAGTACCGCGCACCGGCCTCCTGATTTAGTTTCGTTTTGCGCACAGCCTTGATGCGCTCGGCGATTTTCAAGTGGTATTCGCGCAGGGACGGATCCAGATCGACAGGGAAAGATTCCAGGTTGGCCAAAACGTTCTTCCCGCAGGTAGTCGAGACCAGACTGCGCAGGCGGTGCAGGTATTCGTAGTATTTGAGCATCAGCCGCTCGGAGGCGTCGCCGTCGAGGGTGTAGTGCGAGGCACTTGCTTGCAGTAACTTGTGGAAGCGGCCGAGAAAGTTGAGTTTTCCTTGACTGCGAATGTAGGCCAAAGCGGGCTCGACGGCCTCGTAGCGAAACTCTGCGCTATCATCGCCAAGGTGCAGGCGCACGATGACGCCCTCGACCAAATTGCGAAGCTGCGCGAGCAGGTTCTGCGACAACAGTGGACGCTGCTCTCCCAGGGCCGCAATGTTCTGACAGATGGCCTCGTTTACGCTCTGGATTTGCTCTGCAACAGAAGCCATGGCATTGCCTCATGGATGGAGCGACAAGGTCTGCGGCCAAGGTACCACTGGGGAGTTTCAATGGCTTCTATGATCGGTCTCTGCCCACCGTAGCTTGCAGGGGCGCCATCGAATCTGTAGGGGCTGTGATCGGCCAAGATGAGTCTTTCACGCAGCTCAGATTAGACCGGGACGGCCAGGACACGTTGCTGGCGCTTGGTTGGGGCGTATGACCGGATGGAGATATGTGGCCCTGGAGCAACCGCTTTGGGTCGGTCAACGATCACTAGAGACAGAGCCGCCAACCGACCAGTCGGCGCCCTCCAACCAAAGGTCCCTGACCGGCCAACTTCTGTCGGTCGACATCTTCAACTGCGCGCCGCAAAGCTGCCATTCGCGACTGGCGAATGCCCGTTCGTATGGTTTGAGATGCCTATCTGCCCGGGTCGCGGCCTTTTGACCGA
>Ga0307375_10000705_pt1 | contig 40026 bp, 42 predicted proteins | sample TR1MG_FD_202531 | JGI IMG/M metagenome (GOLD analysis project Ga0307375, IMG submission 202531) | Soil microbial communities from Risofladan, Vaasa, Finland - TR-1 | ecosystem: Environmental > Terrestrial > Soil > Coastal area > Acid sulfate soil | place: Finland: Risofladan, Vaasa | collected... | reverse complement strand
CTCGCAAGGGGGTTTCAGTCAACGGCGGGGCACGCCGGGGTAGTCTGTTCTCCGGCATAAGGCGGAGAGTTGTCCAGAACCAAAGGGAACCGGACAATCGAAGTGGCTGAAGTAAGGCTACTGTTGGCAGAAAGGAATCCTCGTCCTTTAGGGGAGGATGTCAATGACTCTGGTCGGGCGCGCTCGTGGCAGGCAAGATGTGCCTTCTTGGCGAGCAGGACTCCGGCCAGCAATATCGCGTTCGGTCGGGTGACGATAAACTCGACCGACCCTCTCAAGCCGCGACCGCGGGCAAGGCGCGGCCTTACGCCAGCAATCCCTTCTTGACTTGATCCTAAATTCGGCAGTTGAAGTGGCTGCTACTAGGACGGTGGCTGGATTCATAAGGCGCTATGCTAAAACGCGCGTCACCCGTTGGGTGAACAGCGGGGTCGTTGAAATCCTTTTAAACCTAATGGATAGGCCGCATTTCCCACGCCGACTGCCGGATCTAGGATTAAGGAAGTGAAACAACACCTCAACCCAAAACTCCCATCAATGATGGGACGCCTACGGCGTCCACGCTACGACCGAAGGAAGTCCCTGCGGGATTCCTCCCCGTCTTGAGCGGTAGGGCTTTTCGCGCAAATCGGGGTATGGTCTGCGCAAGTGATCGGGTAAGCGGGTACCGCGCCGACAGGCGGGCCCGCTCCATCTCCATGAGCCAAAAGTCGAGTCCGAGTCCACGAATTTCGGGTGTACTTGACCGCAGGGCGGGCCGACTTTTCGCTAAAGCGCGCACTGTACTTAAAGAGGTGATGCACCGGCCCGATTGTGGGCGTTCACGGCCCTTTCCCGCCGCGCTCTCCAGGGGCCGGTTCTAGTCCCCTATTTTTCCAGATAGCCGCGTTTGTCCTTAACCTCGTCCCATTGGGCCGCGTCAGCCGGTGGTTCCTTCTTTTCGAGGATGACGGGCCAACCGGGTGCCAATTCGGCGTTGAGGCGAATAAAATCCTTTTGGTCCTCAGGGACCTCGTCTTCTGCAAAAATGGCTCCCACTGGGCACTCCGGCACACAGAGCGTGCAGTCGATGCATTCCTCAGGGTCGATCACGAGAAAGTTTGGACCTTCACGGAAACAGTCGACAGGACAGACCTCGACGCAGTCCGTATATTTGCATTTAACGCAGCTCTCCGTGACCACATAGGTCATAAACACGCTCCTCTCAAAAATCGCTATATTAGGCGAAGCTGAGGCGCTAGGAAACCATTCCTTGCAGTGCTCTGGAGGATATTGGTAATATAAGTGAAGCTGTCGGAGGACTTGGTCATGATAGGGATTGCGGACCGGGATACTCGCCGTCTCCCCTGGCGAGAACGACGTGTACGGGAGTGGATAGCGGCCCTGCCCATGGCGGAGCCTTTGCGGGCGCTTGGCTTGCTCGCCCAATCCGTGCGCGCCCTCAATAGCAGTGTCATAGACCCGGCAACGCGGGTCGCGCTTTTGGGCTACTACGAAGAACCAGCGATGAGTTTGGCTGTCGTGTTGCGCAAACCGCAGGCCGACGGTGTGGGTAAAACCTTAGTTGCGACCCTGCACTCAGAAATTGCTCAGGGATATCAGATGGCACTCACCCCCCAAATGCGGCCCGAGGCGCGCCAACAGGCCGTGCTCGGCATCCTGCGCCAGTTGGGAGAAGTGGTGCGCGGGGCCTATCGAAGCTATATCCCCGTCCCCCCGGGTTTGTGGCGCCGAATCCATACCCTATTTCGTGAGACTGAGTCGGTCACTGAGTCTGTAGAGGTGGCCTATGTCAGAATCCTCCTACTGGGGCTTGCGGATCCCTATGCCTTACCCGCTGATGGTATTGAGGCCGTACATCGGATCATCCTCGAGACCGGACACCGCGCGGTTCTTAATAATGCGGTGGGTTTTGCGATCACTGCAGAGGCTGACAAACCCGCTGATCCCACGGGCGCTGAGGGTACGCTTTTCCTCGATACTGAACCTCTTGTCGCCGAGATTGCCCGACTGCGTGCGGCCTTGCGGACCCATAAGGTGTTGCCGCCCAACTTGGCCTCGATGTTGTTGCCTGGTCTCGCCGATCGCCTTTTTGCCTCTTTAATCGAGACGTGGCGTCCAGGTCCGAGGCGCAAATCGCTACGGATACGCCTAGGGGGCGAACGCTTGCTGTGCCAGGGGCTCGTGGCCTTACAGAAGCTCATATTAGAAGATTTTGGCCACCACCGTTATGTTGATCTCGATGAGGTGTCGAATCAACATATACCGGGCGTCTTGACGGCTCCCGAGTTGCCGACAGGTTCGTCGCGTGTGACGACTTGGACGGTGAGGGATGCCGGGCGTTCGGGTCTGTGGTTGAGCGCCCACGATCTCGCGGGACCGCCCCCTGTGCCCGGAACCTGGATTGGAGTGAAAGACCCTCATCGGGGAGGGCGGTGGCGTGCGGCGGTGGTGCGTTGGCTGAAAAGGTCGCGTCCGCACGAGTACGCCATTGGTATTGAGGTATTGGGTGAGACGCAAACCGCGACGATCTTGAGTGCGATCCCTGCGGCCGCGTCCTTTGTGCAGGCCCCGCGCGCCGGAACTCCGATACGGTGGCAAGGACCGCCACAGCGCCCAGTGAACGTCCCAGGCGAAGCGTCTCGCGTACATGCGGTGACTGAGGCCCCTGCCCGTTAAGGGCGCAGCTCTCGTTTGCGTGCTGCGCCCCCCGGGGTTCGTGCGGACTACGGTTTTGTGAGCCCGCTAAAGGCGGTACGCATCAGACTGTAGACGCGCGGGTTTCCGGCGAGAATGTTGCCGCTGTCTAGCGGATCCCCATCCGTAAAAAGGTCACTCGCAAGACCACCGGCTTCACGGATCAAGAGGCTGCCTGCGGCGATATCCCAGGGCTTCAAGCCGGTCTCCCAGAAGCCGTCCAAGCGCCCGCAAGCGACGTAAGCCAGATCCAAGGCGGCCGATCCCGCGCGCCGAATACCGCTGGTGTGTTGGGCTACGCGCTCGAACATGGCGACCCATTGCGCCACCGAATCGGTGTGGCGAAAAGGGAAACCGGTACCGAGCAGGGCGCCGTCTAGATCAGCGACCCGGCTTACCCGAATCCGCCTATCGTTCAATTGGGCCCCTTCGCCTCGGGAGGCCGTGAAGAGCTCATCGCGCAGGGGATCGAATACAACGGCCTGCTCCAGCCGCCCTCGTCGCCTAAGGCCAATGGAGATGGCGAATTGGGGGAACCCGTGCAGGAAATTGGTAGTGCCATCGAGCGGGTCTATAACCCATTCCCACTCATTCCCGGGGGCGAGCCCGCTCTCTTCTGCCAAGATCGCGTGATCTGGGTAGGCGCTCTTGAGTGTGTCGATAATGAGTTCTTCGGCACGCCGATCCACTTCTGTGACGAAGTCATGGCGGCTCTTTGTCTCGATATGCAGTCTGTCGATGTCCGGCAATGCGCGGACGATCATCGTGCCAGCCCGGCGTGCGGCCTTTACGGCGGTATTGAGCATAGGTTGCATAAGGCGCCTCCGGAAAGCGCTGCATTGTAGCGGGCTGTGTCGGCTCTTGAAAGGCTCATGGTATTCTCGCCTCGCGCGCAGGCCTCTGGAGACCTGCGGCGGCTGAGGTATTCTATGATTCTCTCCCATATCCGCATTGTTCTAGTGCGCCCACAACATCCGGGCAATATCGGTGCGGCGGCGCGCGCACTGAAGAATATGGGCCTTACGCACCTCACTTTGGTGGCGCCGCGCGCCTTCCCCGCAGACGAGGCCCTGGCGCGGGCCGCAGGAGCCGATGATATTCTCGCGCGAGCCCAAGTGGTAGCGGATGTTCGGGAGGCCGTTGCCGATTGCGTGTTGGTGCTTGCGACCAGCGCCCGCAGTCGTACCATCGCGTGGCCCAGCATGGCACCCAAAGACGCGGCGGCGGCCTTGGCGGCAGCTGCGGTGTCGGGGCCTGTGGCGCTGCTTTTTGGGGCGGAACGAACAGGGCTTACCAATGAAGAGCTCGATTTTGCGCATGCTTTGGTGCAGATTCCGGTGGATCCACTTTTTTCTTCCCTGAACTTAGCGGCTGCCGTGCAAATTCTTTGCTATGAGATTCGGTTATCTATGGGGGCTTTGGAGGGGTCCTCGGGTAGGCATAAGCCTGCGCCCCAAGAGCCGTTCAACCAATTCATGGGGCATCTTGAGAGGGTTATGATAGATATTGGATTTCTGGACGAAAAAAACCCCAGAAAGCTGATGCGGCGGCTTACGCGCTTGTTTCGGCGGGCGCAACCAGACGCAACGGAACTCAATATCCTACGGGGGATATTGAGCGCCGTGGAGAGGCCGTATCCGCCGCGTAAATGACGACCCCGGGATGGTTCCGTAATACTTGACAAATTTGGTCGGGAAAGGCCTAATGGGTGCACCCGAAAGATTATCAGCAGGAGGCAATGGCGCGTGGACGACAAAGGCTATTTTGCCAGCATTTTTGCGCGCGATCCAGCTGCCCGTTCACGGTTTGAAATTCTGACACTGTATCCGGGCGTACATGCTGTGGGTTTGTATCGTGTGGCTCACGGGCTCTGGAATCTGCGTTTACGGTGGTTTGCTCAGGCTGTTGCCCATTTGGCGCGGTTTCTGACCGGTATTGAGATTCACCCGGCCGCGCATTTGGGGAAGCGGCTTTTTATTGATCACGGCTTTGGGGTGGTGATTGGAGAGACCGCCGAGGTCGGGGATGATTGCACCTTATACCAGGGTGTCACGTTGGGAGGCACAAGTTGGCGGGCCAAGAAGCGCCACCCGACCTTGGGCAATAATGTTGTGGTCGGGGCCGGTGCCAAGATTTTGGGGCCCATCACGGTGGGCGATGGAGCGCGTATCGGTTCCAACTCGGTCGTGGTGAAAGACGTGCCGGCGGGCGCCACTGTGGTCGGAATTCCGGGGCAAATTGTCGTGAAGCGCGAGGAGCGTGTGCGATCACGGGCCGCCCTGGCCCAAAAGATCGGCTTTGAGGCCTATGGTCAAGAGGCGCAAATGCCAGACCCTGTTGCGCACGCTATTGATTGTGTTCTGGACCATTTGCAAGTGGTTGATCGCCGTATCGAGCACTTGTGTCAGGAATTAAGGAAGGCCGGTGTGCCCTTAAGCGAACTCGTTCAGAACGCGCCGGAGGTTCGGCCCAATGGTGAGATCTCGGCAGAGAGCGAGCCCCCTCATAATAGTTGACTAATATTGTCAAGTATGGCAGGGTAGGGCGGTGGACTGAAAAAAGAGGCCCAAATGAAACTAACCACCAAGGGGCGGTATGCGGTCACAGCGATGCTGGATCTCGCTGTGCACCAGCAAAACGAAATAGTAGCATTGGCCGATATTGCGGGAAGACAAGGTATTTCGCTCTCGTATCTGGAACAGCTGTTCGCGAGGTTGCGCCGTAACGGCTTGGTCGCGAGCGTGCGTGGTCCGGGCGGCGGTTATAGTCTCGCTTTACCCCCATCCGCGATTTCGGTCGCCCGGATTGTGGTCGCGATCAACGAAAACATTGATGCAACACGCTGCGGTGGTGAGGAGAACTGTCAGGGCGAGGAGCGTTGTCTCACGCATCACCTCTGGACAGAGCTCAGTCGCCGCATCTATCAATTTTTGGACGGGATCACGCTTGCAGACCTAGTGACTCAGCCCGGTGTGCAGGAAGTGGTGTTGCGACAGGCCAAGCGCATTCCGCTTACAGCCGACGTCCGTAGTGGTTGGGGCTAATGGGAGCAGGTATGAGAAAGCCGATTTATCTTGACTATTCCGCAACCACCCCGGTCGATCCCAGGGTGGCAGAGACGATGTGCCGATATTTGACTATGGAAGGGGAGTTTGGCAATCCCGCGTCACGTTCTCATGTTTTTGGGTGGCAGGCAGAAAAGGCGGTCGAACAGGCGCGCACAGATGTGGCGGCCCTGATCCATGCCGATCCGAAAGAGATTGTGTGGACCTCGGGGGCGACGGAATCCGATAATCTCGCCTTAAAAGGGGCGGCACATTTTTACCAGACCAAGGGTCGCCACATTGTGACGGTGAAAACCGAACATAAGGCGATTTTGGATACGGCCCGCCAGCTTGAGCGGGAGGGGTTTGCCGTCACCTATCTGGATCCGGAGCCCAACGGGCTTTTGGATCTGGCGAAGCTTGAGGCGGCGCTGCGCCCCGATACGATCTTGGTTTCCGTGATGCATGTGAATAATGAGATCGGCGTCATTCAGGATTTGGCGGCGATCAGCCGGATTCTACGGCCGCGTGGTATTATTTTCCATTCCGATGCGGCCCAAAGTGCGGGCAAGATTCCGATCGATGTCGCAGCCCTTGGGGTCGATCTTCTGTCCTTGAGCGCGCATAAGGTCTATGGCCCGAAGGGTATAGGGGCGCTGTATGTGCGCCGCAAGCCACGAGTACGCCTTGAGGCGCAGATGCATGGCGGAGGTCATGAGCGGGGCCTGCGGTCCGGCACGCTCGCTACCCACCAAATCGTGGGCATGGGCGAGGCGTTCCGTTTGGCGCGTGAAGAGATGGATACGGAGGCCGTGCGCATGCAGGGCCTGCGGGAGCGATTGTTGAAGGGGCTCTCCGATATCGAAGAGGTTTACGTGAACGGAGATCTCGAGCACAGGATTCCCGGGAACCTAAACATCAGTTTTAATTTTGTGGAAGGCGAATCGCTGATCATGGCATTGAAGGATCTAGCGGTGTCCTCCGGTTCCGCATGCACATCGGCGAGTCTTGAACCGTCTTATGTGCTGCGCGCCCTTGGGCGCAATGACGAACTCGCGCATAGCTCTATTCGTTTTACGTTGGGCCGGTTTACGACAACTGAGGATGTGGAGTACACGATTCGGTTGCTGCACGAGAAGATCGGCAGGTTGCGTGAGCTTTCGCCGCTTTGGGAAATGTACAAAGACGGTGTTGACCTGAACTCGGTGCAGTGGGCTGCTCATTAGTTGATGGTTTCAGAAGGAGAACGATATGGCATATGGGACTAAGGTTTTAGACCATTACGAAAACCCGCGAAACGTGGGGTCTTTCGATAAAGGCGATCCCTCGATCGGTACGGGGATGGTGGGTGCGCCGGCTTGCGGTGATGTGATGAAGCTCCAGATTCGCGTGAATAGCGAGGGGGTCATCGAGGAGGCTCGTTTCAAGACCTACGGGTGCGGTAGCGCCATCGCCTCCAGTTCGCTCTTGACCGAATGGGTTAAGGGTAAGACTTTGGACGAGGCCGGCGAGATCAAGAATACGGATATTGCCGAAGAGCTCGCGCTGCCCCCGGTCAAGATCCATTGCTCGGTGTTGGCTGAGGATGCGATTAAGGCCGCAATTGCGGATTACCGAAAAAAGAGCGGCAAAAATGATAGTGCGGACGCGGCATAAAGGAGCGTACTGACATGGCTGTGACATTGACCGAGAGCGCAGCGCGACATGTACGTCGTTCGCTTGAGAAGCGCGGCCAGGGCGAAGGGTTGAGGCTTGGGGTACGTACGAGCGGCTGTTCGGGTATGGCCTACGTCTTGGAGTATGCGGATCAGGTAGCTCCTGAGGACTTGGTTTTTGAGAGCTTTGGCGTGAAGGTTCTTGTCGACCCGAAAAGCCTGATATATCTCGAAGGCACCGAGCTTGACTACACGCGCGAAGGGTTGAATGAGGGATTCCGGTTCAATAACCCAAACCAAAAGGAGTCCTGCGGTTGCGGTGAAAGCTTTAGCGTATAGTGCGAGGGCACCGCATGGCAAAGAACTATTTCGAACTGTTTGGTCTTCCTGCCCGTTTTGATATCGACAGTAAGGAGCTTGCGCGCAGGCATAGGGAATTGATCCGACTTTGGCATCCGGATCGGTTTGCGCAGGGATCAAGTCAGGAACGGCGGTTGGCAGTTGAGATGAGCGCGAATTTGAACGATGGCCTGAAGGTGTTGCGCGAACCTGTGGACCGGGCGCGATATTTTCTTGCGCTAAATGGTGTCTCGACCGATGAGGAAACCGATACGGCCATGGATGCTTCGTTTCTTCTGGAGCAGATGGCTTGGCGCGAGCGGTTGGAGGAGAGCGGCGGAGACCAAGGTCTTATCGAAGCACTGATTGCTGAAGTAGCGGGACTGAACGCGCATAAGGAAGAGTTATTGACCCGTGTATTGACGGAGGCGGGAGCGGAAGGATTTTCTGCAGCTCGCAAGCTCGTTCGTGAAATGCAATTCTTGCGCCGATTTGCGCGCGAACTGGACGAAGCCCAAACAGGAGTTTTGTAATGGCCCTACTCCAGATCAGTGAACCCGGGCAATCCCCATTGCCGCACACCAGGCGATTGGCGGCCGGCATCGACCTCGGTACCACAAACTCCCTTATCGCCACCGTGCGTGATGGCCATGCGCAGGTTTTGGTGGATGCGGAAGGCCGCGCGCTATTGCCGTCGGTCGTGCGTTTTCATGCAGACGGCGGGGTCAGTGTAGGAGAGGCGGCGGTGGCAGCGGAAGTGGATGACCCCCTGAACACGATAGCGTCGGTGAAGCGGCTTATGGGTCGCGGGCGCACCGAGGTGACGGCAAGCCCTTACCGTTTGACCCCGGCAGACGAGGGGGCGGTGCGTTTACAGACCGTCGCGGGAGAGAAGACCCCGGTCGAGGTGTCCGCGCATGTTTTGCGATCGCTCAAGGCGCGTGCCGAGCAGGCCCTGGGCGGTGAACTGACCGGGGTTGTGATCACAGTCCCGGCCTATTTTGATGAGCCTCAGCGCCAAGCCACGAAGGATGCTGCGCGAGTGGCAGGCCTTCCCGTCTTGCGGCTTTTGAACGAACCTACGGCGGCAGCGGTTGCTTATGGTCTTGATCGCAATCCCGAGGGTCTCTACTGCGTCTACGATCTCGGGGGCGGCACCTTCGACGTATCGCTTTTGCGCTTGTCGCAAGGGGTGTTTGAGGTTTTGGCCACTGGCGGTGATGGATTGCTGGGCGGTGATGATATGGATGTCGCCCTGGCGGCCTTTTTGGAAGATCGGGGGACGAAGGCCGGTTCCCCATCACAGGCGCGGCAACTCCTTCGGAGTGCGCGCTGTGCACGCGAGCGCCTGACAGTAGAAACGGAAACCTCCATTGACGTAGCGGGCGTATTTACCGGGTGCTTGACCCGTACCGCGCTCGACCAGGTTATTGATCCTTTGATTGAACGGACCCTGGCCCCTTGCCGGCGTGTATTGAAGGATGCGGGCGTCAAGGTCGCAGACATAAATGAAGTGGTGTTGGTGGGCGGCGCGACAAGAACCCCGCGTGTCCGCGAGAAGGTAGGCGCATTTTTTCGCAAGGCACCCTTACATGACATCGACCCAGACCAAGTCGTAGCAATAGGCGCGGCCCGCCAAGCGGATCTTTTGGTGGGGAACGTCGGCGCTGCAGACATGCTCTTGTTGGACGTGATCCCTTTGTCGCTAGGGCTTGAGATCATGGGCGGGCTTGTCGAGAAGATTATTCCTCGCAATTCGCCCATTCCCGCCTCGCGTGCCCAAGAGTTCACAACCTACAAAGACGGTCAAACAGCGCTCGCGATTCATGTAGTGCAAGGGGAACGCGATCTGGTCAGCGATTGCCGGTCATTGGCCCAGTTTTCTTTACGTGGCATCCCCCCCATGGTCGCCGGGGCGGCTCGCGTTCGGGTGACTTTCCAGGTCGATGCGGATGGGCTCTTGAGCGTGGCGGCCAAAGAGTTGACCCAAGGCATCGAAAGCGAGATCACAGTGAAGCCCTCGTTTGGATTGTCGGACACGGATATCGAGCGCATGTTGGGAGAGTCCATTGCGCATGCGAGTGCGGATGCGCAGGTGCGAGCCTTGCGCGAACAGCAAGTCGAGGCGGATCGCATGATAGAGGCGATTGAGGCCGCAATGGCCCATGATGGCGCGCTTTTGATGGCAGGCGAGCGTGAAAACATGACCGCCCATATCATAGCCCTTAAAGGCGCCCAAAAAGGAAGCGATCCGAAGGCCATACGCGACGGGATAGCGGCCCTTGATAAGGCCAGCGCGGGCTTTGCGGCCCGACGTATGGATGTGGGGCTACAGAAGGCGATGACGGGTCGCTCCGTTGCCGAGTTTCAGTGATGGGGCGTATTCGCGTCCTGCCTCACCCGGAGATCTGCCCTGAAGGGGCGGAGATTGAGGGACCCGAAGGGATGAGCATCTGCGATGCTCTTCTGAAGGCGGGTATTCCTATTGAGCATGCTTGCGAAAAGGCCTGTGCGTGCACGACCTGTCATGTGTTGATTCGTAAGGGTTTTGATGCGCTTGCGCCCGCGGAGGAAAAGGAAGAGGATCTCCTCGATAAGGCCTGGGGTCTGGAACCTGACTCACGATTAAGCTGCCAGGCGAAGATCCCTAAAAGGGATCTCGTAGTTGAGATTCCAAAATACACCATCAATATGGTATCAGAGGTCCACTGAGCGTAAGGAGTGAGCCGCCATGGGCTTGAAATGGAGTGACGCCCTAGATATAGCGATTGCTTTGAACGAAAAACACCCCGATATTGATCCCCGTTACGTTCGCTATACAGATCTGCATCAGTGGGTCTTGGATATCGAGGAGTTCGACGATCAACCTGAACGGTCCGGTGAAAAGCTATTAGAGGCCATACAGATGGCCTGGATCGAGGAAGTGGATCAGGAGTAGGGGCGGCTGCGGGCGAATCCGCAGCGCAGGGGTCGGCGCCGTTGTCGTAATGCCACCTTGGAATCGCGGTGGCAGTTTGTTCGAACTTAAAGCTCAGTGGTTCCTTAAAGGTGCGCCCTTGACGGCCTTTGCCCTAATCTATAGAGGTGTGGGCGGGATCTCAGTACGACCGCGGACGCAAACACCCCGTAAAACCCAAAGATGGGCGCATTGATGCCGACCCCTATCTGATACAATAGGCTTGACTCATAAATTGCCGCCTGTCGAAGTAGGCGCTAGAATGCGCAGATTTTGATATTCACCTTAAGGAATAGGCATGGCCATTGAACGCACGCTCTCTATTGTAAAACCGGATGCTGTTGGGAAGAATGCCATTGGGGCGATTTATGCCCGTTTTGAGAAGGCGGGGCTTAAGATCGTTGCGGCCCGTATGATGCACTTGACGCGCGCTGAAGCCGAGGGGTTCTATGCGGTGCACAAGGCGCGCCCCTTTTTTGCGGATTTGGTGGCGTTCATGAGCTCGGGTCCGGTTATGGTTCAGGTGTTGGAGGGCGAGGGGGCGATCGCCAAGAATCGCGAGGTGATGGGGGCCACGAACCCGAAGGACGCGGCTGCCGGCACCATACGCGCGGATTTCGCCGCCAGCATTGACGAGAATGCGGTGCATGGGTCTGACGGGCCGGATACGGCACGATCCGAGATTGCTTATTTCTTCGCGGACATGGATGTTTGTCCGCGTACCCGCTAGGAGGATGATCTGGACGGAACGGGTCTTGTCAATTTGCTAGGGTTAGATCGACCCGGCTTAGTTGATTTTCTCGCACAACTCTCTGAGCGCTCTTTTCGCGCGCAACAGATTTTCCCGTGGATCCATCAGCGCGGGGTGAGAGACTTTGCGGCTATGACGAATATTGGCAAGGCCTTGTCCGCGCGCCTTAATGAGTGCGCGCGCATCGCGATTCCCGAGATCGTGACCGAGCATTTGTCGGTTGACGGCACGCGGAAGTGGGTATTGCGGTTGCATGATGGTAACGCGATTGAGACTGTGTTTATCCCGGATACTGATCGCAACACCTTATGTATCTCCTCGCAAGTCGGGTGTGCCTTGGATTGCGCCTTTTGTGCCACCGCCCAGGAAGGGTTTAATCGTAACCTCACAACGGCTGAGATCGTAGGTCAGGTGTGGCTTGCCGAGCATAGCCTGCGGCAACAACTGGGGGACCCGGCGCGGGTGATCTCGAATGTGGTGTTTATGGGTATGGGCGAACCGCTTCTGAATCTAAAAGAGGTCGGACCCGCGATCCATGTCCTGTTGGATGATTTGGGTTACGGATTATCCCGTCGGCGCGTGACGGTCAGTACGGCCGGTATCGTGCCGGCCATAGATCGACTTCATGAGGTGGCGCCTGTGAGCCTTGCGGTTTCCTTGCATGCCCCTGATGACGCATTGCGCGATAGCTTGGTGCCCATCAACAAAAAATACCCAATAGCAGAACTTTTGCAGGCCTGCAAACGCTATGTCGCCAAGGATTCCCGGCGTCGCGTCACCTTTGAATATGCGATGTTGGCGGGCGTAAACGATAGCCCTGGGCAGGCGCACGCATTGGCGCGCCTGTTGCGTACGGTGCCTGCCAAGATCAATTTGATCCCGTTTAATCCGTTTCCAGGGACCCGCTTCGAGCGTTCGGCAGACACTACGATTGACGCCTTTCGCGACATCCTTTTGACGGCGGGGCTCGTGACGGTCACAAGGCGCACGCGCGGGGATAGCATCCGCGCGGCCTGCGGACAGCTTGCCGGAATTGTGAAGGAGCGCGCTCGCCGTGCGATACCCATCCATGCGTCATAGAATCCGATGGGTAGCCATTTTGGCCTGCTCGCTCATGGGTTGTGCGACAAACCCACCACTTTCCAGCCAGTCCCATAAACTTTTGCAATTGCGTATAGCGCTTGGGGTGGGTTATATGCGCCAAGGGCAGTTGGGGCTTGCGCGCAACGAGTTGGCACAGGCTTTGGCTATGGATCCGACCGATGCCTCTGCCAATAGTGCGATGGCGATTGTCGAGGAGAGGTTGCGTGAGCCCGTGAAGGCCGAGCACTTCTTTCGCGTGGGTTTGGCAAATCACCCCCATGACGGGAGTTTGCAAAATAATTACGGGGCCTTTTTGTGTTCGAACGGCAAAGTTCAAGAGGCCCTGGCTCATTTCAAAGCGGCGCTGAATTCGCCGCTCTATCCCACGCCGCAACTGGCCGATCTCAATATGGGCGTTTGTCTCATGAAAACCCCTGATAAGAAGGCCGCTATCCATTATTTTCATCGGGCGCAGGCCTTGGCTCCGGAACTTGCCGGGCCCTATTATTATCTGGCCCGCGTACGTTACCAGAGCCATGAATTTCAACGCGCGCTCGCGAATATCCATCAGTACTTGCGGCTTGCGCGTAGCGCGCAAGGTCTTTTTCTAGGGGTCGAGATTGGGCGTGCAGCGGGGGATACAAAATTTGTGCGCTATTGCGCAACGCGGCTCCTGAGTGGGTTTGCGCATACCCCGCAGGCCCGTACGGTAGAGGAGTGGCAACGGAAGGGGCAACTGCTTGGGCACTGAGGATCGGATGAGCGGAGGTACGCCTGTTAGTTTTGGAGAGCGGTTAAGAGAAACCCGCGAACGGGCTGGCTGGTCTATTGAACAGGTGGCGCTCAAATTGCGCTTGTCGGTGGCGCAGGTCACGGCCCTGGAAAAGGGGCAGCGGGAAAATTTACCGCCAGCGCCTTACGTACGCGGTTATCTGCGCAGCTATGCGCAGCTTTTGGGCATGGATGTGCAAGAGTTTGCCAACGTACGCGGGGGCCAGGAGTTACCTATAGCACCGCTACCTACCTCGGCTGTCTCCACCCGGAAACTGCCGCTGGCATCATTTGCCTATCTCATTTTTCTTCTCTGCACGATTCTTGGGGTGGTCTGGTGGCATGTTCATAAGGACCGGCGTGTACTCGCAGTGGAGAAGGTTACCCCCACAGCACAGGCCGTAGGCGCCTTGCCGCCCAGATTGCAGTCTCTCGCAACGCCTGGTACGAGCAATGGCCAGTTGAGCGCGTTTCCTTTACGCGGAACATCATCATCCATAGAGCCCCCGATGTTTGCGCAAGCGCATCCGGGCACGCCTGTCTATGTGAAGCCGAAGCTGGTCGCGCCCCCGGCTCGGTCTCCGGGTTCGCGTGGGGCGCGCCTGACCGCGCCTCCTGTTACGCACCTGACACGTGGGGCTAAACGGCCGCCTTTGCAAAAAAAGACGCGTGCAGCGCAGGCGGCAGTCACCGTGGTTCCGAGGTCTCGCGCTATACCGAACCTGGGAGGATTGGTAAGCTTGCCGCAAGGCCACCACTACATAGGGCTTCGTATCAGCGCCAGCACGACGCCGATCCGGGTCTCTGTGCGTGATGCGAACGGGACTGGGCTTTTGGCGACTCAGATTTTAGCGGGTCATAGTGTTCGAGTCGTGGGCCGACCACCCTTCCGTATCATATTTAGTAAAACACAAGGGGTCGCTGTGAAGGTGGGTGGGCGCACTATTGCCTTGCCTGCGTCACAAAAAGGACAGAGTTTGCGGGTTACAGTGGGTCCATAGGCAGGATAACTCTTATGCATGAGACGACACATATTACGCGCCGGAAGAGCCGAGCCATTCGGGTAGGACGAGTGACGGTGGGTGGCGATGCCCCCATCAGCGTGCAGAGCATGACCAACACAAATACCTGCGATGTGAATGCGACCGTAGGCCAAATCCAGCGCTTAGTGGCGGTGGGAGCGGATATCGTTCGGGTCTCCATACCGACAATGGAGGCAGCCCAAGCGTTCGCGGAAATTCGTAAGCAAGTAGACGTGGCGCTCGTGACGGATATTCATTTTGATTACCGTATTGCCCTTGAAGTGGCCAAGCTGGGTGCCGATTGCTTGCGTATCAATCCGGGCAATATTGGGCGCGAGGACCGAGTGCGGCAAGTGGTCGAAGCGGCGCGGGATCGCGGAATCAGTATTCGTATAGGCGTCAATGCAGGATCGCTTGAGAAGGATTTGCTAAAGAAGTATGGCGAACCGAGCGCGGATGCGCTTGTGGAGTCGGCGCAGAGACATATGGAGATCCTGGAGCGTCTCAATTTCCGGGAATACAAGATTAGCCTTAAGGCCTCCAATGTGGCAATGGCGGTCGACGCCTACCGTAAGATGGCGACCCTGACGGATCAACCCTTGCATTTGGGAATCACGGAGGCCGGTGCTTTGCGTGGTGGTACCGTAAAATCCGCGATTGGGCTTGGTATACTTTTGGCTCAAGGGATAGGGGATACGATACGGGTTTCGTTGGCTGCCGATCCCGTAGAAGAGGTGAAAGTGGGCTTTGAGATTCTAAAAAGCCTGCAGTTGCGTAAAAAAGGCGTCAATCTCATTGCTTGCCCGTCCTGTTCGCGGCAGGAGTTTGATGTGATAGGGACGGTCAATGCGCTCGAGGCGCGGCTTCAGGATATTCAGGAGCCTATCGATGTCGCCGTTATCGGCTGCGTGGTCAATGGGCCCGGAGAGGCCAAAGAGGTGCAAGTCGGGCTCGCGGGCGGCTCGCCCAACCTTCTTTACAGAGACGGCAAGCCGCACAGTAAAGTGCGCAACGAAGACCTTGTTGATACCCTGGAGCGAGCGGTGCGCGACGAATTGAAGCGGCGCGCGAGCGCAGCGCCCATCATTCCGATCAAAGCCCTACCCTGAGGCTCGCTTGAGTCGTCAAATAGCCGGGGTCCGCGGCATCAGCGCATTGTTGCCAAACGAGGCTGCGACATGGACCGCAGTGGAAGATCGGGCCCGTGCGCTTTTCGGGGCCTACGGATTCCATGAGATCCGTTTGCCGGTGCTTGAGCATACCGAGCTTTATGCGCGGGCCGTGGGCGCGGTCACCGATATTGTCGAGAAGGAGATGTATACCTTTGCCGACCGCAATGGCGAGAGCCTGAGTCTGCGTCCCGAGGGCACGGCCGGGTGTGTGCGCGCCGGCATCGAGGCGGGTCTTTTTCATAACCAAACGCAACGTCTCTGGTATCAGGGGCCGATGTTTCGGCACGAGCGGCCACAGAAGGGGCGGTATCGTCAATTTCATCAATTGGGGGTCGAGGCCTACGGCATGGGTGGCCCCGACATCGAAGCGGAATTGATCCTATTGGGCGAGCGCCTCATGCGCACTCTAGGGGTCAAGACTCGTTTGCTCGTCAATTCGCTGGGCACAGCCTCATGCCGAACCCGTTACCGCGAGGCCTTGGTTCAGTATTTGAGCGCGCATGCCTCGGCCCTTGATGAGGATAGCAGGCGACGTTTGACGCGCAATCCTCTGCGTGTACTGGATAGCAAGAATCCGGAGATGGCACAGGTATTGGCGGAAGCGCCAAGGATTAGTGATTACTTAAGCGAGGAGGCGCGCGCGCATTTTGCCGGTCTGACAGGCCGTTTAGCAGAGTTGGGCGTAGGCTTTGATGTGGCGCCGCGACTGGTTCGTGGGCTGGATTACTATACACATACGGTCTTTGAGTGGGTCTCCGATGATCTCGGGGCACAGGGGACGGTTTGTGCCGGCGGTCGCTATGATGGCTTGGTAGCCGAGCTCGGCGGGGCATCTACGGCCGCGGTCGGTTTTGCGGTGGGGCTTGAGCGACTTATAAGTCTCGTCACCAAGGTCCCGGTGCGCCCGGTGTTGGATGTTTTTTTGATGACGCCTATGATCTTCAATGGACCGGCCTTGCATCTGGCCGAGTCCTTGCGTGATCGGGGGCTTGCCGTTGAGGTGCACCTGGCGGGGGCGAGCCAAAAAAGCCAAATGAAACGGGCCCAAGCAAGCGGTGCCCGATGTATTGTGCAGGCGCAGGATGAAGGGGCGGTACTTGTAGTCTGTGCCGGCCGCAATGAGGGCACGGTGGCCTGGACCGATGCCGCGATGTGGATCACAAACGCCTTGGGGGCGGAGACGATAGACCATGACCGATGATTTGATCAACGATGAATTAGCAGAGTTCAAGGCGTTTTTCCAAAAGTATGGCCGGTTTGTGGTGTACGGCATTCTGGCGCTTGTGATCGGCGTGGGCGGAACCGTGTATTACCGCCATTACGAGGCGCGTCGCGCGCTACTGGCGGCGGCTCTCTATAATGAGATGCTAGGCGCGGCAAGCCAACAGCGTTTCGGTCTTGCGACAGTGGCCGGACACAAGCTTGAGCAAGGTTTTTCGACCAGCCCTTATGCGGGACAAGCCGCGCTTTTGCTGGCGCGTCTCGATTATGAACAGAATCATATGCCGGATGCGATTTCTGACCTGACATTTGCGGCCCATCATAGCCGCCAATGGATGGTGCGTACGGTCGCTCGTTTACGGCTCGCGGGATTGTTGTTGGCGTTGGGTCATCCCCATAAGGCATGGCCTTATGCGCACATGGCCAAACCTTATGGATTCAAGGCCATGGCCTTGGGTTTACAGGCGGAGATTCTGGCGCGTGAAGGGCAAGACGCGGCGGCAGACCGTGCCTATACCGAGGCTCTCCTGCTTGCGCCCAAGAAATCGACCTTGACGACCCTCTGGCGCCGTGAGCAAGCGCAACTGTCGGTGTCCCCATGAGAATGGCCGCGGTTCTTGCGCTCTTCGCGCTATTGGGCGGTTGCGGTCTTTTTAGTAGCCATAGCAATCTCGCCCCGCCGGCCAAGCTTACGCACTTTAAGTCCACCCTTAAGATATCGCGTGTCTGGTCGCGTGAGACCGGTAATGGCACCGGCGGATACGATCTCACTTTGCATCCCGCCTTAGCGCATGGGGTACTTTATGTAGCGAATGAGAGCGGAACGGTGGCGGCCTATCGTGCGATCAATGGGCATAGGTTATGGCGTACGCATTTGAAGGCCACAATTACGGGTGGCGTGGGCCTGGGCTCGGGCTTATTGGTGGTGGGCACGCGGCGCGGGCGTGTTTTGGCGCTCCATGATGACACTGGGGGGCTGGTCTGGCAGGCGCAGGCACCAAGCGAGATTCTGGCGGCCCCGGCTGTGGGACAGCATGGTGTCTATGTGGCATCGCTCGACGGTCATGTGACGGCCTTCGGTTTGGTGCACGGCGAGCGATTGTGGGTGACATCGCACACTGAGCCCGCGCTCAAACTCTATCTGACGGCCCGGCCTTCTTTGACCCCCGGTTTGCTCTATGAGGGTTACGCGAACGGTGAAGTCGTGGCCCTGCGCACGCAAGACGGACGGCGCTTGTGGACCAGTGTGATCGCGCGTCCGCGAGGCGGGGATGCGGTGGAGCGTTTGATCGATGTCGGTCACCCCATTCAGGGACAGAATCTTATTTACGCAGCGGGCTACCACGGTAACGTCGTAGCGCTTGCGGCCCACTCCGGGCGCATTCTTTGGAGTCACCCCCTGTCTTCTGACCGCAGTATGGCGCTTGGCGGGCAGTCGATCTATGTCGTGACCGCGCACAGTCGTGTCTTGGCATTGGCAAATGCCAGCGGGGGGAGCTTGTGGACCCAGAAGGCCTTGTTGAATCGGCGACTGGGGGATCCGGCCGTGGCGGGGCCCGCTGTCGTCATGGGCGATTTCGCGGGCTATACACATTGGCTATCGCGGCGTACCGGGGCGCTCATGGCGTTTAAGCGCGCGGGTGAAGGGGCGATTCGCGCCGCGCCCTTAGTGGCTTCGGTCACCGGTGATAACGGACTACCCTATGTCTTCGTGCTGAGCACCACAGGGCGTCTGACCGCCTTAAGGTTTAAGCCCAAACCCTCATGAAACCGGTCGTAGTACTGGTCGGACGACCCAATGTCGGCAAATCGACGCTGTTTAATGCGCTGACACGTTCGCGTCAAGCGCTCGTTGCGGATCTTCCAGGGCTTACCCGGGACCGGCAGTATGGTGATGGTCGGGTCGGTGGGCGCCCTTACATCGTGGTTGATACCGGTGGCATGGTACGCGATCAGGACCCTATGACCGCGCTGATTCTGACGCAAACGCGTCTGGCGTTGGCGGAAGCCGATGCCGTGATTTGTGTCACGGATGGTCGGGAGGGGCCTAATGCCGAGGATTGGGCGGTAGCCGCCCAGTTGCGCACCCTGAACCGGCGCGTGTTTTTGGCGGTTAACAAGACCGAAGGGGTGGAGGCGGATCTTGCCGTAGCGGAGTTTCATGCCCTGGGTTTAGGACGACCGTACGCGATTGCGGCCACCCATAATCGGGGCCTTGAGGAACTCATGACGGCGGCGCTCTCAGACTTCGGGCCTGAGGATCGCGCTTTTGAGGAGGGCGACGGCATGCGCATCGCGCTTGCCGGGCGGCCTAATGTCGGCAAGAGCACGCTGGTTAACGCGCTCTTGGGCGAAGAGCGCGTGGTGGTGTCCGAAATCCCGGGAACGACGCGCGATAGCGTTCATATCCCGTTTGAGCGGGAGGGTAAGCGCTATATTTTGATTGATACTGCAGGTGTGCGCAGGCGCAGTCATGTGACCGACCCGCTCGAGCGTCATAGTGTCGCAAAGACCCTTCAGGCGGTGGATGAGGCGCACGTCGTACTTTTGGTTTTTGATGCACGCGAAGAGATTAGCGAGCAAGACGTCACGCTGGCCGGACATGTTTTGGCGCAAGGGCGATCGATCGTCCTGGTCGTCAATAAATGGGAAGGGCTTGAAAACGCACGCCGTGATTGGATTAAACGGGAGTTGTCTCGCAAGCTCCCGTTTCTGGCGTTTGCGCCGCCCCATTTCATTTCGGCGCTCGAAGGTCTCCACATCGGTTCTTTGTTTCCGGCTATGGAGCGGGCGTATCGGTCGGGTGGCCGGGCGCTTCCCACTCCCCAGCTAAACCGCCTCCTCAAAGATGCGATTGCCGCGACCGCTCCCCCTATGGTTCGAGGGCGGCGCATCAAGCCGAAGTTTGCGCATCAAGGGGGCAAACACCCGCCACGGGTCATTGTCCATGGCAATCTCGTAAACGAGGTCCCGGACGCATGGCGCCGCTATCTGGAAAAAAGGGTCCGCGAACACTTTCACCTTGAGGGGACGCCGGTTGAGATTGAGTTTCGGGAGGGGGACAACCCGTTTGCCGGTCGTGTTTCGCAGTCGGTGCCGACGGCACGCCAAGAGGCCAAGAGGCGTCGCCATAAGCGCTTCCGAAAGGCCCATTACGGCTGAGTGGTCTTAATCTCGACTGTGAGTTCGCCTGCGGCGAGAAGGACTCGTAAGGAGTCTCCCACCACGCAAGGCGCGCTCGCGGTGACCACGTGTCCCTGGTAGTCCGTCACGATGGCATAACCTCGCTCCAAGACCGAGCGCGGTCCGACAAGCTGTAATGCCCGACTCATGTGCAAGACGCGTTCCGCGCGTGTTTTGAGGGAGGCGCGCGTCGCCCGCGAGAGGCGTTCCATGAGGAAAATATAATCTTTTCGGAGCTGCTCAAGCGCCGCTTGGGGGTGGTGGGCTCGCAAACGGGGCGGGAGAGACGCGAGCCGTGTGCGTTGACTCTGTAACAGGCCATGGATAGCGGCTTGCAAACCTCCGGGTAGAGGGGCCAGACGCAATCGATAGCCGAGCAGGCGCGCCACGGGCGACTGCTGGGCTAATCGTTGGGACGCCTTCAGAAGACGAGTCCGCAGGCGTTCTTGATACATAGGGAGCGCGAGATTCAGTCGCCGGTCGAGCGCGTTTAACGTGAGGCGTCTTTGGGCAAGACCCAAGAGCGGTACCGAAAGTCGGCGTTTTAGGTCATCGAGCCTTTGGATGCGCTCTCGTAACGTGCGTTCGCACAGTCTTTGTAAGCGTCGGCGCGCCTCCCGATGACGTTCCCGCCAGAGACCTTGATCGGGACTTAAAAGCTCGGCTGCCGCAGTAGGTGTGGGGGCGCGCACATCGGCCACCCAGTCGGCAATGGTGATATCTGTCTCATGGCCGACGCCCGATACGACAGGAAGGCGGGAGCGAAAAATGGCCCGTGCCACCGATTCCTCGTTGAAAGGCCAGAGATCCTCCAGCGAGCCACCCCCCCGAGCCAACAACAGGACGTCGCACTCCGCGCGTGCATTGGCGAGGTCCAAGGCCTCAACAATGCGCGGGGCCGCGTCTTTGCCTTGTACCGGCACCCCATAGAGGAGGACGGCAATGGCCGGGAAGCGCCGCTTGAGGGTCGTTAAGATGTCGTGCCATACCGCCCCATCGGGAGACGTGATGACCCCTATGCGACGCACGCTTTTCGGTAAGGGTTGCTTCGCGCTGGCATCGAATAGCCCTTCGCTTGCCAGTTTCCGCTTCAAGACCTCGAAGGCCCGGCGCAGCGCCCCTTCGCCCGCATCTTCCATCTGCTCGACTATGAGCTGGAATTCCCCGCGCCCTTCATAGAGACTTACACGTGCACAAACAAGGACTTGCATACCGTTTGCGGCGGGACAGCACAGTCGCTGAGCATTGCGGAAGAGCGCGCAGCGGACCTGGGCCCGCCCGTCTTTTAAGATGAAATAGACATGGCCTGAGGAAGGCTGTGAACAATCCCCAATCTCGCCTTCCACCCAGAGACGCCCGAAGCGATCCTCCAGCAGCGCGCGCGCGTCTTGATTGAGACGCGTGACGGTGTAGACGGCGCGGTCGGATGGCGGCGGGAGTTGAGAATTCATGTCGGCACCATACCGCGAAAGCCCTGGGCGGGAAACCCAGGGCTTGGGGGCCGATTAGGGGTAATACGGTTTGGCGTTCGCGTTACTGGCGGCCTGGCGTTCTGCCACACGACACTGGGTAATGACGTTATTGGCGGTTTTGATCGCTTGCGCGTAATGGCCTTGCGTTGCGGCCTTGTGTGCGAGCGCGAGTTCATGGGGCGTCGTCAACCACAAAGCCCCATTGGTACGGGCCGTCTTGACGGCCATGTCGGCCTGCTTTAACCGTTGTTGGGCGACCGCGCTTTGGGACGCGCCACCTTGCGGGGACATGTGTGCACAGCCACCAAGCGTCAGTGCGCACACGGCAACCAGGGCAATCTTTTTCATCTGGTAAGCTCCTCTCATGTTATGGTTTTTATGTATAGACGTTCTCTATTAAAACACAAAGGGGCCATGCGGGTCCTTAAAGGAAAAAAAGCGATCCTGGGCCGGACATTTACGACCGGGCAGGCTTTCCGTATAATGCGGCATGCGTATCGTCCAAGAAGCCCTGACTTTCGATGATGTCTTGTTACTCCCGGACCACTCGTGCGTTCTGCCACGCGATGTGAACCTGAAGACCTCGCTTACCCGCCGTATTCGGCTCAATATCCCAGTCCTGTCGGCCGCTATGGATACGGTGACCGAAGGGCGCGCCGCGATCTGCCTGGCACAAGAAGGCGGTTTGGGTGTTATCCACAAAAATCTGAGCGCGATCCGTCAGGCCGACGAGGTCCGGCGGGTCAAGAAATTCGAAAGCGGCGTCATAAGTGACCCCATTACCGCGACCCCGGATATGACGGTGCGAGCCGTCTTGGGCCTTATGCGGACCCATCATATCTCCGGCGTGCCGGTGATTCACGATGGGCAGCTTGTGGGTATTGTGACCAGCCGCGACCTGCGTTTTGAGACCCGCAACGAGGAAATGATCGCGAATATTATGACGCCGAAGGAGCGGCTCGTAACGGTGAAAGAGGGGGCCTCGCGGGACGAGGTGCTGAAACTTCTGCACCAACACCGTATTGAGAAGGTATTGGTCGTAGACGATGCCTTTCGGTTAAAGGGCCTTGTGACGGTCAAGGATATTCAGAAGTCGACCGAAAAGCCCAACGCCGTGAAAGACGGTAAGGGGCGTCTGCTGGTAGGTGCGGCGGTCGGTGTGGGCGCGGGGACGGAGGAGCGGATCGAGCGGCTCCTAGAGGCCGAAGTGGATGTGTTGGTGGTTGATACGGCGCACGGTCATTCCGAGGGTGTTCTGGAACGGGTCCGGTGGATCAAGAAGAATTTCCCGAACGCCCAGGTCATAGGCGGTAATATCGCCACTGGGGATGCGGCACGCGCCTTGATGGATGCGGGCGTGGATGCGGTCAAGGTCGGTATCGGTCCCGGGTCCATTTGCACGACGCGCATTGTCGCGGGTGTGGGTGTCCCTCAGATCACGGCCATCGACAATGTCGCGCAAGCCTTGGCAGGGACCGATATTCCGCTGATTAGTGATGGCGGCATCCGCTATTCCGGTGATGTCGCCAAAGCGTTGGCCGCGGGCGCGCACACGGTTATGATCGGTAGTCTTTTTGCGGGTACCGATGAGGCGCCTGGCACTGTTGAACTCTATCAAGGACGGTCTTATAAGACCTACCGCGGCATGGGGTCCTTGGGCGCTATGCAGGATGGATCGAGCGATCGCTACTTCCAGGAAGATGGTGCGCCAGAAAAACTGGTTCCCGAAGGGATCGAGGGCCGCGTGCCCTATCGCGGGTCGCTTGTGAGCATTGTCTACCAGTTGATGGGTGGGCTGCGCGCCAGCATGGGATACACGGGGAGCATCGATCTTGTGAGCCTACGGAAGCGCGCCCAATTCGTGCGCATCACGAATGCCGGCATGCATGAAAGTCATGTGCATGACGTGACGATCACCAAAGAGCCGCCGAATTACCAACGTGGCTAAGATACTATCCACGAAAGCAACGGGCGAGCCCGCTCTGCGCTCCGATAAGATTTTGATTATTGATTTTGGCTCGCAATACACACAGCTTATCGCTAGGCGCGTGCGCGAGGCCGGGGTCTATTGCGAGATCGTCCCTTGGGACGTGAGTGATGGCGAGGTCCAAAAATTTGGAGCTCGTGGTGTCATTCTTTCTGGCAGCCCCGAGTCTGTCACAGAGCATGATACGCCGAGGATACCGGCATCCGTTTTAACGGCGGGTGTCCCGGTGCTCGGCATTTGTTATGGCATGCAGGCATTGGCCGCACAAATGGGGGGTCGTGTCGAATCGGCAGCCCACCGTGAATATGGGTATGCGCGCGTACGAACGCTGGGTAGCTCCCGGCTGTTGCGTGACCTAAGTGACGGGGAAGGTGAGCGGTCGGTGCTGGACGTGTGGATGAGTCACGGCGATCGCGTAGATCAGTGCCCCGTCGGATTCATCGCGATTGCAGAAACCGACAATGCGCCGCTTGCGGCTATTGCCGATGAGTCTCGCCACTACTACGGTTTACAGTTCCATCCCGAAGTCACCCATACCCGGCAAGGACAACGCATCATCGAGCGCTTTGTGCACGATATCTGTGGTTGCGCGCGCGCCTGGACGGATAGCGCCATTATCGATGAGATCTTGGCGGATATTCGCAGGCAGGTGGGAGATGGGGAGGTGGTGCTTGCGCTCTCCGGTGGCGTGGATTCTTCTGTGGTCGCTGTGTTGTTGCATCAAGCTATCGGTGATCGCCTGACCTGCGTGTTTGTGGACAACGGGCTTTTGCGCCTAAATGAGGGCGACCAGGTGATGTCGACCTTCGCCGATCACTTAGGTGTGCGCGTGATTCGAGTCAATGCCGAGCAGCGCTTCTTGCAGGCCTTACGGGGCGTTAGTGATCCGGAACGCAAGCGCAAGATCATAGGCGAGACCTTCATCGCGGTGTTCGAGGAGGAGGCCGCGAAGTTACCGAAGGTTCAATGGTTGGCGCAAGGAACGATTTATCCCGACGTGATCGAGTCGGCGGGGGCAAAGGGTGGTAAGGCTCGGGTCATCAAATCCCATCACAACGTGGGCGGTCTTCCTGATCGCATGAAGCTTAAACTGCTTGAGCCCTTGCGACAGCTCTTTAAGGATGAGGTGCGTAGGATTGGTCTCGCGTTAGGTCTACCTGCGGCTATGGTTCATCGGCACCCCTTTCCGGGTCCGGGACTTGGTGTGCGCATTTTGGGTGCGATCGAGGAGCGTTATGCGGATATTCTACGCTTGGCCGACGCCATTTTTATTGAAGAGCTGCGCAAGAGCGGGTACTACGATAAGGTGAGCCAAGCCTTTGCGGTTTTCCTGCCGGTACGATCCGTGGGCGTTGTGGGTGATAGTCGCGCTTATGACTTCGTGGTGGCGCTACGCGCCGTACAGACCATCGATTTTATGACCGCCAATTGGGCCGAGCTGCCCTATAGCCTTTTGGGGACTGTATCGAATCGCATCATCAATGAGGTACGGGGCGTAAGTCGCGTCGTTTACGATATCTCGGGCAAGCCCCCCGCGACCATCGAGTGGGAGTGAGTGGCATGCGAAGCGACAAGAATTTATTACGCACTATCAGTGACTTGTTGATTTTGGACGATTACTATGGCCACATTGTCAATGGCGCAGATTTTTGGCGGTAAGCGATTGATGTTGAAAGGATTCGCGCTTGTCGCCGTGCCGGAGGTTCGTGCATACAGCGCAAAGATTTGACGGTAAACCTGACGGTAGATTTGCCCTTAAAAATATCGGCGTCTGCATTTACCGTCGAATCCGTGTGGCTTCAAACGGTAAAACCAAACAAGTGCGGCCTAGAAACTAAAATGCTTCGGCGAGCTTGTGTATTTCGTAGTGGCGTTCCGGTTCATATTTAGTGCGCAGTAAATATTGCTGTTTTTCGCTCAATTCGTCCCTCAAGGAGAAACGAACTGCGCGTCAAATATGATGTCCGGCGGAAAATTCGTATCCTTCCGGCATTCGAAATCTATCATCCGGGACAATGATTACCAAGTATTGAGTCCATGATTGAGCACGATCCATTGTTGGAGTTGAAGGCTGAAAACGCCCGCTTGATCGTTCTGCTGGAAGCGAACGGCATTCAGTGGCGCGCGCCGCTGGAACAAGTATCGCCAGCTTCGACGCCGGAGCCCTCGCGGTTTTCCACGGACGAGAAGGTGGCGCTGTTTAGCCGGTTGTTCCGGGGGCGCACGGACGTCTACCCGATACGCTGGGAAAGCAAGACTTCGGCCAAGTCGGGTTACGCGCCGGCCTGCGCCAACGAATGGCGCACAGGTGTCTGTGAGAAGCCGCGAATTAAGTGCGGGGACTGTGGTAGCCGACTACTGATCCCGCTATCGGATGCCGTCCTATACGACCATCTTGCTGGTAAGCATACAGTCGGCGTCTATCCTCTGCTGGAGGACGATACCTGTCATTTTCTCGCTATCGATTTCGACGAAGCTGAGTGGATAGAAGACACGGCCATCATCAGCCATACCTGCTCGCGCACCCGGCAACTGAAGCTAGCGTCCTACGACCGCCTGTTCCCCAATCAGGACACGATGCCCAAGGGTGGCTTTGGTAACCTGATCGCCTTGCCACTGCAGAAACTGCCGCGCGAGAACGGTTGCAGTGTATTCGTCGATGCGGAGCTGCGACCGTTCGACGACCAATGGCTATTCCTCGCTTCAATCCAACCAATGGCACCGCACGACATCGAGCCGACCATTCTGCGTGCTACAGGTGGGGTGCATCCATTGGATGTCACATTCATCGATGAAGAAGATATGGCGAAGCCGTGGCAGCGTTCGACGCCGTTGGCGAAGAAGTTGTCGGGGGCTTCTATGCCCAAGTCGCTTACCGTGACGCTGGCCAATCTCCTCTACTTCGAGAAAGCGCAGTTGCCACAGGCGCTGGCGAACCGCTTGATTCGCCTCGCCGCGTTTCAGAACCCAGAGTTCTACAAGGCACAGGCGATGCGACTGTCGGTTTGGGATAAGCCACGCGTGATCGGCAGTGCCGAGAACTATCCGCAGCATATTGCCTTGCCACGCGGGTGCCTGGATGCCGCGGAGGAGTTGTTGAGAGACAACGGCATCCGCTGCGAGCTGCGTGACGAGCGGTATGGTGGCGAGCTGCTGGAAGTCACCTTTGCTGGCAAGCTGCGCCCGGATCAGCAATCGGCGGTTGAGGAAATGCTGAGCCATGACGTCGGTGTGCTGTGTGCGCCCACCGCCTTTGGCAAGACGGTTGTCGCGGCAGCGATGATTGCCAAGCGCGGTGTGAACACGCTGGTGCTAGTGCACCGCATGGAGTTGCTCAAACAGTGGCAGGAGCGTCTGCGGGGCTTTCTTTGCCTCGACAAGAGTGTGATCGGCACGATCGGCGGCGGTAAAGCCAAGCCCGCAGGAAAGATCGACATTGCGGTGATGCAGTCACTATCACGGCAGGGCGAAGTGAACCCCTTGGTCGAGAACTACGGTCACGTCATCGTGGACGAATGCCACCATATCGGCGCGGTGTCGTTCGACGCCATTCTGAAGCGCACCAAGGCAAAATGCGTGCTCGGCCTGACCGCCACACCGATCCGTCGCGATGGCCAGCAACCGATCATCTTCATGCAGTGTGGCCCGATTCGGCACACAGCGGCGAAACCTGGCGGCGCCCCACACGACCTCGAGGTGTTGCCGTATTCGCTGCATGCACGCATCGATTTGCCGATCGAAGCCGGAATTCAGGATGTGTTCCGGCACCTCGCCAATGATCAGGGCCGAACAGCTGCCATTGCGGGCGAGATCGGACGCACCTTCAGCCAAGGCCGCAAGGTGCTGGTGCTGACCGAGCGTACCGACCATCTCGATGCCATCTCTGCGGCTTTGGCTGGAAAGATTCCGTCACCGTTTGTATTACACGGCCGGATGTCACGAAAGCAGCGAGCAGCACTGATTGAACAAATCGAGGCTCTACCCTCGGAAGCACCGCGCGTACTGCTCGCGGCCGGCAAGCTGGTTGGGGAGGGCTTCGACCATCCACCGCTGGATACCCTGGTGCTGGCGATGCCGGTTTCGTGGAAGGGTACTTTGCAGCAGTACGCCGGCCGGCTTAACCGGGAGCATGCCAACAAGACTGACGTGCGGATCATCGATTTTGTCGACACGGGCCACCCGGCGCTGCTGCGGATGTGGGACAAGCGTCAGCGCGGATACAAGGCCATGGGGTATCGAATCGACGAATGACTTGACGTCGATCACTCCGCCCGATGCCCAAGGTATTCGTGATAAATAAGCCGGAAATGGAAATGGCTTCATTTCGCAAAAAGTGAATGGTTATGAGCGAATACCAGTACTATGAATTCGTCGCCATCGACAAGCCACTGACCCCGAAGCAGATGGCTGAACTGCGCGCCTACTCGTCTCGCGCCAGCATTTCGCCTACCCGCTTCGTTAATGATTACCAGTGGGGTAACCTCAAGGGCGATCCAGTCGACTGGATGCGGCGTTACTTTGATGCTCACGTCTATGTGGCTAACTGGTGTACTTGCCTTCTGTACTTGCGTGTGCCGAAAAATGTATTCGATGCCGAAACCTTGCGGGCCTTCAAAACCAAATCCGTTTTTTCGGTTGAGCAGACGAAGACGCATTGGCTGCTTGAATGGGGACTGGACGAGAGCGCCAACTACGATAGCTTTGCCGAGGAGGATGGTCGAGGCTGGATGGGCAGGCTGGCGCCATTGCGCGACGAACTGCTCCGCGGCGACATGCGTCCGCTGTATCTCGGCTGGCTGGCCGGCGTGAGCGCTGGCGAAGTTGACGAACAGGCCATTGAGCCTCAGCCACCGCCTGGACTTTCCCGGCTGACTGCTACCCAGCAATCGCTGGCAGAATTTCTGGAAGTCGATGAGGATCTGCTGGCTGCCGCCGGACTCGCTGACCAGCAAGGTTCAAAACCCGATAGCGAGAGCGACGTGGAACTGGATGTCTGGATCGCCGATCTTCCTGCGGCAGAGAAAACCGCGATGCTCAAACTGCTGTTGAGCGGGAATGCGCAGCAGGCCGAGCGTAAGATGAAATTACGTTTCTTAGCCTGGCAGCGCGAACGACAGCCAACTAAAAAAACGGCGGCGCGGCGCACTGTCGCAGAACTTCAGAAACTGGCGGCGTCCGCTGCCGAAGCGAGAAACAGGCAGGAAGCAGTACAACGCAAAAGGACTGAGGCCGAGCGGCAAGCCAAGCGGGAAACCTATCTGCGCACGCTAGCTGCCGACTTCGACCTGTGCTGGCAGGCTGCTGACAAACTGGCTGAACGTGGCATCGCTTCCGCCCACGACGAGGTCAAGCGCGCGCTCGTCGATCTATCCGAAGCCTATGCGCTTTGCGCGGCCCGAGCTGACTTCGACCGACAATTGGTTCAGTTCATGGCCCGGCATGGAAAACGCGGCGCCCTGGTTCGGCGCCTCGCTGATGCAGGTCTCTGGAAAAAGTCTTTGCGGTGATGAAAGCGAAAACGAAAAAGACGACGAAGTTCACCGCGAAATACCTGGATAAACTCATCGAGGAGGCGACCACGGACGCCTACGACGAATCGGAGCAGGCTGGCGGGTTCTTCGCCATGATTGAAGAGAGCCTCTCCCTGCCATTCGTGACCCGGGTGCTTGGACAGGCAGTGACGGTGGGCAAGGTCGATATCACCAGCCGCGGCCATATCGTCGCTATTTGCGTGTATGGAAAATCAACTCAGGCAATACCGATCCTCGATCTGCCGATGCCTGATCCGCCACCACTGGGGGTGGAATGGATTGACGCTTACCGCCGCTGGTGCGGGGATTGATGGAGGTAGTCAGTCGTTCAGCGCGTCAACCGATGGCCAGTTTGACTGGCTTGCCGACGCGACTAAGCATTTCCACCAGCGTGTCGATGGTGAACTTGGCTGTCTTCTTGTTCACTACGTCGGACACGCGCGGACGCGAAACCATCAGGATCTCGGCTGCTTCGGCTTGCTTCAGGTGATGCTCGGCAATCCAGGTGGACAGCTCGTCCATCAACTGCTGCTTCAGCAATTGGGTGTCGTTGATCTGCTTGCGGGAGGCCGCCTGCAAGCGCTTGGCCTCAGCGGGCGCGAAGCCAAGCTCCAGGAAGATGTTCGCTCCCGGCTTCGTCACATGGTGGATTTCGGTGTCGATCTTCATTTCTGTGCCTTTCTCGCGTTGACCACGGCGCGATAGCGCGCCTCGGCAATACCCTTGTCCTGCTTGCTGGTCGCCTGCGTCTTCTTCTGGAAGCAGTGCAGGACATACACGGCTTCCTCGAACTTGGCGACGTACATCACCCGATAGATGCCGCTGGCCTCCCGAATGCGGATTTCCTTGGTGCCAGCCCCGACATCATCGAACGGCTTCCAGTCATCCGGGTCCAAACCAACTTGGATCTTACCCAACTGGAAACCAGCGGAGCGACGTGGGTCATCCGGGAATGCCAACAAGTCGTCGTAGGCGGAGCCTACCCAGCGAATTTCTTTTTCGTCACTCATCACTCCACCGTGTATAAAATTTTATACACGTCAAAGGCACAAGTCAAGCTCTTCAAGAGGGGCGTGCGTTGAGCCGGTGCTCCCGCCGAGTGAATCAATTGCGCGGTCCGTCGGGCACCGTCATGGTCCAGCGTAGTGTCACGTGGCCTCTTGAAAACTACGCTCACACACGACTGGCTATGCTCCAGTATGCGGTCCGATTTAGTGGGGCAAATTGTGGGCTACAATATGTCGAAATATTCTAAGCAAAGAGGCTTCGGCGCTTGCAGCGATAGTTGATGATTGATGGCCTGGAGTAGCCGCCGCGCAAACCGAGTGCATCTTGCGCGCCAGGCAAAGCGATCATTCTTTGACGGTATAAACGACGGTAAAGTCCAAAGGCAACTCTCAAAAAAGCTATGATTTATGCGGGTTTCCGAGCCTCGGAAACAATCGAATGGGAGTGACGGGGACTATTAACGTCTATTGAGGACTATTGGTAACCGTCGAAAAATCAATTAGCTATAGCAAAGTGGCATATTGATTTTTAAGGGGAATTTGGCCCAGCATTCTTCTGGTGACGGTATCCATGACGGTATTTGAGTAATCATCAACGAGCGCACAGGTCAATACCGTCATCCGGCATTTTTGATCTGACGGTATCGAGATGGCTTGAATTTGATTGAATTATTTGCGATAGTTATAGCATGGCTTTAGCTCAATCAAATAGCTCAATACGTCGCCTACTTGAGGCTTTGCCGCGTGGCGAGCCAGTAGAAACATCTACTCTGGCCAAGTGTGGCGTCTCTCCGCAGTTGGCCTCCTATCTCGCCAAAAGCGGGTGGCTACAGCATCTGTCGCGCGGAGTGTATTTGCTCGTCGGCGATCAGCCGAGCCGGGATGGGGCCTTGGCGTATCTGGCACGGCGCATCCCCGGACTCCATGTCGGAAGCAAAACGGCGCTTGCTTGGCGGGGCGTTCGGCACAACCTTGCTGCCCGTGAGCACATCGAACTCTGGGGCAACCAGCCCGTGCGCCTTCCTGCTTGGCTGACAGCGCACTATCCCTGCCGCTACCAGACTACGCAGTTATTCAAGGCTGGCCTTCCCACGAATTTCGGGCTACAGCCGCTGCCCGAAACTCCGAATGGCCCCTTGGTATCGGTCCCCGAGCGTGCGCTGCTCGAGATGCTATGCAATGTCGGCAAGCACCAATCAGTGGAAGAAGCCCGGCACCTGACCGAGGGCCTGCGCAATCCCCGTGCGGACGTACTCGACACCCTGCTCACCCACTGCAAGCGGATCAAGGTGATCCGCTTGGCACGTCAGTTTGCGGACGAACTCGAACTGCCCTGGGCGAAAATCGTCCATCCGCATAGTGAGCGCATGGGCAGCGACCGCCGCTGGATGCTGCGTACCCGTAGCGGCGAACTCCTGAGCCTGAAGAAATAATGGATCGCCAGTACAAATAATGGATCGCCAGTACATTGATACCGTCCGCCTGCTGCTCACCGTCGCGCCGGTAATTTTCGAATCGCCACGCTTTGCGCTCAAGGGCGGTACCGCACTCAATCTTTTCGTGCAGGATATGCCTCGCCTGTCCGTGGATATCGATGTCGTCTTCACTGATCACGTCATGGAGCGCGACTCGGCCCTTGCCGCCATCGGCGATGATCTCCAGACGGCCAAGGCAAGGTTGGAGCGCATGGGCTACTCGGCCATCCTTCGCAAGACGCAAAAGGGTGACGAAGCCAAGTTGCTGGTGGAGGATCAAGTCAGCCAGATCAAGGTCGAAGTAAATTTCGTCTTCCGTGGCACACTGTTGCCCGTGACGCAGCGCGCCCTGGTGAGTTCTGCGCGCGATCTGTTTACAACGGCGATGGAATTGCCCGTCCTCGCCATCCCCGAACTCTATGGCAGCAAGCTGGTCGCGGCGCTGGATCGTCAGCATCCGCGCGACTGGTTCGATGTGGCCGCCATGATGGACGGCTTTGGCCTCGACGCAGAAATGGTCGATTGTTTCGTTGCTTATCTTGCCGGCCACAATCGCCCGGTCCATGAGGTGTTGTTTTCAAACGACCTGCCGCTGGATGAAATCTTCAGCACCGACTTTGTCGGCATGACCGCTACCGAAATTCCGCTGCAACGCTTGATCGAAACGCGGCAGCATATTCGACAGGAACTGCCCAAAGTGCTCACCGATGTGCACCGGCGCTTCCTGCTTTCTTTCGTGCGAGCCGAACCCGACTGGACGCTGATGCCATTCGACCATCTCAAGAACTTGCCAGCGATTCGCTGGAAGCTGCTTAGCCTGGAAAAATTGCGCACGACCAACAAACCCCGGTTCGAGCTTCAGGCTACTGAACTCATGGACCGCTTTGACCGCTTCCCACGGTGAAACCTTTCGACCAACAACTTGCCGATAAACAGCAAGAGTGCGCGCAGCTCCATGCAGAGAATGCCCGCCTGATCGCGTTGCTGGAAAAACACGGCATCTCTCATTCCGTCGAGCCGCCTCTACCGGCACCACCGGACACACCACCTCGGGCCAATTCGAACCTCAACACTGAACAGAAGATCGCGCTTTTTCGGCGCTTGTTCCGTGGCCGTACCGATGTCTACCCGATACGCTGGGAGAAAAAGGACGGCAGCAAGTCTGGCTATACCCCGGCCTGCGGCAACGAGTGGAAAGTCGGCCTCTGTGACAAGAAACGGGTGAAATGCAGTGAATGTGGAAACCGCCTGCTGCTACCGCTCGCAGATCATGTCATTTACGACCACCTTGCCGGCGAGCATGTCGTCGGCGTCTATCCGTTGCTCACCGACGACACCTGCCATTTTCTCGCCGCCGATTTTGACGAAGCAGACTGGCGCGACGATGCCAAGGCCTTTGCCGCTTCCTGTCACGAGCTTGGCGTGCCTGTCGCCATCGAAATTTCTCGCTCCGGCGCCGGCGCTCATGCCTGGATATTCTTTTCGTCCGTCGTGCCGGCCCGTGATGCACGCCGCCTCGGTTCCGCCATCATCAGCCACACCTGCACCCGGACGCGGCAACTGAAACTCGAATCGTATGACCGGCTGTTCCCCAACCAGGACACTCTGCCCAAGGGCGGCTTCGGCAACCTGATCGTGCTGCCACTCCAAAAGGAGGCGCGCGAAAAAGGATTCAGTCTGTTCGTCGATGACCAACTCCAGCAGCATCCCGATCAGTGGTCGTTTCTGGCGTCAGTCTGCACGATGTCTCTGGCCGACCTGGAATCCGCCATTCTGCGTGCAACAGGCGGCGGCCATCCGCTGGACGTGGCGTTCATTACCGAAGAAGACGAACACGAACCGTGGAAACGGCAGCCGCTGTCGAAAAAACTTGCCGGTCCCTTGCCCGACAAGCTGACCGCTGTGCTCGCCAATCAGATCTACCTTGAGAAGGCCAAATTGCCACAAGCGTTGATGAATCGCCTGATCCGGCTCGCGGCATTTCAGAACCCCGAGTTCTACAGGGCCCAGGCCATGCGCCGGTCGACTTGGGAGTTTCCCCGGATTATCGGGTGCGCCGAAAACCATCCCCGCCACATTGCCTTGCCCCGTGGTTGTCTGGACGCAGCGACCAAGCTGCTCGAAGAAAACGGTATCGGGCTCGATCTTACCGATGAGCGGTTTGCCGGCGATTCGCTATCCCTGAAATTCGCCGGCCAGCTTCGCCCCGACCAGGAGAAGGCGGTCAAAGCCATGATGGCCCACGATACCGGCGTCCTCTGCGCCCCTACCGCCTTTGGCAAGACCGTGACTGCGGCCGCGCTCATTGCCGGGCGCGGCGTTAGTACGCTGATCCTGGTTCACCGCACTGAACTGCTCAAGCAGTGGCAAGAACGGCTACGGACTTTTCTGAGCCTGGAGAAAGATGATCTCGGTATCATCGGTGCCGGCAAGCGCAAACCCTCGGGCAAGATCGATATTGCCGTCATGCAATCCCTCACCCACAAAGGCGAAATCAGCAACCTGATCGAGCAATACGGCCACATCGTGGTGGACGAGTGCCATCACATTTCGGCTGTTTCATTCGACCTCCTGCTGCGGCAGGCCAAGGCGCGCTACGTGCTCGGTCTTACCGCGACACCGATCCGCCGCGACGGCCAGCAGCCGATCATCTTCATGCAGTGCGGCCCCATCCGCCATAAAGCCAGTCGACCGGAAGGTGCGCCACGATCATTGACGGTGATTCCTCGATCACTCGCAACGCCGCTGAACAGCGATTCTGCCACGGGCATTCAGGATATCTTCCGGCAGCTTGCCGCCAGCATTGAGCGCACTCAACGAATTGTCGAGGATGTGCTCAGCGCCTATCGATCCGGTCGCAGCATCATCGTGCTCACCGAACGCACCGACCATCTCGACACGTTGGAGCAGGCGCTTACCGGTCAGATTGAAAACCTGTTTGCCTTGCATGGCAGGATGTCTAGAAAACAGCGCACTGCACTGTTGGCGGTGCTCGAAGCCTTGCCCGGCGACGCCCCCCGCGTATTGCTTGCCACTGGTCGGCTTGTCGGCGAAGGTTTCGATCACCCGCCGCTCGATACGCTGATGCTGGCGATGCCGATTTCCTGGAAAGGCACCTTGCAGCAATATGCCGGCCGCTTGCACCGCGAGCACGCCAGCAAAACGGACGTGCTGATCTATGACTACGTCGATACCGGCAACCTGGCGCTCGAACGCATGTGGGACAAGAGACAGCGCGGCTATCGTGCCATGGGATATCGGATCGACACCAGTCGGGGAAAACTTTGCTAAGGAGGGTTTGCATTCATGAGCAACAAATCGCCAAAGTCACGTGGCACCAAGACAACCAAGCCACTAAAGGAACAAAAACTATCCCGAACTCACGCTCCGGCGGAAATTTCTTCGGTTGAATGGCAGCGCCTGTTGCGCCGTCAATTCGGTCGTGAGCAGACGTTCGGGCTGGAAAATATTGGCACGGAACCGTTCTTTTCCGAGTTTCGCGTCAGCAACCCGCAGTCGAAGAGTGCTTATCGCGTGGCGATACGCGGCAAGCTGCCGGGCGATAACTATTGCGCCTGCCCGGATTACGCCACCAACGAACTGGGGAACTGCAAACACATCGAATTCGTTCTCGCGCAGTTGGAAAAGAAACGCGGCGCCAAGGCGGCCTTCGCGCGTGGCTACCATCCGCCGTTCTCCGAACTGTACCTGCGCAACGACGGTGGACGCGCGATCCATTTCCGCGCCGGGACGGATTGTTCGCCCGCCGTATCGAAGGTGGCCCGGCTGTTGTTCGACGCTGCGCGCGGCTGGATATTGCCGCCGGAAAAGTTCGACGAGCTGGAGCGCTTCGCCGCCGCCGTGGCCAAGAGTGGCCATGAATTGCGTGCCTACGACGATGCGCTCGATTTCGTCGCCGGTCGGCGCGATGCCGAGCGGCGCGCGGTGGCGCTGGACGGCATCTTTCGCCATGGCATCGACGATCCGCTGCTGAAAAAATTGCTCAAGGCGCCGCTCTATCCGTACCAGTTGGAAGGCGCGTTGTTCGCCGTGCGTGCGGGCAGGGCGCTTATCGGCGACGAAATGGGCCTGGGCAAAACCATTCAGGGCATTGCCGCCGCCGAGATTTTGGCTCGGCATTTCGGTGTTTCGAAAGTGCTGGTGATTTGTCCGACTTCGCTCAAATACCAGTGGCAAAGCGAAATCGCGCGCTTTTCCGGGCGCGATTCGCGCGTTATCGCTGGCGGACGTGCGCAGCGGCAGAAAGACTATGCGCTGGACGACTTCTGCAAGATCACCAACTACGAAAAACTTCAGCCCGACCTCGATTTGATCGCCGCTTGGGCGCCGGAACTGGTGATCGTCGATGAGGCGCAGCGGGTGAAGAACTGGAACACGATAGCCGCTCGTGCCCTGAAGCGTATCGACAGCCCCTACGCCGTGGTGCTTACCGGTACGCCGTTGGAAAACAAGCTGGAGGAGTTGATCTCCATCGTCCAATTCGTCGATCAACATCGTCTGGGGCCCACCTGGAAGTTGCTGCACGAGCATCAGGTCAAGGACGAGAGCGGCCGTGTCACCGGCTACACCGGGCTGGAAAAGATCGGCCAGACATTGGCGCCGGTCATGATCCGCCGCCGCAAATCCGAAGTCCTCTTGCAATTGCCGGAACGCACCGACCAGAATTTGCTGGTGCCGATGACTGAATTGCAGATGACTTACCACCAGGAAAACGCAGAGATCGTGACCAAGATCGTCCAGCGCTGGCGCAAGATGAAATTTCTTTCGGACAAGGACCAGCGGCGGCTGACCTGCGCCTTGCAGAACATGCGCATGTCGTGCAACAGCACCTATTTGCTCGACCAGGAGAGCGATCACGGCGTCAAAGCGGACGAACTGGCGGCGTTATTTGACGAGCTGTTCGAGCAAGCGGACGCCAAAGCCGTGGTGTTCAGCCAATGGACGCGGACACACGATATCGTGATCCGGCGCCTGGAAGCGCGCGGGATCGGCTACGTCAGTTTCCACGGCGGCGTACCCTCTGAAAAAAGACCGGCGCTGGTGGATCGTTTTCGCAGCGATCCCGACTGCCGGGTGTTCCTTTCCACAGATGCCGGCGCGACGGGCTTGAATTTGCAACACGCCTCGACCCTGGTGAACATGGATCTGCCGTGGAATCCGGCGCTACTCGAACAGCGCATCGGCAGGATTCACCGTATGGGCCAGAAGCGACCGGTGCGGATCGTCAATTTCGTGGCCAAGGGCACGATAGAGGAGGGCATGCTCTCGGTGCTGGCTTTCAAGCGTTCGCTGTCGGCGGGGGTTCTTGATGGCGGCACGGGCGAGATATCGCTGGGCGGCTCACGCCTCAACCGCTTCATGAAGGACGTTGAGAATGTCACCGGTCACATGGGCGAAGGCGAGGCCATGACGCCTGCCGAAGAAGCGGCAGGCGTGACGACCGTGCCCGAAATCACATCCGTGCCGGAAGAGAATGCGGATACAAAAGTTATGCAAAGCAGTATCCAGACGGACGGCGTTGGCGAGACGGTGATCCCGAAACGTGAGGGGCAAGGGTCGCCGGAAGTGCCGCCGCGCACCGATGCCGATCCTTGGCACGCCTTGGCGCAGGTTGGCGCTCAGTTGATTTCCGCCCTCGCGGCGGCCAGCAATCCCGCTGCTCCGGCGCATCCATGGATCGAGCGAGACCCCGGCACCGGAGTGCAAAGCCTGAAAGTGCCATTGCCTTCACCGGAAACGGCGGGGCGAATTGCCGATGTACTTTCACTGTTGGCGAACACCTTGCGGGGGCGGCGCCCATGACTGCAGATGGGAGGGATCAACGCTTGCTGATTATTTGCGGTCATAGCGATCTTGTTACGCTGGAAGTAAATGCTCGTTTATCATGACGGACATGAAGGGACGAACCATGATAATTGAGGCTGCCGGAAATTGCCACGTGAGCCAATAGTAGTTAATAGTAGGCAACAAGACGTTTTTTCAGGATCGCCCGGAAACCCGCATGAACACTAAGCATTCTTCTGTTGACGGTATCGGTGACGGTATCTTTGAAACATCCATGAGCCAAACCCAGTATCCATGCGGGTTTCACGGTTCGGTTGATAATTGAGTGGGAGTGACCAATGTGCTTCCCTAGTGTGTCACGGTCGGTCGAGGCAGTTAACCCTGAATTTCCGGGCAATTTTGGCAAAACCTGCTCGTCGGAGATGACGCTGGCGGTAAGAATCTTTTGAGCATGGTGGTTTGCGACAATGAACCGATTCGGGAGACGCCCCGTGGGCCAGTTTCTGCACGTTGACAGATCTCCCAAAATGGGAGATACGCGCCTTGCGATGAGGGTCATCGCCAAGAGCAGCCTGAAGAAGTTCTGGGAGTGCCTCGGTTGCGCCGATGCGCGAGGCCCGCTGCACAGCTGGTACGAAGAGGCCCTCAAGGCGAAGTGGCGCACGCCGCAGAACATCAAGGATCAGTTTGCCAGCGCGAGCATCTGCGGCAACAATCGCGTCGTGTTCAACGTGGGCGGCAACAAGTACCTGCTCGTGGTCGAAGTGCAGTACCAGGCGGGAATCGTCTGGGTGAAGTGCATTGGGACGCATGCGCACTACGACGGCATCGACGTGGAGACCGTGAATGACTATTAAGCCGATCCGAAACGATGACGACCTGAAGCGGGTATTTCGCCGCCTGGAAAAGATCTTCCAGACCGAGGAGAGCACTGCGCAGGCTGACGAGCGCGACGTCCTGGTGACGCTCGTCGAGGCCTACGAGAATAAGCACTATGACTTCGGGCCCGCAGATCCGGTGGAGGCCATCAAATTCCGCATGGAGCAAGAGGGGCTGACGCCTCGTGACCTTGAGCCTTTCATCGGTCCGAGCGGGAGGGTGTCCGAGGTGCTGAACCGCAAGCGGCCACTCAGCCTGCGGATGGTCAAGCGACTGCACGATGGGCTGAAGATTCCCTATGAGAGTCTGCTGACTGAAGTGTTCTGATTCTGCCTAAGCTCTCTCGGTGATCGCCTGACCCGCGTGTTTGTGGACAACGGGCTTTTGCGCCTAAACGAGGGCGACCATGTGATGCTGTTGGCGGCACGTGGCTAATGGCCGGGATCGATGAATGCCACGCCCAAGCGTGTCGCCAACGTGTCGAGATTCTTGTCTATCGTCCAGAGCAGCGTGTCTGCGGTGAGCAGAACGGAGGTGAGTAACGACATATCTACTGCGCCGCAGCCCGAGTCATAGAATTGCTCCTTCTCGATCAGGGCAAGTATCTCGTCGGTTGTGGGGATGACGGCTTGCTGTAGCTTCTTGAGATTGCCGAGTGTGCGCTCGCGGGGTGTCGGTGGCGTGCCGCACGCGAGTTCAAGTACGATGAGCGGATGGACCAGCACCTGGTCCATCGCAAGTAGCGATTGAAGCACGGGACTGGCATTGCGGAAATGCGCAACCCAAACCGAGGTATCCGCAAGGACCAAACTCACCGAGGCAGAACTTCCGTAGGCCGCTGACGGGGAATGTTCTTCATCCCGGGGGCTTTGCCGCCCAAGGCAGCAAGCCGTTTACCCGCCTGCACTCGCACGAACACCTTTATCGCTTCACGGAACAGATCGCCCTTGTTCATTCCCGGATCAGCGACGTCTAGTGCCCTCTGATAGAGCTCGTCATCAATAGATACGGTCGTTCTCATGCGAAGCCTCCTTGTCATCTAATATGATGCATAATAGCATCAAGAACGGTGACGATAAAGTGCGATCATCCTGTGTCGGTGGGACGTTGTCCGGAGTTGGCGGATCTTGGGTGAGAGCTAACGTGGCTCGGTCCGATACGAACCAGGTCTACGACGGTAAAAAACCATCAAAATATTTTACTGGACAATAGGTTATCAGATTTGATGCCGAGCTTTTTTCTCGTTCTTTTCGCCACGCGAGAATCCGTCGGTGGCATCGGCAACGTCGCGAGAGTCGATATGTCCTGAAAGGCCCCGTGAAGGTGCGCCGATAGTCCTCAACAGGTGCTGAATGCAATTTTTGGGGATCAGATGAGGTTGACGGTAAATCTGGTGGTCTCAGATAAGTTCCACGTGATCGCGCATGCCTCCCAGGCCCTTGACCTCATGCGACGGGCCGAGCAAAAGCGCGATCCGGCACTGAAAGGCTGTGGTTTGCCACTCCTCAAGGATTCCCGCCAACTGAACGTCGCCACGCGCGCCGATCTCGATTCGCTGATCGGCCAGATCACGACCCAACGCTCGGCCCGAGCTTGGGCTTATCGCGAGCAACTGCGGGAGATCCCAAACTGCAAACAGATCAACGTTGTGCGTAGGATGCTCCGCCGTTGGCGTACCAACGTCGCTCGGTCGAAGGTCGAGCCTATGTAGGTGTAAACGGCTGTCCAAAAGCGCGTCAATCTGGCGATAAGCCGCGGTTTTCCTCAAAAGAGTAGGACTTTCTGAGATATCCCGTGTTCTGCATGCGAGAGAGGTGTGTGTGCGCAGGATCGGCTGCGGATTTCGGGTCGTAAAAAAGGGGGGGACAGAGGCGACAAAAAAGAAGGAGTGCGGTAAAACAGGAGTGCCGAAGAGAACAGGTACGGCACCGGCCCAAACGACCAAGTTCACTCCGGCACCGTACCCCCACACTCTG
>Ga0307375_10000704_pt1 | contig 40026 bp, 34 predicted proteins | sample TR1MG_FD_202531 | JGI IMG/M metagenome (GOLD analysis project Ga0307375, IMG submission 202531) | Soil microbial communities from Risofladan, Vaasa, Finland - TR-1 | ecosystem: Environmental > Terrestrial > Soil > Coastal area > Acid sulfate soil | place: Finland: Risofladan, Vaasa | collected... | reverse complement strand
AAACGAGAAGCCGCAGCCGCCGCGGATATCGAAGGTGTTCTCGGCGTACTCGCGGTGCGTGCTGGGGATCACAAAGCGGTCTTCGTAGTTGGCGATGGCCATCACGTGGTACATGTCTTCCACTTCAAGCTGCGTCATGCCGACTTGCGTCAATGCGGCCGTGTTGACGCGGTTCTCCACGTGCTTCTCGCGCTGGTAGACGCGCATTGCCAGCATGCGTTCGAGCGCACGCACTACCGGGGCCGTGTCGCCGGCGGTCAGCAGATTGGCGAGATACTTGACCGGAATGCGCAGTTGGCTCACGTCCGGTATTTCGCCCTTGGCACCTACATGCCCTGCGTTGGCCGCGGCACTGATCGGCGAGAGCGGCGGCACATACCACACCATAGGCAGCGTGCGGTATTCAGGGTGCAGCGGCAGGGCCACTTTCCATTCCACCGCCATCTTGTAGACAGGGCTTTTGCGCGCCGCTTCCATCCACGCATCGGGAACGCCGTCGGCGCGCGCCTGCCCGATCACCTTGGGATCATTCGGGTCGAGGAAGATGCCCAACTGCGCCTGGTACAGGTCACGATCGTGCTCAACGCTGGCGGCTTCCTCGATGCGGTCGGCGTCGTAGAGCAACACGCCGAGGTAGCGGATGCGGCCGACGCAGGTTTCCGAGCACACGGTGGGCTGGCCCGCTTCGATGCGCGGATAGCAAAACGTGCATTTCTCGGCCTTGCCGGACTGCCAGTTGTAGTAGATCTTCTTGTACGGGCAGCCGCTGACGCACATACGCCAGCCGCGGCACTTGTCCTGGTCGATCAGGACGATGCCGTCTTCCTCGCGCTTGTAGATCGAACCGGAGGGGCAGCTCGCCACGCACGCCGGATTCAGGCAGTGCTCGCACAGCCGCGGCAGGTACATCATGAAGGTGTTTTCGAACTGGCCGTAGATGTCCTTCTGGATGTCGTCGAAATTCCTGTCCTTGCTGCGTTTGCTGAATTCACCGCCGAGAATCTCTTCCCAGTTCGGCCCCCAGACGATTTTCTCCATGGTCTTTCCGGTAATCAGGCTCCGCGGCCGCGCGGTGGGAGCAGCCGTCATTTCCGGGGCCGACTGCAGATGGTCGTAGTCGAAGGTGAAGGGTTCGTAGTAGTCGTCGATCTGCGGCAGGTTGGGGTTGGCGAAGATGCGCATCAGCAGTTTCCACCTCGGCCCCTGGCGCGGCTCGATGCGGCCGTTGGCTTTGCGCATCCAGCCGCCGTTCCACTTGTCCTGGTTCTCCCATTCCTTCGGGTAGCCGATGCCGGGCTTGGTCTCGACGTTGTTGAACCAGGCGTATTCCACGCCCGGCCTGCTCGTCCACACGTTCTTGCAGGTAACGGAGCAAGTGTGGCAGCCGATGCACTTGTCCAGATTCAGCACCATGCCGATTTGAGCGCGTACTTTCATCTGATGTCCTTAAGCCTGTTGTGCATCCAAGGCCGGTTGGGTTGTGGCCGGCGTATCCAGCCAGTCGACTTTGATCATCTTGCGCACCACCACGATCTCATCGCGGTTGGTGCCGATGGTGCCGTAGTAATTGAAGCCATATGAGAGTTGCGCATAGCCGCCGATCATATGGGTGGGTTTGAGCACGATGCGCGTCATGGAGTTGTGGATGCCACCGCGCGTGCCGCTGATTTCGGCGCCCGGCATGTTGATAGTCTTTTCCTGCGCGTGGTACATCATCACCATACCCGGCAATACCCGCTGGCTCACCACCGCCCGCGCGACGAGGGCGCCGTTGACGTTGAACAGCTCAACCCAGTCGTTGTCGACAATTCCGGCGCGTTTCGCGTCGTCTTCGCTGAGCCAGACGATCGGCCCGCCGCGGCTCAACGTGAGCATCATCAGGTTGTCGGTGTAGGTCGAGTGTATGCCCCACTTCTGATGCGGGGTAATGAAGCTGAGCAGGATCTCCGGATTGCCGTTGGAGCGCAGGCCGTGGATGGCCGCGGTTGCCTTCAGATCGACCGGCGGCCGGTAGGAGGCCAGCGTCTCGCCGAAGGCGCGCATCCATGGATGGTCCTGGTAGAACTGCTGACGCCCGGTGAGGGTGCGCCACGGGATCATTTCGTGCACGTTGGTGTAGCCAGCGTTGTACGAAACGGTCTCGGATTCGATGCCGCTCCATGTCGGCGAGCTGATGATCTTGCGCGGCTGCGCCTGGATGTCGCGGAAGCGGATCTTCTCGTCTTCGCGGTGGATCGCCAGATGCGTGTGCTCGCGGCCGGTCTGCTTGCCAAGCGCCGCCCAGGCTTTGACCGCCACATGGCCATTGGTCTCGGGCGCCAGCATCATCACCACCTCGCAGGCATCGATGTCAGTCTCGATCTTAGGCATACCGCAGGATGCCCCTTCGGCGCGCACGAAACCATTGAGCTCGCCCACCTGCCTGACCTCGGTCTGCGTGTTCCAGCCGATGCCCTTGCCGCCGTTGCCCAGCGTATTCATCAGCGGCCCCAGGGCGGTGAAGCGCTTGTGGACGTTCGGGTAATCGCGCTCGATCACGGCGATCTGCGGCGCGGTCTTGCCCGGGATCAGTTCGCACTCGCCTCTCTTCCAGTCCTTGACGTCGAACGGCTGGCCCAGTTCGCCCGGCGTGTCGTGCATCAGCGGCGTCAGCACCACCTCATGCTCGACACCCAGGTGTCCGACGCAGACGTCGCTGAATTTCCTGGCGAAACCCTTGTAGATTTCCCAGTCGCTCCTGGATTGCCAGGCCGGGTCGACCGCTGTCGACAAGGGGTGGATGAACGGATGCATGTCGCTGGTGTTGAGATCGTTCTTTTCGTACCAGGTGGCGGTCGGCAGCACGATGTCCGAGTACAGACAGGTCGTGCTCATGCGAAAGTCGAGCGTAACCAGCAGATCGAGCTTGCCCTCTGGAGCCTTGGCGCGCCACTTCACTTCTTCGGGCTTGGCATCGTCTGCGCCGAGATCCTTGCCCTGCACGCCATGGGTGGCGCCGAGCAGGTGCTTGAGGAAATATTCATGACCCTTGCCCGACGAGCCGAGGATGTTGGAGCGCCAGACGAACATCACGCGCGGCCAGTTGTCCGGATGGTCGGGGTCTTCGCAACTCATCTTCAGGGAGCCGTCCTGCAGACTCTTGACCACGTAGGCTTTCGGGTCGATGCCGGCGGCCTGCGCATCGCGCACCACCTGCAGCGGGTTGGTCTGCAATTGCGGCGCCGACGGCAGCCAGCCCATGCGCTCGGCGCGCACGTTGTAGTCGATCATCGAGCCGCGATACTGCCTCCCCGCTTCGCCCTGCGGCGCCAGCGGCGACAGCACCTCTTCCATCGTCAGCTTCTCGTAGCGCCACTGGTCGGAGTGCGCGTAGAAAAAGCTGGTCGAGTTCATCTGCCGCGGCGGGCGGATCCAGTCGAGCGCAAATGCCAGCGCGGTCCAACCGGTTTGCGGGCGCAGCTTTTCCTGGCCCACGTAGTGCGACCAGCCGCCGCCGCTCTTGCCGATGCAGCCGCAAAGCATCAGCATGTTGATGATGCCGCGGTAATTCATGTCGCTGTGGTACCAGTGGTTCATGCCGGCGCCGATGATTACCATCGACTTGCCCTGCGTCTTCTCCGCGTTATCGGCGAACTCGCGCGCCACCGTGATCACCTGGTCGCGCGGGGTACCGGTGATGCGTTCCTGCCACGCCGGCGTATAGGGCGTGTCGTCGTCGTAGCTGCTCGCCGCCTGTTCGCCGGCCAGGCCGCGCGCCACGCCGTAATTGGCGGCCTGCAGGTCGAACACGGTGGCCACCAGCACCTCGCGTTGCGCGCCGGCGTCACCGAGCGACAGGCGTCGCACCGGCACCGTGCGCACCATCACATCGTTCTGCACGTTGTTTGGGAAATGCGCACTTTCGATGCCGCCGAAGTACGGGAACCCGACCTGTGCGGTGTCGCTGGTCGGAGCGTCGCCTTCGAGCAGCGACAGCCTGAGTTTGACATCCTGGCCGTGCTGCGCTTCCTTCGCCTCCAGGTTCCACTGGCCCTGGTCGGCGCCGCCGTCCGGGCCCCAGCGAAATCCGATCGTGCCGCGCGGCAGCACGACCTTGCCGGTCGCGTCGAGAGCGACCGTTTTCCATTCCGGATTATTGGCGGCGCCGAGCCGGTCACTGAAGTCCGAGGCGCGCACGTAGCGGTCGGGCACCATGACGGTCTCACCGGCCGGCATAGTGTGCTCGCGCAGCATTACCAGCATCGGCAGGTCGGTGTAGCGGCGCACGTAGTCGTCGAAGTAGGCGCAGCGTTTGTCGACATAGAACTCTTTCATGATCACATGCCCCATCGCCATGGCCACCGCCGCATCGGTGCCCTGCTTGGGGTGCAGCCACAGGTCGGACAGCTTTGCGACTTCGGAATAGTCGGGTGTGACGGCGACCGTCTTGGTGCCCTTGTAGCGCACCTCGGTGAAAAAGTGAGCATCGGGCGTGCGAGTCTGAGGCACGTTGGAGCCCCAGGCGATGATGTAGCTGGAGTTGAACCAGTCGGCCGATTCGGGTACGTCGGTCTGCTCGCCCCACACCTGCGGGCTGCTCGGAGGCAGATCGCAGTACCAATCGTAAAAGCTCAGGTTGACGCCGCCGAGCAGACTCAGGTAGCGGCTGCCCGACGCGTAGCTGATCATCGACATGGCGGGGATGGGCGAGAAGCCGACGATGCGGTCGGGCCCGTGCTTCTTGATGGTATAAACATTGCTGGCGGCGACGATCTCGTTGACCTCGTCCCAGCTCGATCGCACGAAACCGCCCAAGCCGCGCATACTCTGGTAGTCGCGACGCCCGCTAGCCGATTCGACGATGGAAGCCCAGGCCGCGACCGGGTCGTGCGTCAGACGCGCCTCGCGCCAGCTCTTGAGCAGCCGGCCGCGCACCAGGGGATACTTCACGCGGTTGGCGCTGTACAGGTACCAGCTGTAACTGGCGCCGCGCGAGCAGCCGCGCGGCTCGTGGTTGGGCATGTCCCAGCGCGTGCGCGGGTAGTCGGTCTGCTGGGTCTCCCAGGTGACGATGCCGCCCTTGACGTAGATTTTCCACGAGCACGAACCGGTACAGTTGACGCCGTGGGTGGAACGCACGATCTTGTCGTGCGCCCAGCGGTTGCGGTAGGCGTCTTCCCAAGTGCGGTCTTCACCGTTCGTGACGCCGAAGCCGTCGGAAAACTTTTCCCTCGGGTTCGAGAAGTAAGTCAGTCGGTCGAGAAAATGGCTCATGTGGAGTGTTCCGTTCCTTTGGCTTGAATTCTTGGCACCGGGTACCAAACGCTCATGTTATAGAACCAATATGACCCTACCTGCAACCCGGATTTGGTCAAAGCGGCATTACTGCGTCCTTGCGCGCGTGCTAGCACGACGCTGTCGCAACGCCGCTCAAGTAAAAGACCATGAGGGCATGGAGCGCACGCCCCGGACTGCCGGCCGGATCGACTGAGGTGCGTGACTCGCTGGAATAAGCAATCCGGCTTAAGCCGCGGTCGCCGCTGGATGCGCAAGCACGGCAGCCGCTTCCCCGTTGGCGTCGTTCACCGCCTGCGTCGGCGCGTACCGCTACGAGGGATGTTCCGGAACGCCGGGCGAAGGCGACGCGGGAACTGCGGCGATTCCCCGAAGGGAAGGCGATACCCGCGGTGCGCCGGCGGACACAGGAACTTCGCGCGGGAAGCTTGGTCTACCTTGTCCACGGCAGAATGGGCGTGGTCAGGGCGCTGTAGGGTTCTTCCCCTCCCGTCGTGGCTCTGCTGAGCCGTGCGTGATTCCGTTCAAGCCAGACGGGCTCTCGGCTACGCCTGTTTCTCACAGCCAATGGAGGCGTACCATGACCAAACAAGCGCACACTGTTTCCGATCCGACGTCGCGCGCGCTCAAGCTCAGGTCATCCGAGCTGCCGCTGCCCGACGCCGCGCAACACGACGAGCGGCTGCTGGATGAAGCGCTGGCCGAAACATCCCCCGCAAGCGATACCATGGCCGTGTCGCTGCTTCACCCGCTTCGGACAAGCGTGCATTGAGCGCGTTGCTGGCCGTCGCGCCTGTGGTCGAACTCTCCGCGAGCGATCTCCCGGCGTTCTGCCCGAACCCGTCGATGCCGCTATGGGCATCGCACCCGCGAATCTTCCTGGACGTCGTCAATGAAAGCGAAGCGATGTGCCCGTATTGCGGGACGCGCTATCGCCTGAAGCGTGGCGTCCACGTGCCTGCTCACGAGTTCGATACCCGCGAACTGCATCAAGACCGCCACCAGCAGTACGCCGCGCAACCGGCCATAGACCCGCAGGCGCCGGAGCCGTTCATCCACGACCGGGAGACCCCGGAAGTGGCCGTGGACGCGCTCGGCAACACGACGCTCGAGCAGATGACGCGGTGGCTTAGGACGGGTCGATGAGTCCTGCGGGTACTTCCGACCGATCGGCCGGGCATGGACGCAAAGCGAATCCGCGCCGGCTTGTCGCCGGTGGTACGGTGTTCTTTCCGGCGGCGACCGCCTATGCGATCTTCGTTTTGCCAGCGTCCGTGTTCGCGATGCTCACGCTCAACGTGATCGTGATGGCGATGACGTGGACTCTCAAGGCGCTGCAGGATCCGTCGTGTGCACGCGTGCGGGCTTGGGCCACAATCCCCGTTGGCACGGCGGCGCTGGCGGGTCTGGCGCTGTTCGATCCTAAAGTGCTGCTGCCAATTGCATCGGCGGCTTGGCGTAGTGCGTTCGCCGCGCTGCTTGTATTTCACTTTCGCCTGTGCGCGCAGACCGCAGCAGGGGCGCCAAATGCCTGAAACAGCATATGCGATATGGCTTATATTCGACGAGCGTGATAGAGTGAACCTTGTCACGAGAGGGCATGCAGGCGTTGCCAAAGCCAGCCGCGCCTTGAGGACCTCGAAGACCCGCGACGTGCCCGCCGCGCTGATGGGCAAGCTGCCTCTGGAGTGCAAGGCGCTCGCGCTCAGCGTGCATAGCGATTTCGATACCATCGCCATGGACGCAGAATGGACCGGCCTGCCCAAGCGTGCCCCTGGCCAGCTTTCCGGCGTGTTGCAGGAATGTACCGCATGCCAGGAGCGCTACCGACTCACCGGCACAGCGCGCAATTAAGGCGGGGTCGCATCGAATTCACCGGCCTCTATCGTTCGCTGAAACGCCGGTTCTGCAGCGTTGATATCACCAGCCGACTCGGCTCGCGTCGCAGCCGGCCATCACCAATCTTCCAAGGAGATCTTGAATGGCAAAAATCGAAGGTAACTGTCGCGACGTCTGTGAAGCCGCTGAGTTCGTCACAATCGTGACAAGCGGGGATCACGGTCCCCATGTGGTCGGCAATTGGGGCGATTACATGCGTGTCCTGGGCATCGGCGCGGATACACTTGTTTTTCCCGCAGGCCACTATCGTCAGACGGAGCAGAACCTCATTAAGAACAATCGCGTACAGGTGCTGATCGCTTCCAGGAAAGTGCAAGGAACGCGCAGCCTGGGCCAGGGTTACCTCATCGTCGGCACCGCCGAGATCGTCACTTCGGGTCAAGTTTCGGATGCGGCGAAGGCGAAATTTCCGTGGGCGCGGGGTGCGCTGTTGATACACGTCGAGGACGCGACAGCGCAGCTATGACAAGAGGAGGCGGATATCTTGGCACAATAGCTCGCGTTTTCCAGACGAAATGGAGTCCGTCGATTTGTGTGACCCGAGCGCCGTCGCGATTGCCGCTTGCCGGCGCCTTGGTATCCACGCTATTCCGGGCGTCGATCCGTCGCCGCGGTTCCGGGCAATGCTTCTGCGCGGCAGCGGCCGCTCAGCAAGTCGAACGGAAGGCGTGCAATCGAGCGCACCAGCCCGATAAAAACAATCAGCCAAGCCAGCAGCGCAATGTAGATGAAATATCGGGGAATCACATAAAGAAACTTAAGATCCATTGCATGTGCCATCTCCAACGTGCAAACCGTGTACATACCCTGAGGGAAGACCGCGCCCCAGTACAAGGGGTCATACGTCAATGGAAATCGCTTGTAGACGTGCCGCCACAAGACCAGGACTATCAGCATCGGAATCCACCATGTTCCGGTCGCCCAATAAAACACCGTGAAGCCCTTCAGGAACGGCGCAAGGGACTTAATGAAAGGAGCGTCGGGGGAGTTAATGATCAGCAGGGAGCCCGCCAGTGTGGATATGGCCATCGCCCCCATATTGATCCAGTAGGGCGGCGCCAGATCATCGGGTGCTAGTTTGAAAAACGTGTAGCGGTAGAAGATAAGCGAGATCATCCATATGTAGAGCATGCCGCCCCACAACCACATCGACAGGGCAAAAAAGTTCAGCTCGAGCTTGTAAGGTTGTTGCCAGTGCGCTGCGATGAGCGCGCCCAGGGCGGCGATCGACTGGGTCGCGACCACGGCGAGCAGCCAGGCGCCGCTGATGCCTTTCTCCAGAGTTGGCTTGTTTTCCTTGACGGTGAAGGCCGCGAAAATCGTAAAGGTGAGACCTATCCAGAGCGCAAGCGCCAGCGCCCACAGGTAGATGCCCATCCGATAGTTTTGCGCGATCAGGACAAACTGGCTGCCTAGAAGGCAGGACCCGGCGACGAGGGTAAAGAAGCCCGGCCCCCGCTGATGATCGACCATGTCACCGAAAAAATGGCCAGGAAATAGAGCGACCCGAATCAGGTTCAACAACAACAAGATCAAGTAGGCGCCGACATTCAACCAGAACAGTGGAAGGGCGATCCACGACATCCCCAGCCTGTGGGCGGCGATGGAAACGATGCCCGTCGCCATGACCATTCCGAAGTAGGCCGGGGACAAGCCCTTTATTGCCTCCCGCGCTCCATCCAGAAGTAGCAACAAGCCCGGCCCCCAGGATCGCCCGGAAATTCGAAATTTAGGCATGATCGATCCGCGTCGGTATGGCGTCGGTAACGTAAACTTAACTTAACGCCGATATAAAGCAAATTAAAAAAGCCGGCCGGCGCCCGACAGCGCGGTGAGCGTGTTTGACAATTCAAAACGACAAAACATGGATGTCTATAAGCAACATCAGCGTCTGCGGGCCTGCGCCTTGCGCTGGTTTCCTGTCGGGAAAATCACCGGAAGCAGCTTACCTCGGCGAAATCGAGCGGCGCGCCCGCACCGTTCCGGGTGTGGTGCGGATGCGGGACCTGCGCCCCGAACAAGTTGGTCCCGACACCGCTCACGCCGGAATTCGGAATGCGGAATGCGGTGAAGGCTGGGCCTCCGGTCGTTTGGGTGTCTCGCCTCCAACGCGGGCCGCACTTTCAGGCCTGCACGGACGCAGGTGCGCCAACTGCGGAACCGCGTACATCGGTCTCCGTCATGGATGCCGACGTGCGCGCCTCCATTGAAGCCAGGAAGCGCCAGACGAACGCCAGCGTCACCAGCAACAATCCCGGATAACCCACGCCCGCCAGCAAATAGGGCAGGGTCGGGTCGCCGTCCACGCGCACCCGTGGCAGATTGAAGCTGAGCAGGCCGAGGGTGATGATCGCGCCGAACACCCACATCATCATCAGCCAGATGCCCGCTTCGAAACCGCTCAGCGGCCGACCCCAGCCAACGGCAGGGCGCGGAACCGCGAGGTCGCCGTGCGTCGCCGCCCGTGGATCGGCACCAGCCGGAGCACGCAGCCGGCGCCCCAAAGTGAACAGGTCGTAGGCCAGTATGCCGGCGCCCACCGCGAAGACGATACCGAACAGCGGCAGCATCAGCTTGAACACACTCATGGCAGGGAAAACGTCACCGCCGAACCAGTGCAGCCCCAGGATGCGGTAGACGTAGATCTGCACGGTGCCGCCCAGATCAAACGCGAACACCATCCCGAGCATGCTGGTGAGTACCAGCCAGAAGCCAAGCTTGCCCAGCCGCTGGTCGTAGTTGGGCGCCTTGCGCATGATCGGCACGGCGTAATAGGCCGCGGCGATGCCCAGCATGCCGAAGGTGCCGAACAGCGCCAGATGCGCATGTCCTGGTGTCACCCAGGTGCCGTGCGACCACACATTGGTCAGCGCAAACGTCATGCTGAAACCGAGGATGCCCGCACCGATCAGTTCCAGCACCGCCGAGCCCAGAAGGAAATAGAACGCTGGCGCGTTTTCCAGTGGCCGTCGGTTGGTGTGCGCGTCGAGGTAGATGTGCCAGAAGCAGAACACCAGCGGCAACGGTTCCAGCGCACTGAACAGCGAGCCCCAGAATTGCCAGAACGCCGGCGTGCCGATCCAGAAATAATGATGCGCGTTGCCGATCAGCCCGGACAGCCAGACCAGTGCCACGCCCCAGAACACCGCAAAGCCGACCGACTTGATGTCGGCCTTGAACATCAGCACCAGCAAGAAGCCGACCAGGCTGATGTGGATGACCTCCCACACGCCTTCCACCCAGTAGTGCACCACAAACCAGCGGAAGTATTCCTGCAGGTCGAGCCGCGACACATAGAACAGGCCGAACACCCACACCGCCATCAGCGCGGTTACACCCATGCCGAGGCCCCAGTGGATCTCGTTCCACTGGCGCAACGGCGGGAATGTGCGCAGCACCACGTAGGCAAGGATCGCGAAACCGACCAGCACGAGCACGCCGGCGATCCGCCCCGGCTCCAGGTATTCAAGCCCCTGCTGCAGCCATGGCTGTCCCTCCCACCACCCGGCAACGCCGACCTGCGCCAGCCGCAGGGTGAAGAAGTTCCACACGACGATCACGATCAATGCATAGAACAGCAGCTTGATCAGCCACGGCGAGGCCATCTCGCGCTTGGACAGCAACGGCCCGACAAACAGGATCGCGCCAATGAAGCCGCACAGGATCCACAGGATGCCCAGGTTCAGATGCTCGGCGCGGACGATGTTGAAGTTCATCACGCCCGCGAGAACGGTCGGATCGATCTGCTGCGTGGCCAGGAGCAGGCCATAAGCGACCTGGATGAGAAAAAGCACCAGCATGAGCATGAAGAAACGCAGGCTCAGTCGTTGGGTCTGATATTCAATTTGCATCACTGCTTCTCCAGGGTATGTATGTAGGCCACAATGGCGCTGACATCATCGTCGGTGAGCAACTTATTGTTGAATGCCGGCATCACGCCCGCCGGATAACCCGCCACGATCTTCGCGTTCGGCTGGCGGATCGACTCCCGCAGATAGGCATCGTCCGCGGTGACCGTGCTGCCATCGGCAAGGCTCACTTTCGAGTTGTACAAACCGCCCCAACCCGGACCGACCAGCCGCTTTTCGTCGGTCGCGTGACAGGCCACGCAGCCGTTGTCCTTCACCAGCTGCGCACCGCGCGCCACGGGATCGAGTGCGGCCTTGGCAGGCATCGGCGATGCGGCCGCCGGAGCCGACCGGGCGGTTGTTTCGGTGCCATGCGCAAGCTGCAGGCGATGATCGAGCCCTGCCACTTCCACCTTGGGCGGCCAGCCTTCGGTGTTCATGGCCGAGGTGTACTTGAGATAGGCGATCAGCTTGCCGATCTCGTCCTTGCTCAGAGGAAGATTGGGCATCATGGTGGTACCGCCGCCGCGGCGCTCGATCCGCACCGCCGCGCCGGGAAATTTCTTCAGGTACGCCTCGATCGAGTCGGTGCCGGTGTCGGCCTGCTGAATGGGGTCAAGCAGTTGCGCGCGCACCGCCGCGTCCATCGGCCAACTTCCGGCTGACGGCAAAAACGCAGCCAGCCATGCCGGTCCGACGCGCTTGTATTCTTTGGTGAGATCCGGTCCCAGATAGGCGCCGTTGCCGACCATGGTGTGGCAGCCCATGCAGTTGTAGGCCTGGAACACGCGCTTGCCATCGTCGGCCTTGTAGGCACCGAACGAAACCGTGTCCGGAGTCACCTGGCCGCGCGATTTCAGGAAGGAGAAGATCGACAGTGCGACGAAGATCAGTGTCAGGATGGCCAGCACCACAAACGCACCCCGACGCCGCGGCGTCTCGCAACTGCTACCGCCAATTCCGCAGCTCATGGAAGTTTCGCCTTGTCGGTGGTGGTCCGGTTCTGGCCGTCCGCGGTGGAGGGTGCAGGCTGCTCCTGGCTGTCATGCAGAAACAGGATGTGCAGGCTGCCGATGAAGACGTAGAAAACGTACACCGCCAGCACGAAGCCGGCGGCGAAGTAGATCCGCCATGCCACGTGCGATTCAGCCCAGTACTCGAAACCGCGCCAGAACGGCCACGACAACAGGACCGCTGCCACACAGGCCAGCACCGAAAGCGTCAGATCAGTGATCCGCTGCATCACGTAATTACCTCCGAGATTGATTTTGATTCACTTGTAACACGATCCGATAACACAACAAGGTTGGACAAACAATGATGAGCAAATGAAGATGTAGCGCTGATACATTTTAACGATACCACATCATCCGGCTAAAAACAATATAAACAATACCGCTTTTAAAGCTGATGCGGTTTTGCAAAATAGTTCCTTCCAATTGTTGTATGTTATGGCGCGTCTCGTGGTGCCTCCGGCCAGTTCTTCGGATGCCGCGAATCGGTTCCGCGCATCGGGAACAAAGTACAACTCTCGGAGGGAATGTGGGAGCGAGAGCAGCGTTTGGAGGCTGTGTAATATGGGCAAAAATTAGATGACCCCCGGCAGAGCCGGGGGTCATCTAATTTGGCGCAGGTTCCGCGGGTCTCGCATGTGGTCAGCAGCTGGCGCGCGCCGGCCACGACGTGGTGGCGCGCCGGCGGTCGACGAATTCCTGATGGGGTACTCGGATTTACCGCGCTAAGCGGTCACTTTGAGCACCTTGAACGATTCCACCGACACTCAGCGTCTGCGGCTCGCGCTTGGCTAGGGCGGTCAGTTCGGAGAAGCACAGTATATTTCGCCGAGCGCGGAGTCGATTGCTCCGCATCGAGCTTACACAAACAGGCGCTGCTTTCTGAGCTCCGGCATGCAATGCTGAATCCACTGCGCCGTCAGTTTTTCCTGCAGTGAATTCTGCCTGAGCCGTTCCGACAGGCTGTGAAAGTCGACACAGTCCAGCGGCTGGTCCTGGTTGAAGCAGGAAAACACGTAGCTCACCTTGCCGGTTTGCGGATCGCGCTGCGGCTGCAGGCATTGCGCGCAGATCTCTTTCATCATGCACTGCATCGGCGAGTTGATAGAGCCGATGGCGAAGTGGTTTGTCTTCAAGTAGGGCGCGAGCACGGCATGCCGGGCCCGACCGATCGCGGCCATCATGCGGTCGGAACCGATCGCGATGATGCGGTCTACATCTGACAGGGGAATCGTCGGCGCGCCGAGCCGGCCGGAGGCATAGGCGTCCATCGCCTGGACGATGTTGCCGACGAAGCTGCGATCCTGCGGCCGTGCGCCATCCAACTGGAACCCCGGGGCCTCGTCGCAGCACCAGACGATGATGTCGGCCGCCGCCTCGATGTCGGCAACTTTGTAGCGGTCGATAATTGTCTTGTAGCCAGCGAAGTAGAGTACTTTGGAGCCGCGTGCACGGAACGCCTGGCCGATAGAAAACAGCACGGCATTGCCCAGCCCGCCGCCCGCGAGCAGCACGGTTTCGTCCGCTTCGATGTGCGTCGGGCTGCCCGCCGGACCCATGAGCACTACCGGTTCGCCGGGAGCGAGCATTGCGCACAGGTTAGAGGACCCGCCCATCTCCAGCACGATCGTCGACACCAGCCCTTTATCGCGGTCGACCCAGGCGCCGGTCAGCGCCAGGCCTTCCATCTGCATGCGCGTGCCCGCGGCCAGCGGGGCGAGGGTCTCGAAGTTCTGCAGCCGGTAGAACTGGCCGGGCTGGAAGCAGCGTGCCGCGGCTGGGGCCTTGATGATCACTTCGACGATGGTTGGCGTGAGACGCTTGATTTCGTGCACGGTCGCGCGCAGGTCCCGGTTAAGGGCCGCGAAGAATGCGTCGCGGCCGATGGTGCCGATTGGCGGGCGCTTCGCGAGCACCCGCGAGACCACCGGATAGCCTTGCTTGGTCGAGCCCAAGGCTTTCACCACGTTGCCGAAATAGGACGGATGAAGGTCGCCGAAGAACGACACGAACCGGCCGTCCGCAAGTCGCGACATCAGCACGTCGGCACGCGGGGTCTTGGACAGGGCATACTCGGGCTTGACCGGGTTGCCGCTTTCGTCGCACGCTTGGAAGTACTTGCCGTCCACGGCGAAATGCTGCGCGTCCTCGCGCGCAAGCACCGTGTTCGGCTGGGTGCCGGCGGCGACGAACACGGTGCTCGCCGCCAGCCGCACTTCGCCGGTTTCGCGCCACTTGCCGTCCTCGTCCGGAATCTTGTGCATGAGGCGCATGCCATAGGCCGCGCCGTAGTTGTCGACCTCCACCGCAAGCGGCGTGAGCCCTTCGGCGAACACGATTCCTTCCTCGAGCGCCTTTTCGACCTCCTCGTGATTGAGGGTGTAGGAGGGACTGTCGATGAGCCGGCGCCGGTAGGCGACGGTCACGCCGCCCCAGTGGCGCAACAGCTCGGTGATGCGCGGCGCGCGTCCGTCGTGCGCCGCCTTGCGCCGCTCGCTGCGGATTGCGCGCGCGTGCGACAGGAACTCTTCGGCGATCTCACGTTCCTCGTCGCTCCAGCGGTCACGGATCGCATCCTCGCCGAGTTCGGCGGCCAGAATTTCGAAACGGGCGAGGAATTTCTCGACCTGCACCACGTAGTAGGCGAGCGATTCGGTCGCGGTGTCGATTGCCGTCAGGCCGCCCCCGATCACGAGCACCGGCAGGCGCACCTGCATGTTGGCGATGGAATTGCGTTTGGCGGCCCCGGTCAGTTGCAGCGCCATCAGAAAGTCCGACGCGGTGCGCACGCCGCGGGCGAGACCGTTGGGGATGTCGAGCGTGGTCGGTTTGCCCGCGCCCATGCACAGCGCGACATGATCGAAGCCGTTGGCAAGAGCATCCTCGAGCGTGATCGTGCCGCCGAAACGCACGCCGCCGAACAGTGCGAACTCCCGGCGCCGCTCGACCAGCAATCGCACCAGTTTGAGGAAATTCTTGTCCCAGCGAACGGTGATCCCGTATTCGGCGACGCCGCCGAAGCCGGCCAGCACGCGCTCGTCGAGCGATTCGTACATGCCGATCGCGTCGCGGATCGGCTCGAAGGGCGCGCGGCTTCCGTCCGGCCTGACGCCGGCGATCGACTCGGGAAGCGGTTCGATCTTCAGCCCGTCGATGCCAACGACCTCGTGGCCGTCGTTCATGAGATGATGCGCGAGGCTGTATCCGGCAGGGCCCATGCCGACTACAAGCACCCGGTAGCCGGTGGGCGGTCTGGGCAGCGGGTGGCGCAAATTTAGCGGATTCCAGCGCGTGAGCAGGCTGTAAATCTCGAAGCCCCAAGGCAGCATGAGCACGTCCTTCAACGTGCGGGTCTCGGCCTGCGGTATGTTGACCGGCTCCTGTTTCTGGTAGATGCACGACTTCATGCAGTCGTTGCAGATGCGGTGGCCGGTCGCGGCGGTCATCGGGTTGTCGATGCAGATGACCGCCAGCGCAGCGATCGCTTGGCCGGCGGCCTTGAGCGTCTGGAATTCCGAGATCTTTTCCTCGAGCGGACAGCCGGCGAGCTTCACGCCGAAAGCCCCTTTCTTGAACGCGATCTTCTGCGGCTCGGCGGCGGAGGATTTCTCGCGCAAGCCTTTGGAGCAGGAGTCCTTGCCTTGGGCGTGGCACCAGATGCAGTAGTTGGTTTCGTCGAGCGCACTGACCAGGCTCGCGCCGGAGTCGGTGAGCTTGAATCCGTCGCGGCGCCTCAGATGGGCAGGCTGGATCCGATAGGCGGCGGCTCCGTGCAGACTGAATGTCTCGGCGTGCTGGAGCAGATCGTTCGGATCGGTCTTGGCGGGCGCCTTGAACAGAACGCCGGACTGGGTGAATTCGCGGCCGGCTTCCGTGTGCAGCGCCCAGGCGGCGTAGCGCAGGGCGAGCTCGAGTTCGCGCTGGTGCCCCGGCTCATCCTCCAGCCAGATTGTCACGTTTTGCGCGAAAGTGAGTTCGTCGAAGCGTCCGCCGAACAATCGCCTCAGCTCGCGTTCAGTTGCAGGGCCATCCACGCGCTGCGCTTCCTCCGGCTTGATCCTGCTTGCAGCGCGGCGCTGCACGAACTGGCGCTTTATCGAGAACAGCGGTGCCTGTTCGTCGTGCCGGCGACCAAGCGCCAGCACCGCGTCGGCAATGCCGAACAGTTGGGAAATGAAGCGATCCAGATACGGTGCGAGCTCCAGGATCAGCGCCGACTCCGCCTTTGCATTCAGCGCTTCGGGATGGGCGCGGCCGCTGGTCAGACGCGCATGTAGATCGGCGTCCGCCCCGCTCAGGAAGTCCAGGAACGCGGCGTCGACGCGAAGCAGGCCTTCGCGAGAGTAAAGCTCGGCGAACGACAGGTTAAATGCAAGCTCGATCATATTTGAATGGTGTCCGTTGAATGGTGTCCGCGTCATTGCTGGAGCTGCTTCAGCTTGCTCCTGGTGTTCTTGAATGCTTTCGCCACGGGCAATGCGTCCTTCTTGTCGGAGAGAGTCGGCCACAGCGTCACCAATCAGCGTTGACTGCCTGTCGCGGTTTTCACCTGGTAAGCGCTGTGGCACGCGACGCATTTCTGCAGGACGTCGGAAAGTTGAGCAAGCGTACGCTTGGGCTTGCCGATTTTTTCGGCGTCGGTCGCGATCGTGTCGAATCCGCCATGGACGCTGAAGGCGAGAGTCTTGAACGCCAGCGGTAGCTTGCCCATCATTGCGAGCGGCACGTCGTGAGTCCTTGCGGTACCCATCTCACGTGCGATTTTGGCCACGTCCTGCATGTCATCGCGCGATAACGCGTTCGTCATAAGTTGAAGTCCAGCAACAAAGGCGCGCATTTCCCTCAGCATCAGTGCGCGTTCGCCCGGCTCGAGGAGGATCGCCACCCGCCCGTCTTGGGCCTTTTCCGTGGATCCGGCAACGATGAATTTATAGGCCATCGCGGCGATAACGAGCAACAGCACGACGATAACCGACAGATAGATTCGGCTCCTTGCGGCGTCGGTCATTTCCTCTCCTCGAACAACATACGATGCAGGTAAGATACCACAGCGTTCTGACGGAAACACTATCTAACATACATCTTTTATACCGGACCTCAAGAAGTCGGCCAAATGCCTTGCGATATAAGTTGACGGTACCGGCAATGAGCTGTTCAAGCAATATGTTCCCAGGGGTCTGCGATTCACACGGTCCTCGAGAAGATCGAAGCGCCGGGCTCCGTGTCCAGCAGGTAGCGATCGAACAGCATCGCGACATTGCGAATGAACAGGCGCCGGAGTGGCTCCGCGTGCGATCGATCTTTCTCGGGCCGCGAGCAGATGCAAGCCCGACATGGTCAATCGCCCGCCCTTCGCAGCGAGCTGGAGTTCAGGCCGCCGCGGTCCTGCCGATCCGCACGCGCCAGGTCTCGGGGCCCGATTCGAGATAGTCCCAGGTAAACTCCCCCGGGTGTTCCGCATCGAATTGGTAATACAGCGGCTTCGGATCATGGTCATTGACCAGAACGAAGCTATTGCCTGGAGCCAGATTCTGCCAGGTGCTGAATATTGTGGTATGCCGTTGCATGGGGACAAGCTGACGGACGTCGAGGTTTTCGCTATCGCTCATGATTGAACTTCCTTTCTGGTTGCGTGGTGGGTTGATAAAGCCGGGATATCGCTATCGCCAGCGGGTGATTCCTTTCTGCTGCTGCGCCTGGGGCTGGTAAGGTTGTGCATGACGCCGTTCAGCCGTTCGGCTTCTTTCGGCTGGTCGTGCCGCAGCAACGACCAGCCTTGTGCCGCCAAGCGACAGGCGGCATCGATTTCTCCTGCGTCTCCGATGCGAAAAAGGGCCCGCACGAAGAGACGATTGAGAGAGACAAGCGGGTCGGGTGTATCCATGTGCCGGTCAGTCCTCGACGCCAAAATATTCCTTGGCCGCCGGGCTCATCGCCTGCGGGCTCCAGGGCGGCTCCCAAACCAGGTCGATATTGACCCCGTTCACCCCTTCTAAGTCTTCCAGCCGCTGCCTGACGCCGCTCTGGATCATGTCCGAGGCCGGGCAGCCGGGCGTGGTCAGCGTCATGGTGACTGCCACCACCACGGCATCGTCGATCTCGATCTCGTAGACCAGGCCGAGATCGACGATGTTGTAGCCGAGCTCCGGATCGAACACATCCTTCAACGCCTCGCGCACCTCTTCGCGGGTAGGCACGCTCATGACGCACTTCCGGGTCGGGCGGCACAACGGATCAGCACGCGATATTCGCTGGGGCCGCGTTTCTCGCAATCGGTCTGGTGGCCGCGTGTTCGAAGTTCGGGATACAGCAGCAGCGGATCGCGGTCGAACCAGGCTTCCAGCACCTCACCCGCCGCCATGGACTCGATAGCCTCCAGCGTGATTACCATCGGTTCGGGCGGCATCAGGCCGCGATTATCGAGCGAGCGGCTCGGTGCCGGCCAGCCGCTGGCATCGTCCTGCTCCGATTTTGCGGCGGCAGCGACCGGCTGCGTGGAAGGCGCCGCAACAGGTGCCTTCGCGCCCGGTTCGAAAACGATTTCCCAATCGCCGCCGCCCAGCTCTTTCTCTGAATGTGCGTAGCCTTTCTTTTGCATGATTGAGAAGAGCGGCACCGGTTTGAAAGTGGCCAGCACGCGCAAACCCTGGCCACTTTCAAGCGCGGCTATCGCGTTCATGATTTCTGGAAAAGGCTCGCCACCTGCCTTCAGGATCGGGCGCACATCGAGTGTCTGGAGTGAAACAGTCATGTCGTACTCCTTTAGTGGGATGAAGGCGAAGCAAAGGGTGCCGATTTGGCAAGTGGCGCAGACATGCCTGGCGGTCGCACCGGCGTCGGCTTGGCGTTTGGATCCGGATGGCGAGAGCGCCACAGCTCGACCACAATTAGCACCGTCGCGAGCAATTGCAGGCCAACGGTGATTCTCCACAACAGGGCATGGCCGAGCACAAGAGCCCCTGCTGCCAGCGGCGCCATCGCAAAATAGAGCACGAACCACGGCATGGCGCGGCGCTCGTTGACCAAATCCTGGACCCGTGGCACCGGCCCTTTGCCTAGCTTCGGGCCAAACACCTCGAGCCAGGTCAGGAACGGGACTACTTTGTAGAGCTGGCTAAGACCAAGCCCAGTCAGACCACCGAAAATAAACAGATAGCCGATCGCACCGGCAAAGCGATCGAGTCCACCCCACGCCGCCGCCAGCGCGCCAGCCACCAGGGCCAGGGTAATCAGACTGAGTGCCGCGGCCGCCGTTATGCTGTTCAATTCCAGATGCCGCCGGCTGCGTGTGCGGTAAAACCGTGCGATATCGGCGAGATAGAAAACCGCACCGAGACCAGCCAGCGCAGCACCAATCGCTTTGCCCCAGCCTAAGGCGACTCCGGTCCAGATCCCACTCAACCCTGCCGCAACCAGCAATACCAACCCGGTCACGGTCAGGATCAGTGCCGCATAGGTGCTGCGGCGCGGTTCGTCGGGTGCCAGCATGAACATCGACAACAGCCGGTAGCTGACGCCCATAACGGTCAGCGTAAACCAGCCGCCCAGTCCCGCCGCGATGTGCAGACTCAGCCCGCCGCCGGTCAGTGCCACCAGAAACTCAGGCGGCCGTGGCAGCGCAAAAGTGAGTGCAAAGCCGAGGCCGATCAGGCCGGTCAGCAACATGAAGCCGAGACCGAATGCGACGAAGTCCGCTGGCAAAGGCAGCGGCCGCGCGCGCCAGAGTGTCGCCGCGAAATTGATGGCCCCGAGCACGAAGCCCGTCAGAACCAGGCTGCCACCGATCGGTAGGCAAGCGGTTGTGAGGAAACCCACCCCGCCCAATGCCATGAACCCGACCAGCATCGCAGCCAGGCCCGCGACGATCGCGATCAGCGAATACAGCGGCAGGCGCTGGCTGTACAGTCCAGTGTTGGTGATGACGGGGACGAATTGATAAAGCGCGCCGAGCATCAGCAGGCTGAGCCAGCCGATCGTGACAAGATGAACCACAATCAGCGTGGCAGGTGCACGTAACCCGGTCAGCGGGTCGGCGTAGCCGGCGACGAGCAACACCTCGGCCAGCAGAAGGGCGGCGATGGCGCATCCAAAGTGCACCATTGTCCAGCGCGAAACGCTCGATCCGATCATCATCGACAGAGCCCTCCCGGTTTCGCTACCGAAATTAGCGGTGCTTGTTCGAGCGGCAACCCAGCATGCAGCATGTCAATTTCCCGAAGCTGTTCGCCGAAGCGCGCGCTTCGGCGTGGTATGGAAAGCCGCCTACGCCGCCATGCTTTCCAGCTGCGTGAGCAGGCTGCGGGCGTCCTCGCCCAGCGCCTGGTCGAGCATGGGGTACATCATGGTTTCCTCTTTCATGTTGTGCTGCTGCAGAAGCATGTGCAGGGTCTCCGCAGTGTCCAGGTACTGTTTCGCGTCTTTCGCTTCGATTGCGGCGCGCATTCGCGCGAACATTCCGTGCATCTGTTCGTGCTCCATGCACATCGTCTCGGTCGGTCCGCTGGTCATGCCGGTTTTTTCCTCGAACGCCGGAAACAGCAGCTTTTCCTCGATCTCGATATGACGTTCGATCTCGCGCAGAAACGCCCCGCCATCGCGCTCCAGACCGGCGTAATCGCCGGCAGCCGCCATATTTCCGGCGCGGGCGAAAGCCGCATCGCAATCCCTGTGGTCCTTGTTCATGTAGTCGCTGATGAGCTGCATATTGCCTCCTGTCGAATGGTGGGTGGTATTGACGGTGACCGCGCCTCGCGCGACCCTGGTTACGCTCCGAACGCGTCGATCCCTTGGTCCGCGGCGGGTACGTTGGGTTGCGCGGGTTCAGGCGCGTTTCAGCAGGCCGAGCTTGTCCTTGATGCTCGCCCAGTGAGTCGCTTCGGGTAACGCCTCCTGCTTTCTCGTAATTTCCGGCCAGTCCTTGGACAATTCGGCATTGAGCGCGACATATTGCTCCTGTCCTGCCGGCACGTCGGCGTCGGCGAAGATGGCATCCACGGGGCACTCCGGCACGCAGACCGCACAGTCGATGCAAAGATCCGGGTCGATGACCAGGAAATTCGGCCCGGCGTGGAACGCGTCCACCGGGCACACCTCGACACACTCGGTATGCTTGCAGTTGATACATGCTTCGGTGACGACATAGGTCATTGTTGTCTCCTTTTCGCGACTGTGCCCTCAGGCCGCCGCTTCGAGCGGCGCCTGGGCGGGCTTCATGGTGACGGGGCATTCGCCGGTTGCGCGGCATGGTTCGACGCGCGTCGTGGTCAGCGCCTTCGTGGACCACCGCCGCACCGCCGCGGCCTCACTCGGAACCTGCTCCGCGGCCGTCGGCGGGATAGGTTTGCCCTCGGCGAGCAGCTTCTCGACGCGGCGCAGGCCGAGAAGCGCTGCGCCATAGGCCCCGTTCAACTGTCCGAGCCCGTTGGGCGCAACGTTGAGCTTCGCCTTGAGGTTCGATTCGAGGGCATTCACCATCGCCGCATTGCGCGTCATGCCGCCGGTGAGCATGTAGCCGGGCTCGATCCCGACGCGGCGCATGAGCTGGATCGCCCGTCCGCCGAGCGCTACCATCGCGCCCATTACGATGTCCTCGGCCGGTATGCCGTTTGACAGATGGTTGATCACCTCCGACTCGGCAAACACCGCGCACACGCTGCTGATCTGCACGGGTTTGGTAGCGCGCAGGGCGTAGGGGCCGAGGTCGTCGGTGGTCAGCCCGAGGTAGCGGGCGGTTTTTTCGAGAAACGCGCCGGTGCCGGCCGCGCACTTGTCGTTAAGGCGAAAGGCCTTCACCCGCCCATCTGCGTCGATTTTGATCGCCTTGATGTCCTGGCCGCCGATGTCGAGGATGGTGCGCGTGTCGGGAAACAGATGCACCGCTGCGCGGGCGTGCGCGGTGAGCTCGGTGACCTGGGTATTGCGAAATGGAACGGTGTAGCGGCCATAGCCGGTCGCCGCGACGTAGGTGATTACCGAGCGATCGAGGCCGCTGTTCTTCAGCAGCTCGTCGAAAGCGGCCTCTGCGGCCTGCGCCAGCTTGAAGCCGGTGCGGCGAACGGCGGTGCCAACGACTTCGCGCTGGGCATTGATCAGGATCGCCTTGGTGTAGGTCGATCCGATATCGATTCCTGTGACATATGGCATTTTCTTCTCCTAGGCAGCTATGGCGACGGGCCGGGTCTCGGCCCCGAACGCGCGGTCGTGCGAAAACAGCGCCGCGCCCAGCGCGCCGCAAAAATGCGCATCTGGACTCACGTTGATCTTCATTCCCGCCGACTCCTCGAGCAGCTTCACGATGGCGACGTTGCGGCTCACGCCGCCGGTGAACGTCACCTCCGACTCGATTCCGACACGGCGCGCAAGCGAAACGCAGCGGCTGGTGATCGCCTGGTGCACGCCCATCAGCACGTCCTCGGGCAGCATGCCCTTGGCAAGGTGACTGATAATCTCCGACTCGGCGAACACGGTGCAGGTCGTGGTAATGCGCACCGGATTCTGTGATTTGAGCGCGAGGGGCCCGAGCTCTGCGAGCGACATTTCGAGCGCGTAGGAAGCCGCGCCGAGAAAGCGTCCGGTGCCTGCGGCGCATTTGTCGTTCATGGTGAAGTCGCCGACCTGGCCATCGGCTTTGACGCGTATCGCCTTGGTGTCCTGGCCGCCGATGTCGATGACGGTGCGCGTGCCGGGGAACAGCGCGATCGCGCCGCGTGCATGGCAGCTGATCTCGGTGACTTGCTCCTGGCCGAACTTCACGTTGTAGCGGCCATAACCCGTGCCGACGACGTAGAGGACCTGGTCCTCGGTGATATCGGCGTTCGCGAGCGCCGCTTTGAACGTATCCTGCGCAATGGTCACCATACTGGTTTCCATGTCGAGCAGCGCGCGTCCGACGATGGTCCCGTTCTGGTCGATGATCACCGCCTTGGTCTGCGTGGATCCGACGTCAACTCCGGCAACGTATTTCATGCTGGGCTCCCGGCCGCGGCGGCAACGGTCTTGGCCGCGAGCGGCGCGCCGCCGCCGCTCTGATGCAGCGTTTCGAAAAACGCGTCGACGCGATTCTTGATCTGTGCGTCCGACCAGTAGCGCGGATCGATGAGATCGGACTCGATGTAAAGGCTCGGCACCTTCAGCCGTTTGTTGAGGTAATCGCGCGTATCGGCCATGCCGGAGGACACGAAGCGGCAGCTCTTGATGCCGTGGAAGACAATACCGTCGACATTGAAATCCCGGATCTGCCGGGCCAGCCGTTCGTGCGCGAAGAACTGGTTGGAGAGGCCTCGCTGCGCGGCGAGCGCGGTTATTTCGGCAAGGCTCTCGAGCGGGCGCGAGGTGTCGTAGACGAGCTCCCCCGCATCCATTCCGCCCGAGGCGAATGTCAGGTAGTCGGAGTAGGCGAACACGCCGCCCCAAGTCTCGAACAGCTCAACCAGGCGGCGCATGGAAACGTAGCAGGGCGTGCCCGAGAACAGCAGCCGGAAGCGCTCCTCCGCGACACGGCCTTCGCCGCGCGCGACCTGGGCGCGCAACTGCTCTTCGAGTTGGCGCATGAACTCGACGCCCTCGGGCGCGCCGCGGTAGACGTTCATGATGCCGATATACGTCAGGCCGTCCAGCATCGCATTGAACGGCGCGGGACACACGCGATTGAGCGCGATGACGTTGTTCCAGTGGAACATCATTTTGTTAACGCGTTCCTCGACTTCCGCCAGACGATCCATGTTGAAGCGCTTGCCGGTGATCTTTTCGCATTTCTGGATCAGGTCGCGGAACTGCGCCTCGATCCAGCGCGAGTCCGCCGCGTGCTGTGCATCGCCCGGCCGAGACTGCCAGTTCGCCCCGCGCTGCCCGGGAAGGTCGAGCACGAAAGTAGGTGTTTTCAGCAAACGCTCCCAGATCTCCGCCCATTTGATGAAGGTGCTGCACATGTTCGAGGCGATGGCAATATCCGCCTTTGGGATCAGGCCTGCCGGATGCTGTTGCTCCTTGAGAATCAGGCCCACATCCGCCTTCACGTAGGAACAGACATCTGGCGACATGCCGTAGTCCTCGGACAGACGCAGGTATTCCTCCGAGGCTTTGCGTACGCCGGTCTGCAAGGAATTGATTTCCGGAAATACGAGCTGGAAATCGAACGTGCGCAGAATTTCGATCGCGTTGCCCATCACGAAGACGTTGGCGACATGCTGCCCGCGCTCGGCTGCCTTTCCCAATCCCGTATACCAGTCTTTCATCAAACGTTGACCCTCGGTGCGGGAGTCGAACGGTGCCGCCGCGATTTGGCCGGTCGGAGCGGCGTCTAGAATTTCGGTAGTCATGGCATTTCTCCTATTAGGCAAGCGCGAACAACAGGGATTCGGCGAAGGTCTCGAGCTGCATTCCCATCTGCTCGAACGAGGTCATCTTCTCCTCGAATTCGAGCACCAGGTATGCGATCTGCTCCTGGTCGAGGTGCTTGGACCAGGCGACTTGCTCGTCGAGCCCGGGTTCGCAGAACTTCGCCGCGGTGAGGATTGCGCCATCGGCCTTGCTCGCGCGGAGCATCTCCATCAGATAGGCCTCCTTGGTCTTGCGCTCATCGTGCTGCACGGGGCTCGCCGCGGAGCGTTCGACAAAGCTCTCGGCCAGCGCCCAGATCGGGTCGCCGGTTTCCGGAACATCGTCGGTGATCCAGCGCAGCCCGATCAGCAGGTCGTCATCCACCACGTAGCAGTTGTCATCGATGGTCTCCAGCATCTCGAGGGGCGGCTGCTCGCAAAAACCGCCGACGAACACGACCCGCGGCTTGTCCTGGGCCCGCAGGTTGCGGTGGCGTATCGCGTCGAGCGCGCGCCCGAGCAAGGCGTTGTGCTCCTCGCAGGGCATGCGCGTGCGCGCGCGCGTCAGGATGTAGGACTCGGTGCAGCTCAGTTTCCAGGGTTCGTCGCGCCGCAGGGCGTAGATCTCGCGCAGCAGCCGCCGGTTCTGGTTGTAGATGCGGATGCTGGCGCGCAAGGCTTCGTCGTCGACGCTGCGTCCGGTCCTTTTCTCCAGCTCGCCGCGCAGCCGCTGGTACTCGGAGGCGATGTAGCGCACGGCGCCGGGGGTATTCACGTTCTGCGGCAAATACAGAATCTGCGCCAGCTGTTCCGGGAAGTTGCGCGCCCAGATTCCGGCGAGGTGCTTTGCCGCGTCGCAGATCGGGTGGGTGATGAACCCGCTCAGGCCCTGCAGGGAGCCGTTCAGGCCGAGCTCCGCGGTCGAGCGGCAGATCGAGCACACGAACGAGCCCATGCGGGCGTCGGCGTGCTTCAATTCGAGCTTGTTTCCGCCGCCGAGCACATTGACAGGCAGCAAACCGGCGGCGTGGGCGATCTCTTCGGGAAAATAGACCGGGAAGTGCCCCAGCGTTCCGGAAAATCCGTCGGGCAGCGAGTCTGCGTTCGGTACCGGCGCCAGGCGGACCTGGTTGCAGCGCTCGAGCACGTCGTTGAGCTCGGTTTCATGGTTGTAAGGAATCGGGGCGGTCACGGCGGTCCTCCTTTTCTGGTTAAAATACGTAATCTGGTACGAGTTTGCGTATTTAACCTTGAAACAAACTTTCACGCTTTGATCTAAATCAAATAATCGACAAAATTACTCAGGTATCCCGACAGCCGTCCGCCGGGCGGCGGCGAATCACACCCGGACCGGCGCGGCGCGCGTGCCGGAGCCGCGCTGCGGCAGCACCGGCAGGGAGAACCCTTGCTGGAATCCGCCGCGCGCGATGAGCATGAACTTCCAGTACGCGCCGCCCGCAAGCGCCGCAATGCTGCCGGCGCCGAAGCAGATGCGGGCGAGGTCCGGGCGCGCGAGCGCGAGCACGAACATGGCTGCCGGGAACGCGTGCCCGACGACGTGGAGCGGCGGGCTGATCCGGTCGATCAGGCGGCGCGAAAGTGGAACGATGCCGTTTTGTGCGGCGCCCGCCCTGTAGGCGGTCCACAGCGCGCCGTTCAGCGCCGCGAGTCCTAAGCCCGCAAGCGCGAGCCCCGCAAGCGCGGGCGATGGAGACAGCGTACCGAAGCCCCTTAGCCACAGCAGCACCAGCGTCAACAGGCCGAGACCTTCGAGCAGGCCGGATGCGACAATCATCCAGGGAACCAGCGCCGCTCGCCAGGCCGAGATGCCGCGCGCGAGGTGCAGGATTTTCGCCTGACAGAAAAGGAACACGAACGCAAACACTCCGGCCAGCATCGAATGGGTCGGGCTCGGCCAGGCTAGGTTGGCGAGCACTGCCGCATAGAACAGCGCGACCGCGTAGATCTCGCGCGTCATCCAGCTCGTCTGCGGTCGCGACACGGCGCGCCAGAAGCGCAGCTTCCTGCCGATCTTCAGGAACACGAAGAATAGCCCGATCGCCATCAGTACCGCCGCTGCGAACTGGGTAACCGGCACACGGTTCACAGGAATGACGCCCGCAAGCGAGGCGAGCCACGCCGCCACCGCCATGCCGGCGCTGATGCCGCCAAAAATCCAGTTCATCGCCGCACGCCAGTCCCACAGGGTCTGCAGCTTCCCGACCAGCGGATTGGCCGGATCGGCCAAGCGCTCCTGGTCCGCCTCGGCTGCCCCGGCCGCGCGCCCCGGCACCGCCGGCGTGGTGTACAGATACTTGATCTGCGGGTCGGTGCCGAGTTCGGCGTTGAGCTGGAAATGCGGATGGTCGCGCACCAGCGTCGAGACATTGCTCTGCGGGTCCTTGAAATCGCCGAACTGGATCGCCTGGGATATGCAGGCGGCAGAGCACGCCGGCGTCGCTTCCGGGTCGACGCCAGGGGTCAGGCCGCGCGCGAGCCCGGCGTCGACGCGGTCCTTGCAGAACGTGCATTTCTGCGCCACGCCCAGGCGCTCCTCGTGTTTCACCGCCTGTTCCTGCCTGGTCTCGCGGCCGTAATACCAGAGCTGGTCGTGGGCGATGGTGCGCGCCTGATACGGACAGGCGACCGCGCAGTAGGCGCAGCCGATGCAGATATCGTAGTCCTGCACCACCAGGCCGTCGGCGCGCTGCGTGGTGGCGCCGGTCGGGCACACCGGCACGCAGGGCGGCTCGGCGCAGTGCTGGCAGCCGGTGACGAGGAACAGGCGCTCCACGTCCGGGAAGGTGCCGGTCTCGACGTCGATGACACGGCGCCACTGCACCCCGGGCAGCGTGTCGTTGGCATGCTTGCAGGCGACGGTGCAGGTCTGGCAACCGACGCAGCGGTTGACGTCGATCACCATGCCCCAACGCGGGGTGTGGATGTTTGCGGCGCTCGTGCCAGGCTCTGCCATCATGCCGCCTTGTGCAGCTGGCGATCGCTCGCCTTGTACAGTTTCACCCGCACCAGGTCGGCGCCGCTGCCGGTGCCGTCGGTCAGCTTGAGCGAAATCTCGGTGAGCGAATTGAGGCTGGGCAGCTTCAGGTCCTTCGCATAGGGCGTCTTCCAGTGATCGAACTGGCCGATCATCAGCACGGTGTCCGGGCGGATGCCTTCGCGCAGCACGGCGATGCCTTCGGTGATGCCGGATACCGATTCGATCACGACTTCATCGCCTTCGGCGATGCCCATCTTTTTTGCGATGCTGCGGTTGACGATTACGCCGCGATGCCCGGCGATGTTGTTCGCCACTTCGTTGATGATCGGCAGGCCGACATTGGCGCCCCAGGAATACTGCATCGAGCGCGCGGTCAGCGCCCACAGCGGATAGTCGGCCGGATCGCGTCCCGCGTCGCGCACGCAATCGATCCAGATATCGGCGTAGCGCTCGTAGCCCGGCAGGAACTCGTATTCGGTGAGCTGCTTATCCCACCAGCTCACGCCGATTTCCTTGAGACGGTGCGCGAGTTGCTGCCCGTGGCGGGTGAGCCGCTCCTGGTAGGGCAGTTCGAAGCGCAGATTCTGGCGCTCCAGCGCCGGATAGAGATACCAGTCGAGCTGCGGGAAGGGCCGCAGCATGAAACCGTTCTCCCTGAACCAGGCGAGATCGTGCACGTCCTCGCCCGCGGAGAGCTCGTGGCTGGCCGCGAGGCAGATGCGGTTCCAGATGTCCGCGCACGCGGGCGGCGCCGAGGTGTCCAGCGCATAGTCGAACCTTCCGCCGCGGTCCTTCAGGCCCATGCCCGCTGCCCCGCGATTGATCGCCTGCACGTACTCCGGGAGGACGCCCGCCTCGCGCGCGAGTTCGGTACTGATGTCGGTCATGTCCATGGTGTCGTACACCGGCTCGACCGCCGGCTGGCGTATCGCCCAGCCTTCGTGTTTCCAGAACTGCTCGGTGAACTTGGTGCTGCCGATGCGGATGAGCTGCATGCTCTCGAAATCGGTCGATTCGGGCAGCAGGATGTCGGCGAAATGATTGGTTTCATCGTCGGTATAGGCGAAGGCGACAATGAAGGGGAACTCCGCCAGGCGATTGGCCACCTCCGGCGCGTTCCATGAAGAGATCGCCGGGTTGGTGCGGTAGCAGATCCAGACGTCGGGCGCAGTAGTGCGCGGCCAGTGCTGCGGCTGGTGTTTGAGGAACAGCCAGGGCAGGTGGGAAGGCCCGAGCGCCGGCGACCAGGGCGAATCCGACACCAGCGGCACCAGCGTCTTGTAGGCATTGCGGATATGCGGGTGCTTCATCCAGCCCGAGGCCGAGGTCTCGTTGAACTGGAATTGCATGAAGCCATCGACCCCGGGCAGCGCCGAGCCGACGCGCGATACCGCGGGGCGCACCAGCTTGACCGCGGTGCCGAGCGTGCCGCCCGGCACTTCGAGCGCGCCCATCAGGATGGCGAGGATCTTCTGCGACCACACGCACTGATAGGCGCCCCAGCCGTTGCATACGCCCTTGCCGAGCATGACTGCGACCGGGCGGAAGGGCAGGGTGCGCCCTTCGATTTCAATCGTCTGGCCGATGCAGGCAGCCGCGACGAATTCGTCGGCGATGCGGCGGATGGTCGCCGCCGGCACGCCGCATTCCTCGGCCGCCCAGTCCGGATTGAACGCGCGCATATGATCGAGCATTCTCTGGAACGCCGGCTGCGCCTCGACGCCCTCGTGGCTCCAGCGCGCATCGTCCGGTCCGATCTCGATGCCCGATACCGTGAAGGTTCCCGCAAGCGCCGGCTCGACTATGTCGGCGTCGTAAGGCTTGGCCTTGCCCTCGGCAAGGTCCCAGATCAGCGGCTTTTCGCTCGCCGCATCGCGCAGGAACCAGCCGTTCGGGCCGATCAGATAGGGCGAATTGGTCCGCTGCCTGAGGTAGGGCAGGTCGCAGATTTCCTCCCATTTGCGCTCGTGCAGGATGCGGTGGATCAGCCCGAACAGGAACGCGGCGTCGGTCTTCGGCCTGATCGGCACCCACTCGGCCGAGACCGCGCCGGTGATGGACAGATGCGGTTCGACCTGCACGCGCTTGGCACCGCGCACGCGCGCGTCCGCCTCGCGCCAGACGCCGGCAACGCCGCCCGAGGCTTCGACGTTGTTGCCGCAGTTGATGATGTAGTTCACGTAGGGCGTGTCCGGCGAGACGATGAAGGCGCGGTGCCAGAGCTCGCCGTACAGATGCTCGGAGTGGTAGCACTTCACGCCCTGTCCCGCGCCGAAGCCCTGATCGACCGGACCCCAGGCGGCCATGAACGCGGGGAAAGTGCCCATGTATTGCACCGGCGTGCCGCCGCCGCCGCTCGATACGGCGAGACGCGGAAACCCGGATTCGTCGGTCAGCCCCTTGGCGCGCAGTCCGCGCAGCTTCGCGCCGACGATCTCGAAAGCCTCGGCCCAGCTGATCGGCACGAAGCCGGGGTCCTCGTTGCGGCCCTTTTTCGGGTTGGTCCGCTTCATCGGCTGCTTCACCCGGTTCGGGTTGTAGGTCTTCTGGATCAGGCCGTAAGCCTTGACGCAGACGCGCCCGCCGCCGGGATGCTGGCTGCGAATGTCCCAGTTCGATTCGATGCGCGTGGCGACGCCGTTCTCCACCTCGACTTTCATCAGGTCGGGGCCCGAGACGCACTGGTAGCAGTAGATCGGGACCTGCTTCTTGCCGCTACTCGCTGAATTTGCCATGCGGTATTCCTAGTCCTTTCCGGCGTCAAATGAGTCCGGCCCCGGGTGAGCCACTATAGTGTGCAAACGCATAAATTAGGATTCCGCCATCAAGACGCAATGATGCACCGCTGGAGTCGGACCGGCGATCCGGTGATTAAAGCGGTATAGCGGATATTGCGTTTGGATCAGGTTACGTGTACGCGTAACATGTATTATACATACCTGTTCAAAAATCGCAAACGTCCAGACTATGCTGAGCGTCGATGCGCCAGGCAACACGACATTGGAGCGGATGACACAATGGATGCGAGGGAGTCGCTGTGCGCTTATCCGCGATCACTTCGGCCGAGGATGGACATGGATCTCGGTCGGCACGCCGGTCCTCGCCTGCGTCGGCGCGCTGTATGGCGAGCTGTATTGCAGTTACGTATTTTGAACAGCGATTAAGTCTGGGTCGTCGGCGCGCTCAACGAGGAGCGTCCTTACCCGGTCTTGCCACAAAGACTGGAGAAGGGTTGCTTCGTCGGCCGTAGCGGTGCCGGCGAGGCAGCGCGGCAGGAGCAGGGGAATGCGGGGATCGGCCGGCACGCGGTCGAGCCGCGCGCTTACGTTGACGGCGGCGCCGGTATCGGTGCGGGTAAAGCGCATCTGGCCGGGGATATCCGCGCCGAAGAACAACAGCCTGCGTCGGTCGAAGCGCCCGCCGATGCCTTTGAAGCCGGTGTCCTGCGTCGCGCCGGTGACCAGGCTGGCGACGTTGGCGACAACGCCGGTTACGCCCTCCAGCTTGTCCTCGCGCAATTCGACGCGTAAGCCGCCGCGTTCGGGGAGCGTATCGGGGTAGAGCGCGGTCAGCGCCGCCCGGGTCATCAGGTAGGCCGAGGCTACGGTGGGGCAGGAATGCCCGGCGAGCTTGACCGTGTCGGCGTAGCGGTATTCGATGATCCCGTCCTCTGCCGCGCCGAGAAACGTGGCGAGCGGGTCGCGCACCGTGATCCGGGGTGCGGCCTCGAAAAAATCCGGGAAAAGCATAATTTTGTTCTCCTTAGGGCGAGTGGGCCGCCACGGTTCCCAACCGGTTGACGGTAGTATTAGATAGTATACGAATACTCCATTATAAGCAACTCATTGGTCTATGAGCATCCCAATTTAGACTGCGCCGCGGTAGCGCCTGGTGACATATTGTCTCCTATTAAACAGTATATAAGTAGCAATATGGAAGAACAACAATAATAAATTTAGATCCAATTTTACATTGGATAACACGCTTCTTTACAAAGATATGTGAATTACTATAAGATAGTAACTGAATACTTATTATATCCGAGGTAAGTGACCATGCAAAATGGAAAGATTTTGAGAACTTCGCCATTGTTTTGCGCTGCGTCGCTGATGTTTGTATTTTTGGTGGGGTCGGCGCAGGCGGCAGATGCGTTGTCGTTGCCGCAAGCCATGACACGCGCCCTGGCCGCAAATCCGTCAATCAGAGGGCGTCAAGCTGAACTGCAGAAGGAGGCACTGGAAAAGGACATCGCCGCTGGACAACGCTTGCCCAAGGCGGAACTCAACGCCGGTTACACCCGCAACGCCTATCCCTCGCTGGTGACGCCGATCCGGCAGCCGGGTGTGTTTCCGGCCATGGACCGCGACATCTTCAATATCGGTATTGCGCTGAGCCTGCCGCTGTACACCGGGGGCAAACTGGTGGCCGGCGAATCACTGGCCGAGCACAACCGCGAGGCCGCATCGGAGAGTCTACGCGGCGCGGAGCAGGACCTCTTGTTCAACGTGACTGCGACGTTCACGAAGGCATTGCACCTGCGGGATTTGCATAAATCGGCGACGGCCCGGATCAGGACGCTCGAAACCCAAGAGGCGCATATCTCCCAAAGACTGGCACAGGGGCGGGCGGCGAAGCTCGAACTGATCCGGCTGCAGACCCAGTTGTCGCAGGCGCGCCACGATCTGCTCGCGATCGGCCAGGGCGAGCGCGACGCGCTGTCCTTGCTGGCCGTGCTTCTTGGCCAGACCGGGGAGTTGCCGCCTCTTGCTGACATCGCCCCAACGTGCGTCGCCTTGCCCGACTCTAGCGACGATGCGCTGGCAACAGCTATGGGCCACCATCCGGATCTTCTCCGGGCGCGGGCTTTGAGCATGGCCGCCGCGGACAGGGTGAACATCGCTGCGGGCGACCAAAGGCCTCAAATCAATCTGGTGGCGAAGGCCCAGGAAGCCGCCGGACGCGACTGGAGAGGATACGACGATGCGCTGATCGGTGTTCAGATGACCATACCGTTATTCGATGGGTCGATTCGAAAGAACCGTCTGGCGCAAGCCGGTCTCGAGCGACGCAGGAGCGCGTTATTGGTCGAGGAAACCGCCAATCAACTGGTTTCCGAAATCGAGCAGGCTATCGGTGCCGTCACGGAAAGTCGCGCGCGGACCGAGGTCGCCAAACAAGGAGAGAACGAAGCCAGCGAAGCTTTGAGAATAGAAGACGCGCGCTACCAGGCAGGGGAAAGCACGATTACCGATTTTCTGGGCGCGGAAACGGCATTGTGGAGTGCGCGAGTGAATCGGCTGCAGGCTAGCTACGACCTAACCACGAGCCAGGCGCGCGTACTGCGTGCAATGGGCGAATTGTCGCCCGAGAGCTTTAAACCCCGGCATGCCGCCGCAGCGCCGACTCCCGCGGAAACTCAGGACAGTAGCTCGGCCGAGAGCTTGGGCGATTACATCCGGCTACACCGTGAATACGGGCTTCGGACTCCAAGCGTTAGTAATCAGGAACAAGGAGCAACGCAATGAACAAACGTCGTGTGATTGCCATCGTTGCGCTGGTGGGCATCGCGGCGACAGCAGCGATCCTGTGGAACGCCAAGCCTTGGGTGGCCAAGGTGAACACAGGCGCTGTCGCCGCCTCCGGAACGATCGACGCGACAGAGGTGAATATCTCGTTTCGCGTGCCGGGCACATTGCGCCGCCGCCCGGTGGACGAAGGCAGCGTGGTCAAGCCCGGCGAGTTGCTGGCCGTGTTGGACACGCGTGAGGCGAACGCGCGGCTGCGGCAGATGCAAGCTGCGGAACTGGCCGCGCAGGCCAGATTGAGAGACATGGAACAGGGCTACCGGCCGCAGGAGATCGCCGAGGCCAGGGCGCAAGTTCAACAGGTCGAAGCAAATTTGACTAATTTGAAGGAAGAAGCTCGGCGATCGGAAATCCTCTACGCGACAGGGGCGGTAAGCCGCCAGCGACGCGACAAAGACGACGCAGCCGCCAGCGTCGCGCAGGAACAGCATCAGGCCGCTGGCGAACGCCTGAAACTGCTGCAAAGCGGGTTCCGCAAGGAAACTATCGCGGCCGCGCGGGCGCAGGTCGCCGAAGCGCATGCCGCCGTAGACGCGGCCATGGTCGCGCTGGAAGATTTGCAGGTGAAGAGCACAATCAACGGCACGATCACGCGCAAGTACGCGGAGCCGGGTGAAACCCTCGCGGCAGGGCGGCCGGTAGTGACGATCACCGACGTGGCCCACCCCTGGGTGCGCGTGTACATACCGGAGAATCAGATCGGAAAAGTACGGCTGGGTGCGTCGGCCAGGATCAAGGTCGACACCTTTCCGGATCGCGAATTCGCCGGGCGGGTGAGCTACGTTTCCTCGCAGGCGGAATTTACGCCGAAGAACGTGCAGACCCAGGAAGAGCGCGTGAAGCTGGTGTTCGCGGTGAACGTGACTGCCGACAATCCTGAAGGCGTATTGAAGCCGGGCATGCCAGCCGACGTTTATATTGCGACTCGGGACGGAGCCGCCCGGTGATTCAGGCGGGCAAATTCTCTGGGCTGGACAGGCAGACTAATGCCATGAATGGAATCGCCATTCAGACCAGCGGCTTGGGCCGTGCCTTCGGCGAAATGTGGGCAGTGCGTGACCTGGACCTCGAGGTCAGGCAGGGTGAGATCTTTGGTTTGGTTGGACCGGACGGAGCGGGCAAGACCACCGCCATGCGGCTTCTGAGCGGCATACTCGCGCCCACCGAGGGCGATGCGACCGTCGCCGGATATTCGATCAAGACCGATGCGGAGTCGATCAAGACCAGGATCGGCTACATGTCGCAACGCTTCGGTCTTTACAGCGACCTCAGCGTGGAAGAGAACCTGCGCTTTTACGCCGATCTCTACGAGGTGAGCCGCAAGGAGCGCAAGCCGGCCGAAGAGCGCCTGCTTGGCTTCAGCAACCTCACCCCGTTTCGCAAGCGCCTCGCGCGCGATCTTTCCGGTGGAATGAAACAAAAGCTGGGACTCGCGTGTGCGCTCATCCACAAACCGGAAGTGCTGTTGCTCGACGAGCCCACCAATGGCGTCGACCCCGTTTCGCGGCGCGACTTCTGGCGCATTCTCTACAGCATGTTGAAGGAAGGCGTGACCATCTTCGTTTCTACCGCCTACCTGGATGAGGCCGAGCGTTGCACCCGCGTCGGACTGATGAATCAGGGCCAGCTGGTTCTTTGTGACACGCCGCGCAATCTCAAGCTGGGGATGGCCGGGCTGCTGTTCGAAGTGGAAATCGCCAATCCGCGTGCCGCTAAGGAGCAGTTGACCAAGGTACTCGGCGCGAATCGCGTAAGCCTGTTTGGCGGCAAGCTGCACATCCTCGCCGCCAATGAAGACGAGTTCGCCCTTGCCGAGAGCGCGCTCGATCAGGCCGGTATCGCAATCAGCAAGCAAAAGAGGATCGTCCCCAGCCTGGAGGACGTGTTCATCGATCAGGTTACGCAACGCGAGGTGAGGCGCGCATCATGACCAGCGACGTCGCCGTCACGGTAAAGGATCTCACCCGGGTGTTCGGCGAATTCGTTGCCGTCGATCACATCTCTTTGTCGGTTGCCAAAGGCAAGGTCTTTGGCTTTCTCGGCCCGAACGGCGCGGGCAAATCGACCACCATCCGCATGTTGTGCGGCCTGCTGCTGCCCAGCGGCGGCAACGGCACGGTCGCAGGTTTCGATGTCATGACCCAGTCGGAATTGATCAAGCGCAACATCGGCTATATGTCGCAGAAATTTTCCCTCTACGATGACCTCAAGGTCGAGGAGAACATAGACTTCTACGCCGGCATTTACAAGGTGCCAAGAGACCGGCGCGCCGCGCGCAAAGACTGGGTGCTGCAGATGGCAGGACTCAGCGACAAACGCAACCACCTTACCGGCTCGCTCGCCGGTGGTTGGAAGCAGCGCCTGGCACTGGGCTGCGCAGTGTTGCACGAGCCGTCAATTCTGTTTCTCGACGAACCCACGTCCGGTGTCGACCCCATTTCACGCCGCCAGTTCTGGGACTTGATCGCGCAACTGTCGCAGCAGGGCACCACCGTGTTTGTCACCACCCATTACATGGAAGAGGCTGAATACTGCGACGAGCTTGCACTGATCTACCGCGGCCGGATTATCGCTCAGGGCGCGCCAAAGCAAGTGAAGACAGAATCAATGCCGGAAGACATCCTGGAAATCCGCCTCGACAGACCGTTTGAAGCGCTGAATCGGCTCGAGTCCTCCGGGCTGGTACGCGAAGCCGCGCTGTTCGGGGATGCATTGCACGCTGTCGTGGCGGATGCCTCGAATGCGAGTCCATCGGTGAAGAATTTCCTGATCAAGGAAGGTTTCGATGTCGAATCGGTGACCGCGGTCATGCCCTCCTTGGAAGACGTATTCGTATCGCTGATCGAAGCGGAAGATCGCAATGCGGCGGTCAACATAGCGCTATGAGCAAGAAACCTTCTTTTTCCCTGGTGCGCCTCACGGCACTGATCGGCAAGGAATTCATCCATATTCGCCGCGACCCGCGCAGTCTGCTTATGGCATTCCTGATGCCACTGATCCTCCTGGTCCTGTTCGGCTACGCCATCACCATGGATATCAACAACCTGAACATCGCCCTGTACGACCAGGACAAGAGCGCCGCGAGCCGCGACTACGTCGAGCGCTTCCGCGCGTCCGGCTATTTCACCGTCGTGGCGGCACCCGAAAGCTACGCCGAAGCCAGCGGGCTGCTCGACCGCGGCGAGGCGCACGTGGCGCTCGTCATCCCGCGGCACTTTGCGCGCGACCTGGAGCAGCACAGAAGCGCACAAGTGCAAGCGCTTGCCGACGGCAGCGATGCCAACACCGCCACCGTTGCGCTTGGCTACGTCGAGGCGATCACCAACCGCTTCAATGAGGCGCAACTCGGGGCAAGGGTGCAGCTCGCGGTCGATAACCGGCTGCGTGTTTGGTACAACCCCGAGCTCAAGAGCCGTTGGTTCATCATTCCCGGACTGATCGCAGTGATCATGACGGTGATCACCGCGCTGCTCACTTCGCTTACCGTCTCGCGCGAGTGGGAACAGGGAACCATGGAACAGCTCATCGCCACGCCGGTGCAGCCGATCGAGCTGTTTCTTGGCAAGATGACACCGTATTTCGTGATCGGCATGGCCGACGTCCTCCTCTCCGTGGCAATGGGGGTCTGGGTATTCGGCGTGCCCTTGCGCGGCAGCTTTGTGTTTCTGCTCGCGGTCTCGGCGGTGTTCCTCGTTGGGGGCTTGAGTCTGGGCATCCTGATTTCCACCGTCGCCAAGTCTCAACTGGTTGCAAGCCAGGTGGCAATGATCGCGACCTTCCTGCCGGCGTTTTTGCTCTCCGGATTTCTGTACTCCATCGACAATATGCCGCGTTTTCTGCAGATCGTCACGCACGTGGTGCAGGCGCGCTACTACGTTGCGGTGCTGAAAAATATCTTTCTGAAGGCCAGTCCGCCAAGCTATATGCTGAACGAGCTCGCATTCCTAATCGTATTTGCGCTGGTCGTGTTCGCAGCAGCGCTGCGCAAGTTCCACAAAAGAATCGGGTAACGGCCATGTGGGAACGCATCTATCGTATGCTGGTGAAGGAGTTCATTCAGGTGCTGCGCGACCCGCGCATGAAGGCGATGATCTTCGTCATGCCGGTGGTCCAACTGATCATGTTCGGCTATGCCGTGACCACCGACGTGGATCACATCCGGACTGCGGTGTACGACCTGGACAGAAGCCCGGAGAGCCGCGCGCTGATCGAGCGTTTCACCGCGTCGGGCTACTTCACCGTGGTGGCAAGGCCAGGCGATGCGGAAACCTTGGGAAAACTCCTTGATAAAGGCGAAGTTACCATAGGCATTCAAATCGACAGCGGATTCGCCGATGATCTCAGCTCCGGTCGTCAGGCGGTGATCCAGAGCGTGGTCGACGGAACTGATTCAAACACAGGCACGGTTGCGATTGATTACGCCCAGCGCATTACCACGGAGTTCGCCAGGACGCGCAGCGCGGTACCCGCTGATGTCGCGCAGATAGCGCAGCCGCAAGCGCCGCCAGTGGAGTTGCGCTCGCGAGCATGGTTCAACCCCGACTTAAAGAGCCGCAACTACAACGTTCCCGGGGTAATCGCCGTCATTGTCCTGCTCTTCTCGCTGCTGCTCACCTCCATGGCGGTGGTGCGCGAGCGTGAGATCGGAACCATGGAGCAACTCATGGTGACGCCGATTCGCCCGATTGAGTTGATCCTGGGCAAGACCCTGCCCTTTGTGCTGATCTCCTATATTGACGTGCTGCTTGTCACCGTGGTCGGCGTGCTGTGGTTCCACATTCCAATTCAGGGCAGCTTCTGGCTGTTGCTTTTTGGGGCGGGCCTGTACCTGATGTCGACCATCGGCGTGGGTCTGTTCATATCGACGATTTCGCGCACCCAGCAACAGGCGCTGATGACGTCGTTCTTCTTCTATTTGCCGGCAATATTGCTGTCCGGCTTCATGTTTCCGATCTCGAACATGCCCGAGCCCGCGCAATGGGTCACGTATCTCAATCCGCTGCGCTATTTTCTGGTGGTCATACGGGGTATTTTCCTGAAAGGCAGCGGCCTCGACATCCTGTGGCCGCAGTTTCTCGCGCTGACAGTGCTGGGCGTTGTGCTGTTGACTCTAAGTTCGCTGCGCTTCCAGAAGCGCATGGCGTGATACCTGCTTTGATAATGGAGGGAGGCTACGAAAATGCGCTGCGATGACAACATGCAGGTTCGCCCCGTCAAGTTTGCGCGCAGCAGAGTGGGCTGCCGGTGCGCGCCAATCCGACAGGAATATGGGGTGGATAGCACAGGAGGCAAGTCATGAATACCGGTGATATGGATACGTGCAAGCATGCGTCTTTGAAGCGATTGCTGGAAACCACGCGCCGTTATCTGTTTTCCGACCAGGAAGGTCCGAGCGATGTGGCAGATCCCGCGAAAACCGCATGCAGCATATCCACAATTGAACAGCACCGGCGAAATGGCGCGGACAAGGCGGAACCGGGCGCAGTTGGAGCTTGAGGTCGGCCACTGTCATATTGGAGAAGAAAAATGGCAAAAATTGTGAGGCAACGGCTAAGTGCCTCAGAACGGCAGGACGAAATCGTAAGGGCGGCCGTTGACTTGGCCGGGGTGCAAGGCATGGACAACGTCACTACCCAGGGGATCGCCGACGCTGTCGGTGTGACCCAGGGGGCGATCTTCCGACAATTCCCGACTAAGGACGCCATCTGGATCGCGGTGGTCCACTGGGCGCGTGGGCGGCTGATGGGCGTGGTCGACATAGCGGCCAGTCAGGCGAGCAATCCGCTGGACGCAGTGGAAAGAATCTTCTTCGCGCATATCGGTTTTGCCGAGAAGAATCCCGCGCTTCCACGGCTGCTGTTTTCAACCAACTCGGGCCTCAAGCAGTCACTGAAAGAAATGCTAATGGGATACGAACAGAAGATAGCCACCCTCCTGGCGCAGGCGAAAGCGCAAGATCTAGTTCGGTCCGATCTGGAAGAGTCCGACGCGGCCACCCTGTTCATTGCGATGATCCAGGGGTTGGTGACGCGCGTGCTGATACTGGGGGTGAAAAAATCGTTGCTCAGCGAAGCGAGAATGGTTTTTCCGATCTACCTGGCCGGAATCGGCGGAATGTCCGCGCGTGAGAAAAGCGGCGTCGCGCAGAAATAGCGTCGCCTGCAAACGGTTACTCCGCGCTGGATGCCGCGCATCACGCGCAGGCGCAGGTGCCCCAACTCTCCGGCGGGGAGCAGCAGCGGGTCGCGATTGCGCGCGCGCTGACCGTGATCCGCATCCTGCAATGAAATTGCACAGCGCTTCGGCACTGCGACCATCGTCGTCACTCACGATGAGAAGATCATTCCGACCTTCCGGCGGATCTATCATATTCGCGACGGACGCGCCTACGAAAAGGCCGGAGAGGCGGGCGCGGCGTAAGAGTCTGTTGCATTATGAGGGGATATTCCCTACGGGGATTTCCTTCGGGGCGCCTCCCCTCATACTCCCCTAAATCGGGCGCTGCAAAATTCATTTTGCAACGAATTCTGAGGCGCGCGCTCGAAACAGGGGCGAACGAACGCGCCAGCCCGAGCCGGTCGAGCAAGAAGGCATGATATCGGCGGAGCCTTTTCTGGAGCAGTTCATTCACGCCATAAGACGATCGATCCGTGCGCCGTGGACGAACCCGGTAGTGAGGGGGCGACGCCCGCGAATCCGGCTTTTACACGGTCCTCGAAAAAATCGGAGTGTCGGACTTCTTGCCCGCGAGGTAGCGATCGAAGACCATTGCCACATTGCGAACGAAAAGTCGTCCCAGCGGCTCCACATGCAATGCATCGGCGCTGAGCGTGACAAACCCGTTCTCCATCAGCCCGTCCGGGGCGGACAGTTCGGTGAGCTCGCGTTCAAATGCTTGGTCGAACTCGATTCCATAGCGCGCTTCGACGGCACGCTTGTCCAAATGGAAATTGCACATCAGCTGCGTGATGACAAAGCGGCGGATCTGGTCGTCGGCGCTGAGCCGGTAGCCGCGGTCGATCGGAAGCGAGCCCTTGTCGATTGCATCGTAGTAGCGCGGCAACTTCTTCTGGTTCTGGGCATAGGCGCCGG
>Ga0307375_10000703_pt1 | contig 40057 bp, 38 predicted proteins | sample TR1MG_FD_202531 | JGI IMG/M metagenome (GOLD analysis project Ga0307375, IMG submission 202531) | Soil microbial communities from Risofladan, Vaasa, Finland - TR-1 | ecosystem: Environmental > Terrestrial > Soil > Coastal area > Acid sulfate soil | place: Finland: Risofladan, Vaasa | collected... | reverse complement strand
GTCCTGATTTTTATTCTGAACTTCAGGAGGAATCATTCTGTATTGATTAGTCTTTCGATTGTGCTGATGATCTGTATCCCCTTCGTGGTGGCAGGAGTGCTGTTTATAATAAGTCAGTCATATTGGTTATCTCCTTTTATACAACCCCCAACTTCCAGCACCAATGGTGTAGGTTAAACAAAATTAGTTGTTGAATTAAAAAAAACGTTTATCCCTTTTCTTCTTTTAAATAGTTGATAACGGCATCCTTGTAGTTTCTATCCGACTGATTTATATGGCCTAAAAACCACTTTTTCATAAAAACAGTTAATTTTTCAAAAAGTAAGGCATTCATGTACCTCAGTTCCTGTTTCATTTCATCAACCTTATAAATAAAAAATTTATGCTGCTCAAGATGATATTCTAAATCGGGATAATTTGAATTTTTAAGTATTTCTTCTTCAGCCAAAAAATGCTCTTTTATATAATCCTCCAGCTTTTCGATTATAGAGGTTAATTTTTCCCAATCCTCAACATCAACGTGCCTGCATTCTTTATCCCAAAGTTCAAAAAAACCCCTGTGTTGCTCATCAATATCTTCGATATTTAACAAGTACTTTTCATTCCAATTTTCCATCATTTGACATTTTTAGAATTATCAAAAGCTGTCCTTTTCATTTTACCCCACCCCTTTTTGTCTTTTTTTATAAAATACGAATAATTTCCTAATAGTGCAAAATACAAATTTAATGGATGATAAAAAACGATTTCTGCCATGGCAATCAGAACTACGGAAAAAAGAAATTTATAGCCTTTATAGCGGTTAAAAATTAAGGTTTCATAATACACTGCGAAAGACGAAAAGAACAAGGAAAACGAAAATACAAATACCAGAAGAATTAAGAATATCTGAATATTGATGCTTGAAAAAATGATCATTAGCAAAAAATAGATAAAGCCGGTTGTCTCGATCAGGGGAGCAAACCATTCGAACAGGACCCAGTAAGGAAAGCTTAAAAACCCCATTTTCCCGTATTTGGGATTAAAAAACATGTCTTTATGTTTCAAAACTGTGTCTATCGACCCCCGGGTCCAGCGATTACGCTGGTTTTTCAGACTTTTAAAGTTTGAAGGCACTTCAGTCCAGCATAATGGATCGGGTATAAAAGCTACCTTATAATTTTGTTTTACAACATAATGCATATATTTTCTCAATCTTACTACCAACTCGAAATCTTCTCCTACAGTTGTTCTGTCGTACCCATTCACAGCAAGCACAAGTTTTCGGTCGAATAAGCCAAATGCCCCTGAAATAATAAGTAAGCCGTTTGCCCTGCTCCATGCCATCCGGCCAAGCGTAAATGCCCTGAAATATTCAAGCACCTGAAATTTTGCCCATATATTTTTAGGGAAGTTTACTTTTGTAATTCTTCCTTCCTGGATCTCACATGAATTTGCTATACGCACCACACCACCTGCAGCTATTACTTTCCGGTTTCCCTCTTCCTCCAAAAAAGGTTTCACCATGCGTAAAATCGCATCGTGCTCAATGATACAGTCAACATCAATCGCCAGAAAAAGATCTGATCTGGAAATATTTATACCAACATTTAAGGCGTCAGCCTTGCCCCCGTTTTCCTTGTAAACATAGATCAGGTTTGAATAGGCTGCATTTGTCGATTTATATATGCCACGAACAGGCGCTGTTTCTATGCTTTCATTAAAGGCATATTTCACCTTTACCATGTCGTAGTAATCGATTACTTTTTGTAAACTATTGTCTATACTCCCATCGTTAACAACTATTACTTCTACCTTAGGATATTCTAAGGATAAGAGGCTTCTAATATTCTCAATAATACTGGCATCTTCATTATAGGCCGGAGCGATAATTGATATAGTTGGTAAGACCTTAAATTCTTTTATCGTGTTGAATCGAAAATATTTAGATTTTTTAACATAAAACGATAAATCAAGAGAAGACATAATGGCAATAAACACATAACTCAAGAACAAAACTGATCCATATATCAGAAAAAATGTATTGATTATGTCGTAAAAACTAAGCATAGGGTCTTATTAATTATTCATATACAAACAGGATACTTCTTCATAAGCACTTTTAAGTTCTTCATTTTGAAAATCATCCAAAACAGTCAGTGTGTCAAAGTCGCTTTTAAAGATTAATTTCATTGCTTCAATTTTTACAAACAATGGCTGGTGTGCAATAATACGCATCAGAAAATCGTAAAAGCGTTTACTTTCCAGTTTACTAAAATTTTGAAGAATGAGGATTTTTACATCTTCAGCTTCGTTTTCGAAGCGGTCAATTATAATGTCAATGAGTTCTTCTTCGGGAACAAGCGCAAGTAAAGCATCCCATGCCAGTCTATTAAATTCCAGGATGGGATTTCCAATAAAATTGATAATCAGAATGGTATTGCCTTTACCCCTCCTGTAGCGGTGTTTTGCAAGAAGAAGGCCAACCATAATTTTACGTGGATTTTGCGACGCCAGTAATGCCTGGTAATCAATTCGCATTTTATGGTTCTTTAAAACGGCATTAACGATTATATTGATGTCAAGTATTGAAAGAGTATGATTTACACCAATGAAATTGATTAAGTGTTCATCCTTTTCCATCAGCCGTATCAATGAAGCATAAGCCTCTGTTCTGAGTGCAAAATTATTGCTATTAGAATACTTTATGATTTGCTTGTCAGACGAATGATTGTGTATATAGGAAAGCAATTTCATTGCCAGGATCTTATCGTCGAAATCAACATTGTATATTAATGATTCTATTCTTTTCTGAATTTTGAGGTTTTGCATTAAATGCTCAAAGTCATCACTTAAATTGACAGCTACATTCTCCTGGATTCTTAGGAAAGAATCTAAAAAAGCGAGTCGTTGGTGCCTGGTCTTCAGATGAGATTTTATTTTGAAAAGTAGTTTCTGTTTAAAATCCTCGTTTTTTGTAAAGTCAGATAAAAAATAATTGGTCAATAGGTAAGAAAAATACTTGTAGTATTTTGCCCGTATATTTTCCACCCTGGTCTTTTGGATACCGTAATAGAGGTTAAAACTTATGAACACAAAAATACTTAATACTGAAAAAACAGTGCTGCATAAAACGATGTAGACCCAAAAAGGCATTTCCCTGATAAACTCATAGTAGGGATTTATAAATGTGAACCCAAATAGTTCAGTTTCATCATGATAAAAGACATAGAAACCCAACAGGAGTATTATTGCTATGATCAACCAGAAGAGTCTTAGCAAAAAGTTAATTAAATATTCCAGAAAGGTATACCTCATATATCAGAATTTATACTTTAATATTGTTTCAATAGCAAATCTGTTACGGTAAAAATCCTGCACATATTCCTCGTAAGCATATGAGGCTGATATCCTAAGCTCTCCTCTTATAAAAAAAGCAATATTTTTTGAAACTTTAATCCGGTAATTATTGAGTAATAGATTATCAGGAGATTGTGAAAACACATAGCGGTCATCTGGCGAATTTCCATAAACAAGCTCAAGTCCCCAGTAATTCACAGGATTATCTGAATAGTACCTGGAATTGAATACCGTAGTGAGGGCGTTTTTCGTATCATGAAACACATAAAAAGGACGGATGGAAAACCAGAAGTTCCCGACATATTTACCAACGTGGCCTGTTGCAATCATGGTACCCCCATTTTCTGAATATAAAAAGCGACCCCCAAGACTCGCCTCAAATGTATTAAAGAAGGGGGTATAATATTCCAGGCCTGCCCTGTGCTGAGGAAACAAGGTATTATTAAAGCTTACTCCATAATTCGCATACACATAATTTCGATTACTAAACAGATGATAATAATCAAGCTCTAACTGGTAATCGGCTCTATCAAAACGATTTGCATAATTTAGTCTCGGAATTAACGTATTATCTGAAATTTTAAATGCATAATCAATGTACATTAAATGCTGTGGCGCAATCGTGTTCTTCTCAAAAAAATCAATTGAGTAATAAAAGCTGATGGCGTTGGTATTATTAAGCATCTGCATTTCATTGTAGATCTCCTTAATCGTTGCGGAATCTAAATAGCTTTTTTCATCTTCAACTAATTTTAAACCTTTTTTATATTCTCCCAACGCTCTGTATGCAAGTAAATTCTTTAAGAAGATATTGTAGTTGTCCGAATAGTTGTTTTGCAGCGCTAATTCAGTTGTTTCAATCAGCCTCTTGTAGTTTTTCGACCAGAGCAGGATATTCAACCAGGAATCATACAGTTCCTTATATGTCTTATTCAATGCATATGCACTCTCTATTTGCATGAGGGCCTTTTCATAGTCCTCCATCCAGGCATAAACATTGGCAGTAAATACCATAACATCATAGCGGTCCGGATGTAGCTTTAATACATATTCTGCTTCTTCAATAGCTTTGTCATAATCACCGGCACGGGCATTCTTAATTGCTGAATCAAAAATGGAGTCTGAATCGACCTGGGCGAAAACAGGAAATGCTAAAAAAAGTAATATGGCCACCAATAGTTGTTTCATAAAAAAAGAATTTACCGTAAGATATCTTTAATTATTTTAGCCAATTCATCTGGATTAAAAGGCTTCGTGATAAAATATTTTGCTCCAGACTGAATGGCTTTATATTCTCCCCGGTGCTCCGATGCGCCAAAAAAAACAATTGGGCAAATTAATTTCAGGTTTAGCCTGATATATGATATAAGCTCATAGCTGGAGGTGCCAATAATTACGTCATCGACAAAAATGAGTTTAACGGGATCGTTAGTTGATGTGTTTTTTGCTTCAGAAAAAGAACTTAAGATATTATAATCAAAATCACTCAATATATTCTCCAGAATCCGCTCCAGAATTTCCGTGAAAACGATGTCAATTGAAAATACTATTATTTTAACAGGGTCGTTCATTTAGTATTTTTTATGTCAATATAATAATCCTTCAATATCTTCTCAATTAATGGATTGTAATACTTCCAAAAAAAACTGTTTCGTTCGTTCACTTCAGATTGATAAAACAGAAAATCAAAGGTAGTGGCAAATTTGAATTTTGCTGTTTTCATTGAAATTGGATTATCTGCAAAGTCTCCTGCAAAATAATAATAGGGATATTTTTCTTTACTCTTTATTACCGCGGGAAATTCATCGGGGATATTCCAATGTTTCAATATGGAGTCTCCTTTTGCATTTGCTTCAATTCTATAGCTTGAAAACACCTCATTTTTATTGCCTGTGTAACATATATCAAACCAGAACGGATACTTAATTTCCATATCAATTTTATAGGTTTTAGCAAGCAAATTGTCTGTATGAATAAAAGGTACTTCTTTTATGAGATGTTTTTCGCTTTCAAGGATTACAACTTTTTCATCCCGCACAAAAACTATTCCGGATTTTTTAAAAGGCCATTGATTGAAATTTTGCTCCATATAGTTTTTCAGAAGCCATTTAGGAAGTTCTTTATTAATGCTCGAATCCAGGTTATTAAAATACCTTCCAACCCAACCACTCCATGTAATATCAAACAGGTCTTCGTATGCTTCCCTGGAAGCAGTAGAAGTTGGAGAAGCAATTATATTGAATTCATTTATAATAAGCTTATTACGATTTTTCATAAGTGCTAAGAACTCCAGTTCAGTCTTTGTTAAGCCACCGTAAATCAGCTGAGAGCCTTCGCCAATTTTGCCTCTTTTCTGTTCAGGATTCATTTGGGGATATTCATTTAGCCAATCATTAGTGTATATACCGTAAAGATCAGTATAGTAAACCATGTCATATTCATCGGCCATCCTTTCAAGTTTTTCACTACTTATATTTTCTAAATCTTTTATAGCATAAGTTCCGTTACCCTCCGGGAAAAATCCAAAATAGTCCTTCTCCGCCTGGGTTTTATTATTGGAAGATGTTTTTTACTGTAATCATCAGAAATCCAAAAGGAATTGAAGCGGCAGTGAACTTAGCAGCAATGTTTATTCACTTCCAGAAACAGAAGGAGTATAGTGTTTCAACAATGAATCACACAATTGGTGAATTGGAAAAAACCGGTGAAGAAGCTTACAACGCAAAGATGCTGGGAAATAATCAGAGACATGATTAGGATTGAAAATGAATGGATATAATCAATTTATCTCTCTATAATGAAAAATCCGGTAAATTTTGCACAGAAAATTGTAATAATTTGAACATATAAATCCGCAATATAAAAATTACAATATCAATGTAAAATGCTTGACGCAAATTAAATACAAACAGACTACTCACACTAAACCGGGAAAGAGTCCTCAATACACCTAATCTGCACTTGGATTGCAGATTAGGTTAACCCAGGTAGGTTTTTAATATTCTACATCTTGTAGTATGTTTCAATCTTCTGATCGCCTTTTGTTTGATCTGTCTGATCCTTTCTCTTGATAGATTAAGTTCCTCACCAATTTCCCCGAGTGTATGCTCGTGTTTACCGTTTACTCCAAAAAATAATCTGATAATATCAGCTTCTCTTCGTGTTAAGGTATTAAGAGCTCTATCAATTTCTTTCCTTATTGAATCTGTTATCAATTCTTTATCAGGACTGGAAGTATCTTCGTTTAATAAAACATCATACATGTTCTCTTCTTCACCATCTACAAGCGGGGCATCAATTGAAATATACCACCCAACGTTTTTTATAGCTTCTGTCACATCAGTAGAAGTTAGCTCTATTGCATTTGTAATCTCAAGGATACTGGGTTCTCTTTCATGCTTTTGTTCCAGATGAGCAATGATCTTTTTTATTTTATTAATACGATTTATTCTGTGTAAGGGGAGCCGTACAATTCTTGCCTGATTGGCTAGTGCCACCATAATACCTTGTCTGATCCACCAAACGGCGTAGGATATAAACTTAAAGCCCCTCGTTTCGTCAAATCGTTGTGCTGCTTCGATCAAACCAAGATTTCCCTCATTGATTAAATCCGAAAGACTCAAACCCAGATTCTGATACTGCTTTGCAACAGATATGACAAATCTGAGATTTGCATTTATCAAACAATCCCGTGCCGCCAGGTCCCCTTTATGTATTCTTCTGGTTAGAGAAACCTCTTCTTCTGCGCTAATCATCTTAATTTTACCTATCTCACACAGGTATTTGTCCATAGATGGGCTCTCCCTGTTGGTAACCTGCTTGATGATTTTCAATTGCCGCATAAGGAAGATTTAAGCTTGTGATATATACGTAAAATACTTTCTAAAGATACCACTTATTATGGGAAAAATTCATTCCCCTTCAAGGATTCAATAATCCTGCTTTCTTATGGGATCATCATATATAAATTGAGTCGGCAGTTTGTTTTTAATTAATCTTTCACCAATTACCTACTGTATATGAAAAATGAGAAAATTTACGATATTACATAGAAGATCCGGTTAAACTGATCATCTAGTACCGAAGCACCTGAATCCGACAATTAAGCATCACAATATCAATGTAAAAAGGTTGATATAATTTGTATACAAACTGATTGTTCTTATGAATCCGGAAGACAGACGTAAATGACTAACCAGTTCATTAATATAACTGGCTTAAAGTTCAAATTAAAATTTCACAAAGATTTTTAAATAATCAATTACCGAATTGACTGATAACCACCAGGTATCCCATTTTTTGATAGAACTATCTGCCATAACTGTTCACGTCTTCTTGATCTGAATGAACCGGCGCTTGAGAGCAAAAAGTATTTCCACATCCTGAAGAAGCGTTCGGAATAATTATTCTTTATCTTGTCCCAATTCTTAGCAAATCTGTTAAACCACTCCATAAGAGTCTTATCGTAGTCTATTCCGAAGTTGTGCCAGTCTTCCATCACGAAAAGATTTTCGATTGCTCTTCCAAGTTGAACCACCGAAGGAAGCATCCCATTTGGAAAAATATATTTTTGTGTCCACAGGTCATGTGTTTTTACTGATTTAATACTTCCGATCGTGTGAAGAAGAAATAAACCGTCATCTTTCAGGCATTTATTCGCAATTTCAAAAAATGTTTTGTAATTTTTGTACCCTACGTGTTCAATCATTCCAACGCTTACTATTCTATCAAACTTCTCATTTATATCGCGGTAATCTATCAGCCGGATCTCTACCGGAAGACCTCCGCATAATCTTCTTCCAAGCTCTACCTGTTCTTTTGAGACAGTAATTCCAACAACCTCAACATTGTATTTCTCTGCAGAATATTTTCCAAAAGCTCCCCAGCCGCAACCTATATCAAGTAACCGCATTCCAGGTTTGAGATAAAGTTTGCGGCAAATTAATTCGAGTTTTTTTCCCTGAGCTTCATCTAAGCTACCGGCATCCTTCCAATATGCACAACTGTAATTCATTCGTTTATCGAGCATATTCTGAAATAGATCATTACCCAGATCATAATGCTTCTCACCTACAATAAATGCTCTCCGTTTTGTTTGCAGATTAAAAAGCCTGGTTGCAAAAAGTCTGAGAAGAATCGAATATTTCAGTCGTATTTTTTCGTCGAGCTGAGCTATTAAAATTTTATAAATAAACTGGTCAATTTTTTCAGCATCCCACCAGCCGTCCATGTAGGATTCGCCAATACCTAATTCAGCTTCTGTAATTGCTCTTCTATAAAATTCATCATTATGAACCTGGATATCCCAGGGATCATTGCCGTTAATTTTCACTCCAGCAAGTTCTAGAATCTCTTCCGTTATCTTTTTACACTTTGTGTTCATTTCAAACACTATCAATTATTTTGAAAGGCACTAAAGATACTGCAGGTTCTGCGATGAGTAATTGCAGAGATAGGAGTTTAATTATGATAAAAACGCTGCTGATGAATTATAACATTGATCACTAATAAAAAAGTGCTGTGTTATGTGAAAGTTTTAATTACTTAGCAGCTTATGTTTTTTCTGCTGTTGAGCTTTTAACTGTTAGTACTAAATCCACCATTATTACCGATAGTGCCAAAGAACCAAGAATGGCCGGGATAATATATATTTTTTCATATACCAAACCGCCAAACCAGTATCCAAAAACTGGTGAACCCAACCAGGCACCAATCCATCCAAAAATTACTTTTGAAGCAAATGAAACAATGCCTGGCCTTATATAGAATTTAAGCACATAATGCAATATTGCCGAGACTGCAATACTGATTACCAGTAAAATCAAAAAACTGACAAAATTCATCCCAATCATAATGATCCCCTCTCTTTAAAGTTTAACGTTAAATTAAAACACAGCACTATTTTAAAAACTAAATGCACGTCATCCCGAATTACTTAGGATAACTTATTGATTAGTAAATTTAATCAAATTAAATGCTGAATGCAAGTCGTGAATGCAACTTATTGATCAGCAAGCTAATTAAAGTTGATTGGGAACGAGATAGTCTGCCTCTGAAAAAAGACCTGTCATGTCAACTATCAGGCTCTTTACTTTCTTTATACTCTTTAAACAAAGATTGGAAGATCTCCTTTACTGATGATATCTTAGTAGCTCTATAAGCATTGCTTCCGGCAAAAGCAAAGCCATTTTCAAAATCCCCCTTAAGTGCATTTATAAGTGCAATGATAATGCAATAAGGACTCTTAGTAATGTCACAAGTCTTGATACATTTAAATGGACATTTTTTGGGTTGCTTTTTACCTGCTTTCACCTTGATGAGGAAATTGCTTAAAATAGCTCGCCCTGGCATGCCCACAGGACTCTTTATTATTTCAATATCCTTTTCACTGGCATTAATGTATGCCTGTTTAAATGCTTGCGAAGCATCACATTCATCGGTGGTTACGAATCTTGTTCCCATTTGAACACCGGATGCTCCCAGCTTCATGATGTTACGAATATCCTCCCCTGTATAGATCCCCCCTGCTGCAATAAGCGGTATAGGTTGATTGTATTTTTCTTCAAAATGCTTCAGTTCATTAATGATTTTCGGAACAAGATTCTCAAGTGCATAATCCTTGTCCCCGATTTGTTCCTCCTTAAAACCCAGATGGCCGCCTGCCTTCGGTCCTTCAACAATAAAAGCATCGGGCAGATAATCATAGTTAGCTTTCCACTTTTCACAGATTATCTTAGTTGCTCTGGCCGATGAAACTACAGGTATGAGCTTTGTAGTACTGTCTTTCTTTAAAAAGGATGGTAAATTAAGGGGAAGTCCTGCACCTGCTATAATGATGTCTACCTTTTCGGAAATTGAAGTCTTTATCATATCCGCAAAATTTGTCATGGCAACCAAAACATTAACGCCAATGACACCTAGCGTTTCCTCCCTTGCTTTACGTATTTCCTCCTTAAGTCCGATAATACTTGCCTCAAGGAAGTTTTCAGAAAAATCTCTATATAAAAGTCCTAGCCCAGCACTTGAAATAACTCCTACTCCGCCTTCGTTAGCCACTGCTGCGGCAAGACCTGAAAGCGATACGCCAACGCCCATACCACCCTGAATAACCGGAACGGTAATTGAAAGACTCCCGATTTTTAATACCTTCATATATTCTTTTTAAACATATTGCAGATTTAAATCATTATACAGGCTAACTGTTTCTAAAATAATAAAGAATATTTTTTGTATACATAGTTTACATATTCAGAGGCTTTCACGCAAGCCTCTTTCAACAATAATCCATTACCGAGATAACAGGTCAAGGCTGTCGAAAAAGTACAACCCGTGCCATGAGAATATTTTAAAACCAACATTTCTTTTTCAAAATTAACTACATTATTTTTATTAATAAGAGCTTCATTTATTGTATTACCCTCATAATGGCCCCCCTTCATATAAATACAGCAATTATATTGTTTTGCAAGTTCCAAGGCTGCTTCAATGCCTTGTTCAAGATTTAATATCTCTTTTCCTGTCAGTAATGATAACTCATCTTTATTAGGCGTAATAATGTTGACATGAGGTAATAATTTTTCCTTAAAGAATTTTATCGATCCATGGTTGATGAATGCTTTTCCATGTGTAGGTGAAAAGACTGTATCAAGAACAATATTTTTTAGTTCATATTTTTTTAATATCGATGAGATTACTTGAATATTCTCTTCACTGCAAACAGCACCAATCTTACAGGCATTAATATTGAATGAATTAATATTCAGTTCAATTTGTTGTGATAAAATATTGGCGGGAATAGGATATATAGAATCTAATTTCATGAAATTTTGGACGGTGATCCCTGTTATGGCTGATAATCCCCAATAGCCCATGCTTTCAGCCACCTTTAAATCTTGCTGAATTCCGGCTCCACCGCTATTGTCAGATGCTGCAATAGTTAAATAATACTTCATAACCCTCGATCTATCTTAATTGCACAAAGATATCCGCACATTGTGCAATAATCTTCATTGGCGCTTTCTGAATTTTGTCTTCTGCTTCGTGCCAGTTCAGGATTAATGGCATATTTAAACATTTCTTCCCAGTCTAATTCTCTTCTGGCTCGTGACATGGCATAATCAAGTTCCCGGGCGCCTTTTATGTTTTTAACAATATCGCCGCTGTGAGCAGCTATTTTACCAGCCACCACGCCTTCTTTAACATCCTCAGTCGTTGGCAAACAGATATGTTCCGCCGGAGTGACATAACAAAGGAAATCAGCTCCATATGCTGCTGCTATTGCACCACCGATAGCTCCAACAATATGATCGTAACCAGGAGCTATATCGGTAGTAAGAGGGCCTAGTACATAAAAAGGAGCATTATTGCAAATCCTTTTCATTAGCTTCACATTCATCTCGATTTGATCAAGAGGCACATGTCCTGGTCCTTCAACAATCACCTGGACACCGTGATTATGAGCCCGTTCAACCAGTTCTCCTAATATCAAAAGCTCTGCTATCTGTCCTCTGTCACTGGCGTCATTGACAGCCCCCGGACGTAATCCATCGCCCAAACTGATCGTTACATCATATTTTTCACAAATATTAAGCACTCTGTCAAACTGTTCATATAATGGATTCTCAGATTTGTTCTCCATCATCCATCTTTTTATAAAAGAACCGCCCCTACTCACTATGCCTGCAACACGTTCGTCATTCTGTAAAAAAGATAAGGAAGTTTTTGTAACACCACAATGCAAGGTCATGAAATCAACACCCATCTTTGCCTGATCCTCAATCTCGGAGAACAAGCTATTGGGATTCATATTAGCTATTTCTTTATTTTCCTTGATTAACTTGTTAATTACGTGGTAGATTGGGACTGTCCCTATCATTACAGGTGAATGTTTGATAATTGATTTCAATATTTGTCTTAAATCCCCACCAGTTGATAAATCCATTACGGCGTCAGCACCATATTTGACAGCTACTTGTAATTTACTTAACTCTTCTTCAGGATTACAGTGTTTTGGAGAGGTACCAATGTTGGCATTTACTTTGGTCTTAAGACCATTGCCAATGCCTATGGCTTCAAAAGTATGATGGATATTTTTGGGGATCACTATTCGCCCGTATGCAACCTCATTATTGATCCATTCCGGATCGAGATTTTCGTATTGTGCAACTTTGTGCATCTCTTTGGTTACAATACCCTTAAGTGCTTGCTGTAGTTGTGTCATAGTTTTATTTATTAATAAGGGATTGAATTTCTTTTATCTTTCTATCCATATCTTCTGCTTGCATAAAATATCTCACCATTGCAATATTCTGCGCTCCTGCTTTTAGTACTGCTTCAATATTCTCAGGAAATATCCCTCCAATGGCAACAACGGGAACATTGGCAAAAGACAAAACCTCTTTGAGTTGGTCTGTTCCAACCACCTGATCAGGATTGGTCTTTGCTGTAGTTGCATAAATCGGCCCGAATCCAATATAATCAGGTCTTTTTTTCAATGCATCTTTCGCTTGTTGAATAGAATGAGTAGATAAACCTATTTGCATATCATTCCCAACTATCTTTCTTGCATCCTCATAAGTTATATCATTCTGCCCGAGATGTAAGCAATCAGCTTCACAGAGAACTGCAATATCAGGCCTGTCGTTAATAACGAGATTTGTTTTGGAACCTTTGACTATCGATTTCAATTCTAGTCCTATCTTAACGATCTTTTTGTCATTAAGATGTTTTTCCCTCAGTTGTAGCGTGGCTACCTCATTATTCACACAAATCTCAGCTATTCTTGAATAAGAAAGCACAGGTTTTGTGATTATGATATATATACCAAAATCTTTCATTCTTTTACTTTAAACTGTTATAAATCAGGTCTGCAGCTTTTTTCCCTGAAAGCAGCATGCCGCCGAATATAGGCCCCATTCTAAAACCGCCGCTCACACCGTTGGCTGCCATACCTGATACAAAAAGACCAGGGTATATTTCTTTGGTATTTTCGATAGTGGTTCTTTCGCCTTCTTCAATAGACAGCGAACGTTCACCTATCACCTCACCAGTTGAAGTATTCAGCTTGACATTATTTTTCATGGCAACAATTTTAGCAATCTCGCAATCATGGCCAGTACTTTCAAGAACAGTTTTAGCCATAATAATAAGAGGATCTACATGCAAGTGTTCTCTATGAACCGATGCCCAATTAACTACAATACCTCTCACTTTCTCATTTTGGAAGACAACATCTTCAACCGAGAAGCAATTAAATATCACTACACCTGCCTTTGTCGCGTGATATATGAGAGCAGAGGTGGCTTGTACCGAATCAACCACGAAATGACTTTTCTCATAAGGCACAAATGGAATATTAAATTCATCTAATATTGACAAAGCTTCTTCTTGTACGATGATCTGGTTGAACATCATAGCGCCACCCCACATACCTCCACCGGGAGCAAGTCGGCGTTCGAATAATGATACTTTTCTTCCAGCTTTCGAAAGATAATAGGCAGCAACTAATCCTGAAGGGCCACCACCAACAATAGCACAGTCAACTGAAAGGTTGTCTTTCAATTTTTGAAAATAGGAATCAATGATCCCTAGCGATACTACTCTTTCCATTTTTATCTGGATATATTTGGTTAAACCTATGATGGTATATAGAGGTAGAATACCATCGTTAACAGTTTATCCTCATTTCCCTTCGCCGGCATTACCTGGAGCAGGTTCAATGGGTTTGATCTCAGCCTTTAATATTAAGGCACCCCTATTTAAGATGTTACAAAATTAATAAAAAAATCCACTTTTTGCTAATTTTAATCTAATCTTACATATCTGCCATGCTGACATAGTTCAACGTAAATGCCAGCATAGGCAAAAGAGAAGCCCAGTCAAAGATGTTTTTATTGTATTGCGATAGATATTTCCTAAATTTGATATGCCTTTGAGCAGGGAAACCAGCTCCTAATCGATCCAACACACTGGTACAAGAAAAAAGATCCGACTTATTTCAATTTGACTAACTCCTTATGCTTTATTTTTATAAATTTCTTATTTAATTGTTCTATTTTTTTCTCCACTCAAGAAAACAAAGGACATCATTAGTGGCCTGGTAATCCTACCCATTAAAGGTAGGCATAAAGTATAAAAGTTCTTAAGAAATATATTATTAAATTTTGCTTTAACCTGGGCTTCATCACTAGATGCTACACAACGTATGAAGTCCTGTGTATTAGATGGTCGTAGTATTTATTTATAACTTTGGCACAGATCTGTCAACTGATTCTAATTTGAGCTTTGACTTGGTACTTTTTTAGTTTTAAGCAGGAATTCTATAAACAGAATAGCAAATGCTAAATCTACAATTCTGGTAGGTAACAGCATTATATTTGCTTCTTTTGATATTAGAGTTATTATGCAGTCAATGAAGAAAAGGATTTTAGCCAGCATGCCTATAAATATAATTCCATGATTTTTAGTAATATCACGACTCACTATAATGTATCCAATACCGAAAGTTAGAATACACCAAAACATTGCATGAAAGGGAAATAATGATGGTGGGGATGGCATACCGAACATCTTGAAAAATAAATCAGGCATAAATACACTTCCTATCCAGCAAAGGATTGCTGCTCCAAGATTCCATATTCCGGCAATAAGGAAAAGGATTTTGTAATAATTAGAGTTCTTCATTGTTTACCTCCATTTTAAAAATTATTATAATTAAAATTCTAATACTTACATAATCTTGCTTGTTTACATCAAATTTACAACTGCTACTTTTATACGGACAGTAAGTTAAACTAAAAATCTTAACTAACGGATTTGCTGATAGTAATATATGTTTCAATGCCATCTTATTATTCTATCCAAAAAGACACTGGAGAAGGGTGATATGGGATGAAATTCTAATTTGTATAATGCTTAAGTCTAAATGGCAGGTAACGTATGTGTATACCCAAGTTATTATCAAGCATATTTTGTAAATAGCTGTATAACCGTTATTTGTCATAAAAATAGTTATAATTCAGTAAATTTTATAATAAATCTGAGGATAACTCAGTCAGTCACATAGACAAATATCATCAAAGTGCTTATTATGTGCTGATAAAATATCTATAGACGACTTTTCACAATTCATGTTCAATTTACATTTTTCCTGGGGAATGAGGAATCAAATTCAAATAAATTCTGATCATAAAAATCAATTAAAATGTTCAGGAATTCTATCTGGAATATTTCATTGCTGTTAACTTGTATCGAAGATCACGATCTTTTGCAAATTCCTTATCAGGACAAATATGAGGATTGGCCTTTTTTACATCATCAAAATTGCATTTAAACCTGTCCTCAAAATCTTTGATTAATCTCCATTTCATAATATGCGGAGGATAAAACGAGCTATAAAACACCAAGGAAATCCTTCCATATAAGATCCATAAATCCGTCTCAGTATATAGCCGTGTTTTACGGATTTGATTACAAGATGTTCCTTTATTTTCAAAAGTCTCTGACAGTAACTGTTCTGCTTTGGGATTATTGGATAAAGGTTTAAACGATTTATCTCGATGTATTCTGGTAACATTTACTATAGTTGGTTTCCCATTTACTGTAGTAATAGGTGTTTTTTTACTGTAGTAATTCACCTTCCTTATAACCATTTTATGAGCCTCCCGTTTGTGGGTTCCCAGACCACGAGCAACGAATCTCTTCCCACATATACTACATATAGCATATCCGGATGGTTTTCTGTTCTTGGGGTAGTTTTTCATATTTCCCGTTTGTTAGTTGAACTGTATTTTTACTTCTTGCTATGTGACTATAGCAAAGTCATTTTTAACAGTTAATATTGTAAAATTAAGCTATGATCCTTCAAAGAGAAGGACTTTGAATGACCTATATTCTTCTGCAACAATTATTACCGTTTTTATTTTTTTCGCATTAAGCCATTTTTAGGCTTAATCCATCGTTTGACAAAATGTTTCCGCAATGATTAGGTCATAGAAGCCAAATTTGCTAGTAAAATTGCGCCTCAAAGCCATTTTACAATAGGATGCGCTTATTCCATATAAGGCATTTGAAGTAGTTACATTGGGATTCCTTTTATCATTAAAAGGATGATAAATAAACCAATAATATGTATCCAATTATTGAAAACCAAAATAAATTTGGGAATGAATTTGATTCATTATTCTTCTAACATTTGAAGCGTCATATCCGAAGGACAATCTTAAAAAATGTGCTCCAACATAGTGAGAATTTACCTGGATCATTATTTTGTAACAGAGATAGCCTGTACCCTTCAGTATTTACAATTTATTCCTTTTTATATATATAAAAAAAGGATATGGACAAGTCCCTTTTTTAAGTTCATAATGCAGTTTATTAGGATAAAATTTGTTTTGCATTCCTCAATAAAATGTGTACCTTTGCGTATAGATTACAAATTATGAACAGTATATTTAAATATGAGATTGACGAATTAAAAGCCAGGAGAGCTAAGGAGGATTTTATTGATACCATTTCATTAACAGGAAAGATCCTGGAGAGGAAATTTACTACTAAGGATATTGGAGTTAACTACAGGTGGCTTAACCACTGGCAAACGAAAGGATTATTATTTGGTTCTTACGATGAATACAAATGGAAAAAATTCAATCTCCAAGAGTATGTCTGGATTAAGATAATTCTTAAGTTAAGGGAGTTTAATATGGGCCTTGAAACTGTAGCGGCGGTAAAGATGGTTCTTGATAGTGAAATTACTGGCACAGATATGTCAGAAAATTCTGAGGTTAATTTCAATGAGCTGATAGCTCAATTTGCTCCCTCCAATCAAAAAATGGAAGTAGCCGGGATATTGACAGATCCTGAAATTCAAAAAAAAATAAGAGAGACGAAAATTAATGTACTTGGATTATTTATTATTGATATTCTGTTGTTGGGCAATTACTATTCGATAATAATTAATCCGACGGGTGGAATATTCCCGGTTAAATATAGCTACCTTGAGCTAATCTCAAATATTCCTGGATTTCAAAATCTTATTAGTGGATCCTTTGTTTCAATTTCAGTTACAGAGATATTACGAGATTTCATTCTTGAGAAAGAGATATTTCAAGGCAATAAAAGAAGACTTGCATTACTATCAGATGAGGAGACATTGGTTTTAAATACGATTCGTCAGGATGATTTAAGGTCAGTCATCATAAGATTCGATAATCGAAAGAAGATGAATTTGCTTGAAGAGATCAGGGAAACGAAGATTGACAAATCAACGAGACTGGCAGAATTGATTATTGCAAAAGGTTATCAGGATATAACCATTAAGACCCAAAATGGGGACATAGTATATTGCGAAAACAAGAAGAAGACGATGATTCAGAATAAGGAATAGGTGCTGTAAGAAACAGACCTGGTGTAAATATTGATGCTTACTCTAAAAACAGAAGCATTGAGTTTTACCGGATGTAATGTTAACAATACAAGAATGCAAAAAGATTTTAAACAGGAATGGTAAAAAATATTCAGAAAAGGAGATTGAACAGATCAGGGATTTCCTTTGGGAATTAGCTCAGATCGGAGTAAAGAACCTTGAAAAACAACTAGCGGATGAAAACAGCAGTAATAATGAGCAGAGTCAGTAGCGATGAACAGGCTCGGGGATACAGTCTCGGTGTACAGGAAGAAGCACTTACCCGTTACTGTGAGAAGAATAATATTACTATCCTTCAAAAGATGCGGGAGGATCATTCAGCCAAAGACTTCAACAGACCAGAGTTTCAAAAGTTTCTTGTCTATGCGAAGAAACACAAAGGGACAATTGATTTTCTACTGATCACTTCCTGGGACAGGTTCTCCAGAAACATAACGGATGCCTTTATTATCATAAGAACTCTAAAGAATTTGGGGATCACAGTTCAGGCCATAGAACAACAAACTGACATGTCTATACCTGAGAACAAGGCTATGCTTGCACTGTTTCTGGCAATACCTGAGATTGATAATGAGAGAAGATCCATTAAGATAAGGGGAGGCATGCAGGCATCATTAAAATCAGGTAGATGGTGTATGAAAGCTCCCAGGGGTTACAGAAACACCAGGGATGAAAACAATCGACCCATAATTGTGCCAGGAAAGGACGCAGTTCATATCAGGAAAATGTTCGAGGGTATCATGCAGGGTAAAGGCCAGGTTGAAATAAGGAAGGAATTAAAGAGTGAAGGTTATTTTGTGAGTAAAAGCAATATGTCAGCAATTCTGCATAACCCAGTATACACAGGTAAGATTAAAATACTGACAAATAATGAAGAACCGGAGCACTTGATAGAAGCCATCCACGAAGGGATTATTTCTGAAGATATGTTTAACAAGGTACAGAGTATCTTGACTGGCAACTTGAAGTCAAGGAACCGACCAAAATATAACACTTTACGGCCCGAGCTTTTTCTCAGGGGTAACCTTATATGCTCAAAATGTGGACACCATCTAACTGGAAGTCCTTCAAGAGGAAAGTCAGGTACAAAATATTTTTATTACCATTGCAATTATTGTGGAAAACAGAGATACAGAGCTGATATAGTCAATGACACTATTAATCATATTATATGCGATCTAATATTCACAAGCGAAGCAGAAGAAGTATACCTGGGAATGGTGAAATTGTTGATGATAGGGTCTGAAAGTGAGCGGAACAAAAAGTTATCTAGTCTGGAAAAAGAACTTGAAAAACAGGAACAGAAGCTTTTTAAGTTGCAGGATCTTTATCTTGAAGGAGGCCTTTCAAAAGAAGATTATTATTCAATGAGAAACAGATATACAGTAGAAAGAAATAACATAGAATACAAGATAAGTGAAATTAAGCATAACAAGATAGGGCTTAAGAAGTCTCTGGAGAAAGGAGTGAAGGTCTTAGCTGATATTGGCAAAACATATAATACTGCAGATCTTCCTGATAAGAGAAAAATAATAAGTTCGATATTTCCTGAAAACCTGGAATTTGATGGGGGAAAATGTCGAACACCAAGAATCAATGAGGTCCTTCGTCTTATCTTGCTGATTAACAATGATAAAATAAATAAAAAAAGCGGACAATTCTCAGAACTTCTGGATGTGTCCGCTAAGGTGGAGAATAGGGGAATCGAACCCCTGACCTTTTGACTGCCAGTCAAACGCTCTAGCCAACTGAGCTAATCCCCCGGTCAAGGCCACAAATATAAATAATTTCAGGGGAATCTTAATAAAAGAGAATGATTTGAGATATTAAAAAGGCATAGGGCGTAAGGCGTAAGGGATCAGATTACAGGGCAGGAACGAATTCAATTGAGTAATTATCTATTTTTCGTTAGCCTTTCTTAACTTTAGTAATAAATAATTTTTTTACCATGAACTTAAATTTTTCATTTAAAAAATGCGGTTTAAAAGACCTGCTTGTTCTTTTCTGTGCTTTGTCAACATTTTTGCCATCAGCTTTATGCCAGAATGATACTGATAATAACTATGTTGTTCTTAGATCTGAAGGAGAAATGAAATTTGGAGAGATAATTATCAACTCAAACAAGATTGGTTTATATGAAAAATTTGAAATGAGTTTCACTCTCAACGGGGAGTGGGACAATCCTTTCGATCCTGAACAGATAAAAGTGGATGCCAGGTTTTATCGACCTGACGGAAAACAGATTATTGTTCCGGGATTCTTCTACCAGGATTACAGAAATAGTTCTTACAGGAGTATTGAAAAGGTCGGGAATCCGGTCTGGAAAATAAGGTTTGCACCTGCTATTGAAGGCAGCTATGAGGTTGAAATAATTGCAAATAACAGGGGCAAAGAAATAATATCTCCACGACAGAAATTCACCGGAATAAAATATAATTCCAGCCATGGTTACCTGAAGATATCAAAATCAAATCCTCTCTATTTTGAATTTGATGACGGCACCCCGTTTTTTGCAGTTGCAGTAGATAATGCGGTAAGTAATTATTTCAATTACATGAAAGTCTATCCGCGATTTGCAGAGGCTGGAGGTAATTATAACAGACTCTTCATAATGTCTGGCGATCTCGATCTTGGAGAAGAGGTAAGGCCATCAGCTGGGCCGGACAGGGGACTGGGCAAGATAAACCTCGATGCCTCCTGGAAGCTTGACAGGGTTATCGAGATGGGGGAGATTCTTGGAATTTACCATCAGATGTGCATGACCAACCAGTATAATTTCAATGTTGCCTGGAAAAACAATGCATTTAACAAGGCGAATGGAGGAATTCTTGAATCACCAGATGAGTACTTTACCAGTGAGGAATCGATGGAGTACCTTGAGAAGAGATTTCGATACATTGTTGCACGCTGGGGATATTCAAGCGCGGTTTTTTCATGGAATCTCTGGAATGAATACAGTGCTCAGCCTGGCTTCGATATTCCGTCAGCTGTATTATGGCATAAGCGAATGGCAAAATACCTTTCATCGATCGATCCTTTCAATCATGTAATTCACACTAACGACGGCAGGCTTAACGGTGTTGATGAGATCAGCGGACTTCCGGAGATGGGGATTGTTTCAACAAACACCTATGGGATAAAGAATATTTCTGATGTTGCAGAGGTATGGACAAAGAAGTTCATAAATCAGTTTAAGAAACCATATATGCTTGCCGAATTCGGAATAGGTCACAATAATTTGCCACGTGGCGGATACGGAGAGGTTGATCCGGAAAAACGTATGATACATGATGGCCTCTGGAGTCCCCTTATGAGTGGTAGTGCCGGAACTGGAATGGCATGGGAGAATAACTGGCTCGACAACCAGATAGTTTATACTTTCCTTAGAGCGATTTCAATTACTGTAAAAGATGTCCCATTCACAAAGCAGCAGTGGACACCGGTTACAGTGGGACCATTCATGTTCAAAAAACAGAGGTCTTCTTATTATTCCGACGTAGTTATAGAAGGATGGAACCCGACCGGAAATTACGGTATGCCAAAAGAGGCTGCATTCCAGAGGTCATTTAAGATAAACAGTGCAGGCAAGGTGGAACACAATGAATACCTTCATTCGTTGCTGGCTGATACAACCGGGAAGAAGAATTCAAAAAGAGTAATGTCAGTTACTTTCGATGTTGAATTCCCGGTTGCCGGTGAATTTATTGTATTCGCCAGCGATGTGAGGAATGAAGGTTCCACAGTAAAACTGGAAATATCAGTTAACGGAAAAGAAGCTCTGAGCAAGGATCTTACGGCACAGCCATATATGCAGCATTTTTCAGTTCCTGTTACAAAAGGGTCACATACCATTAGGGTTGAGAACGGTGGAGGAGGGACTTTTCAGACGGCATTTGAGCTGAAGAATTTTATACAGAAGGAGGGACCTGATCTGGAAGTAAAGGGGCTTCAGGCAGATGATTATATCCTCCTGTGGCTCAGGAATCAGAAATATACCCTTTTACATGAGCTTGCGGGAATAGGATTTAAGCAACAACCTGAAGGAGTGCTGGAACTGAAAAATGTGACTGATGGAAAGTGGACCGCTGAATGGGTAAATACAATTACGGCTTCTGTAATTAAAACGGAACTGGTTGAAAGCAAAGGGAACAGATTAGTATTGAACACTCCGGCTGTAAAGGAGAGTATTGCAGTCAGATTGGAAAAGATTAAATGAAAGAAGGATGACGAACAAACAAAATCAGAAGTAATAAGTCTGATAACTTCTGACTTCGCTGTTCACGTGTTCAAATGTTCTTACTTAAGTTTTATATATTTTTTTCAGGTAGAGGTAAACAGGTATCCCTGCAAGTATCAGGGTCATCCCGATTGCTGCCTCTCGGGGACGGGTGATTATGGTATTGAAGAACAACCCGATGCAGAAGAGTACAAAAATAGCTGGTACAAATGGATAACCCCATACCTTATAGGGCCGGTGAACATCAGGCATTTTATAGCGCAGTATGAATACTCCAAGTGAGGTGGCACCGTAAAATATAAATACTGTAAAGATCAGCATATCTGTCAGCTGATCGAAATTGCCGGATAATATTAGTACTGATGACCAGGCCCCCTGCCAGAGGAGGGACGCACCGGGAACATTATTGCTGTTTATCTTGGTAAATGACTTGAAGAAAAGCTGATCACGGGCCATCGCATAATATGGCCTTGCTCCTGTAAGAATTGATGCATTTGTGCAGCTTAAAGTGGTTATCAGGATAAGAATTGAAATAAAGAGGGCACCGCCTGATCCCCAGAAGCTTCGTACCGCCTCAACAGCAGCAATTTTTATTCCTGATGCATTAATATCTGCGAGATCGGGAATTGAGAGAATTGTAAGGTAGGTGAAATTAACTACCAGGTATATTGCGATTACAATGAATACCCCGATAACAATACCTTTAGGAATGTTTTTTGTCGGATTCTTTACTTCACCTCCTATAAATCCGACCGATACCCATCCCTGGTAAGCCCAGAAAGCCGCAAGCATTGCTGTATAAAATGAAGAGAGAGTTACTGTCCCTCCGGACAACCATGAATTAGCGGATATATTTATGCTCTTTGATCCCATGCTTGTCAGTCCTGCAATAACAATAGTCAGAAGACCTGCTGAAACCAGATAAATGATTGCCCTGCTCACTCCTGCACCAACTCTGAGTCCTGAAATGTTAAGATATGTAAGGACAAGGATGAGGAGTATGGCTGTCATCTTGATATTAAACTCCTGGAAAGGGTAAAAAATCCCGCCAATGGAAAAATCATGAAAGGAGGGAAGTATTTCCGGTAATGAAATCATGCTGTTCAGCGATTGTGCAAAAACATATGCCACTGAAGCTATAGCAGCGCTCTGAATGGCTGTAAATAGTGACCACCCGTAGATGAAGGCAAAAAACCTGTTGTATATCCTTTTTATATAAACATATTCTCCTCCGGTATCTGCCAGCATACCTGCAACCTCTGCATTCCCAAGAGCCCCGAAAAGTGTTATGATTCCTGCTGCAGTCCATGCAAGGAGAATCCATACAGAAGAGTTCAGCTCTGCAGCCATCGGTGCGATCTTCTTATAAACACCTGATCCCAGTATATTTGCCATCACCACAATGATCACATAGCCTAAACCGAGAGTTCTTACAAGAGATCTTTGATTAACCATATAATAAAGTTGCTGCAGATAAAATGTTATGTTGTTACCGGCAAATGTGGGGAAAAAAGATCAGAATTAAAATAGTCGAACGTTTGAACCCTTGAACCGTTGTACCGTCATACCATTATACCGTCACACCGAAAATAATACGGCATGGTTTTGGCATAATGGCTGTTATTAGTAATTTTGGCTGACTTTTAAAATAGTATACAACAGGCTTCCGGATGTTTGATAATCTAAGAAACGTACTTGATCTTGATGACCTGATCTTTGAGAACAGGAACAGGGATTATGGTGCTTATCAGCTCAGGAAAAAATATAACAGGGTTGTTTTTGCAGGTGTAGTGATGGCGACAGTTCTTGCCTGTTTGATTGTTATTTTGCCTTTTGTACTTCGTCCACATTCAGATAATTTTATTTCGGGAGATCTGGTATATATTCCTGTACGAATGGAGAGCCTGGAACCTCCGGTTGAACAGATAATAGTCCCCCCTGCACCCCCTCCTCCAGGATCAGAACATGTCCAGGAAATTGTAAAGTATATTCCTCCTGTTGTTGTTGATACAATTATGCCCGATGAGGTAAAACAGGTTACAACGGATGAGGTTCTTGCCCAGACAACCCTTGAGGAGTCATACATTGATGGCTTTGGTGCAGGTGACAATCTTTCTGCAGGCCAGGACGGTATAGCCACTGATGATCCTTTCTTCCTGGTTGAGGTGATGCCGTCATTCAGGGGAGGAGATATAAATAAATTCCGGGAATGGGTTCAGAGGCGTACTAACTACCCGCAGGCTGCAATAGATGCTAAGATCCAGGGCAAAGTTTTCCTGACATTCATTATTGAATCTGACGGGTCAGTAAGCAATGTGACTGTTGTAAAGGGAGTAGCTCCAATCATTGATAATGAGGCGGTTAAGGCAATACAGGCTTCACCGAAGTGGAGTCCGGGATTACAGAGAGGGCAACCGGTAAGAGTGAGATATTCTATGTGGCTGAATTTCATATTCTGATAATAAATAAAATGTTAACTATATTGTGAAGAAATAAGTATTTACAGGGAATAATGGAGGTAAAATATATTAAATAGATTATTTTTTAAATATGAGTTTACAATATTTATTATTTTTATAACATCTTAATAAGCAATAATATGAAAAAGATTATACCTTTTTTTATCATTCTGACAATTCTGTTTTCAGGATGCAGTTCCTCAAAAAAGCAACTTAGCAAGGGAAACTATGATGCTGCAATTGATAAAGCTGTAAAAGAGCTTAGACGTGACCGTGATGATGAAAAACAGATTGAAATTCTATCAGAATCGTACAGGGTAGCTAATGAGCTTGATCAGGAAAGGATCCGCTACCTCAAGATGGAAGGTCGTGCAAACAGCTGGGATGAGATATACCAGATATACCAGGGTCTTAGTGCAAGACAGACACAGGTGAGAACTGTTACACCGCTTAGTCTTAATGGACGAACAGTTGATTTTCCTTATGTAGATTACATGGCAGATATGGTTGAGGCAAAACGGAAAGCAGCTGATTTCTATTTTGCTCATGGGAACCAGCTTATGGAGGGGAAAATAAAGGAAAACTACAGGCAGGCTTTTGGTGAATTCCTGAGAGCTAAACAATATATGGGGGATTATCCTGGAATTGACAATAAAATTGAAGAGGCAAAATATCTGGGTATAAGCAGGGTATTTGTTTCTGTACAGAACAGCTCAATAATAAAATTCCCTCAGGAGTTCGAACAGGACCTGCTCGCACTTGATTTACCGGCTCTTAATTCTGAGTGGGTTGAGTATCATACAGTGAATCTGAATAATGATACCGAATATGACTATTTCATTAATGTTAATGTCAAGAATGTAGCAGTAACCCCTGATCAGACTGTCCAGAAGGATTCAGTTGTGAAAAGGGATGTGGATGACGGGTTTGAATATAAACTTGACAAAAAGGGAAATGTTATGAAGGACTCTCTAGGGAATGATATTAGAATAAAAAAGTACAAAACCCTTCAATGTGCTCTTGTAGAAACTATCCAGTTAAAATCATGCAGGATTGACGGTGATATTGAGGTCATACAGGTGAATCCGAATAAAATGCTAAAGAAAGATCCAATTGGAGCTCAATCAGACTTTGAAAATATTTCATCCAGGGCTATTGGAGATATGCAGGCACTTACCCCTGAACTTCTGGAGAGGACAAAGCAGCAGCCTGTACAATTCCCAACAGATCTGGATATGGTAATGATGTGCTCCGAAAATCTGAAAATGGCAATAAGAGGTGCGATTCAGAATAACAAGAGATTTATAAGGTAAGGCTACAGGCGAGAGGTTGATGATAGAGACGCAGAGTAAGATTGAACGGGCAATACTTATAGGAATTATATACCCGGGGCAGTACGAAAGAGAGGTTGATGATTTTCTTGATGAGCTTGCTTTCCTTACAGAGACAGCAGGTGCCGAACCCATTAAAAGATTTGTACAACGACTGGATACCCCAAATCCAAGAACTTTTGTCGGATCAGGAAAGATAGGCGAGATAGCCTCTTTCGTAAATGAGCATAGTGTGGATATAGCAATTTTTGACGATGAACTCTCACCAAGTCAGCTAAGAAATATTGAAAAAGAGCTGGGTTGCAGGATCCTTGATCGAACAAATCTAATTCTTGATATATTTGCCCGGAGGGCAAGAACTTCTCACGCAAGGACCCAGGTTGAACTGGCTCAATACCAGTACCTGCTTCCCCGGCTTACCGGTATGTGGACTCACCTGGAAAGGCAGCGGGGAGGTATTGGACTTAGAGGTCCGGGTGAAACTGAGATCGAAACAGACAGGAGGATTATCAGGGACAGAATTTCATTGCTGAAAGAGCAACTCAAGAAAATTGACACACAGATGTCCACACAGCGTAAAAACCGTGGTAAGCTTGTAAGAGTGGCCCTGGTAGGCTATACAAATGTAGGCAAATCTACAATCATGAATCTGCTGAGCAAGTCTGATGTGTTTGCTGAAAATAAACTGTTCGCAACACTCGATACTACTGTAAGAAAGATAGTGGTTACAAATCTGCCTTTTCTTCTTTCAGATACGGTAGGGTTCATAAGAAAGCTGCCCCATGATCTGGTTGAATCATTCAAATCGACACTTGATGAAGTAAGAGAATCTGATCTGCTTGTCCATGTGGTGGATATATCCCATCCCGGTTTTGAAGAGCAGATGAGGGTTGTGAATGAAACATTGAAGGAACTCTCTTCTGCAGATAAGCAGACGATAGTGATCTTCAATAAGATAGATGCCTTCTCGTATATTGCCAAAGATGAATTTGACCTGACTCCTGCACAGCGAAAAAACTATTCACTGACAGATCTGAAGAAAACATGGATGGCGTCAGATAAAAATCATAAGAGTGTTTTTATTTCTGCAAAAACATGTGAAAATGTTGAGGAACTGCGTAACCTTCTGTATGATGAGGTAAAAAGGATCCATGTGCAGAGATATCCTTACAATGAATTTCTCTTTTAGAATACATGAACTCACCCCCTTTGTTTTTCCCCCTCTTTGCAAAGCAGAGAGGGGGCTGGGGGTTGAGTACATTTTAACTAGTACAGTTTATTAGCAGCCATATACTCAGCAATCTGAACTGCATTGGTTGCAGCTCCTTTCCTGATGTTATCTGAAACTATCCAGAGATTGAGGCATTTTTCTTTCGAAAGGTCTCTTCTTATTCTCCCTACAAATACCTCATCCCTGTTATGAGCCATGATTGGCATTGGATATTCATTTTTTGACGGATCGTCATAGATTGCTAAACCTGGAAATGCTGCCAGAAGCTTTTTAATATCTTCAATATTAAACTCATTTTCAAATTCGATATTTACTGCTTCTGAATGTCCTCCAACTACAGGGATCCTAACAACAGTGGCAGTAACCATTATTGAATTATCCTCAAGTATTTTCCTGGTCTCATCAATCAGCTTCTGTTCTTCAGTTGTATATCCATCAGGCTGAAATGATCCGCCGTGGGGAAAGCAATTTTTATCAATAGGATGGGCATAGGCCATTTCTCCCTTAATTCCTGCTCTCTCATTTTCCATCTGTGCCACTGCCTTAACTCCTGTTCCGGTAACTGACTGGTAAGTAGCAACTACAAGTCTTTTCACCTTGTATTTTCTGTGGAGAGGAGCCAGGGCCATTACCATCTGAATAGTAGAGCAGTTTGGATTTGCAATTATGCGATCATTTTTTTTAATGACATGGCTGTTTATTTCCGGAACAACAAGCGGTACTTCGGTATGCATTCTCCAGAAGGAAGAATTATCGATTACAACCGTTCCGTTTTTTGCAAACTCAGGTGCCCAGTCCCTTGAAGTCCCTGCTCCAGCCGAAAAAATAGCAAATTCAGGCCTGGCATCAACAGCTTCCCTTACGCTTACTACCTTCACAGCCTTTCCCCTGAACATGATCTCCTTGCCAACCGACTTCTCCGAAGCGGCAGGTATCAGCTGTGTTAAAGGGAAATTCCTCTCTTCGAGTACTTTGATCATTGTCTGGCCTACCATCCCGGTGGCACCTACGACTGCTGTTCTCATGGTAGTAATTTGTTTGGATTAAAAAGTTTTATTAAATTTACTTTATTGTTAAGTCGTCAAAATTAGCTTTTTTTTCGTTTCGTCCCGCTGCATGGAAAAAGTAATTTTGTTATTGATGCTGTTGCCATATATGGCAGCAGGACAGGTATTTGATAACTTCGAGAATGGGTTGTCTGATAACTGGGAGCAAAGCATACCATCGCGATGGTCAGCTGATTCTGCCGGAGCACTCTCTGGAAGATTCTCATTACACCACTCTTTCGATAATAGTGATTCCGGAACCGACAGAATAGGAATCCGGATTTCAAATCTTCATGCCGGTGAAGGTACTACAGCCTGGTCGTTTCTGATAAGGCATGCTTATGATCCTTCATCTTCGAATAACTGGCAGGTATTCCTGATGTCTGATGGATCTCCTTCAGTCATGTCGTCAGATGGAGTTACAAAGGGATATGCATTAGGGGTTAATCTGACCGGATATGATGATACTCTGAGGTTGTGGAAGATAAGGGGTAACGATATTGATGTTGTTGTAAACTGCCATCTTAACTGGCAGACAGATATCGGGACAGCTGAAGTAGTAAGAATCAAAGTGGAAAGGGAAAAGGATGGTTACTGGATGGTTAATATTTACAGGATGGATGAAAGCATTGTAGCAGTATCCTCAGGTTTTGAGCCGGAGTTGTTTGACCCATCATGGTTCGGAGTGTCATTCAAGTACTCATCAACACGCGATCGCCTTCTATGGATCGATGATATAAACATTACCGGTGTCTTCTATAAGGATACTACTCCACCGGCAGTAAAAGGGTATAAGATATGCGGAAGGAGTTCTATTGAGATAATGCTCGATGAGGAGCCGGCCGATTCTTTCCCCTCCTTCCAGAATTTCTACCTTGAAACAAGAGAAAATAATCCTGTTAAAGTCAGGAGAAACGGACCGTTGAACTATATTCTTTACTTTGCTAATGAGTTCATTAACAAAAAATTAAATACATTAGTAATAAGTAATTTGTGTGATAATGAAAGCAACTGCAGAGTGGATACGGCAATAAAATTTACTCCTGTTTGGGCTGAAACAGGTGATATAATTATTGCAGAAATAATGGCAGATCCGGTACCTTCAGTGTCCCTGCCTGCCAGGGAATATTTTGAGCTCAAAAACAGGAGTCCCTTTTCTCTTGACCTTACTGGATGGAAACTCTCTGCCGGTGAACAGACTTATACTTTGCCCTCATTTTCAATGGAGCCTGAAGAGATAAGAATTATTACATCAATACAGGATACCTCATATTTTAAGGAATACGGAAAGGTAACCGGCCTCAAACAATTTCCAACTCTGACTGACCAGGGTAAATTGCTTTGCCTTACAGATACGTCCGGTATACTTATCCATGGAGTGGAATATTCTGACAAATGGTATGGTAGTGATCTTAAATCGCAGGGAGGATGGTCACTTGAAATAATAGATGATTCATTTCCTTTCTATTACGATGGAAACTGGAAAGCTTCAGCATCAAGGAAGGGAGGTACACCCGGAGTTATTAATTCTGTTTTATCTGAAAACAGCGACAGGTATTTTTATGGAATCTATAATCTGTTTCCTGATAACAGCAAGATGCTGACTCTCCGTTTTTCAGAACCTGTGAACGGATTCAGGAACATTACTGCGGCAACCATAAAGGGAGGTCCGGAAATTGAAGAAATACATGTCTCTGATAAATTGTACCGTGAATTTATACTTATTTTATCATCGCCAATTGAAAACAAAACCATTTATGAACTTCAGTTACCCGATGGGATTACTGATTTTGCGGGAAACAAAGCAGAAAATTCATCAGTATGTTTCGGTCTTACCGAGTCAGCATCAGCAGGTGATATTATTTTCAATGAACTTCTTTTTAATCCTTTCCCCGGAGAACCTGACTACATAGAATTATATAATTGTCGGGGAAAGATAGTTGATGCATCGAAGCTTTATCTGGCAAGCGTCAATGAATTAACTGCAGATACATCTGTTCTGACACCTGTATCCCTGGTACAGAGATGCATTCTTCCAGGCACATACTACGTTATTACAAATGATCGTGAAAAAGTAATCGAACGGTATTTTTCTTCATCACCAAATGATATTTTTGAGATCCCTTCTCTGCCTTCAATGCCCGATGATAAGGGAAATCTTCTGTTACTTAGCAATGAACTTGATATTATTGATAAAGTAAGTTACAATGAAAGAATGCATTATTCTCTTCTGGCGGGATTTGAAGGAATCTCACTTGAAAAAACAGGGAGATGCAATCCTTCAGAAGAAGCTGCCAGCTGGCATTCGGCAACAGAAAGCTCCGGCTGGGGCACTCCCGGAAAGACAAACTCTGTAAGAACCGAAACTATTGATGAAGCTTCAAGCATAAGCTTTTCATCCACCAAGATCACCCCTGACAATGATGGCTTTGAGGATTTTCTTACAATAAACCTGAGACCCGGAGGTAATGATAATATCATTTCTGTAACAGTGTTTGATGAGAACGGCTGTTATATAAGGAAGATTGCTTCCAATATATTATCGGGCAGCGAGTTATCCTTAATATGGGATGGAACTGCAGATGATGGTTCGCCTGTGAGGTCAGGGATATATATTGTATATATTACCTGGTATAATGATACCGGTAAAAGTGAAAGATTAAAAAGAATTTGTACTGTTTTACGTTAAGGTGTTATGGTTCTTACAGGGAGTTGATCAGCTCTGTCATAATAGCTGTCATCCCGGCTTCTATCTTTTCAGCTTCATGCTGAACCGACTGGTGAGTTGTATAAGCAATTTTACCTTCAACACCAAGATCGGTTATCACACTTACTGCAAAGCACATCAGTCCCATATGGCGTGCAACGATAACTTCCGGTGTTGTTGACATTCCAACAGCATCGGCACCAATGATTCTGAAGAATTTGTATTCGGCAGGTGTTTCAAATGTCGGACCGCTGGTAGCAAGATAAACACCTTTCCGTATCCTGATATGATGCTCAGCTGCAATGAGTAATGCCTTTTTAATAAGATACCTGTCGTATGCTTCACCCATATCAGGAAATCTTACACCAATTCTGTCGTCATTCTGGCCAATAAGTGGGTTAGGAAGGAGGTTGATATGATCAGTAATAATCATTATATCTCCTATCTGAAAATCAGGATTTACACCTCCGGCTGCATTTGAAAGGAAGAGACATTTGACCCCCAGGAATTTCAGAACCCTGACCGGAAATGAGACCTGTTCAGGTCCATAACCTTCATAGTAATGGAAGCGCCCTTTCATTGCAACAATCTTTCTGCCTCCAAATTCACCGAAAATCAGCTTCCCTTCATGTCCCTCAACCGTGGAAACAGGGAAATTGGGGATATCTCTGTAATCAATCTCAATACGATTGGTAATTTTTGCAGTCAGTCCTCCCAGTCCTGTCCCAAGAATAATACCTGCATCAGGATTAATGAAGCCTTTAGATCTCAGAAACTCTGTTGTTTCGTTTATTTTTTCTAACATATTCAATGATCATATTATTAAATTCATTACTGTCATCATTTAAAAAACAGATACCGACAGGAATATAAAACATTACAGATTTTATCGGTTCTGCAATATTACTAAATTCCTTTAACCTGACAGCATCTTTCTCAGTGGTAATAATATACCTGACAGGAGATGTAAGTCTTTCGAATGATTCTTTTATTGTTATTATATCATCCTCCCTGTAAGCATAATGATCGGGATAATGCAGGTGTATTACTTCACCTGCAGTTTTCTCAAGGGTTTCTTTCAGTGGTTTAGGATTTGCAATTCCGGTAACCAGAACAATTCCTGTTCCATAAAGTCGTGAAAGCTCTGGCTTTGCAACTGTTAATTCACCCTTAGGGAATAGCTGAACAGGCTGATTATAGTTTATCGAGGTAAAATAAAGATTCTGATATGGAGCCTTGTCAATTTCTTTAACGATAAGCCTTCGCTGAATAGGGCTTATATCCACGGGTGATTTTGTGACAAGTATAATATCGGCCCTTCGCATATTTGCTATACTCTCCCGCAGGTTTCCGTAGGGAAGGATATGATCCCTTATAATAAGTCTTTCGAAATCAGAAAGCAGTATCGAAAATCCCGGGGTAATGCGCCTGTGTTGAAATGCATCATCAAGTATAATAGCCTCTGTTTCAGGTTGTATCTGCATAATTTTCCGTACCCCTTTTACCCTGTTCCTGTCTACAGCTACAAGCACATCAGGATATTTACATGATATCTGGAGTGGTTCATCACCTGTTTCAGAAACTGTTAAAGCAGATGTAACAATTCTGAATCCGCGTGATTTTCTTTTATATCCCCTGCTGAGGACAGCGACCTTGAAATCTTTCCTGAGAAGATCAGCCAGGTATTCAGTATGGGGCGTTTTTCCGGTACCTCCAACAGTAATATTCCCGACACAAATTACAGGAATCCGGAATTCTACAGAAGGCAGGACCCCTGTATTGTACAGGAAATTCCTTATGCTGGTTATCAGTCCGTAAACAACCGAAACAGGATAAAGAAGGATCCTGAATTTTTTCATTATCAGCGGATTTCTATGAAATAGGGTAACCTTGCCTGGATCCCAGTCATATTTTTTATCTCAAGAAGATTTTTGTAATAGACCAGTGATTCTCCAAGCTCCTTATTCAGGATATTCATTCTCACTTCTCCGCTAAGCTGTGACAACAATCTTGTATAGGGATCTTCGAGCACAGGAAGTTCTTTTATCTTGTATTTTTCTATACCTGCAAGTTCAGCAGCTCCTTTAATAGCATCCTTAAGTCCTCCAATCTCATCAACTAGTCCTATTTTTTTTGCTGAGGTTCCACTCCATACCCTTCCCTGTCCGATATTATCTACCTCGGTAAAAGAAAGTTCCCTGCCTTCTGACACCTTGCTTACAAATTCACTGTAGGTCTTTTCAATGCTCATCTGCATGACCTCCTTCTCATAATTATTCATTGGTCTGAATAGTGAAGGGAAATCAGAATTTCTGTTAGTGTTAACAGTTTCTGTATTCAACCCTAGTTTCTTTTCCATAAGGGTTTCTGCATTAGGTATTAACCCGAATACCCCAATGGAACCTGATATTGTTGTTGCATTTGCATAGATCTTTGTAGCGGGGCATGAGATATAATATCCGCCGGAGGCTGCATAGTTACCCATTGAAATAATTACAGGCTTTACTTTTTCAGCAAGCGTGAGTTCCCTCCATATTTCATCTGATGCAATTGCATTACCTCCTGGTGAATTGACTCTTAGAACTATAGCTTTAACAGCTGTGTCAAGTCTCTCTTTTCTAATTACTTCAGCATATTTCTTCCCGCCTATATTTGTTTCATTTCCTTTTTCAAGCACGATATTCCCTTCAGCATAAATTACTGAGATCCTGTTTTTTGTGGAAAAGACTTTTTTCGGATCAACAACCTTTGAGTATTTACTCATTGAAACGAGTTTCAGATCTTTTGCCTTTTCAACTCCGGCAAGGGTTTTAAGAGTATCTATCAGCTGATCCCTGTAAATAAGTCCGTCAACCAGGTTGTTATCCCATGCATTTGCTGCAATGTTCCCTGCAAGGTTATCCGCAAGCTCTGACAGCTTCTCCTTTGGGATTCCCCTTGATTCGGAAACAGATTCCAGGATGTGATTCCAGATTGAGCCAACGTAATCTTTTATCTGTTCTTTGTTCTCCTCACTGAGCTTATCAAGGATAAAAGGCTCAACTGCTCCTTTGAACTTACCGTGGCGTGTTACCTGAACATCTACTCCCAGCTTTTCAAGAGCATTCTTGAAGAAAATAACCTCGCTGCTAAGACCCTTGAATTCAACCATAGCATCCGGATTGACAAAAATCCTGTCGGCAGCTGTAGAGAGGTAGTAACATTGTTGTGTCAGAAGATAGTCAGTATATGATATTACGAATTTACCTGAATCGCGGAACTCTATGAGAGCTTCCCTTATTTCACCGGCTGTTGCCCATCCTGAAGGTATAAGGCCGTTTTCGATAAGAATACCCTTTATCTTTTTATCTGCAGAGGCTTTCTTTATATTTTGCAGTATCTCATTCAGCCCTACCGCGGGAGTAAATGACATATCAGAAAAATCTATTCCGGCAAAGGGATTTTCATTGCCCCTGTCTGGAATTGTAGTTCCGGCATTTAAAACAAGAATAGAATTCTCACTAACAGTTACAGGCTTATCTCCTGATGCAATTATGGCACTCAGGGTTGCTATCATTATGATAAAAAAGAGAATGGAAGCAATTATTATGCCTGTTATTGTAGCCAGTGTGTATTTAAGAAATTGTTTCATGTATTGCAGATTTAATTATATGTTTCTAAATATATAAAAAAGTGAACAATTATGTAAAGGTACATATGTATTTAATACTTTTGAAAAATGAAAAAACAGAATGTCAGAATAGCATACATTGGCATTGGTTCAAACCTGGGTAACAGGGAAGAAAATCTGAGTACTGCACTGAACAGGATCGGGGAATTTGCCGGATGCATTGAAGCAGCTTCATCGTTGTATGAGACTGAACCATGGGGATTTCAGACTGACAAAAAGTTTTTAAATATGGTTGTAAAGATCGAAACATTTCTTGATCCTAAGACTCTGCTACAGTCATTACTGAAAATTGAAAAGACAATGGGCAGGGAAAGGAATAGTATTAAGTACGCATCCCGGATAATAGATCTTGATATTTTATTCTACAGCAATCTTATTTCTGAAGACCTGGAACTCACAATTCCTCACCCGCATATACATGAACGGATGTTTGTTCTCTTACCAATGAATGAGATTGATCAGGATTTCATTCATCCTGTTTTTAATCAGTCTGTTAATTCGCTACTTAAGTCTTGCAGCGACATCTCTTCCGTGGTTAAGCATAGATTTACAAGCAATTAATGGTTCTTTTTTTTCAATCCCGGTTATTTAAATCAGCCCGTTATCCGCAAAACTATAATAATCTTTATCGGAGATAATCAGATGATCGAGCAGCTGTATATCCATCAGGTTGCCTGCTTCTTTAATTTTCAGGGTAATTTTGGAATCCGACTCGCTTGGATTAAGGTTTCCTGAGGGATGGTTATGACAGACAATTATCCCTGATGCAAGATATTCAATTGCCTTTTTCATAACTATCCTCACATCTGTGACTGTACCGCTTATTCCTCCCTGGCTGAGTTTCATCCTGTTTATTACGCGGTTTGATCTGTTAAGGAAGAGTATCCAGAATTCTTCATGTGGCAGATCGGCTAACAGAGGCTGGAAGATGTCAGCTACATCCTTTGAGCATTTAATCTGAGGGTCTTCAGGAGCTTCAGCAAGCTTTCTTCTTCTTCCGAGTTCGAGAGCTGCTGCAATGGTGACGGCACGGGCAGGACCTATACCATGAAGTTTTTTCAGATCTCCGATTGAAAGTTTACCCAGGCTGTTAAGGTTATTATTTACCAGGCTGAGTAATTCACGGCCAAGGTCTACTGCCGATTTTTCTTTTGTGCCTGAGCTTATAAGTATGCCTATCAGTTCTGCATCGCTGAGGTTGGATGAACCTTTCTGAATAAGCTTTTCCCTGGGTCTGTCCTCGACAGCCCATTCGGTAATTTTAATAGACATTAAGCACGAATTTTCGAAATGCAACTTAAAGATAATAAAAAAAGGCTGTCTGCAATATAGCGGACAGCCTTTTAAATATTATTCTTATCTGCTTATGATAAGCTGCTGACGTGCTTTACAAGTGCTGACTTAAGGTTTGATGCCTTTTTCTTATGAATAATGTTCTTCTTGGCAAGTCTGTCAAGCATTGAGGTAAGTTTTGGAAGCTGTTCGGATGCTTCTGCCTTATTGGTTGAGGACCTGAGAGCTTTAAGAGCATTACGTGTTGTTTTTGCGTAATACTTGTTGCTTTCCTTTCTTGCTTCAGTCTGCCTGATTCTTTTTTCTGATGACTTATGGTTTGCCATGCTTTTATATATTTTTTTCTTTATTAAATTTTGTAGTCTATAGGGGAATACTCAATGTAGCCCTATATTGCTAATAATCAATATTATATAAATAATTAAAATTTCCAGGTGAAACACAGGTGAAACATAAAGAAGGGAATATGGGTTCGATTCCGTGATTCATTATTTTTCCTTTGGACATTCCGTTTTTCTGGTACAATTTTTCGGCGCAAATATAAGGATAAAGTATATAAAAACAAATTTTCCACTTATTTTTGCTTTACTTGCCATTTATCACAGACAGAGTTTATGTTCTGAATCCTGGTTTGGGATGCCTCATTATACAATTCAGAAGGTTATAACAAAAAATAATTTAAAAAAAATTGCGGATAGTTAAAATATTGTACTTTGATGTTATAGAATAAAGCTATACCAACATATTCTTAATAATATGCAAAAGAGACGGTATTCGATAAAACATGTTCTAAATAGAAACTTAAAGCCTATTGTAGATCCTATTGATCCAAGTATAAAACTTTATCCTGTATATGTTCAATTGATCTACAAAAGGAAAAACTATCTTTTTAAAAGTATTGTTACTACTTATTATACAGACCTGAATTACTCCAATAAGAACGATGTCGATATTATGTCTTTTGAATGTGATTTCCTAAGAAATATTATCGAGTTAGAAATTGCAGAAAAGAAAGAAAAATTTGATGTTCCCGGATTTGCTTTCCAGTATGAAAAATACCGAAGATCGATAGTCTCTGAAGCTGAAAAATTATTAATTGGGAAAATTGAACATTTGATTAGGTCAGGAGAATCAAAATTCCAAAATGTGATCGATTTTAAGTATGAACCAGGAAAGTTACATTTACTACTTGAAGCAGCCAAGGTATTAGTTCCTGATATAAGAGAAAATACTACATTTAAAATATGTGAATTATCTGAAATATTTTGGGAATCCTATAATAACTCATTCCCAATGAAGGAAAAATACGGTCTGATTTTTCCAACGTTATATGATTGGATAAGGAAAGGACATAAAACAGTAATGCGTGATTTTATTGAATCTACTTTTAAAGGTGTTAAGGCAAGGTTATTAATGGAATATCTTGAAGAGTTTGATTTTGGGATGAGAGCTCAAACGGTGGGCGTTTAATTTTTTTATCAAGTATGCAGGTATAAAATAGTATTATAACAGCCGAATGAATCATTTGAATGAATATAAAGTTTTTGTTTTGATCCCGGAAGAAATTTTAGAAGAATTGATTCAGGCTATTGGTGACATGAAGAAAATCATTCAGGGACTCTAGGTGATTTCATTACTGAAGAAAAAGCAAAAGAAATAATAGGCAGGGAGACAACCTGGTTGTGGAACAAAAGAAAATCAGGTGAACTGCCAGGCAAAAAAGCTGCCGGCAGGTGGTATTATAAAGTCACGGATATTAATAAATAAATTCAAAATGGCAGAACTGTTTGAAAATCAAGGACGATGCCAATATTGTAGTAGCATTCTTAAAGGACGGTCCGATAAAAAATTCTGTAACACAGATTGTAAGAATGCATTTCACAACCCATTAAACAGAGAACGGCAACTGAAATTAAAAAATGATGATCGAATACTGCATCATAATCACAAAGTTTTATGTCGATTTTATGAGCATTCAAAAGGTGAGGAATTTATTCCCTTAAGGCCTCTACTCCAAGAAGGTTTTGATCCTCAATTTTTTATTGGAACTATGAAAACAAGGGATTCTGGTGAAACCGTATATATCGTTTATAACTCTGCCTTTTCTTATGATAAAAAAAATGGTATTAAAATATATTGTAATGAGAGAAGTTTTCACCATATATGACCCGACTGAACATGTCGATCTTGTACCCGGTAAAATCAAAAAACTTGAAAGGAACAATTTCCTTATAATTGCTTGTTTGGTTACTGTTGTTTGTGTTGCCGGATACTATGCATATCAGTATTATCAGTTGAAGGACAAGAAACATTAATTCGCGAATACCACATTAGTGATCCTACGTTACGTGAAGCGGATCAAAGGTTCGAATCCCTGTGGAATTCGATAATAACCAATGGACCTTAACGTTTGTATCGTGGTTAAAGCAGGTAAAAATGCAGACAATCAGCGGACAGGATGCATTCTCAAATCTGATTAGTTCATATGAATATCACAGAGAACAGATACTTACCTTGAGCCGGCAGATTCGACTTAGAATCCGTGAATATGATAATGAATTATATTCTTTATTGAAAACCATATCAGGCATTGGCCCGCTTACTTCAAGTGCATTAATAACGGAATTGGGAGATATAAATCGTTTTCCGCATAAAGATCATTTAAGCAGTTTTGTTGGCTTAATCCCCAGGGTGAAACAGAGTGGTGAATCCTCTTATTCAGGAGGGATGAAATTAATTAATGTGATTTTACATGTATTACTGTATAGGTCAAGGGTCAATTCTAAAATTATACGAAAAGACGTTATCATATAATAGTTTATATTAGATATTCTTACTATGTTGGTAAATCATTTATTGACCTTATTTCAATCTAAATTTTAGTTCAATTCAATCCAATTAATAATCATTTTGAATGCTTCTTCTCTATGTGAGATACCCTTTTCTTTTCCATCTTCCATGACAACTTCGTATAACGAATGATCCACTCCTGGCAAGACCTTATAGGTGAGGTTGGTTTTCCCAAGTCTTAAAAACTCCAACTTAACATAATCAGCTTCCAGGATAGGAGTACTTCGATCTGTAGAACCGTTCAAAAAGAAAATAGGAATATCAAGTTTTACAAGGTGATCTAAAGGAATATCGGTACAAAAGCTCCCCCAACGTTTATAGGGATGTCCATAATACCACTTATCTGTATTGAATGGATCACTGTAAATCTTCTTATATGTGACAAATAAACTGTCGATTAATACCTGTGCCTCCTGTTGTGTCATTTTCCCTGTTGCCGCATCAATTCTGTAATTAATAATACTTGAATAAAATTGATTCAGGCCACCACTGATTACAGAAACAAGATGTGTAATCTTCTTATTTTCAGTAGCTAACCCTGTAGCGATTCTACCTCCCTCGGAGAATCCCATTGCAATGATTTTATTATTAGAAATAGGTATCATGTTAAAAAGAGAATCAATGACAATTGAACTTGCCTGAATTTCCCATTCCATGCCGCATTTCTGTACATATTCTGCGGAGGGTCGATATTCCTCCAAATTTTTCATTGGATTGAACTCTTCAGCCCTGAGTGTATCACAAAAAGGTGTTCCTGCTTTGCCTATAAAAGCAACATGGAACTTTTCTGAGCAAGCCGTGATTTGATCAGGAGGTATAGTCCCAATTTGTATTGATTTATCTCCGGCTTGTATTACCAACATTATGGGTAGGCCACTACTGCCACTAACCATGAATACTAGCGGTTTTTCCTGATCTATACCTTTTTCCGTTACATAGAAATCAATCCGTCCGAGTTTTTCGTCATTGATTTGATATGCCCGAAGCCCCCAATCAGAAGGTAAAATCCCTTGTGCAAAGAGCGTTTGAACTATACAAAGTGAAACTAACAAAGTAATAATTTTCATAATCTCTCTTTATATATTAATAATGTGATTATATAATTTGGACGCAAAACCTGAAGGAAAGTTACGGAAAAAAATTCAAAATTTGTTTCCAGTATATTTTGATATGATTATAATTGTTAATAGCATTTATAAAATCTCCTGATCATTATGCAATTAATAAATTGATTTTTCTTTCTTTTTTGGTAAATGCTTATAGACAAATAAGGAGGATCTAATTATACGTATGTCGGTATGTCAACAAATTCCAACAATTGAGGGGAATTTGTCCATACTATGTGAAATGTTGAACTAAATCCCGCTACGCTGGATAGCCGTTAGTTAAATTATAACATTTAGTAATTTGTAGGTTCAAAATTAACTTAATCTGATAATCATGAAAAAAAAGATCTGAACCTACAATCGTTC
>Ga0307375_10000701_pt1 | contig 40166 bp, 34 predicted proteins | sample TR1MG_FD_202531 | JGI IMG/M metagenome (GOLD analysis project Ga0307375, IMG submission 202531) | Soil microbial communities from Risofladan, Vaasa, Finland - TR-1 | ecosystem: Environmental > Terrestrial > Soil > Coastal area > Acid sulfate soil | place: Finland: Risofladan, Vaasa | collected... | reverse complement strand
CGAAGCTCCACAACTTGGTCCGGGTCGGGACCGCCTCGGCCGCATTCACGCTTGTCGTCATTTCGCTCCACCTTCCGTCTTCCCGGCCTCGGGCCGATCGACCTTTTTCGCCGCCTCCGGCAGGCTGGCGTAGCCCGCGAGAAACCAATCGAAAATTCTTCTGCGCATTTCAATGTCCGCCTTGAGTTCTGCGAGCCGCTTTATGCCCGCCTCCGTGATCGAATACCATTTTCTCGCCGGGCCGGCGATATCCGTCTCCCACTCGGCAGAGACGCAAGCCTCGTCCTCCAGATCCTGAAGGGCGCGATAGATGGCCGCGCTGTCCGGATTCGAGCCCGGAAGTTCCGCCTCGAGTCGCGAGAGAATGGCGGCTCCGTATAATTTTTCGCGCGCGAGCAATAGAAGGATGAAGGCGGGCGTATGTCTATATGCCTGCCCCCGCTTACTTTTCTGTGCCATCGGGGCCTCCACGCTACCGGATCGCGGCCGGGACAAGGTGCGGCCGTTTTTCGCCTACTATCTAGACATATAAATGCGTCAAACATATCTATGTTATCTACATCATACTGGTCAAAGGCCTCGGGATCAAGCCCAAGGCCCCATAGCGAAGGCCGAGCGGGAAAGAGTCCCGGAAAAGTTTCCTGGCCGCCCATGCTGCACTATGATCAAGGACAGCTGAGCACGGAGGAGGTTTTTCGATGGGGAAAAGCATTATCCTGGTCGCCCTGGCCATCCTGGTAGCGGCCGGAGCTGCGGCGCAGACGATCTCCTTCGGTTTGGGAGACACGAGTCTCGAGGCGAGCCTCAACGACATCGGCGCCGGAGCCAAGGTCGACATGGGAGGATTCACCGCCGAGATAAGCCTTCAGTGGGGAGTCCCGGCGATACAGGTGACGACCGCCATATCCCAGGGCTTGCAGCCGGCCGAGGCCTATCTGGCGGCGGCCCTCGCCAGGCTATCGGGGAAGCCCATGGCCACGGTCGTAAGCCTTTACAGGCAGAACAAGGCCAAGGGCTGGGGCTTCGTGGCCAAGGAACTCGGGATCAAGCCGGGCTCGAAGGATTTCAAGGCCCTGAAGGACAAGTCCTCCGCCTCGGCCACCAAGGCGAAAAAAAAGAAATAGGGGCTTCCCCGCCCTCCCACAGGGGAGGGCTACTCGAGGGCTCCCCGGTACCTGTTCACGTCGAGGGCGTCGAGCCTGCGCCCATGAGTCGCGAGACGGGCGACAAAACCGTCCCAATCGCGAGCTTCCTTGGGGCTCCAAAAGACCTCGGCGAGCGCCGACAGACGCGGGAAGGCCATGTATTCCACCTGCCGCCCGAAGTACATGAGTTCGGTCCAGATATTGGCCTGGCCTCCCGCGATCCGCGCCGCCTCCGCCGGGGAAAGGACCTCGGGAACGGGCTCGAAGGAATAGGAATCGCGGACGCTGCAGGTGCCGAGCTGTCCGGGTTCCTCGGGCAGGTCGAGGTGCTTGTGGTCGAGGTAGCAGGCCCTCGTCTGAGGGCTCATGACGACCTCGTGACCCTCGCGCGCCGCCTCGATACCGCCGGAATAGCCGCGCCACGACATGACGATGGCGTCCTTGCGCGGCCGGCCCTCGAGGATCTCGTCCCAGCCGATCATGCGCTTGCCGCGCTCCGACAGGAGCTCCGCCACCCGATTCATGAACCAGCCCTGGAGGAGTTCGGGCTCGAAAGCACCGCCGGAGTCGCGAAGATTATGCGATTTCATCACACTTCTGCACTTCGGGCAGGTCGACCAGCGCGTCTTGGGCACCTCGTCCCCTCCCGCGTGTACCCAGGGTCCCGGAAACAGGAGGGCGAGCTCGTCGAAGACCCGCGCGAGAAAGGCGAAGGTAGCCTCGTTCCCTGCGCAGAGCACGTCCTCGAAGATCCCGTAGCGGTCTTCCGGCAGGAAGGGAGCCCCCCTCTCCGCCCCGCCGCGGCAGGACAGTTCCGGATGCGAGGCGAGGAGGGCTATGGAGTGACCGGGCGTCTCGATCTCCGGGACGACGACTATGCCGCGCTCCCCGGCGAAATCGACGATCCTCCGCACGTCGTCCCGCAAATAGGAACCTTCCTTCCATCGGGGAATGCCGACGCGATGGTCTATCCTCCGCGAGCCGAGGCGCGCGAGCTCGGGCATCGAGGGGATGTCGAGGCGCCAGGCCTGGTCGTCGGTGAGATGCCAGTGGAAGCGGTTGAGCTTGTGCAGGGCCATAAGGTCGAGGAATTTCTCGATGAACTCGACGCGCTGGAAATTGCGCGCCGAATCGAGCATGGCGCCGCGCCAGGAAAATCGCGGGGCGTCCTCGATGGACAGGGCCGGCAGCCTCGCGCCGTGCGAGAGGGCGAGCTGGCGGATCGTCGAGGCCCCGCGAATGGCACCTTCCGCGTCTCCCGCCCTAAGGACCAGTCCCGAGGGCGAAATATCCAGTCCGTAGGCCTCGGGCCCGTAGCCCGAGGCATGATCCTCGAGATGCAGGGTCGCCCTCCCGAGGGAGGTGGACCGCGCTCCAGGGGCCGACGACGCGGCGGGGCCGCGTCCCTTCTCTCCCGCGGCCACCACGACCTCGAAGGCCTGGCCCGTCGCCTTCGAAAGCCATGCGGCGAGGAGGCGCCCGACCGGCTCCCTTTCCGCCGACACCTCTATCGCGGCGCCCGCGCCAAGATCGAGAAAGCCCTCCCCAGTCCGAAGGCTTCGAGGAAGGGGCACGAGATCGGGCGAGTTCATGATCGCCACCCGTGGCCGGCGACCACGTCCCGGTACCAGTAGTAGCTGTCCTTGGGCCGGCGCTCCTGGCTGCGGAAATCGACATGGACGATGCCGAAACGCTTCGAATAGCCCCAGGCCCACTCGAAGTTGTCCATCAGGCTCCATTCGAAATAGCCTTTAAGGGGAATGCCCGCGACGAGGGCTTCCTCGCAGGAGCCGATGTGGCCGCGAAGATAGTCGATGCGTCCGCGATCGGCGACCCGGCCGGAGGCGTCGGGCTCGTCCCGGCTGGCGTAGCCGTTCTCGGTTACGACCAGGGCCTTCGGCTTCCATCTTTCGTGCAATCCCGAGAGAAGACGTTTCATTCCGCCGGGAGACACGGCCCAGCCCATGTCGCTCTCGTCCTCCCAGGAGGGCACGCGGCGGAAACCCTCGGGATGTTCAGGGGAGATGGCCACGGCCTCGACGACATCCTCGTTGTAGTAATTGACCCCGAGGAAGTCGATCGGCATTGCTATCTTCTCGAGATCGCCCTGGACGATGGGCATGACGATTCCCGGATAGGCCGCGAGGTGCCCCTCGGGATAGCCCTTGCCGAAAAGCGGATCCATGAAGAGGGCCGTTCGCTGGTCGCCTGCCCTCGAGGCGGCGAGGATATCCTCCTCGCGCCTGGTCGCGGGTCGGGGCAGGCTCGGGTTCAGGGTGATGCCGATCTGCGCGGCGCCTGCGTCCTTCCTTCCCGCTGCTGCCGTCCCGCGTGGGGGCGAAGCCCTGAAGGCCTCCGTCGCCAGGCCGTGGCCGAGGAGGAGATGATGGACGGCGCGGTAGGCCGCGGCCTTGTCCCGATGCCCCGGAGCGTGCTCGCCCAGGTCGTGGCTGAGAATAGAACTGCACCAGGGTTCGTTGAGGCTGATCCACTTGTTGGCCAGGTCGCCGAATTCGCCGAAGCAAAGCGTGGCGTAATCGGCGAAGCGGAAGGCCGTGTCGCGCGCGGGCCAGCCCCCGGCCTCCTCCACCCAGGCGGGGTGATCCCAATGATAGAGGGTTATCCAGGGTTCGATGCCGGCCATGAGGAGGGCCTCGATGAAACGACGGTACCAGTCGAGGGCCGCCCTGTTGGCGCCGCCCCCGGCCTTCGGGACTATCCGGGCCCATGACAGCGAAAACCTGTAGGCGTCGACCCCGAGGCCGCGCAGCAAGGCGATGTCGTCCTTCCAGCGCCGCCAGGAATCGCAGGCGAGGTCGCCGTTCATGCCGCCGAGCACGGCCCCGGGCCTGCGGCTGAAAACGTCCCATACGCTCTCGCCGCCGCCGTCGGCCAGGCGGGAACCCTCGATCTGGTACGAGGCCGTGGCCGCACCCCAGACAAAGTCGTCCGGGAAGCGATCCTCCCGCTTGATCTTCATAGCACTGTCCTTTCATCGGTCTGCCGCGTCATCGTCTACCGACCCTCAGCCTTTCACCGCGCCCGCCGCCACGCCCCTCGTGATCTGCTTTCGGAACACGAGGTAAAAAAGGATCATCGGCGCCATGCCGATGGTGAGGGCGGCGAACTGCTTGCCGTAGTCAGTCGACAGGGAACCGGAGAACTTGTAGATGCCGAGCGGCAGCGACTTGAGATCGGTCTTCGAGACGAGAATGTTGATCAGGGCGAACTCGTTCCAGGTTCCCGTGATGTTGAGTATGGCCAGCGTCGTCGCCACGGGCACCGACATCGGCAAGATGATCTGCCTGAATATCCTGAAGTAGCCCGCCCCGTCAATCCTCGCCGACTCAACGAGGGCCGTGGGTATGGCCTTGATGTACTCGGTCGCGAGGTAGATGCCGATGGGGAGGCCCGAGCCGATGTAGACGAGGAGCACCGCGAGCCGGGTGTTGTAGATGCCGAGCACGTTGACCTCGATGAAGAGGGGTATCATCAGCGAGTTGAGGGTGAGGAGGATGCCGACGATGAAGCTGCCGTAGATCCACTTCGTGGCCCTCGAGGGGATCTTCGCGAAGGCGAAGCCGGCGAGGACCGACAGGACGATGACGCCCAGGGTGGTGCCCGCCGTATAGATGATGGAGTTGGGAAAGAGCTTTCCGAACTCGCCGAAGTCCCAGGCCATCTTGAAATTGTCGAAGACGATGGTCTTGGGCAGGCCGAGCATGTTGACCTGGAACTCCCGGGTCGTCTTGAAGGAGTTCATCGCGAGCCATAGCAGGGGATAGATGGTCATGAGGCTGAACACGGTCATGACGACATAGGCCAGGGCCTTCGCGAGATGGCCGCCGAGGCGGCCGAGGGCCGTGGTCTTTCGCGTTTCGGTCATGGCGTCATTCCTCCTTCCCGCCGTAGCGGTTCTCGACCGCCTTCGTGAGGACGATCAGGAGCATGCTTATCACCACGGTGATGAGGGCGATCGCGTTCGCGAGGGGAAAATTCGGCCGCCCGAGAAACGCGTTGTTGTACATATAGATCGAAAGGATCTCCGTGATCCGCGAGGGACCGCCGCCGGTGAGGGCGAAGATCAGGGCGAAGCTCGACAGTGATCCGGAGATCGCCAGGATGGCCGAATTGACCATGGTGCCGGAGAGGGCCGGCAGGATGATATGCCGCATGACCTGTCCCTCGTTGGCCCCGTCGATGCGCGCCGACTCGATCACCTGCGTATCGATCTTCTGCATGTTCGCGAGGAAGAGTATGAGATACATGCCCGTGTACATCCACAGGATGACGAAGAGTACGGGGAGCATCGCGACGTTCTTTTCGTTGAGGAAGGTGGGCGTCCATCGCGTGACGAAGAGGTTGGTGAGATCGTTCACGAGCTGCCCGAACTGGTTCGCGGGATAGCTTTGGATGAGATCCCGGAGTTCGGTCAGGGGATTGGAAAACATGCTCGAGGCCGAGGGGCCTCCGAGGGCCAATATCCTGTTGAGCGAATCGTCGCCCAGGTTCAGATGGCCCTGCGAGCCGAGGACGGCGACGAGCTTGAGCCCGAACTGGTGCCGGGCGGCGTTGTTGACGACCTCGGCGATGGGGCCGTTCGGGCTGAAGATGACCTGCCACAGGAGACCGACGACGATGATCGAGATGATGTTGGGGACATAGAGGATGCCCTGCCAGAAGTCGGGCCACTTCACGAGCCTGCGATAGATGATGTAGGCGAAGATGAAGCCCAAGGGAAGCTGCCCGAAAACGGAGATAAGCACTATGTAGAAGTTGTTCTTGAGCGCATTCCAGAACCAGGGATCCTGGACGACCCGCGCGTACTCCCCGAAGCCGGCGAAGCCCCAGGGGTCCCCACCGAACATCTTGCCGCCAGAATAATTGGAGACGGAGAGGACAATCGAGAGAACGATGGGAAAGGCCATCACGAGCAGATAGATGAGGAAGGCGGGCAGGGTCAGCATCCAGTAGGCCCGGCCGGCTTCCCGATCGATCCGTTTCGCTTTAGTCATAGAGCCTCCGGGTGCGGAGAGTTTCTGCCGGCCGCCGGGAGGCGGATCGGGGTCGGACGAAGCGTGCCATCGGCGCGAAGCATCGAGATCGCCGTCGACCGCTCACAAGGCCGACTCGCCGACTCGGACGAGGCGCGCAGGGGCGGGAGGGCTCCGACGGCCCGGTATCGGCGCCGACGGAGCTCCCCCCAGGCGTGCCCGAAGGCTCGCCTGACGGAACGAATCCTTACTTCTGCGTGGACTTCCAGGCCTCGTAGGCCTTCTGGACCTCGGAGGCGACCTGGACCGCGGTCTCGGTGCCATTGCCGATGTTGATGATGCCGTTGTTGATCACGTTGTAGACGGAGGGATCGAGGACGCCGTCGAGAACGTAACAGGTCTTGGGGTTGGCCGCGTAGAAGGCGGGAAGCATCGAGGGAAGCGGCTCGAGATCGGCCTTGACGCCCTTGCGGGTCGGGACGTAGGCGCCGGTGCTGTAGCGGATCGACTGGACCTCGGGGGAATAGAGATACTTTATCAGCCTGACGGCCGCCTTCTCCTTGTCGGATCCGGCGGGAAGCGAGCCGGAAACGGCCCAGCCGGTGCCGGCGACGGCGGAGGTCACTCCGGCGTTCTTTTCGCCGGGGAGGGCGACGAGGTTGAGGAGGGCATAATTGGGCTGATCGGCCGGGTCGATGAGGGCCTTGCCGGAAGCCTTGTCGGTGATGTAGGCGCCGGTCCTCCAGTCGCCGTCGAGGTAGATCGCCGCCTTGCCCTGGGCGAAGAGACCGGCTCCCTCGCCATAGCCGATGGAGGTGTCGGTGCGCTGGATGATTCCGTCCTTGAAGAAGCTCTCGACGACCTTGAGGGAGTTGACGAAGGGCGCGTCGGTGAACTTGGCCTTGCCGGCGAGAACGTCATCGAAAAATTTGTCGCCCGCCATGCGACCCGCGACGGTGGAGAAGAGGCAGGACTGTCCCGGCCAGCCGTCCTTGTCGGGGAGCATCATGACGGCGATGCCCTTGGCCTTGAGCTTGGGCACCATCTTCCTGAGGTCGGCGTAGGTCTTGGGCACGGCGAAGCCGTTGTCCTTGAGGAGCTTGACGTTGACGTACATCACCGAGGTGTAGGTGAAGGACTGGGGGAGCTCGGCGAGGTACTTCCCGAGCTGATTGTTCGGGTTCGTCGCGGCGCCGGTGAAGTCCTTGAGGTAGTCGGGCCCGAGGAGGCTGCCGAGGTCCTTGGCGAGGTGCTTCTCGTGGATGACGGCGGAGCGGGCGCCCGGCCAGATATAGAACACGTCGGGCAGGGTGCCGGCCGCGGCGTAGGCCTGGAGCTTCTGATGGTAGGGGTCGTTGAAGAGCACCTCCATGTTCAGCTTGATGTCGGGATTCTGCGTCTGGAAATCCTGCCAGATCTGGACGTCCTGCTGGTAGCCGGCCTGATCGGCCTGCTGGTAGTTGAGGACGTTGAGCGTCACCTGCGCCATGGCGCCGAAGGTGACCGCGACCATCAACAGAGCGATGATCACTTTCTTCATCGAGTGCCTCCTGCGGCGGGTCCCAGCCCCGCCGTACATAATGCCGCAATCACATCCCCCTACGGGGGATTATCCCCCCAAGGGGGTTGATGCCCTTGTCATGCGCCGGCCTCGCCCGCCACGCTCCCCAGGATGGGAAGACCGTGACCGGAGACCAGACGGTCCAGAATCATGCCGGCGGCCCCGTAGGCGACCGCCCTTTCCTTGAGACTCGAATTGAGGATGCGGACGTCCTTCGGAAAGGGGTACATCCAGTTTTCCTCGAGACGACGCCGCAGGACCGCCGGAAAATCGACGCCGAGATTTTCGATGTCGCCGCCCACGTAGACGCGGTCGATGTCGAAGGTGTTCACGATCAGCGCTATGTTGCGGGCGAGCTCGTCCGCGGCCTTCCCGAGGGCGATCGGATCCCTGTCGAGGTTCCGGAGTTCCTCCAGCTCGAGGGAGAACTGGAGGTCCCCACGCCCCTCGCAGAAGGCGGAACGGAACTCGCCGGCGTTGCCATGGGCTCCCGTGTAGACCTTGCCGCCGAGGACGATGCCGAAACCGACGCCGAAACCGCCGTACATTCCCAGCGATTGTTCGTCATGGCGGTATTCCGCCAGCACGAAGAGGAAGTCGCGGAGATCCTCGTTCCTATTGAAAGCAAGCTCGCCCCAGGCGCAGCAATTCGCGTCGTTCTCGATGAGACAGGGCACGGGCACATGGGAGGCGACGACCTTCCCGAAATCGACCGGCGAGGTGATGCGGAGGGGAACCGAGAAGCGTATGAGGGATTTCTTCGAGTCCACGAGGCCGCCGGTTCCGACGCCCACGCCGAGAAGCCTGCTCCCGTCGAGACAGAGCGAGGACCGCGCCTCGTTGACGATCTTGAGCATCGCCTCGCCGGCCTTGTCGGGGCCGAGCTTGAGGCGCCCCCGGGTCTCGCCGAGGACGGCGCCCGAAAGATCGACCGCCACGGCCAGCCAGGACTCGACCTGCACTTCGATGCCGAGAACGAGGCCGTAGCTTCGCGAGATGCCGAGATGGATCGGTTTTCGCCCGCCGCGGGCCGAGGCGCTGCCCTCTTCGATTTCCTCGATGATGCCCAGCTCGATGAGGCGGTTGACCTGGTTGGTGACGGTGGACTTGTCGAGGGACAGACGCTCGGCTATCCCCACCCGGCTTATGTGGGGATGTTGCCAGATCGTCCTGACGATGCGGGCCCCGGTCAGTGGACCGCGGTCCTTTGTCCTTGCCACCATTCCTCCCATCAAGTTGGTTGCTTGATTTTCCCAACCAAGCTTGGTATAGCATGGTTCCCCGCAGCCCGCAACTGCCAAAATCCACTCGAGACCGAAAGTCCGAGGACTCGCGGCGGGCCTTTACAGGGGCAGGTCCATTTGGGACACTGGGAATGTCGAAACGAGGCGACGAAAGCCCGATCCTGGGGCCTTGTCGATCATCGGAGAGGATAGGGTCATGTCACGAATGGAACTCGGAGGCGCGTGGAGCCTCATTCGCGCGGGCGACAAGTCGATTCGCCCCATCGCCATTCCCGGCGACATAATGTCCGCCCTGGTCGCCTCGGGAGAGCTCGCCGATCCCTACCTCGACCGGAACGAACTCGCCGCCCAATGGGTCGGCCGCGAAGATTGGATTCTCGCCCGTGACTTCGAGCTCGACGCGAAGACCGCCGCCCGCGCCGAGCTCTTTCTCGACATCGACATGCTCGATAGCATCGGCGAGGTAAGCGTCAACGGCCGCCACGCGGGCTCCTGCGAGAGCATGTTCACGAGGCTCAGGCTCGACGTGAAATCTCTATTGAAGGTCGGAAGCAACAGGATCGAGGTCCTGATCAAATCACCCGAGAAGGCCGCGGTGGAGAAGGCCGGGAAACTGCCCTACCCCCTGCCGGCCTCTACCTACCCCCTCTCCTCTCCCCATCGCAACCTCGTCCGCAAGGCCCAGTGCATGTCCGGCTGGGATTGGGGGCCCTGCCTGATGACGGGCGGCATCTACGACGGCATAGCCCTCGTCGCCCTCGACGGACCGCGGATCGACTATGTGACGACGAAAACGAAGGATCTCGGCGGCGGCCGCTGGCGCCTCGATGTCCATGTCGATCTTCGCGCTGTCGAGACCGGCAGCTCCTCCATCAAGGTCGAAATTGCCGGCAAGTCCGCCGAGCTCGCCCTCCTCTGTCAGGCGGGAGAATTCGGCGCCGACCTCTCGCTCGAACTCGATGCCATCGCAAGCTGGTGGCCCTCGGACTATGGCGAACAGCCCCTCTATGAGCTCCTCGTCACGAGCTCGGCCCCGGGTGGCGCCGCGGGCGATTCGCTCCGCAAGAAGCTCGGCTTCCGGACCCTCGAGGTCGTCTCCCAGGCCGACGCGATCGGCCGTTCACTCACCTTCCGGATAAACGGTCGGGCGATCTTCGCGAAGGGGGCGAACTGGATCCCCGCCGACGCCCTCCCCTCCCGCTGGACCCGCGAGCGCCTCGCCGACCTCCTGGGCTCGGCCAAGGCGGCCAACATGAACATGCTCCGCGTCTGGGGCGGCGGCCGCTACGAATCGGATGCTTTCTACGAGCTCTGCGACGAGCTCGGCCTCCTCGTCTGGCAGGACGCGATGTTCTCCTGTGCCCTCTACCCCTCCGACCCGGCCTTCCTCGGCCTCGTCGAGAAGGAACTCCGCCACCAGGTCCGCAGGCTTCGGGACCATGCCTCCATCGCCCTCTGGTGCGGCAACAACGAGGCCCTCGGCGCGATCGGCTGGTACGAGGAATCGAAGAAGAATCCCGCGCGCTACGTGATCGACTACGATCGCCTCAACGAGGGGACCGTCGGCAGGGTCATCAGGGAACTGGATCCCGATCGCCGCTTCTGGCCCTCCTCGCCCTCGGCCGGACCGGACGACTACAGCGACAACTGGCACGCCGACACGAGGGGCGACATGCACTACTGGACGGTCTGGCACGAGGGAAAGCCCTTTTCCGCCTACCTCGAGGTCCAGCCCCGCTTCGGCTCGGAATTCGGCTTCCAGTCCCTCCCTTCCTACAAGACCGCCACCACCTTCGCCCCGGCTGGCGAGCTCAACGTCACGAGCCCCGCCTTCGAGCACCACCAGCGCCATCCGCGCGGCAATTCGATCATCATCGATACGATGACCCGCTACTTCCGGATGCCCAAGGGCTTCCGCGAGACGCTCTGGCTTTCGCAGGTGCAGCAGGCGATGGCGATCAAGACCGCCGTCCAGTACTGGCGCAGCCTCCGCGACCGCTGCATGGGCACCCTTTATTGGCAGCTCAACGACGTCTGGCCCGCAGCCTCCTGGTCGAGCCTCGAATACGACGGCTCCTGGAAGATCCTCCACCACGAAGCCAAGCGCTTCTACGACCCGGTGATGGTGGCCCTCTACGTCAAGAACGGGATCGTCTTCGCGATGGGGGTCAACGACAGCGATGTCCACATCGCGGGCATCATGTCCATCAGGATCAGGCGCTTCGACGGCAGCATAGCGATGGACATCGACTCGGATGTCGACCTGCCCGCCGATTCCTCGACCCTTCTCTGGAAGGCCCCCATCTCCGACCTCCCCTGCCGGCCCGAGGACGTCTACCTCGCCGTGCGGCTCGAGGCCTCGGCCCACGGGGAGCTCACCCAAAATCCCTCGCTGGTCTTCGGCATACCCTCGCACTCGGGCGGGACGGCGGAATACATCAGACGCAACCAGCTCTTTCTCGTCGAGCCCAAGCGCTGCAGCCTCGCCGACCCGAGAATCGAGCGAGAGATCGTCGAAGAAGAGGGCCGGCCGGTTCTCATCCTTAAGTCGAGGGCACCGGCATTCTGGGTAACAGCCGAGGTCGACGGCCTGGATGGTCAGTGGAGCGACGCCGGCTTCTATATGATGGGTCGGGAGGAGCGAAGGTTGCATTTCATCCCTCGCCACGCCAGGAGCATGCCCTCGAAGGCGGAACTCGAGCGCGCGACGCGAATCACCCATCTCCGCGCGAGCTACGAATAGAAGGGGCAAAGGCCCAGAAGCCTCGGTGTCCCGCGCTGCCTCCTTCATGGAACAAGCCCTCGCCGTACCGGCAGGGCTTTGTTTCTTTTTTACACATAACCTGTGCTGAATTGACACTAATGTGGGACCAGGAAACGACAAGGCCACTTCTCCGGGCAAAGAAGCAAAGGAAACGCCGCTGAGCCTCCCTTTGCCTGGGCCGTGAGAAGGACTCCCCGCAATAGACACAGGGGACGAGACGGCTCCGAAAAAGTTAGCAATTTTTTTTATTACATATGTTTATCAATAACTCCCTCCACCGCTGCAGCCATCGAAGCAAAGAGATGTTCGGAAAAAACATCTTTTCGATTCCTCTCCCAAAGAGTTGGCACGCATCCTGCTTATATGAAAGTGAGCGCCGAAAAGTTCCGTGCTTAAGGCAGGAACCCGGGCTCCATCCCAAGATCGCCAGGCGGGTCGCGTCGCGACTCAAAGCGGTCGGGATCAGCAGGCGGGAATGCCGCCAGAGACTACCAGGAGGTAGCGACATGAAGACCATCACCCTCTACAAGCCCCTCGCCCCGATGTGGAACCGCTCGGCCTTTCGGAACGAACCCTTCGAGTTCTTCGACCGCTTCTTCGACTTCGAGCCCGTGATGGGCAATTTCGCCAGGAACCCCGCCGTGGATGCGAGGGAGGACGAAAAGGCCTACACGATCGAGGTGGAGCTTCCCGGCCTCGCCGAAAAGGACATCAAGCTCGAGATCAAGGAGGGCGTGCTCTCCCTCTCGACGGCGAAGAAGGACGAGAAGGAGGAGTCGCCGATTGGAAACTGGATCCGCCGCGAGCGCCGCGAGTTCTCCTTCGCCCGCTCCTTCGAGCTGCCCGAGGACGCCGACGCGGAGCAGACCAGGGCCAAACTGAAGGACGGCCTCCTCACGATAGAGCTTCCGAAGAAGCCCGCCGCCCAGCCCAAGGTCATCGAGGTCAAGGTCGCCTAGGCGCCCCGACGGCCTTCGGAGAGCGGCGCCCCGATGCCTTCCTCAGGGAAGTATCGGCGGCGCCGCCCTTTTTTGTCCTCCTGTAACAAGTGCTACCGGCAATTCCCGGCCTCCCATGCCATTGTCCTCCGAGAACCATCCTTTTCCGGAGGCGGCTATGGCTTTGCGCGAGATAATCGAGATCGACGAGACGAAGTGCGACGGCTGCGGGCTCTGCGCCACGGGCTGCCCCGAGGGGGCGCTCCGGATCATCGACGGAAAGGCCAGGATGGTCGGCGAGAGTCTCTGCGACGGCCTCGGCGCCTGCGTAGGGACCTGTCCTCGCGATGCCATCCTCGTCATCAAGCGGGAGGCCGAAGCCTATGATGAGGCGCGGGTCATCGAGGGCATCGCGAAAATGGGCGGCGCCGTCATCGCCGCCCACCTCGAGCACCTCGAACAGCACGGCCAGGACCTCTATGTCCGCGAAGCCATGGCGTGGATGGAGGCCCATGGGGTCGCCGTCCCCGCCAAGCCGGCACCGAAGTACGAGGCCTGTTCCGGCACGATTTCGCGACGCCTCGCGCCGACCAGGGCCGAGCCGATCGTCGCGCGGCTAGCGAGTCCTTCGCCCGCCAAGATTCCCTCACCCGGAGCGCAGGCCCTCGCATCGCCCCCCGATGCCAGCGCCCTCTCCTCCTGGCCCGTCCAGCTCCACCTCCTCAATCCCCGTTCGCCCCAATTCGCCGAGGCTGACATCCTCATCGCCGCCGACTGCACGGCCTACGCCTTCGGCTCCTTCCATTCGGAGCTCCTCGCGGGGAGGAGCCTGGCCATCGCCTGTCCCAAACTCGACCAGGGTCGCGACATCTACCTCGACAAGCTCGCGAGCCTCATCGCCGGAGCGAAGAGCCTCCAGCTGGCGATCATGGAGGTGCCCTGCTGCTCTGGCCTCCTCGGCCTCGTGCTCGAAGCGCGGAAGAGGAACGGCAGGGACTTGAAGATCGCCGTGAAGGTGATCGGCATCGAAGGCGGCATCCTCCGCGAGGAGGAGCGCTAGGAGGGGCGCCGCAGGTCATTGCGCGCGGAGCTCGGCGGCGCGAGAATTGAAGACCTGCGAGGAGGCGCCGTGAAAACGACCCAAAAGGTCCTGTTCATCGATACCGCTACGGGCTTCTACCGCCTCCGCCGTTATCCGGTGGGCCAATATTTCGGCCCGGTCGACCTCGGTGTCCACCTCGACGGTCAGCGAAGCTGTCTCAACTTCGGCACGGGCCTCTTCGCCGGCTCCATCCTCCCCGGCTCGAACCGTCTGATCTTCTCGGGTTTCTCCCCCAATTGGCGGGGCTTCTTCATCTCGAGCATGGGCGGGGCCGGCCTCGTCTTCGACAACCTCGGCATCAACCTCGTCTCCCTCGTGGGAAAGGCCGCACGGCCCTCGATACTCTTCCTCAACCGGGAACACGGCGAGGAGGTCGAGGTCGAAATAGAGCCCGTCGATCTCGACGCGGCATGGTGGCCGGAGGGCGGGAGGGGTGAGCTCCGCGACGGGGGCGAAGGGAGAGAGGCGGGGCCCCGGTGGGGCTCCTACGCCATGCTCGATGTGGCCATTTCCCGCTTCGGCCCGCGCTACTCCGGCGACTTTCGCGCCTTCGCCGTCGGTCCGGCCGCGAGGGAGTGCGACTTTGCCGGCATACTCTCGGCCCCGCTCAAGGAGGGGAAGGCCAGCAACATCGACACCTGGGCCGGACGGGGAGGTCTCGGATCGAAGCTCCTCCAGGACCACGGCATAGCGGCCGTGATCTACGGCGGCACCTTCGTCGACGAGGACTTCAAGGACCGCCGGGTCGCCGATTCCTGGTTCGAGGAGAAGTACCGCCAGAAGCTCGCCGTCAAGGACTTCGAGGCCACCACGAAGTACCGCTTCGATCCCAAGTTCGAGACCGGAGGCACTCTCGGCGTCAATTACGCCACCGTCGGCGGCAAGCTCATCGCCTTCAATTACCGGACCTGCTCCTGGACCGAGGCGGAACGGAAGGATATCCACGAGCGCCTCATCGTCGCCCACTATCTCAAGCAATTCAACGAGGAGACCATCGCCACGAAGAGTCAGGCGACCTGCGGCGAACCCTGCTCGGCGGTCTGCAAGAAGTATCGCGGCGAGTTCAAGAAGGACTACGAGCCCTATCAGGCCCTCGGTCCCCTCTGCGGCATCTTCGACCAGCGCTCCGCCGAGAGACTCAACCGGGCCGCGGACGCGGCCGGCTTCGACGCGATTTCGCTCGGGGGCCTTCTCGCCTGGTTCATGGACCTCCTGGACAGGGGGGAACTCTCGATGGAGGACCTCGGCGTGACGAAGAAGCCGCGCTGGCCCGCCGCCGCGGAGATGGGCGGCTTCGATGTCGTCGGGGACAGTCGGCATAACGCCGAACTCGGTCTCGAACTGATCGCCTCGATCCTCGGCAGGCGCGGCATCCTCGACCTCTCCGAAGGACCGCGCAAATGGGCGAGGCGGATACGACGCGAGCGGGGGACGAGGATCCTCGACCGCTTCGTGTACACGGCCAACGGACGCATGGGCTGGATGGTGCCGAACCAGTACTGGACCCCGGGAGTCCTCGCCCCCATGGCCATCATGGGCAAGTACTACATGCACTACGGCAACGACTTCCTGCCGCCACGGGAGCTCGGCCGGGCCAGCGCCGAGCGTTTCAAGAAGGAGCTCGCGATGGACAACGCCGGGCTCTGCCGCTTCCACCGGGCCTGGGGCGAGGAGATGATGGCCGAGGCCATCGGCTCGGTCTATGGCCTCAAGGACGAGTACCTCGCGGCCGTCTCGATCGCGGCCAGCCGGATCAACAGCCGCAACGCCGCGGTCTTCTGGGAAAGCGAGGCCGACGTCCAACTGGTCTCGACCTTCCTCGGCCGGAAGCGCGGGGTCGAGGGGGATACGAGCCCAGAGCTCGAGAAATGGCTGGCGGCCTTCGAATCCGCCCCCTCCGAAGCGGCGCTTTCCTGGTGGTTCGAGATGCGAAAGGGCATCGACGAGTCCCTCCGCGACTTCCTTTAAGAGGGCTGAGACCCTATATTGTATTTTAGATATATTTATATAGATAATAATTGACTTCACTCCTCAGGCCAGTGTATAAGAGCGAGGAGGGATTAATGAACGCACTGCCCTACCTGATTCTCCTTCCCATTGCCTTTGGAATTTTGGTCTATCTCCTGCCACAGGGTAAATTTACCCTGTGGATCGTCGGCGCCGGCGCCTTCGTCCAAGGGGGCCTGGCCCTCCTCTTCGCCTTTACAAACATGGGCGAGGGACGGAGGACTCTGGCACTCGAGATACCCTTCCAGGACTATCTCGTGCTCGCCCTGGAGCTCATCCTCGCCTTGTACTTCGCCTACGCCGCCATCAAAGCAAGGCGACTCCTCCCCCTCCTCCTGGCCCTGGCCCAGATAGCCCTGGGCATCTTCGGGGAGGGCTACACCAGGGGAGCCAGGGTGGAGACACCCTGGGTTTCCGACGAGCTGTCCGTGCTGATGGTCCTCATCGTCGGCGTCGTGGGCGGCCTCATCGTCCTCCACTCGCTGGGCTACATGGGCCGCCACCACGAGGCCCATCCGGAGATCAAGGATCGACGCCGCGGCTTTTGGGCCACGGTCCTCATCTTCCTCGGAGCGATGTACGGCCTCGTCTTCGCCGACGACCTCAGGCTGATGCTCCTCTTCTGGGAGGTGACGACCTGGGCCAGCTTCGTCCTCATCGGCTACAACGGCGACGCTGTCTCCAAGAAGAACGCCTTCCTCGCCCTGAACCTCAATATCATCGGAGGCCTCGCCTTCTCGACGGCGGTCATCATCCTGGCGGCGACGACGGGAAGCGTTTCCCTCTCGGGTCTCGGGGCCGCCGGCGCGGCGGCCGTGGCCATCCCGGTCGCCCTCCTCGCCATCGCCGGCCTCGTCAAGTCGGCCCAGCTGCCCTTCACCCCATGGCTCCTCGGCGCCATGGTCGCGCCGACGCCCGTGTCGGCCCTCCTCCATTCGAGCACGATGGTCAAGGCTGGCGTCTTCCTCCTCCTCCGCCTCGCCCCGGTGCTGGCCGGCAGGACGACGGGCAACATCGTCGCCATCATCGGCATACTAACCTTCGTAATAGGTTCCTTCATCGCGGTCTCGAGGCGGAGCGCCAAGCGGGTCCTCGCCCTGTCGACCGTCGCCAACCTGGGCCTCATCGCCGTCTGCGCGGGCATCGGCACCCCCCAACTCCTCTGGGCGGCCTTCTTCCTCGTGGCCTTCCACGCCATCGCCAAGGCCCTTCTCTTCCTCGGCGTCGGCACGGCGAGCCTCGCGACGCATAGCCTCGACATCGAGGACATGGGCGGCCTGGTGGTCTCCATGCCCCGCCTCGCGATCCTCCTCGTCGTCGGCATCGCCGGCATGTTCGTCGCGCCCTTCGGCATGCTGATCTCCAAGTGGACGGTGATGGAAGCCTTCGTCGCCATGAACTCCCCCATCGCCCCCCTCATGGTCGCCTGTCTGGCCTGGGGCTCGGCGACGACGGTCTTCTTCTGGACCAAGTGGATCGGGGTCATAATCCGGGCCCCCGATCCCGACATGCCCCGCGGCGGCCTCGAGAAGGGAACCTCCCTGGGCGAGTCGCTCTCGGAGACTACCCTGGCCTGCCTCGCCATCTTCTCCTTCGGCACCTTCCCCCTCGCGTCGGCCTTCCTCGTCGAACCTTGGCTGCACGCCTCCTTCGGGCCCGTGGGCTTCGAATTGAGCTCGACCAACGTGTTCACCACCCTCCTCATGGTGGCCATGACGGTCCTCCTGCCGGCCATACTCATCGGCGTATCGCGGCTGAGAACGAGGCAGCTGTCGGGAGCCTACATGTCGGGCCGGACGGTGAGCCCGGGGCTCGCTTTCAAGGGCTCGGCGGGCGTCGAGAAGATGGTCGATCTCCGCGCCCCCTACCTCACCCACGTCTTCCCCGAATCGCGCATGCTGCCGATAGGCCTGGCCCTCGGCATACTCCTTCTCCTCGCCCTCATTGGGACGGTACTCGTATGAGCTACGACAAACTCCTCTTCGCCCTCGCCTACATCATCCTCGGGCCCCTCGCCGGCGGCCTCCTCGCGGGCATCGACCGCAAGATCACGGCCCGTCTCCAGGGCAGGATCGGCCCGCCCATCCTCCAGCCCTTCTACGACCTGCGCAAGCTCTTCACCCGAGGCCTCGACCCCGTGAACAGGGTGCAGATCCCCTTCGTGGCGAGCCACCTGGTCTTCGCGGTCACGACGGGGGTCCTGATATTCATGGGCGGTGACCTCCTTCTCATCATCTTCGTCCTCACTCTCGCCGGCATCTTCCTCGTCCTCGCGGCCTACTCGACCGGTTCGCCCTACGGCAAGATCGGCGCCGACCGCGAACTCGTGCTGATGATGGCCTACGAGCCGATGGTGATCCTCGCCCTCGTCGGGCTCTTCCGCGTGACGAAGAGCTTCGACTTCTGGGGCATCGCGGCCTCCGGAAAACCCCTCGCACTCCTCCTGCCGGGCATCTACATCGGCGTCTTCCTCGTCATTATAATGAAGCTCCGGAAGTCGCCCTACGACATCTCCACTTCCCACCACGCCCACCAGGAACTCGTGAAGGGCCTGACGGCGGACCTCGGCGGTCCGGCCCTCGGTCTCGTCGAACTTGCGCATTGGTATGAAAGCGTCTATCTCTACGGACTCGTCCTCCTCTTCTGGACATGGAACCCCGTCGCCGCCATCGTCGGCCCGACGGTGACCTACTTCCTCGTCATCCTCGTCGACAACGCCACCGCCCGCCTCAAGTGGGGCATGACCCTCGCCTCGGCCTGGATCGTGGCCCTCGCGGTCGGCGTCGGGAACCTCATACCCTTCTATCTCGGGAGGCCATGGTGAGCGCGCGCGTGAACGAAAAGGAAATAAAGGCCAAGGCCCCGAAGGCGCCGGCGATCGAGAGATCCCCGGCGATCGAGAGATCGCCATGGCTCATCCACTACGACGCATCCTCCTGCAACGGCTGCGACATCGAGGTCCTCGCCTGTCTCACGCCCCTGTACGACGCCGAGCGCTTCGGTTGCATCGTCACCGGCGATCCCAAGCAGGCGGACATACTTCTCGTCACCGGCAGCGTCAACAACCTCAACGCCCCGGTGCTCCGCAATCTCTACGAGCAGATGCCCGAGCCGCGGGCCGTGGTGGCCATCGGGGCCTGCGCCTATTCCGGCGGCGTCTTCGCCGATTGCTACAACGTGAAGGGCGGCATAGCCCAGGTCGTGCCGGTCGACGTCTACGTCCCCGGCTGCGCCGCCAGGCCCGAATCCATACTGGACGGGGTTGTACGCGCGGCGCAGATCCTCGCCAAAAAGAAGAAAGAGCTCCGGGCGGGGCGGCGCCGCGCCAAGGCGGCGGGAGGACGGAAATGAGCGACACATACAAGACGACGGGAGCCAGCCGCGTCGAGATCGAGGCGATCGCCCCGGAGGGCCTCCTTCCCCGCGCCGACGCCCTCCGCGTCGCCGGCTGGCGCCTCATCCAGGTTCTCGCGATCTCCATGCCCGAGGGCGTCGAGCTGAGCTACTCCTTCGGTCTCGAACTCGAGATGCGCGTCCTCCGCTTCATGGCGAGGCCCGGGAGCGCCGTGCCGAGCCTTACGCCCGTCTACGCCGCGGCCTTCCTCTACGAGAACGAGATACGGGACCTCTTCAACGTCGCCATCGAGCGGATCTCCGTCGACTGGCTCGGGAAGACCTACGACGTGGCCGAAGCCGGCCGCTTCGACACGATGAGGCTATCGATGACAAGCAGCGAGGAAGGTGCGCGATGAGCGAAGCGGCGAAGAAAGAGCATGGACCGACCCTCGTTCCCTTCGGTCCCCAGCACCCGGTCCTCCCCGAGCCCCTCCACTTCGACCTCCTCCTCGAAGACGAGAAGATCGTCGGTGCCGTGCCCCAGCTGGGCTACATCCACCGCGGCCTCGAGCTCCTCTGCGACAAGCGCGACCTCGCCGACTACGTCCATGTAGCGGAGCGCATCTGCGGGATCTGCTCCTTCATGCACGGCATGGGCTATTGCGAGGCGGTCGAGCGGCTCTACGGGGTGGCCATCCCCGATCGGGCGCGCTGGCTCAGGACCTTCTGGTGCGAGCTCGAGCGCATCCAGAGCCATCTGCTCTGGCTCGGCCTCGCGGCGGATGCCTTCGGTTTCGAAAACCTCTTCATGGCGACCTGGAGGGCCCGCGAACTCGTCGTCGACGTGGCCGAGGAGACGGCCGGCGGCAGGGTGATCTTCGGCTCGGCCATCGTCGGCGGCGTCGGCCGCGATCCCGACGACGAGACCCTCCGCCGCTGTCTCGAGGCGATGCGCCCCGCGAGGGACGAAACGCTGAGGCTCGCCGAGGTGATGCTGCGCGACGCGACGGTCCTCCATCGCCTCCACAAGGTCGGCCCCCTCTCCAGGGATGCGGCCTATCTTCTCGGCGCGGTAGGCCCCATGCTCCGCGCCTCGGGCCACGACTACGATGTCCGCCGCGCGGGCTACGCCGCCTACGGCGAGTTCGATTGGTCCACGGTGATCGAGGAAGGCGGGGACTGTCTCGCGCGGGCACTGGTCCGCTTCAGGGAGATCGAGGAATCCTTCAAGATCCTCGAGAGGGTCGTCGCGGCCATGCCCGCCGGACCCACCACCGTCCCCGTCAAGGGACCGCCGCCCAAGGGCGAGGCCTGGATGAGGGTCGAACAACCCCGCGGAGAGGTCCTTTACTTCGTGCGCTCGAACGGCACGAGGCAGCTCGAGCGCTTCCGCGTCAGGACGCCCACCTTCGCCAACGTGCCCGCGATGGTCGAGGTCCTCAAGGGAGCATCCCTCGCCGACCTCCCCACCATCGTCCTCACCATCGACCCCTGCATCTCCTGCACGGAAAGGTAGAGCCATGACACTTCTGCCGATGTCGCGCATCGCGCTCCGCAACCTCTTCTCGAAACCGGCGACAAGACGCTATCCCTTCGTCGTCCGCGAGCCCTTCGCCGCGACGAGGGGGCGGATCGTCATCGACTATCCCGCCTGCATCCATTGCCTGGCCTGCGCCAAGCGCTGTCCCGCCGACGCCATCGTCGTCGACAGGGAGGCGAAGACCTGGGCCATCGACCGCTTCGCCTGCGTGATCTGCGGGGCCTGCGTCCGCGCCTGTCCGAAGAAGTGCCTGGCCATCACGAACGAGCGCTCGAGGGCCGTCGATTTCGCCGACCTCGAAGGCCGCGTGGAACGGCACTCGAGCCCCCTGCCCGAGACCGCGGCCGGCCCCGCGGTAGGCGCGCACGATGCATGAGGCCAGCGTCGTCGAGTCCCTCGTCGCCATGCTCTCGGAAGAGGTGGAGAGGCGAGGCGGCGGCCGGGTGACGAATATCCGCCTCGTCGTGGGCGAGGCCTCCGGCTACATGGCCGAGTCCCTGGAGTTCTATCTCGGCACCCTCTCGAAGGGCACGGCCCTCGAGGGCACGGCCCTCTCCGTGCGCTACGTGAAGCCCCGGCTCCGCTGCTCGGCCTGCGGCCTCGATTTCGAGCGCCGCCGTTTCAGTTTCGACTGCCCCTCCTGCGGCGGTCCGGGCAAGTTGACCGACATAGGCGGCGAGTTCTATGTTGAGTCGATCGACCTAGAGGAAGGGGCAGCCTGATGCCGACCATCGAAATCCGGAGAGCCGTCTACGAGGCCAATGACGAGAGGGCGGGCCGCATCCGCGCCGGTCTCTCGTCGCGCGGCATATTCACGGTCAACATCCTCGGCAGCCCCGGCGCCGGCAAGACGAGCGTCATTTCCCGCCTCGCCGCCCTGGTCGCGGCCTCGCCGCGGCCCAGGCCCGTCGCGGTGATCGAGGGGGATGTCGCCAGCGACATCGACACGAGGGCCCTCAGGGCCCTCGGCATCGAGGCCTGGCAGATCGAGACCGGCGGGGACTGTCATCTCAACGCCGCGATGATCGAAGGCATCCTCGGCCGGATGACCCTGGCCGACAAATCCTGGCTTTTCATCGAGAACATCGGCAACCTCGTGTGCCCGGCCGAGTTCGTCATCGGCGAGGACCTCAAGCTGGTCGTCGCCAGCGCCGCCGAGGGCAGCGACAAGCCCTACAAGTATCCCACGGCCTTCGCCCGCTCGGCCGCCTGTGTCCTCACGAAGACCGACATCGCCGAGGCGGTCGGCTTCGACGAGGACTTCTTCCGGGCCGGCTGGGAGGCCGTATCTCCCGGCGCCCCCCTCTTTCCCGTGAATGGCAGGACCGGCGAAGGCGCGGCGGAACTCCTTTCCTGGCTCGAAGAGGTCGCGGCGGCAAGGCCGGAGGCCTGAGCCCCGGGGAGGTGGGAGGGCGGCGAGGGGGCCAAGGACGCCGGACACCGATCTTGCCCGGGAAGCCGCTCCAGGTTAAGCTCCCACGGTGCCTGTCGACGCCCATATCCATTTCGCCAACCTCTTCGAACGCGACCCGGGCTTTCCGGGCCGCTTTGCCGCTTCCGCCATCAGCGCCTGCGCCGCGAGCCACCGCCCGGACGAGTTCCTGTGGACCGAGGCCCTCCATGCCAAGGGTCTAGAATTCAGAACGAGCTTCGGCATCCATCCCCAATGGCCGGTCATGGATCACGCGGATTTCCTGGCCGACCTCGTGCGCGAGGGCCGCGTCGACGTCATCGGCGAGGCCGGTTTCGATTTCTTCGGCGACCGGCCGGAATATACCCGCTCGGACGAGAACCTCGCCGCCCAGCGCAGGGCCTTCGAGTTTCAGCTCGAGCTGGCCCTGGCCTCTGGTCTGCCCCTCCTCGTCCACATCCGCAGGGCCATCGACCTGATGTTCGAATACGCGAAGCCCCTTTCGAAGCTGCGGGCGGTGATCTTCCATTCCTGGCCCGGGACGCCCGGGGAGGCCCAGGCCCTCCTCCGCAAGAAGGTTCCGGCCTACTTCTCGTTCGGGACAATTGTCATGAATGGGCACAAGCGCGCCGTGGAGAGCCTCGTCGCTCTGCCCGCCGACACCATCCTTTCCGAGACCGACGCACCCTGGCAGCCGCCGAGGGGCTCGAGCTTCTGCCGCTACGAGGATCTCGGGCGCGTGGTCGAGGCGATGGCGGCCCTCCGCGGCCTCGAGGTCCCGGCCCTCGATTCGCTCGTGGCCGACAATTGGGCGAGGGTCTTCGGAGAAGACTCTTGAGCTTCGACGAACGGACCCGCATCCTCCTCGGCGAGGCCGGCATGAAGGCCCTCGCGGAGGCTTCGGTGGCGGTCTACGGCCTCGGGGGAGTCGGCGGCGCGGCCGCCATGGACCTCGTGCGCGGAGGCGTCGGTCGTCTCGTCGTCCTCGATTTCGACCTCGTGCAGGAATCGAACCTGAACCGCCTGTACTACGCCTACCGCGCCGACATCGGTCGCCCCAAGGCCGAGGTCTTCGCGGCGAGGGCGAGGGAGATCAACCCCGAGGTGGAGATAGAGCTCCGGGAGGCCTTCATGTCGGGCGCCGAGGCCGCCGCCCTCGTCTCGCGGGACTGCGGTGTCCACATCGATTGCGTCGATTCGCTCAACTCGAAGGTGAACCTCCTCGTCGCCCTCGCCGAACTGGGCCGCCCCTTCGCCTCGAGCCTCGGCACCGCTGGCAGGACTGATCCGACGCGGCTCAGGCTGACGACCATATCGCGGAGCCATGGCTGTCCCCTCGCCAGGGAGGTGCGGAACCGGCTCCGGCGCCGCGGCATGACCCTCGACTTTCCCGCGGTATGGTCGGACGAGCCGCCCGTGCCGCCGATTCCGCGGCCCCCCGGCCCGGCCGAGGCCCAGACCGCCCCGGGAAGACTGCGCAACATCCAGGGCTCGGGGCCGGCCGTGCCCCAGACCGCCGGCCACTTCCTCGCCGCCTGGGCGACGAAAACTCTCCTCGAGGGAGTCGAACTCCCCACGAGAACCGGAGGAAATAATGGATAGAATTGAACCCTTCCTGCTCGAGCGTTTCTTCGCGAGACACGAGTTCAGCGCCCGGCGCCTCATGAGCTCCTCCGACTGCGAGACCACCACGGTGCGAGCCCTCCTCGGCATGGAACCGGGAGCGGAGGAGGCCTTCCTGGACGGCCGCCTGGGCTACACGGAGACCCGCGGCGCCCCCTCCCTCCGCGAGGACATCGCCGCCCTGTATTCGCCCGCGGATGCGGGTGGCCCCGGAGCCGAGGGCATCTTCGTCCATGCCGGAGCCGAGGAGGCCATCCTCAACCTCTGTCTGGCCATCCTCGGGCCCGGCGACCATGTCGTGGTGAACAGGCCCGCCTACCAATCCCTCGAGGCCCTCCCGCGATGGCGGGGGGCGGCCGTAAGCCATTGGGATCTCCGCGACGACGGCCGACGCTGGCGTCTCGATCCCGACGACCTCGCCGCCCTCCTCGGAGCGAGCACCAAGCTCGTCATCGTCAACGCCCCGCACAACCCGACCGGCGCCCTGCCGACCAAGGCCGAGTTCGAGGCTATCGTCCGACTCTGCCGCGAGGCGGGGGCCATCCTCCTCGTCGACGAGGTCTACCGCGGTCTCGAGCGCGATCCGGGCCGCGCCCTGGCGCCGGCCTGCGAGGCCTACGAAAACGGCGTTTCGCTCAACGTGCTCTCCAAGACCGCGGGTCTGGCCGGCCTCCGCATCGGCTGGCTCGCGACGAGGCGGAAGGACCTCCTCGACGCCGTTGCGGTCGTCAAGGACTACAACACGATCTGCTCCTCGGCTCCCTCCGAATTCCTCGCCGGGATCGCCGCGCGCAACTTCGCCACGATCGCGGCGCGCAACCACGCCCTCTGCGCGGCCAACATCGCCCTCTTCGAGGACTTCGTCCGTCGCCATCCCGATTTCGTCGCCCTCACGCCACCCGAAGGCTCGTCGATCTGCTTTCCCCGCCTCGCCGGTCGCGCCGAAGGCCTTTTCGGCGGCGATTCGGAGGCCATGGCCCTGGAGCTCCTCGCCGAGACCGGCATCCTCCTCATCCCCGGGAAGCTCTACGGCTTCGAGCCCCGCCACTGGCGCCTCGGCTTCGGCAGGGCCGACTTCGCTGCGGGGCTCCGAGAACTGGAGTCCTGGGTGCTTGCCAGGGGCTACTGAAGGCCTTTTTTTCGTTTTCAAGCCCATCGTGGGCAGCTCATGCGCGATATTTTCCGATAAGGTGACGGCGGGATTTTCCCGCGACGATAGTAAGAGGCGGAGCATAGACGATGAAGATACGAAGCCAGCTGCTTTTCATGACATCGGGGATGGGCATCCTCCTCGCCCTGGGCATCGGCTTCGCGGCCTCGGAGGTCGGAAAGAGGGGAACCACGCAGGACCTCGTCGACGGGGCGAAGTATCAGCTCCAGTCGGCCGACCTCGCGATATCCCTGTTTTTCGAACAAAACCAACAGCTCCTCGCCACCATCTCCCTGGACCCGGTCATGCGCCAGGCGGCGGGACACCTCGGCTCCTACGCCGCCACCACCGAGACGACGAATCCCGATCCGGCGAAATTCTCGAAACAGCAAGTGGCCCTTATCGATCTCTTCGCCAGGGTCAAGACTTCGGTGGACCACGTCACCCAGATGGAATTCGGCACGGAGGACGGGGGCTACGCGGAGTTCCCCTACGAGGCCAAGGGAGCGGGCTACGATCCGCGCAAGCGCCCCTGGTACCAGGCGGCCATGTCGGCACCCGACGGCATCGCCCGCACGCCGGCGCGGCTGACCTCGGACGGCCTCCACATCGTCATCAGCCTCGTGAAGAGGATCGACGACGCCAGGGGCCTTCCCGTCGGCGTGGCCTCCCTCTCGATCAACCTCGACGACCTCCACGCCCTCGTCGCAAACACGAAGATCGGGCAGAAGGGCAGAATGCTGATCTTCCAGGACGACGGCTCCGTCCTCGTCGACGGCGCGCACAAGGAATACGAATTCAAGGGGACCAAGGACATCGCCGACGCCGGCTACACCGCGATGGAGGCCTTCGCGCGCGGCGCCTCGAAGGAGGCCCGGGTCAAGGTCGACGGCAAGTCCTGGATAGCGGTCGCCCACCCCTACCAAAAACTGGGCTTCACGGGGCTCGCCCTCGTTTCGGACGAGGAAATCACGAGCCGCGTCGACGCGGTGAAGTTCCTGATAGCCCTCATCTCCGTGGGGGCGGCCATCTTCTCCGCCCTCTTCGCGATCGCCATGGCCGGGAGGCTCGCGGGGCCGATTTCCCTGACCGCCGGCAAGTTCGCGGAACTCGCCGAGGGCGCCGGGGACCTCACCATCAGGCTCGGGATTTCGGCCCGGAACGAGGTGGGGGATCTCGGAAGGAGCTTCAACGCCTTCATGGAAAAACTCCGCGACATAGTCGCCGGCACCAAGAAGGCCCAGGCCAGTCTATCGGAAATCGGCATGGCCCTCGGACGCAGCGTCTCCGCCACCTCCGATGAGCTGTCCAAGATCGGGGGCCTCGTCACCGTGGTCAGGCAGGAGGTGGAAAGGCAGTCCCAGAGCGTCGGCCAGGCATCGGCCGCCGTCACGGAGATCGCGGGCAACATCGAAAGCCTCGAACACGCCATCGGTTCCCAGGCGGCCGCCGTCTCGCAGGCATCCTCCTCGATCGAGGAGATGGTGTCCAACATCGGCTCGGTGAGTTCGTCCATCGAGCGCATGTCCACCCAGTTCGGAAAGGTCAGCGCATCCTCGGAGGCGGGAAGGAGCACCCAGGCCGAGTCGGTGGAGAAGATCGGCCGGATCGCCGAAAGCTCGCGCGCCCTTCTCGAGGCCAACGAAGTCATCGCCACCATAGCCTCCCAGACCAACCTCCTCGCGATGAACGCGGCCATAGAGGCCGCCCATGCCGGCGAGGCCGGCAAGGGCTTCTCGGTCGTCGCCGACGAAATTCGGCGCCTCGCCGAGACCTCGGCCGAGCAGTCGAAGGGGATAGGCGGCGAGCTACGCAAGGTCGAGGAGATGATCGACGACGTCGTCGCCTCCGCGAGGGGATCGGAGGACTCCTTCGTGGAACTCGCGACCCTTATCGCCGACACCGACTCCCTCGTCCGCGAGGTCCACCTCGCGATGACGGAACAGAGGGAGGCCTCCTCCCAGGTCCTCGACGCCCTCAGACAGATGAACGAGATCACGAGCGAGGTGCGCTCGGGTTCGGTTGAGATGTCCCTCGGGAACAGGGCCATACTCGACGAGATGGCCAAGCTCCTCGACATGACGAGCATCATCGAAACGAGGATGGGAGAGCTGGCCGAGGCCGCCTCGGGGATAGAGCGGGGAGCGAAGTCGGGGGCCGTGCTCGCGGATTCGACCCGAAGCACCATCGCGGGGATGGAAGCCAGCATAGGCCGATTCAAGGTCTAGCCCCGGCCGCTCCGACGCTCTCGGGCCCGGGCGGTAGGGGCCCGGGCGGGAACCTTCGCCGCCCGACCCCTCACTCCCCGAAGAGGAAGCTCACCGGGTTGATCGAGCACATCCTCTCCTTGAGCCTGTCGGGCAGGCAGGATTTCGAGAAGATGCCGATATACTCCGACCAGGACCTGATCTTGAGCAGGTTGATGGCGAAGTCGCTGCCGAAGAGGAGGCGGTCGGAGAGGAGCTCGCCCGAACGGCGCTCCTCCCTGGCGATCAGGGAAAACAATTGATCGTAGTACATCGGATCGCAGCCGTTGAAGGCGATGTCGGCATAGACGCCCTCGTACTCGCGCATGAGATCGACGATGGCCTCGGTCCACTCGTTCCGGGGCCCCTGACCGAGACGGAAGCTGTACTGCATGCCGAAATGGGCGAAATCGATCCTGAGACGGGGATTGGCCCGGAGCCGAGGGCTCCAGCGCTCCGGGGAGCTGTAGCGCCAGGCTTCCTCGAGGGGAAGGTCGCGGAAGCCCATGTCGTCGCAGTGGGTGACGATGGGTATGCCGCGCTCCTCGCAGAAGCCGAAGAGGTAGTCGGTCTTTTCCCTCTCGATCCCCCCCGGGGGGAAGGGATCGAAGCCCAGGGGCGGGTAGAGTTTGACTCCGGCGAACACGTTGGCCTTCCACGAGCCGTCCCAGGCCGCCATCGCCCGCGAGGCCCTGGTCGCGGCCTCGAGGCCCGACTGGTAGCCCTCGAAGGCCGCGCCGAGGAGGGCGGCGAGGGTTCCGCGATCGTGGAGGGCGGTGTTGACGCCGAGGAAGGGCCTGATGTCGAGAAAGCCCTCGGGTCGGCTGCGGCGATAGTGCGCTATGCCCTCGAGGAGATCGCGTAGCTGTCTCGTGACCTCCTTGGGCGGCTGCCGATCGTACCAGATGGCGGGATTGTCCTTGGGCGCGGCCGCGAAATCCATCACGAGGGGCACGACCATGGCCCGGTCGAACTCGAGGTCGCCGACGCGGAGGATGCCGTCGCGGACGAGGGCCTCGCCCCCGTGCCTCGCCGCGTAGAGCCCCAGGAGGTCGTCCTCCATCAGTTCGAAAATCTCGCCGGCCTGGCGTCCCATCACCGCGAGGAGGTTGCGCAGGCGCTCGCCCCCCTTGGAAAAGAAGCTCGTCATGATGAAATTGGGCGCGCTGAGGCCCTGGTAGATGGTCTCCAATCCGCGATGCCTGAGCCCCTCGACGAAATCCAGGAAATTGGGATGGGACAATTCGAGCACATGACAATGGGCATCGAAGAAGAACCTTGTGGCCATCGCCTTCCCCTTCCCCTCCGGAACGGCGATGCGAGGACCGCGGCTCCGTTTCGGCACGCCCTTTCTGAAAAGGGTCGCAATTGATTATAGTGGCCCCATGAACTTCGTAGAAGCCTTCGGCACGGCCGCATCGGTCATAGTCGCCATCTCCCTCATGATGCGCAACATCAAGTGGCTCCGCGTCATCAACGCGCTTGGAGCGATCGCCTTCGCGATCTACGGCGCCGCCATACACGCGCTGCCCGTCTTCGCCCTCAACGCCTTTATCGTGGCGATCGACATCTGGTATCTCGCCAGGATGCGCGCGACGCGCGACACCTTCGGTGTCATCAAGGGAGATCCCGCCAACTGGAGCTACCTTGACCAGTTCCTCGCCTTCTACGGCAAGGACATCTGTCGCTATTCCCCCGACTTCTCCCTGGACAAGACAGGGGGCTGGAAGGCTGAATTCATCATCCGCGACATGGTGCCCGTGTCGCTCATCGTCTGGAGAGCCCTGGCCGACGGCCGGATCGAGATCGGCCTCGACTACGCGGTGCCGAGCCATCGGGACTTTCGCAGCGCGGAATACTATTTCCGCAAGGCCGCGGAGGATATCGCGAAGGGCAAGGAGCTCGTCTTCGTGGAATGGAGCGCCGTCCCCGAGCATCGACGCTACCTCGAACGCATAGGTTTCGCGGCCGCGGGGATGGATGACGAAGGTCGAAGCGAGTACCGCAAGACCGTGAAGGCCTACTGAAGCCGCCGCCTCAAGCGTCGCCTTTTGTAAGGTCTTTGGCGCCGCCGCGCGCGCGCGGAGCGGGACCGGCTCGCACGAAGGCCTTGCGCCTCCCCGCCTTTCCCGCCTCGACGAGGAGACCGGCCTTCGCGTAGCAGTAGAGGATCTTCCTCGCGCGGTCGTCGGGGATGCCCAGGGCCTTTCCGAGGGAGCCCGAGTCGCAGGGCCAGGACAGATCGCGGGGAAGGAGGGCCATCCAGCCCGCCCGGCCGCGGAGGGCTCGCGAATCGAGGACCTCGAGGAGTTCCCTCGACAGGAGGCGGTCGCCCTTCTTGCGCCAGGTCCACTTGGCGTCGCGGACCCTTATCTCGCGGGCACGGACGAGGAGGACCTCGACGGTCACGTTGCGCGCGGCGATGAGGCCGCTCGCCATCACGAGCTCGTCGAAGACCGACCAGAAATCCCCCCGCCTCGGGCCCTTGCGCTCCGAGAGCAGCTCGCCCGTGGAGGGATCGAGGCGGGCGATCGAATAATTCGCGAGCACGGGATGGACGACGCGGACCGGCCCCTTCCGGGCAAGGGCGAGGACCTTGGGCGTTATCCGATTGAGGTTCTTCGTCTGTACCTCGACGCATTCGCCGTCGGCCCGGAGGAGGTCCACGACCTTGCCGTCCATGCTCACCTCGAGGCGATCGCCGGGCCTCGCGAGCCAGGATTTCAGCGAGGAATGGAGGGCGCTCTCGGCGAAGGTGTTGATGCCCTCCGTCTCGGCGTCGAGCTCTATCGAGGCCTCGGCGAGGGCTTCGGGCCCGATGTCTATCCTGCCGAGTCTGGTCTCGGCCACCTCCGTCGCCCTGCATCGGGCTGGGGCACGGGAACTCAGAAGACGCCTTCCTTCGCCGGCATGGCCTTGACCTGTCCGTAGTCGAAGACCGGGCCATCGGTGCAGACGAAGCGCCCGCCGATGTTGCAGTGGCCGCACTTGCCCACCCCGCACTTCATGTAGCGCTCGAGGGTCATGATGATTTCGCCGTCCCCGAAGCCCCGCTCGGCGAGGCCGGCGGCAGCGAACTTGATCATTATGGGAGGACCGCAGAGGATGGCGACGGCGTTCGCCGGCGAAAGTCCCACCTCGTCCCAGAGGGTGGTGACGAGGCCGACACGGCCCTTCCAGCCCTGGTCGGCCCTGTCCACGGTGGCAAGGACCTCCACGCCGGGGATGGCCTTCCATTCCTCGAGCTCTCCCTTGAAACAGAGCTCGTCGGGGCTCTTGGCTCCGTACAGTATCCTGACATTCCCGAACTCGCCCTTGGCGTCCAGGACCATGTTGATCAGGCTGCGGAGGGGCGCGAGACCTATGCCGCCGGCGACGAAGTAGAGGTTCTTCCCCTTGAGCGACTCGAAGGGAAAGGCGTTGCCGTAGGGGCCGCGAATATGCATCGTGTCGCCTATCGCGAGTTCGTGCATCGCGCGCGTCACCCGGCCGGCGGCGCGGATCGTGAACTCGAGGTGGCCCTTTCGCGAGGGCGAAGAGGTGATGGAGATGGGCACCTCGCCCAAGCCGAGGACCGAGAGCTCGGCGAACTGGCCCTGGCGGTACGCGAATGGCTCCCCGACTCCGACAGGTTCCAGGCTGAAGGTCTTGACGTCGAATGTCTCCCGCCGGATGTCCCGGATCAGGGCCGGTAGCGGCAGATACTCGTTGCGGACGGCGTCAGTCGTCACGATTCCTCCGTCCCGCCCGTGATCGTGCGGATGAATTTCGACATACCGATGCCGACGGGGCAGGCGTCGAGACAACGGCCGCAACCGACGCAACCGCTACGGCCGGCGGCGGAAGGGTCGTATTTGAGCTTGTGCTCGTAGCGTCGCGCCGTTCGCGAGGACTTCTTCGTCCTCGGATTATGGCCGCTCGCCTCCCTCGTGTAGCCCTCGAAGACGCAGCCGTCCCAATTGCGAAGACGTTCTCCTTCGCCGCCGGCTCCCCGGTCGAAGACATTGAAGCAGGTGCAGGTCGGGCAGACATAGAGACAGGCTCCGCAGTAGATGCAGCGTTCGCCGAGCTCGGCGTAGACCTTCTCGAAATCGCCGGCTTCCATTAGCTTGAGGGCCTTGCCGAAATCCACCTTGAGTCCGAGCGTCTCCGCGGCCCCCTCCTTGACCCTCGCGATCTCCGCCGACGGGCTGTCACGCGGCGCGAAATATCGCGGATGGTCCGCGACGAAGCGCTCGCCCGCCTCCGATCCGATCTCCACCGCGTAGTCCTCGCCGAGTTCGACGAGCTGGAGGTCGAAACCGCCTTCGGCGAAGGGGCCTGTGCCCGCGGAGACGCAGAAGCAGGAAGTGGGCCGGGGCGGGCTGAGACAGCCTTTTACCACGAGGAGGCTGCCCTGGCGGCGCGAATGGCGGTAGCTGTCGGCAAAGTCCTTCTCGAAGAAACCGTCGGCGAACAGGAGACCGGCGAGATCGCAGCTCCTGATGCCGAAAAGGAGCTTCGGCGAGGACTCCACCGTCTCTTCGACGCCGCCGGAGCCGAAGCGGAACAGGGTCTCCGATTGCGGAAAGAACAATCCCTTGGGCCCAGCGAGGCTGGGGAGATCACCGAGCTCGAGCCTGGCGAGCCCGCCCCCCCGGTCCGTCTCGTTCATGCGCCGAAACGCGACATCGCCCGGCGCCTCCTCGAAAGGCGCGTAGACATCCCAGTCTCCCGCGGCCTCGATAAGGAGGGCCTTGACGTCATATTTATGAAGAATCGTTCCCATGACTACCCCACGGCCTTTTCGATCTTCACGGCGCAGACCTTGAACTCAGGGATCTTGGCCACCGGGTCGAGGGCCGCGATCGTGAGGAGGTTGGCCGCAGCCTCGCCGAAATGGAAGGGAATGAACACGGTGCCCGTCTTGGTGCGGTCGGTCACCTCGGCCCGGACCGTGAGGCTGCCCCGGCGCGAGGCTACCGTCACCCTTTCGCCGTTCCTGACGCCCAGGGCCTTCGCGTCGACGGGATTGAGCTCGGCGTAGCACTCGGGGTTTTCGCGCTCGAGGGTCGAGGTGCGGCCCGTCATGCTCCTCGTGTGCCAATGCCAGTACACGCGACCCGTGGAGAGGATGAAGGGGTAGGCCTCGTCGGGCTCCTCGGCCGGCGCCTGGTACTCGCGCGGCACGAAGGTACCCATTCCCTTGGAAAAACGTTCCTTGTGGAGGTAGGGGGTCCCGGGATGGTCGCGGTCGGGGCAGGGCCACTGAAGACCCCAACCCTCGAGGCGGTCGAAGGACATGCCGCCGTAGATGGGCGTCAACGAGGCCGCCTCGTCCAAGATCTCGGAAGGATCGTCGTAATTCATCCCATTATAACCGCAGCGCGACGCGAGCTCGCCGATGATGCGCCAGTCCTCCCGGGCCTCGCCGGGGCACTCCACGGCCTTGCGCACGCGCTGGCAGCGGCGCTCGGTGTTGGTGAAGGTGCCGTCCTTCTCGGCATAGCTCGAGGCGGGGAGCAGCACCTTCGCGAAGCGGGCCGTCTCGGTGAGGAAGATGTCCTGCACGGCCAGGAACTCGACCGAGGCGAGGGCCTTGCGCACGTGGTTGGTGTCGGGATCGCTGACCGCGGGGTTCTCCCCCACGATGTACAGGCCCTTGATGCGGCCGGAGGCGGCCCCGCTCATGATCTCCGTGGCGGTAAGGCCCGGCTTGTCGGGGAGCCAGTCGACGCCCCAGGCCTTCGCGAATTTCTCGCGAACCTTCACGTCTCCCACCTTCTGGTAGCCGGAGAAGACGTCGGGCAGGGCGCCCATGTCGCAGGCACCCTGGACATTGTTCTGGCCACGCAGGGGATTGACCCCCATGGCGGGCGATCCGACGTGGCCCGTGAGCATGGCGAGGTTCGCGAGGGCCTGAACGCCGGCCACGCCGCTCACGTGCTGCGTTATGCCCATCGCGTAGACGAGCATAGCCTTGCGCGCGCCTGCGTACAGGCGAGCCGACTCGACGATGGTCCTCGCCGGCACCGAGGTCAGGGCCTCCACCCTCTCGGGAGTATAGGCGGCCACGAGATCCCGGAGCCCCTCGAAGCCCTCGGTGCGCGCGGCGACGTAGTCCGCGTCGTGGAGGCCTTCCGCGATGATGACATGCATAAGGCCGTTCACCAGGGCGACGTCGGAACCGTTCCGCTGTTGGGCGCTCAGCGTGGCGTACTTGACGAGCTCTATCTTGCGCGGATCGAAGACGAGGAGCTTCGCCCCCCGGTCCAGCACGGACTTGATGATCCGCGAGCCAATGAGAGGGTGTTGGGCGGTGGTGTCGGAGCCGATGACGAGAAAGGCGTCGGCATCGTCGAAGTCGCCTATCGAGTTGGTCATGGCCCCCGAGCCGAAGGTGTCGGCGAGACCCGCGACCGTCGAGGCATGGCAGAGCCGAGCGCAGTGATCGATGTTGTTCGTGCGGAAAACGGCCCTCGCGAGCTTCATCATCATGAAGTTCTCTTCGTTGGTCATCTTGGCCGAACTGAGAAAGGCCACCGAATCGGGCCCATGCCTGGCCGCGATGGAGCTGAGCGACCGGGCGACCTTCTCGAGCGCCTCGTCCCAATCCGTCTCGACGAGGCCGCCATCCTTCGCGATGAGCGGCTTTCTGAGCCGCGCCGGGTGATTGACGAATTCGTAGCTGTTCCAGCCCTTGACGCAAAGTGCGCCCTTGGAGACCGGATGGCCGGCGCTGGGCAAGGCTCCCGTGACCCTGTTTCCCTCCGACACGAGATAGAGCCCGCAGCCGCAGCCGCAGTAGGGGCAGGTGGTCAAGGTATGTCTGGTTTCCATCGGGCTTCCTTCGTCCATGATACAATGGGGAGGCGGAAAGCCACAACAAGAAAGTCCGCGACGGAGGACGGCGAAAGCGCATGGAGAAGGCTTCGGAAAGAGACGGGGCATGGAGAGTCCCCATCATGGCGGCGATGCTCGCCGGAGGCGAGGGGCGGAGACTCGGAGGTCTTCCCAAGGAAGGCATCCTCCTCGAGGGCGAGGCCCTGGGGCTTCGCCTCGCCAAGGCACTCAGGCGGAGCTTCCGGGACATAATCGTAATAACTAAGAACGAAAGGCTCTACGAGGGCACGGGAGCCCTCGTGAGTCCGGATCTCAGGCCCGGCTTCGGCCCTCTGTCGGGCCTTCACGCGGCCCTGAGCCAAGCGCGGGACCTCCATGATCGGCGCGCCACGAAGGCCCTCGCCGACAGGGAAGGCCCTCCCGACGACGCGAAGCCCTGGATATGGCTCGCCGCCTGCGACATGCCGCGCTTCGATCCGCGCCTCGTCGACATCCTCGCCTCGGAGCTCGTCGAGACTGGCCCCTCGGCCGAAGGCTCGTCCGCCACCCGGCCCCTGGCCTGCGTGACCAGTTTCGGCGGCCACTTCGAACCCTTCCAAGCCCTCTACTCGATCGAGCTCCTGCCCACCCTCGAGGCCCTCTTCGCGGAAGCCGCCGAAGCCTCGACGTCGCAGGAGAGAAAGAGCCGTCCGGGCCATGGACCGAGACGTCCCTCTTTCAAGGATCTTTTCGCGCTCGTCCCGGTAGCCTACGTCGCCGAAGAGAGGGTCAGGGCGATCAGCCCCGATTGGGAGCTCTTCTTCAACATCAATACGCCCGAGGACCTCGGGCGTCTCGCCTAACTTTCCGCCACGATCGAACTGTCCCAACGGGCCACCAGGAGGGTCGCGAGGGCCCAGAGTGCGCAGAGGGCCGCCGCCGCGGTCCACAGGGTCGAGCCTCCCCCGGCCGCGATGAGGGGGCCCGCCACGAGGGGGCCGATCGCGTTGCCGCCGCCGAAGGAGAGGGCCATGAAGGACTGGAAGGAAGCCCGCCAGTTCGCCGGCGAATGCCGGGCCACGAAGATGCCGAAGACGTTCGAACCCACGATCTCGCCGACCGTCCAGACCGCCGTCGAAATGGCATAGCCCGCCAACGGGAGCCTGAAGGCGAGCATGCCGAAGCCCACGACGTAGAACAGACCCGAAAGGGACATGCAGACGAGGGGCGGAAGCCCCCGAAGGGCGCGCGTTATCGGAATGGAAAGCACTATGACGAGTATCGCGTTGAGCGAAATCATCATGCCGAGGAAACGCGGCCCGTCGGCGCCGAAGACCGAGGACAGGGAGAGGGGGAGGGCGAAGAAGGTCTGGCTATAGGTAAGGCTGTTGGCGAGGGTCAGCGCCATGAAGGCAAGAAGGATGGGACGGCCCAGGAAGGCCTTGACGGCCCCTCTTTCATCGTGGCGCTCGAGCGAGGTCGCGGCCTTCGCGGTCTCGGGCATCCTCACGCCGCGCGCAATGAGGAGGACCGAGGCCAGAGTGCAGAGGGCCGAGCCGGCGAAGAGGAGGGACATCGCGCGGTCGAAAAGGAAGGCCGCCACGAGGGGGCCGAAGGCCACGCCGACATTGATCGACCAATATTGGAGGCCGAAGACCTCCTTGCGCTTCGAGGGCGGGGCGAGGTCGGTGAGGACGGCGCTGATGAGGGGGCGGGCGCCGCCGCCGAGAAAGGTACCGAAGGCAATGAGAAAGGGCGCCCATGACCTTGTCCAGAGGAAGGCGAGGATGAGGTTGACGAGGGCCGAACCGGCCTGGACGATGAGGAGGGCTCGCTTGCGGCCGACGAAATCGGCCAGCCGCCCCGACAGGAGGGAGCCCACCATCGAGGCGGCGAACACGAGGGACACGACGGCCCCCGAGCGGATCGAATCGTAATGGAGGATTCGCGTGAGGTAGAGGGCGAGGAAGGCCCCGACAAAATCGCCGAAGCGGTTGATCATCGTCGCGAAAAACATCGACCAGAGAGAAGCTCCGAGGCCGCGATAGGGAGCGAAGAGTCGCCTGGGCAAGGCGCCTAGGACTTCGAGGATTCCGGGCTGCTTTGACATGGGAAGGGATTGTATCGACCGCGAGGGTCTTGGTCGATAAGCGGCCCCGGAAACCGGAGCCGATTGGGGCTTTTGACAGGCTCATGCCGCGGCGCGATGATGGTGTGATGACGAAATCCCATCCCGACGGCGCGCGCGCCCCCCGCATCATCCTCGTCGGCGCCGGCGACCGCGGACGCAAGGTTTATGGAGCCTGGATCGCCGCCCACCCCGGAAAGGCGCGCATAGTGGGAGTCGCCGAACCCCTGGCCTGGAGAAGGGAGGAGGTCGCGAGGAGACATGATATCCCGCCTTCCGCCGTCGCCGCTGGCTGGAAGGAACTCTTCGCCTCGCCTCCCGAGGCCGAGGCATGCATCGTCGCGACGCGGGACGATGATCACGTCGGCCCTGCCCTCGCCGCCCTCGGGGCGGGTCTCGACGTCCTCCTCGAAAAGCCCATGGCTACGACGGCCGAGGATTCCGCCAGACTCGTCGAGGCCGCCAGGCTCGCGGGCAGGCGTCTCAGGGTCTGCCACGTGCTGCGCTACACCCATTTTTTCCAGGCCGCGAAGCAGGCGGTCGCGAGCGGGGCCCTCGGCCGCATCATCCACATCTCCCACGCCGAGAACGTCAGCTACTGGCATTTCGCCCACAGCTACGTCAGGGGGAATTGGCGCAACGAGGGCGAATCGAGTCCCCTCGTCCTGGCCAAAACCTGCCACGACCTCGATCTCATCCAGTGGATCGGCGGGGGAAGGGTCGCCCGAGTCCAGTCCTTCGGCACGACCACGCACTTTCGCGCGCATAACGCGCCACCCGGGGCCCCCGATCGCTGCGTCGGCTCGGCGAGGGGCATCTGCCCGCACGCGGCCGATTGTCTCTGGTTCGCGCCGAGGCTCTACGAAGGCGGAGAGGATGTGCTGGGCGCCGCCCTCCGCGCCAGCAATCCCCTCTGGCGCCTCGCCGCCCGGACGGCGATTTCGGGCAGCCATCTCCTCGGCAGCCTGGGAAGGGTCCTGCCCGCCGCGGCCTCGCTCGCCCAGTGGCGCCAATGGCCGGCGAGCGTCGCCTGCGACGATCCGAGCCCCTCGGCCATGGCTCGCGCCCTCGCCGAGGGTCCCTACGGCCGCTGCGTCTACCGCTGCGACAACGACGCTCCCGATCACCAGGTCGTATCGATGGAGTTCGAGGACGGCCTCACGGCGACGATGACGGTCGAGGGCTTGTCGGATTCGGAAGGACGCTGGCTGCGGATCGAGGGATCGAAGGCGACCCTCGTGGGCGATTTCGGCTTCGCGGGCGAGCGGCTCGAACTCCGCGAACACAGGAGCGGGAAGAAGAAGATCCTGCGCGCTCGGGGCTTCAGCTTCGTGGGTCACGGGGGCGGCGATGAGGGGCTCATGGATTCCTTCGTCGAGGGACTTTCGCGACCGCGGGAAGAGGAGGAGGCGCCTACCTCGGCCGCGGCCTCCCTCGAAAGCCACCTCATCGCCTTCGCCGCCGACAGATCGCGCCGCGAGGGTCGCATCGTCGACATGAAAGAAATGCGCCGCCTCCCCTGAGGCGGCGCCACGGTCGGAACTTGGGAGACCTCCAGAAAGGCCACTCCCCCCTGTCTAGCGATCCCTCATTCGCACGACGATCTTGAGGAAGCGCTCCGTGTTCTCCGTCATCCGCGCGACCAGCCGCGGATCGAAGTGGTGCCCCGCCCCGTCCCCGAGGAACTGCATGGTCTTGTCGATGGGCCAGACATCCTTGTACGGCCTCGGATTGGTCAGCGAGTCGAAGACGTCGCAGAGGGCGACGATGCGCGCGAAGAGGGAGATATTCTCGCCCTTGAGGCCCTGCGGGTAGCCTGTTCCGTCCCAGCGTTCGTGATGCTCGAGGGCGATCTGGGCGGCGCTTTTGAAGAGGGGACCCTCGTGACGCGCGAGGATGTCGTGGCCGAGCCTCGTATGATTCTGCATGACCGCGAGTTCCTCGGTCGTCAGCGAACCCGTCTTGTTGAGGATGTAGTCGGGTAGGCCGATCTTGCCGATGTCGTGCATCGGGGCCGCTTCGGTGAGGAGGAGGGATTGCTCGGGATCGAAACCGAGGATGTCGGCGAAGATGCGCGCGAACTCGGCGACCCGCTCCACATGGGCTTCCGACTCGCGGGTGCGGAACTCCACGAGCTCGGTGAGGGTGATGATGATCTGGCGCTGCCCCTCGACAATCTTCTCGCTCAGCGCCTTCACCCTGCTATCGACGTCGTTGGATTGGGAGGCCGTGACGACAGCCGCCTCGGCCCTTACCGTCGCTTGGAGGCACCTGGCCCGGGCAGAGAGCCAGAGTCCCAGGAAAAGGAGGGTTGCGAGAACCGCGATGATCGCGACGACGAATGTCGGGTCCAGCATGGCAGGCTCCTTTCGCCCTCCGCCCCTCTTCGGGGCGGCGAACTCACGTTCCTGTCTTTAATGCTAAGACCTCGGTCTCCCTCCTGCAAGGCGAAAAGCGGATAAATATTTACCGCTTTCGGCCCGGCCTGTCACTCCGATGCCGGGCTTCGGCCCGGCCTGTCACTCCGATGCCGGGCTTCGGCCCGGCCTGTCACTCCGATGCCGGGCTTCGGCCCGGCCTGTCACTCCGATGCCGGGCCGGAGAACTGGGCCTCGTAGAGATCGGCGTAGAAACCCTTCTTCGCGAGCAGCTCTTCGTGGCTGCCCTGCTCCACTATCGAGCCGGAGTTCATCACGAGGATGAGCTCGGCGTCCCTGATGGTGGAGAGGCGGTGCGCGATGACGAAACTCGTGCGACCGGCCATGAGGTTACCCATAGCCTTCTGGATGAGGAGCTCGGTGCGGGTATCGACCGAGCTCGTGGCCTCGTCGAGGATGAGGATGCGCGGGTCGGCGATGAGGGCGCGGGCTATGGTCAGAAGCTGACGCTGACCCTGCGAGATGTTGCCCGCCTCCTCGTCGAGGACCGTGTCGTAGCCCTTGGGCAGGGAGCGGATGAAGTGGTCGGCGTGGGCGGCCTTGGCCGCGGCCACGACATCCTCCTCGCTGGCTCCCTCGCGTCCGTAAGCGATGTTGTCGCGGATGCTTCCCGTGAAGAGCCATGTATCCTGGAGGACCATGCCGAAGAGGCCGCGCAGGGCTCGGCGGGGCATCGAGCGGATGTCCTTGCCGTCGACGCTGATGACGCCCCCGTCGATCTCGTAGAAGCGCATGAGGAGGTTGACGAGGGTGGTCTTGCCGGCTCCCGTCGGGCCGACGATGGCCACGGTGTGCCCCGGCTTCGCGTCGAGGCTGAGGGACTCGATGAGGGGCTTGTCGGCGACGTAGCGGAAGGCCAGCGAGTCGATGCCGACCCGGCCCTCGATGCGCGCGGGGAGGGAGGCGCCAGCCTCGTCGGCCAGCTCCTCGCCCTCGTCGAGGACCTCGAAGACCCGCTCGGCGCAGGCCAGGGTCGACTGGATGACGTTGGCGATGTTCGCGGTCTGGGCGATAGGCTGGGCGAAGTTGCGGGAGTACTGGATGAAGGCGACGATGTCGCCGAGCGAGAGCCGGCCCTTCGTGAGCCAGAGGCCGCCGACGACGCTGATGAGGACATAGCCGATGTTCCCTATGAAATTCATCAGCGGAAACATGATGCCGGAGACGAACTGGGCGCTCGTGGCCGCGCCGCGGAGCCTCCCGTTGATGCCGTCGAATTTTTCGCGCGATCGCCTCTCCATGCCGAAGGCGCGCACGATCGCGTGCCCCGAATACATCTCTTCGATATGGCCCGAGAGGGCCCCGATCTCGCGCTGCTGCGCGATGAAGTATTTCTGAGAGTTCTTGGCCACAAAGACCGTCGCCGCGATGTAGAGGGGAAGAGTCGCCAGCACGATGAGGGTGAGGAGGGGGCTGATCGTGAGCATCATTATCACGAAGCCGACGAGCTGGATGGCCGAGGTGATCGACTGGATTATGCTCTGCTGGAGGGTGTTGGAGATGGTGTCGACATCGTTGGTGACCCGGGAGAGGAGGTCGCCGTGGGGTCGTCCGTCGAGGTAGCGGAGCGGCAGGCGGTCGATCTTGGCCTGGGCCTCGCGCCTAAGCTCGGACACCGTGGTCTGGGCCACCGTCGACATGACCCATTGGGTAATGAAGAGGAAAAGGGAGGACAGGATATAGAGGGCGAGGAGGAGGACGAGGATGCGACCAATTGCGACGTAATCGACCTTGCCGC
>Ga0307375_10000700_pt1 | contig 40171 bp, 30 predicted proteins | sample TR1MG_FD_202531 | JGI IMG/M metagenome (GOLD analysis project Ga0307375, IMG submission 202531) | Soil microbial communities from Risofladan, Vaasa, Finland - TR-1 | ecosystem: Environmental > Terrestrial > Soil > Coastal area > Acid sulfate soil | place: Finland: Risofladan, Vaasa | collected... | reverse complement strand
CTAGGCAGTAACGCTACGCCGGTGGGGGGCGTAGCTCAGCGGTAGAGCAGCGGTCTCCAAAACTGTGTGTCGAGGGTTCGAATCCCTTCGCCTCCACCAACAGGAAAGCACCCCTCTCGGGGTGCTCCCTGTCCACTCCATTTAAGTTCGGAATGAGTAACTGTGTGTCTTGTCAGTAATTCGGCAGGACGGTCTCCGAGATCAAGTGTACCAAGACTTGGCGCGGAGTCAAACCTCAGCTGACGGTAGGCCGGTAACTCAGCCTGCGACCAGGAACTTGACCCATCAACCTAACCACCCTCTCCGTGTCACTCAGCTCGTGGGAGCCGTGCCGGAAGGCAAACTCGCTCAGATACCGCCCCAGATGCTCCTTACTCACGGAGTGGTGCGTCCCGTCGATTGACCGCTTCAACTGGCTAAAGAAGTTCTCTGCCTTGTTGGTGCCGTTGGAGAGCGCGGTGATGTACTGACCGGCGTGGTGGTTCACAACGTGGTGTCCCGCCATCTCCCTGCTGATCGTGCGGTAGAGGGGCGCGGAATCCGAGTGCAGCGTGGTCGTGTGTGGTACAACGTTCTGGCGCACCATCTCCTGAATCACCGATCCAGTGACGTTGGTCACGGCTTTGGTGCGGATCTCGCCAGTCTCGTCAGAGATGAGCGCGATAGCCGCCATCTTGCGGGCCGTGGAATTGCCGTTCTTAGCCCTGCGGGGGTCGTCGGCGTGCCAGTTCTCGGGCTTGCCACCTATGTAGGTCTCGTCCATCACGATGTTGCCAGAGAACTTGCCAGACGAGTCATTCGCCATCGCCTCACGGATTCGCTGGGTCATGAACCAGGCCGTCTTTGGGGACACCCCGTACTTGCGGGCGATCTCCCGTGCGGCGATCCCGTTCTTGTTGGCACACATCTCGAAGAACACGAAGAGCCAGGTTCGCAGCGACACCTTCGAACCGTGAAAGACGGTGCCAGTTGTCACGGAGAACTGCTTTCGACAGTCCTTGCACTTCCAGACGCGCCGCTCGGAGACCGAGCCCCGCGTGGTGGTGCGGCTCACTCCGTTGGAGGGCTTCAGGAAGTAGTGGTCGTTCACCGAGCCGCAGTGGGGGCAGTAGGGCTTGTCGGGCCAGCGCAGAGATTCCATGTATTCGTAGGCGTCCGCTTCGCTGGTAATCCAAAGGGCCATGTTGCCGATGGTGATTTTCTCCATGCCTAAATTGTCCCACCTATAATTGGGTTTGTCAAGTTACACGTCACCGGCTACTCTTACGAACATATGTTCGCTTTTTCTCCGCAACGACCCTCCTTACCCACCGATCTAGCGGCCACGCTGCGCCCCATCGCCCTCGCCGGGAGTCGTCGTCTCCCGCTGGGCGAACCGTGGACGTCCCTGGTACCGGGGGGCGGACTTCGCCGTGGCGCCACGGTGGTGGTCCAGGCGCCGGCGGGCTCGGGCGGTCTGAGTTTGGCACTCAGCCTCTTGACCGAGGCCAGTGCCCAGGGTCACTGGGCGGGCGTGGTGGGGGTCGACGATCCTGGGGTCGTGGCGATGGCCGAGCTCGGCGTGGACCTGCGCCGGGTGCTCTTTGTGCCGCGCCCGCGCGGGGTGTGGGTGGAGTCCGCCGCGGACCTGCTCGACGGGGTCGATCTACTCGTCGTGCGCCCACCCTCGCGCGCGGCGCACGCGCCAGCCCGCCGACTGATGGATCGGGTGCGCGAGCGTGGCGTCGTGCTGATCGTGCTCTGCGAGCCCGCCGCCGCGTGGCCCCTGCCGGGCGATCTCTCATTCACCATCACTCAGGCGCACTGGACAATGTCGTCGCGACTCGATGCGCGCTACCTCACGGTTCTCGTGGGCGGACGCGGCGCGGCTCACCAGGTCGGCGAGCACGTGGTGGTGCTCCCGAACCGGCGCGGAAAGGCGGCGCTGGGCTGATGGAGCGCCTCCTCGCACTCTGGGTTGAGCCGCTCGCAAACGAGGCCGCCGACGGTTCATCGTGGCGTGAGTACCTCAGCTTGCTGGACGTACTCATGACGCTCTGCCCCTTCACCGAGCCCGTGCGTCTGGGACTGTACGCGCTGCCGATCCGTGGGCCGAGTCGGTTCTTTGGCGGGGAGGGCGCCGTTCTCGATGCCGTCGCCCAGAGCGCTCGCGACGTGGTGGGTTGCGAGGGCTCGCTCGGCGTTGCCGACGGGCTCTTTTGTGCGGAGTTGGCCGCGCGCGGCGCGCGAGTGCTCGCTCCGGGCGCGACGGATGGGTTTCGCCGGGCCCAGCCCCTCAGCGTGCTCGGACGCGCGGACCTCGTGACGACTTGTGGTCGCCTGGGCCTGCACACCGTCGGCGCGTTCGCCGATCTCGCACCGGCGCGGGTGGCTGAGCGCTTCAACAAGCACGCCGTGGTGCTGCACCGGGTGGCGCGCGGTGAGCTGGGTGAGTTACCGGGCCAGCGTGATCCGCGGGTCACCCAGCGCCTTCGCGGGCTGCGCGGCGAGGTGCACGCCGCCGATCAGCAGATTGGGTTCTTCGGCCAGCGCGGTGCCGGTGACGACCGGGCGTACGCCGCGGCGCATCGAGTGCGTCGCCGTCTCGGTCCTGACGCGGTGGTGGTGGCGGCGTTGTGCGGTGGACGCGCACCCCAGGACCGCGCGACGCTGGTGCCTTGGGGTTCTCCTGAAGGCCCCCACGGTGACGACGCACCTTGGCCTGGTCAGTTACGCGCGCCCTCGCCCGCGACGACCCTCGCACGCCCCGTGCGCGTGGATCTGCTCGACGCGCACGGGGTGTCGGTGCGAATGGGTTCGCGCGGAACGCTCAGCGCGCCACCGGTCACGCTGGCTTTTTCGCATCGCGCGCATCGCGAGGTGGTGTGGTACGCGGGCCCCTGGCCCAGCGTGGAGCGGTGGTGGGTGCGCTCACGACGTCGCGCACACCTCCAGGTCGTGCTCGCAACCGGCGAGGCTGCGCTGCTGAGTGCTGAGTCGAGCCACTGGTGGCTCGTCGGCATCTACGACTGATGACCCGCTACGCGGAGTTGCACGCCCACTCGGGCTTCAGTTTCCTCGACGGGGCGAGCGACCCCGAGGAGCTCGCGGCCGAGGCGGCCCGCCTGGAGCTGTCCGCCATGGCGCTCACGGACCACGACGGCCTCTACGGGGTGGTCCGCTTCGCCGAAGCCGCGCGGGCCTTCGCGCTCGCGACCATCTTTGGCGCCGAGATCACGCTCGGAGGGGATGACGATCGCGTTGGTGTGCGTGATCCCTCGGGCGAGCACCTGGTCGTGCTGGCGCGTTCGCCCGAGGGATACCGTCGCCTGGCCGCGATGCTGGGCGAGGCCCACCTGGCGCGCGGCGAGAAGGGGTCACCGCGCTTCACGCTCGACGACGTGGCGCACCACGCCACGGAGTGGCTCGTGCTGAGTGGGTGTCGCAAGGGTCCGCTCACGCGGGCGCTGCTCGATCAGGGGCCGCGCGCCGCCGAGCGCGAACTCGAACGGCTCATCGGCGCCTTCGGCCGTGAGAATCTCGCGGTGGAGCTGTGGGACCACGGGACGCCCGATGACGTGGCGCGCAATGATGTGCTCGCACAACTGGCGGTGCGCCATCGCGTCGATCCGGTGGCTACGGGCAACGTGCACTACGCCACACCCAACGCGTTCGCGCGCGCTCACGTCCTGTCGGCGATTCGCGCACGCCAGAGCCTGGAGCAGATGCAGGGGTGGCTCTCGGCCTCGCCGCTTGCGCACCTGCGCAGCGACGCCGAGCAGCGGCGCCGGTTTGCGCGCTGGCCCGGTGTCGTGGACCGCGCGGGCGAGCTCGGCGCCGAGGTGGCCTTCGACCTGCGTCTGGTGGCCCCCAACCTGCCGAGGTTCCCCACCCCGGCGGGCATGGACGAGCAGTCCTATCTCGAAGAACTCGTGGCCCGCGGCGCGACGACGCGTTACGGTCCGCGCGAGCGTGAGCGGGTGCCCGGGGCGTGGCGTCAGATCGATCACGAGTTGCGCGTCATCGGCGCCTTGGGCTTCGCGGGCTATTTCCTCACGGTCTGGGACATCACCGAATTCTGCCGACGTCACAATATCTACTGTCAGGGCCGTGGTTCGGCGGCCAACTCCGCCGTCTGTTTCTCGCTGGGCATCACGAACGCGGACGCGGTGGCCCTGCACCTCTTCTTCGAGCGCTTTCTGTCACCGGCGCGCGACGGCCCCCCCGATATCGACGTCGATATCGAGTCGGGCCGTCGCGAGGAGGTTATCCAGTACGTCTACGAACGCTACGGGCGCCACCACGCTGCTCAGGTGGCCGCAGTGATTACGTACCGACCGCGCTCGGCGCTGCGCGACGTGGCCCGCGCATTTGGGCTGAGCGAGTCCGAGGTCGACGCGTTGCGCGAGGCGCGCCACGAGGAGAACGGCGTACCGCCGATGATCGCGTCCATGGCCAACGAGCTCGTCGGGCGGCCCCGTCACCTCGGGATCCACTCGGCGGGCATGGTGCTGTGCGATCGTCCGGTGCTCGAGGTCTGCCCCGTGGAGTGGGGGCGCATGCCCGGGCGCACGGTCCTGCAGTGGGACAAGGACGACTGCGCCGCCATTGGCCTGGTGAAGTTCGACCTACTCGGCCTGGGGATGCTCGACGCGCTGCATCGCGCGGTCGACCAGGTGGGGTCCTTTCACCACGTGACGCTCGACCTGGCGACGTTGCCCCAGGAGGACGCGGTGTACGACCTGCTCTGTGAGGCGGACACGGTGGGCATCTTCCAGGTCGAGTCGCGCGCACAGATGGCGACGCTGCCGCGGGTGCAACCGCGGTGCTTCTACGACCTCGTGATCGAGGTTGCGCTCATTCGCCCCGGTCCGATCCAAGGCAACGCGGTGAATCCCTACATCCGCCGACGCCGTGGTGACGAGCCGGTGACCTACCTGCACCCGCGGCTCGAACCGATCCTCGCACGCACGCTCGGGGTGCCGCTGTTCCAGGAGCAGTTGATGGAGATGGCGGTGGCGGTGGCGGGCTTCTCGCCGGCCGAGGCCGACGAACTGCGCCAGGCCATGGCCGCCAAGCGCTCGGAACTGCGCATGCTCAAGTTGAAGAGCCGCTTCTACGCCGGCATGGCGCGCAACGCCATCACCGGCGCCGCGGCCGATCAGCTCTTTGACGCGCTGGCGGCCTTCGCCAACTTCGGGTTCCCCGAGTCGCACTCGGTGTCCTTCGCGCACCTGGTGTACTGCTCGGCCTGGATCAAGTTGCACTATCCCGCGGCCTTCCTGGTCGCGCTGTTGAACGCCCAGCCGCTGGGGTTCTGGTCGCCCCAGAGTCTCGTGGCCGACGCGAAGCGTCACGGGGTGCACGTGGCGCGCCCCGACGTGAACACCTCGGGCGCCGAGGCGACGTTGGAGGGGCCGAGCAAGGCGCCGCGCGTTCGCCTGGGCCTCGCGGCGGTGCGCACCATCGGTACCGAGCTCGCCCAGCGCATTGTGGACGGTGCTCCGTGGCGCGACGCGCAGGACCTGGTTCGCCGAGCGCTATGCCAGCAGCACCACCTCGAGGCGTTGGCGGCGTCGGGGGCGCTCGACTGCTTCGGCGCGAGCCGTCGGGCGATGGCGTGGTCGGCCGGTGCGGCGGCCCAGGGGACCCTCGATCGCCTGGCCGGGGTGGTGACCGGACTCGAAGCCCCGCCGCTTCCCGAGGTCACCGAGATGGAGCGGGTGGGCGATGACCTCTGGTCGCTGGGCCTCACCCCCGAGGCCACCGCGATGACGCTGGTGCGCGAGCAGCTGCGTGCACGCGGCGTTGCCTGTGCGGCCGCGCTCGCGGGTGTGGAGAGCGCGAGGGTCACGGTGGCGGGGGTGGTGACGCACCGACAGCACCCCGAGACGGCCAACGGTGCGGTCTTTGTCAACCTCGAGGACGAGACCGGTCACGTGAACGTGATCTTCTCCAAGGGGGCGTGGGCGCGCTGGTCATCGCTGGCCCGTCGCGCACCGGCGCTGGTGATCCGCGGCACGCTGCAGCGTGGTCAGGGGACGTTCGCGCTCACCGCGGAGTACGTCGAGGCCCTTGAACTCGAGGCCGTTACGCCCTCACGCGATTGGCACTAGGGCGAGGAGAAGGCGTACTCGGGCCGTTCGCCCAGTTCCACCTGGAGACGGACGTCCATCTGCACCAGCGGGAGGTCGTCGGCGTGGGTGACGCCCACGCAGCGCGATGACGTGAGCAACACGTCAAAGCGCATCGGGTGACGGTGCAGGATCCGGCCCACGAAGACCGAGAGCTGCATCTCGGTCTCGTCGTCGACGTCGTGGCTGTCAAACACGCGGTGCAGCAATGGCCATACCTCGGGCTGAAAACCCCAGAGATTCATCGAGGCGATGGACTCGGGGTTGAGAAATACCGGTGAGAGTCCGTCGTCGGACACGAAACCGTCGGCCGAGGTGTGCACCTGGCGGCGTTCGACAATGTCGGTCAGATGTCCGTTCACGACGCTGCAGATTCCGCGCGACACCGGCAGGTCACCCACCAGCGCCCGGTCGAGCTGAAAGCCGATCAGACAGTTCGTCTTCTTGGTCGTCAGGTGAAGGCCGAGGCGTTCGAAGGCGTCGCGACCGTAGAGATCGTCGGCGTTGGAGATCCCGAAGGGCAGCGACGTGTCCAGGTAGGGCTCGGCGGCCAGGGTCGCGTGCACGGTGCCCAGCGGTTCGTCCTGCATCGCGAACGAGACGCGGTGTTCCTTGGGCCAGTGCTCTTCGACGTGGGCGCGGATCAGGGGACCGGTTTCGGGGTTGACCACCAGCACGATGTGGTCAAAGCCCGCGGCGAACGCGTCGGACGCGATGAGGTCAATGACGCCCTCACCGTGCACGCCGATGGGCGCGAGCTGCTTCAGGCCACCGTAGCGGCGGGCGCGGCCGGCGGCCAGGATGACGAGCGACGAGCCGGCCACTACGACCACCTCACCACGGCCGAGGCCCACGTCATGCCCGCGCCGAAGCCGGTCATGAGAGCGCACTCACCCTTCTTCACGCGTCCATTTTGACGTGCGTCATCGAAGGCCAGGGGGATCGAGGAGCTCGACGTGTTGCCGTAGCGGTCGAGCACGACCACGCAGCGCTCCATGGGTATGGCGAGGCGTTGGGCGGCGGCCTGGATGATGCGGATGTTGGCCTGGTGGGGCACCACCAGCGCGATATCCTCGGCGCTGACGCCGGCTTTGGCCATGGCCTGGGTGGCCGAGTCCACAACGACGCGAACGGCCCGGCGAAAGATCTCCTTGCCGTCCATCTGGAAGTAGCCGCCGTGCTCGCAGGTCAACAGGTCCGCCGCCGAGCCATCGGCGCCTAGGACGAACGAGAGCAGGTCGGTGCCGTCGGGATCGTACTCGAGCACCGCGGCGCCGGCGCCGTCGGCGAGCAACACGGCCATGTTGCGGTCGTTCCAGTCCACCCAGCGCGACAGGTTCTCTGATCCGATGACCAGGATTCGGCGGTTACCGGTCTCGAGCAGGCCATACGCCGTGCGTACGGCGTACATGAAGCCGCTGCAGGCGGCGTTGAGGTCCATGGCGGGGCACGTCATGCCGAGCTCGTTGGCGATCATGGGCGCGGTGGCCGGGGTGATGCGGTCCGGGGTGGTCGTGGCCAGCACCAGGAAGTCGATGTCGCCGGGTCCGTAGCCGGCGTCGTCGAGGGCACGCCGGCCGGCGATCACCCCCAGGCTCTTGGCCGTGCCGCCGATGCGGCGCTCGCGGATGCCCGTGCGCTCGGTGATCCACTCGTCGGAGGTGTCGAGGGTCTTGGAGAGCTCGTCGTTCGTCACGACTCGATCGGGTACGGCCGTACCCCAACCCTTAAATCGAACGCCCATTGGTTGGCCCTTTCGTCGGCTCGCTATCTCTCAGTCTAGGGGGCGGGCTTCGTCCCTGGTGGTGCCTTCAAAACCTGCAGCGAGCAGCGCGCGACCGAGATCGTGCGACCCCGCTCGTCGGTCAACTCGATGGCCCACACCTGGACGGTGCGGCCTCGGCGGATGGGGGTCGCGGTCGCGCTGAGTGTGCCGGTGGTCATGGAGCGAAGATGCGAGCAGTTGAGCTCGGTGCCCACCACGATCTGGTCGGGCTGGATGTTGAGTGCGCCGGCGAGCGACGCGGCGCCCTCGGCGAGCAGCGCGGAGACGCCGCCGTGCAAGATGCCGTAGGGCTGGTGCAGGCTGGGGCCGACCTCAACCTGGAGGACGACCTTGTCGGGGGTCGCCTCGGCGATGCGCACGTCCAACAGGGCGTGCACGCCGCGGTCGGCGGGGATTTGGTCACTCAGGTTTTCGCTCACCCGGGTAGTTTACGAGTCGGCCGGTAGCCTCTTGGCATGACTCGACGAGTGGATCTGCGCAGCGACACCGTGACCCAGCCGACCCCCGCGATGCGCCAGGCCATGGCCGAGGCAGTGGTGGGTGACGACGGCTACGGCGAAGACCCGACGGTGGTTGCGCTCGAGCGGCGCTACGGCGAACTCGTGGGCAAGGAGGCCGCCGTGTTCGTCCCCTCGGGCGTCATGGCCAATCAGATCGCCCTACGGCTCTTGACCAGTCCGGGCGACGTCATCATCGCCGGACGATCCCAGCACGTCGTGAGCTTCGAGATGGGCGCCGCGGCGCGCAACTCCTCGGTGCAGTTCGCGACCGTCGACGACGCCCGCGGAGTTCTCGAACTCGACGACGTGCTCGAGATCATTGACGCCGAGCTCGACCACCAGCCGCACGTGTCGATGCTGGCCGTTGAGAACACGCACATGCCTTCGGGCGGCACGCCGTGGGAGGCCGACGCGTTCGCGTCGTTCGTTTCCTCGTTGGGTGGGCTCGCGGTCCACCTCGACGGCGCCCGGCTCTTCAACGCGGCCGTGGCGACGTCCACCTCGCTCGCGGCCCTGGCCGGCCCCGCGACCACGGTGATGTCGTGTCTCTCCAAGGGGCTGTGCGCTCCGGTGGGCTCGGTGCTCGCGGGACCGGCGGCGCTGATCGAGCGTGCCCGAGTGGAGCGTAAGCGACTGGGCGGCGCTATGCGCCAGGCCGGGGTGATCGCCGCCGCGGGCCTCGTGGCTCTGGATTCGATGATCGATCGACTCGCCGACGATCACCGCCGCGCCGCGCAGCTGGCGGCGCTGTTCGCCCGGGCCTACCCTGAGAGCGAATACGACCCCGCGTCGTGTCGCACGAACATCGTCAGCTTCGCGCACCCCGAGGCTCGTCGCATCGTTGACGAGCTCGCCGTGCGCGGCGTGCTGGGCGGCACGGTGTCGCCGCGGCGGGTTCGCTTCGTCACCCACGCCCAGGTGAGTGACGACGACGTGCACTACGTGGCCGACGCGCTCGCTGACGTCACGTCCCGTTCACGCCGGTAGCAGTTCACCCGCGCGGGCGCGTCGACGCTGGTCGAGGGCGCACGAGGGGGGTAGCCTTGGGAGGTTCCACGAGCTTGGCATGACCGAATTTCTCCACCTCTCCACGTTCCTGCACCGTCCGATCTTCGATCAGGCCGGTGACCGGATTGGACGCGTCCAGGACCTGGTCGCGCGTCTCGGTGACGACGCGCACCCGCCGGTGGTGGGCGCGGTCATCCGCATCGAGGGCCGCGACCTGTTCGTGCCGATTCGAAAGATCGGCGGCCTCGCCCAGGGCCGCATGACCTTCGAGGGACGCCGGGTCGATCTGCGGCGCTTCGAGCGTCGCCCCGGCGAGCTCTTGCTGGGCGAGGACTTGCTGGCGCGCCACCTGATCAATCTGGTTCGCGGACGTTTGATCATCGCCAGTGAGATCGAGATCGCCCAGATCGACGGGACCTGGGAGGTCGTGGGCGTCGACCCCGGCCGACGCACCTTCTTTCGCCGACTTTTTGGACTAGCCAGCGCGCATCGCAACGAGTCCGAGTCGATCGTCGACTTCGCCTCGATCGAACCCTTCGTGTCGCACGTGCCCACGGCTCGCCTGCGCATCCCCTACCGCAAGCTCGCGAGACTCCACCCCGCCCAGATCGCGGACCTGGTGGAGCAGGCGAGCCACGAGGAGGGCGAGGAGATCATCGAGGCCGTGGGTCTGGACCGTGAACTCGAGGCCGACGTCTTCGAGGAACTCGACACGACCCACCAGCTGGAGTTCCTCGAGTCGCGAAGTGACGCCGAGGCCGCGCGCCTGCTCGCGCGTATGGAGCCGGACAACGCCGCGGACCTCATCAGCGAGATCGATCAGGAGCGCCGACTGCCAATCCTCGAACAGTTGCCCGAGGTTCAGCAGGTGAAGGTGCGCAACCTACTCTCCTACAACGCCGACACCGCCGGTGGTCTCATGAACCCCGACTTCGTGTCGGTGCCCGCGACCGCGACGGTCGCCGACGCCCTCGAAGCCATTCGCCGCTCGAGCGCGCCGGCCGAGTCGCTGCACACCGTGTTCGTGCTCGACGACGCCGGGCACCCGCTCGGCGCGTCTTCGATCGCGCCGCTGGTGCGCGCGCGCTCCAATGAGCTGGCGTTGAGCGTCGCGCGCACGCACCTCACCCACGTGCATCCGCACTGGGACCTGCACCGGGTTGCGCGCAAGATGAGTGACTTCAATCTGACCGTGCTGCCCGTGCTCGACGAGGAGCACGATCGCATGATCGGTGTCGTGACCGTTGACGACCTGCTCGAAGTGCTGTTGCCCCAGGGCTGGCGCAAGGAGTTCGGCATGACTGCGGTGGAGGAGTAGCCGTGCGCCGCGCCACGCGAGGTCTCGTTCAAAGGGGGTTCCACTGAAACCCCCTAGTACCGGCCACCCGGCCATTCAAGTACCGACACAACTTCGATCGATGCCGGCAGGCTGCTAGCCCGCCTCTCGGTTTCGCCGTGGTTGTTTCGCCACACGACCACGACGAGACGAAAGGAGGTGGACCGTGCCTAGCGAGCAGCCGAGTGAGCAGATTAGCGGTGCCTTTGGCACCATCAAAGAGCACGACACCGGTGTTCGTCGAGGGCTACGCGCTCGATTCCTGACCCTGATCGCGATCATCGGGCCGGGACTCATCGTCATGGTGGGCGACAATGACGCCGGTGGCGTGTCCACCTACGCGCAAGCGGGCCAGAACTTCGGCTACTCCCTACTGTGGACGCTGCCGCTGCTGATACCCGTGCTGATCATCAATCAGGAGATGGTGGCGCGTCTGGGCGCGGTCACGGGTGTCGGCCACGGCCGACTCATCCGTGAGCGCTTCGGCCGACGCTGGGGCAATGCGTCGATCCTGTCGATCCTGCTGTTGAACTTCCTCATCATCATCACTGAGTTCATCGGCATCTCGCTGTCCATGCGGTACTTCGGCGTGAGCCCCTACGTCTCGGTGCCGGTCGCGGTGGTGGTGCTGTTCGCAGTGACCGCGTCGGGATCGTTCCGGCGTTGGGAGCGGTTCATGATGCTGTTCGTCGCCATCAACTTCCTCATCATTCCCCTCGTCATCGTCGCGCGACCCCACGTGACGACTGCGCTGCAACACGCCGTCGTGCCGGGCATTCGGGGCGGTGCCACCTCGGGCGCCGTGCTCTTGATCATCTCGATCATCGGTACGACCGTGGCGCCGTGGCAGCTGTACTTCCAGCAGTCGAACATCGTCGACAAGCGGATCACGCCGCGCTGGTTGAACTACGAACGCATCGATACCATCCTCGGGTCACTCATCGTCGTGATCGGTGCGGCCGCCCTGATCGCGACCACCGCCTCGGGGCTCGCGGGCCACGGCACGACCAACTCCTACACCAACGCGCTGGAGGTGGCGCAGGGCCTGCGCCGCTTCGTGGGCCACGGTTCAGGGACGCTCTTCGCCATTCTCCTGTTGAACGCGTCGGTCATCGGAGCCGCGGCGGTGACCCTGGCGAGTTCGTACGCATTGGGTGACATGTCGGGCTCGCGCCACTCGCTCAACGCGCGCGTGGGCGAGGCGAAGGGCTTCTACGGCGCCTTCGCCGCGCTGCTGGTCGTGGCCGGGGTCGTCACGCTCATCCCGGGCGCGCCGCTGGGCATCATCACCCTGGCGGTCCAGGCCATGTGCGGGCTGATGTTGCCGAGCACCACGATCTTCGTGTTGTTGCTCTGCAACGACCGCGAGGTGTTGGGCCCCTGGGTGAACGGGCGCTGGCTCAACGCGGTGGCGACGATCGTGGTCACGGTGCTCGTCGTGTTGTCGGTGACGATGATGATCTCGACGCTGTTCACCTCGGTGAACGTCGTGGCCCTGCTGGTGACGCTGTCGGCCTTCGCGCTGCTCGGACTGGTCATCGGCCTGCCGATCGGGCTTCGTCGTGAGCAGGCGCCGCGCACCTACGCGGTGGACCGGCGCGACTGGCGAACGCCCCGACTGACGCTGCTCGCACCGCTGCCCACGTCGCGGGCGCGGCGAATACTGCTGCGCGCGGTGGGGTCGTATCTGGCGGTGGCGGGGGTGCTGTTGGTCGTACGAATCGTGCAGCTCACGACCTCGTAGGCTCGGTCCGTGAGTTTTTCGCCAACCCTGGTGTGCGTGCACGCCCATCCCGATGACGAGGCGCTGTTCACCGCCGGCATCTCCTCGCACTACGCGGCGTTGGGCTACTCGGTGGTGCTCGTCACCTGCACCAATGGTCAGCTGGGCTTTGACGCACGGGGGCGCGAGGGCTCGGACCCCGCCCACGACGACCGCGAGACTCGGATCACGCGCGCCGGCGAGCTGCAGCGCGCGGCGATGCTGGCGGGTTTCACCCGCTGCGTCAATCTCGGCTACGACGACTCGGGGATGCAGGGTTGGCCCCAGAACCAGGGCGCCAACGCCTTCGTGAACGCCGACGTCGAGGCCACGGCGCGCACGCTGGCGGCGCTGCTGGACGAGGTCCACGCGAGCGTGGTGGTCACCTACGACGAACGCGGCTTCTACGGCCACCCCGACCACGTCACCGCGAATGTCGTCACGCGCCGGGCCGTCGAGCTCGCGCGCACGGTCGAGCGCCTGTATTACCCGGTGGTACCCCAATCGATCCTCACGAGGTTCGTGCCTGACGCCACGGCGCTTGAGATGTTTCTGCCCGCGTGGGTGCTCGAGGCGGGCATCGGCGTGCCCGACGAGCAGGTGACCAGCACCATCGACGCCACCGGCTACGTCGAGCGCAAGCGGGCGGCGATCGCGGCGCACGCGTCACAGATCGACAACGCCGACCTGGTCAACATGGACCCCGCGATGTTCCTCGCGCTCTTTGGCACCGAGTACTACCGACGCGCGTGGAGTCGTTCAACGGCTAGTGATGACGCCACCGACCTGTTTGGAGGGCTCTCATGAGTCAGGACCTGAGCTTTCTAGCGGTGCACGCGCACCCCGATGACGAGGCCAGTTCGACCGGTGGGCTCCTTCGTCTGCTGGCTGATCAGGGCGTGCGCACGGTGCTCGTGACCTGCACCAACGGCGAGTTTGGCGACGCCCCCGGGGGGATCAAGCCCGGCGAGGACGGCCACGACGCCGACGACGTTGCCGCGTTGCGTGAACGCGAACTGGACAGCGCGGTGGCCGCGCTGGGTGTGGGTCGTCTCGTGCGCCTGGGGTATCGCGACTCGGGCATGATGGGCTGGCCCCAGAACGACGATCCACGCTCCTTTTGGACGACGCCGGTCGCCGAAGCGGCCCGGCGTCTGGCCGACGTGCTCGACCAGGAGCGGCCTCAGGTGGTCATGACCTACAACGAGCACGGCTTTTACGGACACCCGGACCATATCCAGGCCCACCGCATCACGATGGCCGCACTCACGATGATCGATTATGAGCCCACGGTCTATTTCAACGCCATTCCCGACTCGGTGATGAAGGTCTATCGCGAGCGCTGGGAGGCCGAGGACCGTGAGAAGCGCGCCGCCGAGGAGGCGAAGGGCATCGTGCGTGAGCCCGAGCCCGACGAGGACTTCGAGATGGGCACCCCCGACGACGAGATCGATGCCATCATCGACGTGAGCGCGGTCAGCGACGCCAAGTTCGACGCCCTGGCGGCGCACGCCTCGCAGATCGCCGACTCGTTCTGGATGAAGATGGGCCGCGAGCAGTTCAAAGAGGTGATGCGCTTCGAGTGGTTCGTGCGCGCCACGAATCCTCTTGGACTCGAGGGCCGCGTCGAGGACATCTTCGCCGGTTACCGCTAGGCGGCTCGCCATCGTCGGGTCTTCGCCCAGCTCGGGCCGGTGACCCGAGGTCGTCCACCCTGGCGAACTCGCGGTGCGGGTCACGATACATTTGTCCGGTGAGTTCGAACGCCCTGTTGGAGCTACGTGACGTCGGCAAGGTGTTCGGCGAGACCGTCGCCCTGGAGCCCACCTCGCTCGAGGTGACCGAAGGGTCCTTCGTCGCCATCGTCGGCCCCTCCGGCTGTGGCAAGTCAACCCTCTTCAACGTGATCGCTGGGCTCTTGCGACCCGATTCGGGTGAGGTGCTGTTGTCGGATCAGGCGGTGACCGGGGCCACGGGCCACGTCGGCTACATGCTTCAAAAGGATCTGCTCGTGCCGTGGCGCACGGTGGAGGACAACATCACCATGGCGGCACGCCTGACGCGTCGGGTCACTAACGAGGACCGCGCCGAGGCTCGCAGGGTGGCACGCCAGTACGGGCTGGGCGAGTTCCTGCGTCACTACCCGAGCGCGCTCTCGGGCGGTATGCGCCAACGCGTCGCGTTCATGCGCACCCTCGTCACCCACCAGTCGCTGCTGCTGCTCGACGAGCCCTTCGGCGCGCTCGACGCCCAGACCCGACTCGACATGCAGCAGTGGCTGCTGCAGGTTTGGAAGGACACCGGGCGCACAGTGCTGTTCATCACCCACGACGTCGACGAGTCCATCTTCTTGTCCGACCGCATCCTGGTGATGTCGCCTCGGCCCGGCAGGGTGGTGGCCGACTTCGTCAATCCGCTGGTCCGCCCGCGCGACGTGGCGACGCTGACCGATCCGGGTTTTATCGAGTTGAAGAGCAGGGTGATGGGTCTGTTGCACGGGCGCGCGCAGTGAAGCGCAACGTCGCGCGCAACGTGGGCATCCCGATACTCTCGCTGGTGCTGTTGCTGCTCGTGTGGCAGTGGATCGTGACCGGATTCCACGTCGCCCCCTACATCGCGCCGCGGCCGCTCCAGGCGATCCAGGCGGTGACCCAGAACTGGGCGATCCTGTGGCCCTTGGTGCTGGGCACGATTCGAGAGACCGTCTACGGCTTCGTCTGCGGTGCCGCGCTCGGGCTCTTCCTGGGCGTCGTGATGGCCAAGGTGCAGGTGCTCCAGCGGCTCGTGTACCCGGTGTTGATCCTCTCCCAGGCCGTGCCGATCATCGCGCTCGCGGCACCGCTCGTGCTGATCCTGGGTTTCAGCGTGACGCCCAAGGTCGTGATCGTCGCCTGGATCGTCTTCTTCCCGGTGACCGTCAACGTGCTGGACGGACTGAGTCACGTGGACCAGGACTTGATCAACCTGGCGCGGGTCTACGGTGCGCCGAGGTGGCGCACCTTCATCCAGATCGAGATACCGGCGAGCACGACTCCCTTGTTCAGCGGTCTCAAGATCGGGGCCACCTACGCGGTGACCGGCGCGATCATCGGCGAGCTCGCCGCGTCCAACGGATCCTCGCTGGCGCTCTACCAGGAGCACGCCAACTCGAATCTCAACACCGCCGCGGTGTACGGCACCACCATGTTGATGACCGCCATCGGCATCTCGTGGTTCCTGCTCGTGGTGGGCACCGAGGTGTTGGTGACGCCCTGGCAACGCCGATCGGTGGCTCGCCGACGCGTCTTTCACCGCGAGGCCGAACCGTCCGCGCCGGAGGCCGGGCATTAGTATTGTCAAGAATCTGTTCAAGGGAGAGACGTGAAGATCAATCACTTCGGGGCTCTGGCCCTCACCAGTTCGCTCGTGCTGGGGTCGTTGGCCGGCGTCGTGGCCACGACCGGTGCCTCGGCGGCATCGGTCACGAAGATCACCTTCGCCTACGACTTCCCGGGCCCGGACTTCGAGTTGACTCCGCTCGTGGTGGCCCAGGACCAGGGCTTCTTCAAGGCCGCCGGACTCAACGTCAGCGTGGTCTTCCCGCCCGACACCTCCACGACCACCAAGATGCTCACGACCGGCAGCGCCGACATCGGCTTTGTCACCACGACCGACATGGGCGTCGCCGTTGACGTGGGCGTGCCGATCCTGTCGGTGGCGAACTACTCGATGTCGAATAACTGGGCCATGTTCGCCAAGCCCGGCACCAAGTTGGACCTCTCGAACCTCAAGTCGGTGCTGAAGGGCAAGAGGATCTTCTCCTACGGCGACACCTGGACCGAGGCCATGCTGCCCTTCGTGTTGCGCAAGGCTGGACTAAGCGCCAACCAGGTCCACATCGTGACCGACCCGACGGGCAACGACCTGACCGATTTGCTCGCCGGCAAGGTCGACTTCTCGACCTCGACGACGAACTACGAGATTCCCGGCTTCGTGGGATCCAAGACCAAGGGCAATCTCGTCACGCTGCTCGGCACCAAGGTGGGCGCGCCGAATATCCCGATCTGGGTGTACGCGGTCACCAAGAGCTACGCGAAGGCGCACGGCAAGAACGTGAAGGCGTTCCTCTCGGCGCTGAAGAAGGCGACCATCTGGGCGAGTAAGAACCCCGTCAAGGCGTCCAGCGAGTTCACCAAGGCCTACCCCCAGAGTGGTTACACCCCTGCTTACAACCGCCTGGGCTGGAAACTCACGATCCCGTTCCTCACCAACAGCCACGGCCAGTACTTCACTCAGACCGCTGGCCAGTGGAACACGCTCGCCAAGGCCCTCAAGAGTGTCAAGTTGATCTCCAAGGTGCCAGCGGCGAAGCTGTACTACACCAACAAGTTCCTGCCGTAACCGTGTCTGGCACCGGCGCCGACCTCGTCATCGGGGTGGTCGGAAGTTGCAACGTGGACCTCTCTGTGCGTTGCGCAGAGTTGCCGCGCCCGGGTGAGACCGTGCTCGGGGCTGACGTCGAGCGTCTGCCCGGCGGCAAGGGCGCGAACCAGGCCGCGGCGCTCGCGCGACTCGGGGTGAACGTGGCGCTCATCGCATCGGTGGGCGACGACGATGCCGGCGAGTGGCTGCTGGGCCAACTCGAGGGCCGCGGCGTGGATCTGTCGCACGTGCAGCGATCGTCGCGCGCGACCGGAACCGCGTTCATCACCGTGGACCGCCACGGCGAGAACGAGATCGTGGTTGCTCCGGGGGCCAACGCGGCGCTGAACCTCGGGTCGCTGGATCTGGGCGCCTTCGACGTGGTGCTTGCTCAGATGGAGGTGGACCCCTCGGTCATCGACGCCGCGGCGCGCGCGAGTCGCGCGTTCATCTTGAACGCGGCGCCCGCGGCGCCGGTGGATTCGGCGACCCTGGCCCGCTGCGCAGTGGTGATCGCCAACGAACTCGAAGTCCAGAACCTCGAACTCGCCGAGATCGATCACTGCGTGCTCACCCTGGGTGCGCGTGGGGCCGTGCATTATCAGCGCGGCCGCGAGGTGGCGCGCGCGACGCCACGGGCGCTGGAGCCCGTGGACACGGTGGGGGCGGGCGACGTCTTCTGCGCGGCGTACGCGCTGCAGTTCGCCAGCGGGGCGAATGCGAGCGACGCGCTCCAATTCGCCGTGGCCGCGGGGTCGTTGGCGACGTTGGGCAAGGGCGCGCAGGGAGCGCTGCCCACGAAAGCGGAGGTGGAGCAATGGCTCGAACGCGAGTGATCATCGATACTGATCCGGGCGTCGACGACGCGATAGCGATCCTGCTGGCGCTCGCCAGCGACGAGTTGGAAGTGCTGGCCCTCACGACGGTGAGCGGCAATGTGAACGTCGATCGCACCACCTTGAACGCCCGCCGACTGCTGGAGCTCGCCCAACGCCCCGACATCCCCGTCGCGCGCGGGTGTGCCGAACCGTTGGTGGGCTCGCGCGACGAGGCCAGCGACGTGCACGGGCGTGACGGGCTGGGTGACCTGGAGTGGGATGAGCCGACGATCGGCGAGTACCCCGGACACGCGGTTGATCTGCAGCGTGCGCTCATCGAGCAGGGACCGCTCACCATCGTCGCCATTGGGCCCCTCACGAACCTGGCGCTGCTGGTCGAGCGCTATCCCGGGATCGACGAGAAGGTCGAACGGGTGGTCATCATGGGCGGCGCGTCGTTTCACGGCAACGTGACCGCGGCGGCCGAGTTCAACATCTGGTTCGACCCCGAGGCGGCTGAGCGGGTCTTCGCGGCCAGCTGGCCCATCACGCTGATGCCGCTCGACCTGACCCACCAGGCGGTCTTGAACGATGAGGACCTAGCCTTCCTGCGCGCGCTCGGCACGGTGGTGGGCAGTCGCTGCGCTGACATGTTGATGCCCTACGCGGCCTTTCACGAGCAGTGGTATGGGAACCGCGACGTCATCATGCACGACGCCACCGCCGTGTACGAACTGCTCGACCCCTCGGCGATCGCCAAGCAGGGCGTTCAGGTCGCCATCGAGACCGCCGGAGAGCACTCGCGCGGTGCCACGGTGATCGATCGTCGACGTGAATTCGTCGCCAGTGACTGTCGGGTCGGCGTCGACATCGATAATGAGTCCTTCGTCGCGCTGGTGCGCGAGCGGTTGTCGCGTTACCGCTAGGCAACTACGCGCTACGCAGCGCGCACTCGACGAGCTCGTCGATCCTCTCGTAGCCAAGGCGCGCGTAGACGCCATTGGACGTTGGATTGTCCGCGTCGGTGAAGAGCATGAGGGAGTGGCCCCGCTCGAGGAGACGTCGCGAGACGTCGGCCGTGAGTTGACCGGCGTAACCTCGCCGTCGCTCGGGTTCGGGTGTGTAGACCGGTCCCACGCGTACGACCGACCCGGCGTTACCCATCGGTATCGAGTGACCCACCAGGCAGACCGGTCGGGCCCCCACGCTCCATAAGAACACGCGCTTCTGCTCGATCATGGTGCGCGCCGCCGCATCCACGCCGTGGGCGAGGCCGTCGGTGTCGCGCGCGAACTCGAGTAGCCACTGGTGCACCAGTGCGAAGTCATCGTCGGTGGCGACGCGAGGCACTCCCGGCGCGGCGGCCGGCTCGCGCAGCGTGCCCAGCGCGTAGAGGAACAGGCCCCGCTCCATCTCAGCCACGCGCGCGACGGGCGAGTGCGCCAGTAGATCGTCCACGAAGGTGGTGACCACTCCTCGGGGGCCGCTCACGCCCGGGAGGTCCTCTACGGTTCGGGCGATCTCACCCGCCGCGGTTGCGATCGCTTCGCGAGACATCGGCGAGAGCGTGAGCTTGTGCGGCGCGGTGTGCATCATCATGCCCCGTACTCCCCGGTCGTCCTCGATGGTCCAGAACGATTCGTGCAGGTACGCACTCGGACCCTGGGTGAGGGACGTGGCCACGCTGCCCATCACGTTGGTGAGGTAGGGTTCGGCCGATCGAAACTCGGCGGTTCGCTCGAGGAAGGTCGCCGCGTCGCCCCAGTGGTGTACCCGCACGGTTGAGAGTCTCTCGCGTCGGCGCCGCGCTCGCAAGCGTCAGCGCTGACGCACTAGTAGCGGTAGGTGTCGGGCTTGAAGGGTCCCTCGACCGGCACGCCGATGTAGTCGGCTTGCTCCTTGGTGAGCGTGGTCAACTTCACGCCCAACGCGTCCAGGTGCAGTCGCGCCACCTTCTCGTCGAGGTGCTTGGGCAGCACGTACACCTTCTTCTCGTACTGGTCCTTGTTCGTGAATAGCTCGATCTGCGCCATGGTCTGGTTCGTGAACGAGTTGCTCATCACGAAGCTCGGGTGGCCCGTGGCGTTGCCGAGATTCAGCAGTCGACCCTCCGAGAGCAGGATGATCGCTCGGCCGTTGGGCAGGATCCACTTGTCGACCTGGGGCTTGATGTTCTCGTGACGCACGCCGGACAGGCTCGCGAGGCCGGCGATGTCGATCTCGTTGTCGAAGTGGCCGATGTTACCGAGGATGGCCTGGTGCTTCATCATGAGCATGTGCTCGACGCGCACGATGTCGCGGTTGCCGGTCGCGGTGATCACGATGTCGGCGTAGGGGAGGGCCTCGTCCAGGGTGGTCACCTGGAACCCGTCCATCGCGGCTTGCAGCGCGCAGATCGGATCAATCTCGGTGACGATGACCCGCGCGCCCTGGCCGCGCAGCGACTCGGCCGAACCCTTGCCCACGTCGCCGTAGCCGCAGACCACGGCGACCTTGCCACCGATGAGTGTGTCGGTCGCGCGGTTGATGCCGTCGATGAGCGAGTGGCGGCATCCGTACTTGTTATCGAACTTCGACTTGGTCACCGCGTCGTTGACGTTGATCGCGGGAAAGAGCAGCGTGCCGTCGCGCTCCATCTCGTACAGGCGGTGTACCCCCGTCGTCGTCTCCTCGGAGACGCCGACGATGCCGGCGGCCATCGGCTCGAAAAGCTTCTCGCCACTGGCGACGATGCGGTCCAGCAGCTGCAGGATGACCCGGTACTCCTCGCTCTGGGCGCCCTCGGGCGCCGGCACGAAGCCCGCGCGCTCGAATTCGAGTCCCTTGTGCACGAGCAGGGTGGCGTCGCCCCCGTCGTCGAGGATCATCGTGGGTCCCGCGTGGCCCGGCCAGCGCAGTAACTGCTCGGTGCACCACCAGTACTCTTCGAGCGTTTCGCCCTTCCAGGCGAAGACGGGGACGCCCCGGGGCTCTTTCGGCGTGCCGGCGGGGCCTACGACCGCCGCGGCCGCGGCGTGGTCCTGGGTGGAGAAGATGTTGCAGCTCACCCAGCGAACGTCGGCGCCCAGGGCCACGAGGGTTTCGATGAGCACTGCGGTCTGGATGGTCATGTGCAGCGAACCGGCGATTCGCGCACCCCTGAGCGGCTTGGATTCGCCGAACTCGGCGCGCATGGCCATGAGTCCGGGCATCTCGTGCTCGGCGAGGGTGATTTCGGCGCGGCCGAACGCCGCGAGATTGAGGTCGGCAACTTTGAAGTCGAAGGCGGCAGAGGTCATGGTGCTCCTAAGGATTGGTGAACTGTCTCCAGGCGCCGACCTCTGTCGAACACGCCTGCCTAAATCGTAGTGCCTACGCGTTCACTCGGAACTCAACGACGTCGCCGTCGCGCATCACGTAGTCCTTGCCCTCGATGCGCGCGCGACCCGCCGCACGCACTGCCGCCATCGATCCGGCCTGGACCAGATCCTCGAAGGCGACGACCTCGGCCTTGATGAAGTGCTTCTGGAAGTCGGTGTGGATGACGCCCGCAGACTCGGGCGCGGTGGCCCCGGCGCGAATCGTCCACGCGCGCGTCTCCTTGGGCCCGGCCGTGAGAAAGGTCTGTAGCCCCAACGTCTTGAAGCCGACCTGCGAGAGTTGGGACAGCCCCGACTCGTGCTGGCCGTAGGACTCGAGGAGCTCAAGCGCCTCGTCCTCGTCGAGTTCACTCAACTCGGCCTCCACCTTGGCGCACAGGATGACGCAGGGCGCCGGGGCGACCGAGGCCACAAGCTCGTCGCGGCGGGCCCCATCGCTCAGCGTTTCCTCGTCGACGTTGAACACGTAGATGAAGGGCTTGTCGGTCAGGAGATGGAGATCAAACAGGGCGCTGCGGTCGAGCTCTTTGCCGATGGCCGAGATCACACGCCCCCCATCCAGCGCGGCCCGAGCGAGGCGGATCTGGGAGAGTCGCGCCGCGGCCTCGGGACTTCGCTTGGCCTCGCGTTCCAGTCGGCTGATGGCCTTGTCAACGGTCTGCAGGTCCGCCAGGATGAGTTCGGTCTCGATGGTGGCCACGTCCGCGGCGGGGTCGATCCGCCCGTCGACGTGGATCACGTCGTCGTCGTGAAAGACCCGCACCACTTCGCAGATGGCGTCGGACTCTCGAATGGCGGCGAGAAACTGGTTACCCAGCCCCTCGCCCTCTGAGGCGCCGCGCACGATGCCCGCAATGTCGACGAAGGTCACCTGAGCCGGCAAGATACGTTCGGAACCGAAGATTTTCGCAAGTTCCGCGAGGCGGGGGTCGGGAACCGAGACGACGCCGACATTGGGTTCAATGGTGGCGAAGGGGTAGTTCGCCGCCAGCACGTGGTTGTGGGTGAGCGCGTTGAAGAGCGTGGACTTGCCGACGTTGGGGAGTCCGACGATGCCGATGGAGAGGGCCATAGAGGATTCGAGGCTACCCCAAAGGGTCGGCGACTCGTCCGCGGGCGAACGGGCGGATGCCCGCTACACTCACCAGACAGATCGGTCTAGTGGAGGGTGGCACGTGGCAACGTCGAACGAGATGGTCACCGTCTACGGGGCCACGTGGTGCCCCGATTGCCGACGGGCGAAGGCCTTTCTGGGCGAACAGCGAATTCCCTTCACGTGGGTCGACCTCGACGAGCATCCCGAATCGACCGAGATCGTCGAACGCCTGAACGGCGGCAGTCGGATCATTCCCACGATCATCTTTCCCGACGGAACGCACCTGGCCGAGCCGGGTAACGACGAACTCGCCGACAAGCTCGGTCTCCAGCGTTCGGCGCGGTCCTCGAGTTACGACGTGCTTATCGTTGGGGGTGGACCCACGGGGCTGACTGCGTCGATCTACGCCGCTCGTGAGAACGCGAAGGTGCTCATCGTGGAGAAGTCCGCACCCGGTGGCCAGGCGGGGGTGACCGAGCGGCTTGACAACTATCCGGGGTTTCCCGACGGAGTCGCCGGCCACGACTTGGCCGATCGGATGCGACGCCAGGCTGAGCGCTACGGCGTCGAAATCCTCGAAGCGGTGGCCGTCACGTCCGTGCACACTGAAGGGGGATGGGCCAATGTGACTACCGCCACCGGGGACACGTACCGGGCGCGGGTGGTCCTGCTCGCCACGGGATCGGTGTACCGCCGAACCGGCGCGCAGGGCGAGGCCGACCTGATCGGCGCGGGCATTCACTTCTGCGCCACCTGCGACGGTCCCTTTTACAAGGGCGCGCCCGAGGTCGTCGTCGTGGGTGGCGGCAACAGCGGCTTGGAGGAGGGGCTCTTTCTCACGCAGTTCGCCGAGCACGTCACGGTGCTCGAGTACGCCGACACGCTGGCGGCGAGTCGGCTCCTGCAGGATAAGGTCTTGGCCCACCCACGCATGAGCGTGCGCACGGGCGTCAAGGTGGTGGCCTTTGAGTCGGGGGCGAACGCCAAACTCCGCTCGGTGCTGATCGAGGACCGTACGAGTGGCGTACGCGAGACGCACGAGGCATCGGGCGCTTTCGTCTTCATCGGTCTAGATCCCAACAGCAGGTTCCTCGGCGACTCAGTTGCACTCGACGATCGCGGCTTCATCGTGAGCGACGAGCAGTTCGCAACGAGCCAGCCCGGCGTCTTCGTGGCCGGCGACGTGCGACGTGGCTCGACCAAACAGCTCGCGACCGCGGTGGGCGAGGGGGCTGCGGCCGCAATCCAGATGCGCTACTACCTTGACAAGGTGACGGCCTAGCTCCGCCGACACCCGTGTCGCGGTGCAACCTTCGAGGTAGTTCGAGGGCGGACGCGGCCGTAGGTTCCTGTAGATTTGGCCGGGTGACCACACTACGCGACACCAGGGATAATCCATACCGTCTGGCCCGCACGGTCGTGCCGTCGGCCTACCGCATCCATTTGACGCCGGATTTGGATGCGGCGAGCTTTACGGGGACCATCGCGATCGAGGTATCGGTCAACGAGCCGGTTGTCTCGTTCTCGCTCAACGCGACCGAACTGAACCTCTCGCCCGCGACGGTTCGCGTTGGCGATGATGTCGTCGTGTCGCACGCGCCAACGTTCAATGCGGATTACGAAACCGCGACATTCACGTTCGACGGTGCGCTTCCCGTGGGACCGGCGACGATCTCGTTGGACTTCACGGGCGTCTTGAACGATCAGTTGCACGGCTTCTACCGCTCGACGTTCGTGGACGACACGGGCGTGTCCCACGTCATTGCGACCACGCAGTTCGAAGCGACCGACGCGCGTCGAGCCTTTCCCTGTTGGGACGACCCCGCGTACAAGGCGACCTTTCAGGTGACCCTGGTGATTCCCGAAGACCTGGCCGCCTTCTCCAACACCCGTGAAGTGAGTTCCACTCCGACAGGCGAGGGTCGTCGTGAGGTCGTCTTCGCCCCCACGATGATCATGTCGACGTACCTGGTGGCCTTCGTCGTTGGTCCTTTCGAGGCCTCGGCCCCCACGACGGTGGCCGGTACGCAACTGCGCGTCGTCTACCCAGTGGGCAAGGGGAACCTCGGCGCGTGGGCGAGCGAGATCGCGGTGCACGCCATCGAGTTCTTCAGTGAGTACTTCGCGATCCCCTACCCGGGCGACAAGATCGACCTGATTGCCGTCCCCGACTTCGCTGCCGGGGCGATGGAGAACCTGGGGTGTGTCACCTTTCGCGAAACTGAGTTGCTGATCGACCAGGCCACCGCGTCGCACGCGGAGATGGAGCGCGTGGCCCTGGTGGTCAATCACGAGCTTGCCCACATGTGGTTCGGCGACCTCGTGACGATGGACTGGTGGGAGGGAATCTGGCTCAACGAGGCTTTCGCCACCTTCATGGAGTCCATCTGCACCGATCACTTCCGACCGGAGTGGAAGAAGTGGTCGAGCTTCAATCCTTATCGTGATATGGCCTTCACCGTCGATGGCCAACACTCGACCCGACCCATCGAGTTCGAGGTCGTCTCACCCGACGAGTGCCGTGGAATGTTCGACGTGCTGACCTACATGAAGGGCTGTGCCGTGTTGCGCATGCTCGAGCAGTACTTGGGTGAGTCGATCTTCCGTGATGGCATCCGCGAGTACCTCGCGCGCCACGCCTACGCGAACACGATGACCGCCGACCTGTGGACGGCGCTTGAATCGGCCTCCGGCCAGCCGGTGGGCGCCATCATGAACACCTGGATCCTCCAAGGCGGCTTTCCTCTGCTCTCGGTGAACGGTGACACGATTTCCCAGGAGCCGTTCATGTACACCGAGGCGAAGGGCGAATCGAGTATCGGATCGAACTGGAAGGTGCCGGTATTGGTGCGTTCCCTCGACGGTGGAACCACTGAGGCCCACCTGCTAGAAGGGCCCTCGATTACGATCGAGGGCAGCGGCGAGGGGATCGTGAACGCCGGCGGGTGGGGCTTCTACCGAACGGCGTATTGCTCGACCCAACTGTCGGCGATCGCGGCTCGACTGGGTGCTCTCGACGATCTCGAGCGCGCGGTGCTCTTCTCGGACACGTGGGCGTCCATCCAACTGGGTCGCTTGTCGTTCGTGGACATGTTCAACCTAGCCGAGGGTCTCGTGGGAATGGATGAGCCCACGACGTGGGGGGTGGTGCTGCGCGCCTTCGACATGGCCAACCGGATCGCCGATGATGCCGGACGCGACGTCCTGGCGCGGGTCGTCCAGCGACTCTGCGCGCCGGTCTTCACTCGCCTGGGCTGGGAGCCGGTCGATGGAGAGTCATCTCAGGCCGGCGAGTTGCGCGCGATGATCATCGGTGCGCTCGGCACCTACGGACGCGACGGCGCCGTGATCGACGAGGCGTTGGCGCGCTTCGACGCGGGCAGAGTCAGCGGCGACCTGGCTGACGCCATTGTCTCGATCACCATGCGCCAGCAGCGACCGGGTGACGTGACGGTGTGCGAGCAGCGTCGGGCCACGGCGTCGAACCCCCAAGAGGAGCAGCGCTACCTCTTCGCCCCGGCCAGTTCGGGCGACCTCGGTGTGGCGCTCGACGCGCTCGCGCGGGCGTTTGGCGAGGTGCGCACCCAGGACGCGCCGTACTTGATTGGCGCGCTGATCCGTGACCGGGCGACCGGCCCCCAGATCTGGCGGGCGATGACCGAACGCTGGGACGAGGCGCTCGAGAAGTTCCCGATTGGCTCCCCGGCCGCGATGGTGCCCGGTGTGTCGACGTTCGTGGGCGACCTGGAACTAGCCCGTGAGGTACGCGGATTCCACGAGGCGCATCCGCTGCCGGTCGGGCAACGCCAGGTGACCCAGTACCTCGATCTCATGGACGTGCAGATCGCGCTGGCTCAGCGCACGTCGGACACGCTGACCACGTCGATGGAAGCCTTCGTCGCGTCGCAGCGCTAGTTCGTCTCGCCGGATCGAATGTGGGGCGGCGCGAAGCACTGCGACCGGCGCGAGAACGGCGTCCGTCGGTATGCCTCTGGGTCGAGTAGTGCGTGCCAAGACCCTCGGCGTTCGGGGATTCACGGGGCCAAATCCTCACGTTGCGAGAACGCACTGGTCGGTGGCGCGCTAGTCGAGAAGGGTTAGCCAGCGCTCCTCGGCCCTATCGAGTTCACCGCGCACGAGATCGAGTTCGGCGCCTAGACGCGCCTGCTCAAGGTGATCGGCCGTCGCCAGAAGTCTCTCGGTCAACGTGGCCCGGCGCCGCTCGAGGCGCATCATCGCCTTCTCGGCGTCGCGCAGTTGGCGACCTTGTGACGTTCGGGGCGACGCACCGGTCGGGGTCTCGTCGTTTCCGTGTACGCCTGCGGACGTGGTGAGCGCTCGCGCAATCCAGGCGTCGATGCCGCCGGGAATGTCGGCGACCGATCCGTCCGCGCGCACCTCGAGCAGTCGATCCGTGGTGCGACTGAGAAACGTGCGGTCGTGCGAGACGACGATCAACGTCCCGGCCCACTGGCTGAGGAACTCTTCGATCAGGCGGATCGTCTCGAGGTCCAGATCATTGGTCGGTTCGTCGAGCAACAAGACGTTGGGCCGTAGCGACAGCGCGAGGAGCAACTGAAGGCGACGCCGCTCGCCGCCCGAGAGGTCCTTCGCCTTTGTGAACGGCAATACCCCGGTGAACCAGAAGCGCTTCATCAGTGCCACGTCGGCCGGTGAGCCCGGGTTGCCGCGTGGTCCGGCAACGAGCTCTTGCACCGTGGCTTCCATGTCGTAGTCGCCGTCGTGCTGTTCGAAGTACGAGGTGACCACGGTGGGTCCGTGCTTGATCGTTCCGGTCGTGGGCTGCAGTCGCTGAGCGAGGAGATCGAGCAGGGTCGTCTTGCCCGCGCCGTTGGGGCCGACAATACCCACCCGGTCACCAGGTCCCAACTCGAGATTCACGTCCTGAAGTAACGCTCCGGTGCCCTCGTACGAGAAGCCGACATGGTGAACCTTGAGCACCGTTGTTCCTAGGCGAGGCATCGTCAGGTCAAGGTCCAGGCCGGCGGGCCTTGCGGCGTTCTGCGGTTGCGAGGCGAGCAAGCGCTCGGCCGCGTCGATTCGGGCTTGGGGTTTGGTGGACCGAGCCTTCACCCCGCGACGCAGCCACGCCAATTCGTGGCGGGCGAGGTTACGCCGCGTCTGTTCGGCGGAGGCGGCGCGCTCCTCTCGTTCGGCCTGGGCTTCGAGCAGGCGCGCGTAACCGCCGGCGTGCAGGAAGGATGCACCCCGGTCGATCTCGACCATCCGAGTGGTGACCTGATCGAGCAGGAAACGGTCGTGGCTCACCAGGACGACGGCCCCGGCGAAGGAGAGCATCTGCTGCTCGAGCCACTGGATCGCCCCGAGGTCGAGGTGGTTGGTCGGCTCATCCAGTATCAGCACGTCGTTGGGCTCGGCGAAGATGCGAGCGAGTGCGACTCGCTTGCGCTGGCCCCCGGAGAGCTCGGTCGTAGCCGTGTCGGCGGCGTTGAGCATTCCGAGTCGATCAAGCGCGGCGTCAATCTGCCAACCACTGCCCAGGGCGTCGCGCACCGTACCCGCGGGCAGTTGCGGTGTCTGTTCGAGGTAGCCCACTCGGATGTCACGCCCGCGCCGGACGTGGCCCGCGTCGGGTTCTAACACGCCAGCGAGGATCTTCAGGAGGGCTGACTTTCCCGTTCCGTTGATGCCGACGATCCCGACCCGGTCGCCCGAAGAGATCGTCAGCGAAAGGTCCGCCAGCACAGTTCGATCGGCACCTTGGAGAACGACCCGTTGGAGGTCGATGAGAATTGTCACGCGTCATACAGGTTAGTGACGGTCCGAGCGAGTCCAGCCCATTGCGAGGGCTCGCCCGCGACCAGGCCGTCGACCAACGCCGTCCTTCGCGTCACGTTGACGGTGCCCAGAAGCCGTCGATCGTGGGTCGCGAGCACGAGCGTGCCGTCAAAGCCCTTCGGCGCGTTCTCGAATTCCTCGATTGTCGCTGCGAGGGTCGGCGAACTGAAGGCTGGCTCGTGGAGCCTTGTCTAGCGAAGGTGGAACCGTCGGCGGCTCTTGCCGCGGGACCTTTGGCTCTAGCCAGGTCGCGGTTGTCGGCGTTGACCGAGAGCGTGGTAGCCCTAGGCGGGCTGATTGTGTGACGCGCTCGCCCCGCATGGCTCTCTGATGGAAGGAGGGGCCGTGGAGTCTTTCACTCTCACCGACGACCGGACGCAGCAGAGGTTGGCCAGAGTCACGGGTGGCCTCTATCTGGGTTTCATCGTTGCTTCCGTTCTTGGTGATGCGCTGGCGCACGTCGGGCGCGGAACGGACCAGCAGATCTATCGGGTGATCGTCACCGACGTCTGGAGGTTCCGCCTGGGCTTGGTCATCACCCTCCCTTCCGCGCTGTTGTTCCTTGTGACTGCGTGGGGCCTCTACGCCTTGCTGAGACGGGTCAACCAGGTCGTCGCTCTGCTCTTTGTCGTGCTCAACGCCACCGGTGTCGCCATCCAATGCGCGAGCATGTTCCCGCTGGTTTCGGCAATGCTGCAGGGAGACCGGGCCAGTCGTTTGCACGAGTTCTCCGGATCGCAGTTGCAGGGACTCGCGTACTTGTCGATCAACGTCTATAAGACTGGCTTCGTCACGGCCCAGCTCTTCTTTGCCACGTGGCTGCTCCCCCTCGGCTATCTCGTGTACAAGTCGAGGTCGCTGCCCTCGTTCCTGGGTATTCTCCTAGTTCTTGACGGGGTCGGGGTGCTGATCTGGTTCACACAGGTCCTGCTCTATCCGACCCACCCCGCGATCCGCTACCCGGGGATCGTCGTGAGTTTCATCGCTGAGCTCGGACTGGCGTTGTGGCTCCTGGTCAAGGGTGTAAGGGTGCCTGAATCCGAACGGGGTTCGGCCGTCTCACGAGATCCGTCGCACGAAATCGTTGGCTGAAAACAACGGATCACTATCGAACTCGAGGATATCGACGGGGCATCGTTTTCACTCATCGATTTCGTGGACGGTCCGAGATACCGTCTAGCAACTCGTGGCCTGTTGAATCAGGTCGCCCCGGAGACGCAGTTCAATGTCGCGGCGGCTGCATGGAGCGCTCTGCGTACCGAGGGAGAATGCAAGGGCCGTTGCTCGATCCACTCGAAACGGTTCCCTCGGGTCCGTCACGAGCGATCTGATACTGAGTGGAACGTCACCGAGAACACTCGCCACTGCGGAGCGTCTTGACCCGCGGTTGAAGATTTCGTCATCCAGCCCACGGGCCCGTCAAAGTGATCGGGTTCGCTCTCATCTCGAGTGACTTGGGCGGTCGTCGCGGGGAGCGGGGGGCGCTGCACGTAACGAACGTGGGCGGCGTGTCACGGGTAAGAGGCAAGATATGAGGATGTCAGATCCTCGGTCGCTCTACGTTGGTGGTCGTCGGTCGCTGTACATCTCACTGCCCGGTTGGTCGTGATCGATCCATCGCAGTCCAGTTGCGACGACGCTGACCTGGTGATCCAGACTGCCAGCGAATCCGATCCCTGGGCTAGTCTCGCCGGACCAGCAGCACTGGGCCGTTCCTTGCTCTCCTCGCCAGGCGCCGTTGCGCCGGCGCCGTGGGCCGACGCACCGCGAATTACGTTGGACGAGGCCTCCCTCGCCAGTCCCGCAACCCTGGACATAGTCCGGCGCGCGTATCTCACGCGCACGCGGGTTGTCTTCGAGGTCGATTCCACACTGAGAGCCCCGGCGAGAGGAGTCGAGGGGCGCGAGGTCTGGGACGTTGCGCCGAACTTCGATTTCGTGGCCGAGGCGACGTGGCGCCTCGCGTGGGCCAACGCCGTTGATGGGCGTGATTGTGATCATCCGACGTGGCCCCTTCGTGCCAAGGCGATAGCTGGGGGTGCGAGATTTGCTGATTTCCTCGACGCCGACGTCATCCTTCCCGACGATACGTCCGCATGGTGCGATGGCGGACCGTTGCACCTGTGGGGGAGCGACGTCCCGGACTTCGCAGGTGCGGCTGTGGTGCCGCGCGTTGCGATCACCAACGGCCGCCTGACACCAGTGATCGCACATCCTCCGACGGCGTCTTTGGCGCCCGACCAACTGCGAGCGGTTGCGGATCCTTCAGCCAGGGCCCGAATCATCGCCCCAGCCGGCTCGGGGAAGACTCGAGTTCTGACCGAGCGTGCCCGACACGTTCTTGATTCGGGGGTACCCGTTGATTCCCTACTGCTCGTGGCTTTTAACAAGCGGGCCCAGGAGGAGATGCGCGAGCGAACCACCGATCATCCCGGCCTGCGAATACAGACCCTGAACGCGTTGGCCCTCTCGATCCTCAACGGGACAAACGGGTTCGAGCACCGCGGCGCGCGCGTCGAGACAATCGACGAGTGGAAGGTTCGCGACATTATTGCCCAGTACGTCAAGTTCGCGCGCAAGGCCAACACCGATCCCGTGGCGGCTTGGATCGATGCGCTCACTGAAGTGCGCCTCGGTCTGTGGTCGCCCCAGCACGTCGAGCGGGCCTACGGGGGCGACCTGGACGGCTTCGCAGAGTTCTTTCCCCGGTTCCGCCAGCATCTCGCCGACCACCACCAGGTTGACTTTGACGAGCAGATCTACCTCGCCATCGAGGTCCTGCTGCGTAATCCCGAGGTGCGTCTCGCTGCCGAGCGCCGAGCTGACGTTCTGCTCGTCGACGAGTTCCAGGACCTCACGCCAGCCCACATGCTGCTGCTGCGGCTCATCGCGGGTCCGTCCCTGTCGATCTTCGCCGTGGGTGATGACGATCAGACGATCTACGGCTTCTCGGGTGCAACCCCTGAGTGGCTCGTTCATTTCGAGCACCACGTGCCCGAGGCGGCGCACCACGCGCTGGAGGTGAACTACCGCTGTCCGGCACCGGTGATCACTGCGGTCGCCAACTTGGTGTCGCACAACGTCGTGAGGGTGCCCAAGCAGATCCGACCGGGTCCGAACAGCGTGGGAGATTCCACTTCATTCACGGTGGCACGGGTGGACGATCAGGTCCAGCGCGTCGTGAGCCACGTTCGAGCGATTCTCGAGGGCGGCGTGGCGCCATCGGACATCGCGGTGCTCTCCAGGGTGAATGCGAACCTGGTGCCCGTTCGGGCCGCCCTGGTTGACGTCGGCCTTCCCGTCAGTGTCCGCGATCGCGGTGACTTTCTGAGAAACTCGGGAGTGGAATCGGCACTCGCGTGGTTGCGGCTCGCCGCGCGCTCGAGTGAGCTGGCCGGGGCCGACATCGAACTCGCCGCCCGGCGTCCGGGTCGCGGCCTTGGGCCGAAGGTGCGAGGGTGGCTGGGCGAGCAGACTTCGGTCGAGGGTCTCGTACGACTGGCCGGGCGAATGGACGGGCCCACGTCGACGAAGATCACCGACTTCGTCCGAGACCTGGAGCGCGCGGCCACCTTCGCCCGGCGTGCGACGACGTCAACGTTGATCGAATTCATCCACAGTGAGATCGGCCTCGATCGGGCTCTGGCGACCCTTGACGCCTCACACCAGGGACGCAACGGCACGTCGAACTCCGACGGTCTACGAAGCCTCATCGCCCTTGGTCGTCAACATCCTGATCCTCGCTCCTTCGACAGTTGGCTCAGGACGCTGCTGAACGCGCCGTCGGTCGAGAACGGAGTGACGCTCGCGACCGTTCACAAGGTGAAGGGCCTCCAGTGGCCCCACGTCGTCGTCTACGACGCCAGCTCTACGATTTTTCCCCACCGTCTGAGCATCGACGCCGAAGAAGAGCGGCGTGTCTTTCACGTGGCGATCACCAGATGTATCACGTCGCTGTTGATCACGGCCGACGTCGCTTCGCCATCGCCCTTCTTGCGGGAGTTGCGCGCTCCAGCGGCGATACCGCGACAAGAGAGTCGCGAGGGCGCGATGCCAGTCTCGAATCGAAGCCTTGGCGGATCGCGTCCCGTTGGCGCGTCGGTGGGATTGACCTTTAGGTGGGGTGGCTACGATTTCGCGGTTCAATCCGTGGCGTCTGACGCCGTAGTGGTCTCGACTGGTGAGTCTCGCTACACATCATTGCCATTCGGATGGACGGTGGTCATCGACGGCGAGGCGCGAATGCTCGTGGCGCCGGCAAGCAGATCCGCTCGTCAGACGGCCAAGGCGGTACCGGATGCCAATCCCGCCATCTACAGTGCCCTCAAGACTTGGCGCCTCGAGCAAGCGAAGGCCGACAACGTTCCGGCCTATGTGGTCTTCAACGATCGCACACTCGACGAACTCGCTCGAGTATGTCCGCGCACGGACGTCGAGCTGCTAGCCATCAGCGGCATCGGCCCGGCCAAGGTTGATCGCTACGGTGATCAGATCCTGACTGTTATCCAGGAGTTCTTGACTCAAATGGCAGTTTTCGATGAGCCAGCATGATACGGCTCCCCTTGGTGCTCGGTCGATACTGGAAGGAACCCTTCTTCTCACTGTTGATGAGCGGGGACGGGTGGGCCTGATTGGGAAAGGTCTCGGACCTTCTCGGCCTTGACACTACCCACCCTCTCGAGAGGCGGAGCAGTCACCGAACCCGGGTTGGTTCAGTCCAACCGATGGGAACGACCTCCTTACCCGTTCAAGGTTTGTCGGGATCGCCGGACTTTCTCCAGATTCACAGCGACGATCACGGGAACGACCACCAACACCACCTGAATCACGGTGCTGGAGGATCCGACGGCCAGCCACCTACCCGCGCAGTGCGTGATGGTAGGTTGACCAGGTCCGCCGAAGTTCGTGCAGTCGCTCGCCCTTGTCGCGAGCGAAAATAGCAGCGACAGCAAGGGCAGAACGATCCCACCCGGGACTAGAAGGGTGGCGATGATCTTCTCCCTGCGAGTCCACGTGTGACTTGACCAGAGCCATGTCACGCCGACGAACCATCCGACACCTACTAGGAAGCCACCGGCCGCGACAAGCCAAGGAACCCATCTGTCCCGTGTCGTTGTCAACGTAGTGAGCTCTCGGACCGGGCTCCGTCACCGTACATGTAGTACAAGATGTTCGACACGCCTACTCAACGACCAGTCCACCACCCCGAGCCCAAGCAGGTGACGAGGAGCGGACTAATAGGCTCGTGATGGTACTCGATGTGCCCACTGTATTGGTCCAGGAAGAAGTTCTGCCAGTAGTCATTCGGAGCACACCTTGGTGTGTACCACCCCGTCGTTGAAGCCGAACTACGAGTGATGGCCCCACGAGAGGCCAGGGTTGCGGCTGTGAGAAGTGGCGTACGCGACTGTGAACGCCGCTCGAGAGTGTTTCCATTCATCAACCACGGGTTGGGTTGGCAAATTTACTGCACTGAGACGGATACCCTCTAATGAAAAGAAGAGTCACAATCGCAATCTAGTCCTACCGCTCTAAGTAAGTGACGGTAGCCTAGTTAGCCTCAGTATAAGAATGGTTGAGAAGTGCGAATGTATCGTTCACCGGTACGGCGGGCGAAAACAGATATCCCTGCCCGAGTTGGCAACCGAGTAGGCGTAGGCGTGACAGCTGCTCTCTTGTTTCAATTCCTTCCCCGAGTACAGTCATGTCTAGTCTCAGACCGAGTGAAGCTATTGCTTCAAGGAGTGCGTCGTTGTCGTCACTCTCTCGTTCCGGACTGACGAAGGAACGATCGATCTTGATGATTGCCGGTTTCAACAGCGCAAGATAGGACAGCGATGAAAACCCGGTGCCGAAGTCATCAAGGGCGATACTGATTCCCATCTGTCGTAGGCGCGACAACTTCCTCATGGTCTCAGCGGCGTCAAGCAGTGCCACGCTTTCAGTGATCTCAATGATTAGGCGATCCGGTGAGAGACCGCTGCTCGAAAGCGCTGTCTCAATGATTGACATCAGGTCAGGTCTATGAAATTGGTGCGCGGAGAAGTTCACGGAGACAATGGGCTCCCCCATTTCAGCACCGCCCCCCTTCCAAGAACACGCGGCGGCCAGGGACTCGCGGATGGCGAGTGAACCGAGATCCAGAATCAACTCGCTCCGCTCGGCAATTGGTATGAACACGTCGGGTTGAATCCATCCGCGCTCAGGGTGCTCCCAACGCATCAATGCTTCGAAGCCAACGACTCTGGTGGATCTGAGATTGACGATCGGCTGAAAATACATTGAAATCTGGCCTTCATTGAGTGCTTGACGAAGCTCTTGCGCCATCGAGAAGCGCGAAGCAGCCGTCTCGCGCATCTTCTTCGCAAAGATCAGGTGGTGACCCTTGTTGTGACGCTTAGCTTCGTAGAGAGCGACGTCGGCTTCCTCAATCAACTGACCATGATCGGATGCTTGTCCGTCGCAAATTGCGATTCCGATGGTCGCGTGTTGTTCGAGCACGATGCCACTGAATGCGAACGGTTCAGCCAGCACGTTAAGAAGACGGTCCGCCACTTGTTCGGCCTCTGCGTGGGATGTGAGACTCTCAGCCAAGTAGAGAAACTCGTCACCTCCCGGGCGACACAGCGTGTCCGAGGAGCGAGTGACCAGTTCTAAGCGGCGGGCAACCCCAATTAGCAATTGATCGCCCACCACGTGGCCGTAGACATCGTTCACTCCCTTGAAATCGTCAAGATCCAACAGCAACACAGCGACCAGTCCACCATGACGCCCCATTCTCGCGTGCGCGCGGGCAAGTTGGTCGTCGAATAGGGCCCGATTGGGGAGGCTCGTGAGTGAATCGTGCAGTGCCTGGTGGGAGAGTTGATCAGTGAGCTCTTGCCGCTCAGTGATGTCTCTGAGTGAACTGATGAAGTAGCGAACTTGGTTCGAAGCGTCGCGCGCGACGGCCTTTGATACTTCGGTAATGACGGGTCGACCATCTTTGCGTACAAAACGTTTGACGTAACGGACCTGGTCTACCTCTCCGGACAACAGCCGCAAGTGCCCCTCCTCGGTGACTCCAAAGTCATCGTCATGGGTAAATCGCTGCGATGTGCGTCCAAGGAGTTCTTGCTTGGTGAATCCCACCAAGTGGCAATAGGCCTTGTTGACGTCGGTGATCAATTGATTATGATCACTGATCACCATTGGCGCCATGTTGTCCTCAAATGTCAGGCGGAAGCGTTCCTCGCTCTGTAGCAGCAACTCGGCGGCGGCTCCACGGATGACCGTTGCCTCTTCTTCGGCCGCTAGATGAGCATCGGCGACGGCATTTCTAACACTGTGATCTCGAATTGCGGCCACGACCCACACTTCACCTCGAACTTCGAGCGGGGAAAGAGAGATGCCGACCGGGACCCGGTGTCCGTCTTTACATACAAGCATCAGGTCCCGCGATGCGGCCATGGAACGCGAGACCGCATTCTGGAAGAACCCGAGACGTTCGCGACGGTGCTGCTGTTGGTGTTCACGGGGAACCAATAACTCGACCGGCTGGCCCACGATCTCGCTGAAGGTGTAGTCGGTGAGTCTTACGAACGCCTCGTTCACGTCGCGAACTCGGCCGACTTCATCCACGAATACCAACCCATCAGGGATCGCATCGACAAGGCTGCGCTCTGAATGGGTGAGCGAACTGATCTTCGCCATTTACTGTCCCACCCCCTCGAGGCAACGCTCGGCGCCGGACCCAAGGTCAGATTAGTACTGAAACATCTCCGTACAACGGGTGGGAGTGAGGAGTTGTCAAACCCGTACTTTCTAGTCCTGGGTTCCCCAATTGGATTATGAGGTTTGGGCCGCCATGGGGTACCCACGACTCGTAAGACATCGGTACAGGCTGTGACGCGATTTAGATTTACGCGGCTCGATTGGTGGATCGTCCCACAATGCCTGCGAAGGAGCAATGTCTTCCTACCGCGACATACCTTCGGCGCAGATTCTGATGTGGCCCACGCTTGTCGCGAGGGGATCCTTGGGCGGTTCGAGACGGGCCGATGAGATCAACGAAGGGGGTCGTACTTCAAGGTGGCTTCAGTGAGGAACAACTGGCCGACCGGCGCGCGGACAATGATCGCATGCCAGCAATTGAATACCGGCAGGCCCGGGCTCGAAGTCGACTCCAGAACGCCAGAGCGACCTAGAACACGTCAAGACGTGCATGGGCTGACGGATGGTGGACGTGATTGGGCGAGCACTGAGTTGGACGCCAGGTGGCATGGCACGAGTACCGAGTACGGCCAAAGGCGTCGAGGTAGGGAAAGCCTGCATTTTGATCACGACAGTCGAGGCGAAGTCCCGGAACTCGACGAAAACCCGGGGAACTGGAGAGAAGTGTTCTCCTTGTCTCCATCACGGTGATGACTGCTTCAGGAGTGAGTCATGACTGCGCCCGGCGTAGGCTAGGGACGATTTACGCGCGGAGCTCCACGCGGAGGTTCGCGCGGAAGTCCCGCCCTCGTAGCTCAGGGGATAGAGCATCGGTTTCCTAAACCGAATTATGGGTCGAGCGTTCCTCCTCGGAAACCCAGTAGATTCCTTGCATTTGCTCGTAAATGGCCTAGTTTGAAAGCCATAAGAGAGTTGGGAAATCACCCACTATTCCCGACCATTCACGGTAATTGTTGTGCTGAGGTTGTGCTGGGAATCTCTATGAACTTGGCGAAACAATCGAAGTAACCGAACGCGGCTTCCGGGCGCCCAGTCCTGCAGCCTTCGGCTTGCGGCTTTGGTCTGGACTGATTGACATCGATAGTACGCGAATCAATCGCCCGCGTGAGAGGGCTGACGACAGTCATCCAGCTTCAATTAGCGATAGGAATTGTTCATTTCGGCGCGTTCTGTGACGCTCGGAGCGGTGGACCGCGTGCCGATGGCACATCGCGGTGGGACAATCAGTGTTATGAATGACGACTTACTCCGCGAGCCGACCGAGGACGAGCGAAAGCTCCTTGACGTCATCATGGAGGATCACATCATTCGAGACGGGGCGTGGCCCATTTGGCAGTACGTCGAGGCGAAGCTATTCCAGCAGCATCACTTGGAGGCGGCTCCCATCCTGACTGGCACACCGCGAGTCACTGTTAGACAGAGCATCGCAAGTTACGGTTGGTTCCGCACGTCAAGTATGGTCTTCGCTTCACCGCAGCCGGCTGATACCATCGCCCTGTCCGTCAGTGGTATGGCCCGCTCAAGCCGCGGCCACCCGGACGTCAAACGGTTCGTCGCGATGCTCCGCTACCTCTGCGAGCGGCAACGGAATTTCAACGCTCAGCCAGACGTCGTGCAACGGATCATTGTCACGTCCGAAGAGATTCGAGCGGCGCTGTCGTCAAACGGCCAGAACTCCTCGCAGTGGGACACTTGGTCTTGGTCGATGTCCAACGACGACCTCCAGCGACTCTCGAAGCTCATTGGAGAAGAGCCGTCAACGTGGAATTGCGCGGTCACGGTTGAGGAAAAGGGATTCATCGTCGACGTCGCTCCCTTTATCCGGCCCTACCACGAGGTAACGAATGTTGAGGACTACGTCAAGCGGCTCGTCGCCGAGATTGCTCCGAAGGCTCCGCCCGCGGAACTGAGCTATCCACATGGGCTCGCACTGCCGGAAGCTATCGACTACTTGAACGCGGTTTGGCGGGAGCACTCATCGGCGCCACTCATCAAGATTCCGAGGGCCGAGGCCGCCGCTCGGCTGGCATTTACCTGCGCCAGCGCCGAGCAGTTCGACTCGCAGTTGAGCGGACTATGCCAGCTGCTCGACGCACTGACGATGCCGGACGGTTCCAACGTCAAGTTGTACGAGTTTGACACTTTCCTCAGCGGTCACCTCCCCGAGGGCGGCTACCAGCGTGCCCACGAGGCCATCGAGACGCTCCGGGCGCTTTTCACGCTCCGGGCGTGGCGCCAGCACCCAGCGAACAACAGCAGATGGCAAGAAGCTGCGCAACGCCTCGGCGTGACGATCCCCACGGCGGACTGGAACGATGCGTGGCGCCGACTCCACCTCGCCACGATTGACGCCTTAGGCATCGTCCGCGAGGAATTCGATGGCCTCGACGAGTAGCCAAACACCGGCATCGCGATCGTTTGTTATATCGATACAACTCGACTGAGTTCCGAGGGCCGTTGGCGGCGCCTTAGTGCTTCGAGGAGCTGAGATACATACCGAAGACGGTGCATACGAAGCTCACGGCACCGGTGAGAGAGTGCGGGAGGAGGAGCGCGCCGCCGAGCAGCGTCAGCGCCGCGCCGAGGATGGTACGGCACTGGGTGCGGCGCCGATTGCCATTTGTGGTGGGTCGGTGTTGGGTTCCGTTCTCTTCCATGCCCCTATCGCGACCCGCGAAGGTTTTTACACTGTCGACACCGCACCTTTTTAGAGTTTCTTTCGTCACCTCCGATACGGTGAGCAAGCTCACCTCCTGCGCACTCACCGCCGCAACTGTCATGGGAGCGGGGGAACTCTTCATTAATGTTTCTCTAACCCCGGTCCCGACATTTTGCCCCGAGCCGAAGTTTGGCGACGTACCCTTTGCCTCGGCTACACCTAATGCTTTACGGCCGAGTGGCAAGGGAAGGGGGCAGTGAGCGGTGGGCGTCCTGACGCCGAAGGTGTGCCCCGAGTATCAAAGATTTTTCCCGCTCACTGAAATGTCCTTCTGGACTATTCCCCAGATCAACATCCCGACAATCCCCTCTGATATGTCCAGAAAGGGTCATACAGAGGCTTGATCAACACCTTGCGGGGACCGCATAGGCACATTCTCTACATCAAGTCAACTATTCCATTTCGAGGAGTTGACGGCGAGGAGTGGATCTCAGCATGGGAGGTGACCGAAGGACGACCGACCTCTTGCATGCCATGCCCTTCCGGTTAGTTCAGGCGAGTTCACTGGGGTTCACGAAGTCCCAATTTGCAAGGCTTTTGGTTCATGCGCGTTCACTCGGAACCGCAGGAGTTCGAGATATTTGCTGACGGAAACGCTGACATTTGTCGCACAGAATCGCTCGTCAGTGCTTCAAACGAAATGGTACAGCGTGCGGGCCGCGTGCGGGTTCACGTTGCCCGGCCCGACGTGCACAATCTCTGACAGGAGGCTGCGTCCGTGGTCCAAAGTGCAGATGTCAACGTTCAGCGCGGTCTGAGGTTTCGTAAGGTACGCACTCGTTCATTCGCTCGGCGAACTTCCAAAGCCGAGGGACGGGACACCCGATGAAACTTGAGCCGCTCTCGGCTTGGGATCCATCCATTGTCGCGTCAGCGTGGGTCACGGGTAAGAATGTCTTCAATGCGAAGTAAACGGGATCAGAGTTACGAGAATTGGGTATCAATCTTTGCAGTCGTATGCGCACTCTTTGTTGGACTGTTGATTGCGGAGGCTCGCCGAAAGTTCTTCATTGTTCGTCCACTTCGGGAACGACGGCTCGGGCATTTGAACCAGAATCCGCCAAAACGGGAGGACGTGGTCTTCTTGGGTGACAGTCTGATGCACGGTGCTGAATGGAGCGCCTACTTTCGTGAATTTTCCGTACGCAACTTCGGCGTCGCTGGTGACACGACCGAGAACGTCTTGAAGCGTCTTCGCAATATTACGGAGCACAGGCCGCAAGTAATCGTCTTGATGGCGGGCACAAATGACATCACTGCTGGACTTAGCGCCAAGACAACGATCAGAAATCTTGCGTGCATAATTGGCGAGATTCGAGAACAATCGCCGCAGACCTCAATAATCTTGCACACGCTTCTTCCTCGTCAACGCCGCTATCGACGACGGATCGAGCTGGTCAACGATGAAATTCGAACAAGACTCTCACCCTTGGTGGATGCCTTAGTAGACCTTCACCCGTACTTTGTCGATCGCGCTGGAGCACTTCGTCCAGAAATGACGAACGATCATCTTCACTTATTGACGAGTGGATATCGGATCTGGTCTCGAGAACTCTTGCCGAGACTTACGATGGTCTTGGGTAATGACTGAAGCGGATATTTTCGTCTTTGCTGGCGCAGGTGCGTCTGCGCCGCTTCCATCGAACTTGCCCGTGTTTGCTCCGATCCGACGGGCAATAGGAGTATCACTGAAACTCAACTCAGACTTACCCCTTGAAGACATCTTGGCCTCATTGGCCC
>Ga0307375_10000699_pt1 | contig 40189 bp, 26 predicted proteins | sample TR1MG_FD_202531 | JGI IMG/M metagenome (GOLD analysis project Ga0307375, IMG submission 202531) | Soil microbial communities from Risofladan, Vaasa, Finland - TR-1 | ecosystem: Environmental > Terrestrial > Soil > Coastal area > Acid sulfate soil | place: Finland: Risofladan, Vaasa | collected... | reverse complement strand
TATCTGAAAAAAGGATTAAATACAATCATGGCGGAGGCAAAAAACACCTCCGGAACTGTTATTTCTGAAAAACGCATCATCATATGTCAGCCAGAACCTTTTATTAGCTGGATATCACCAGCTTTACCTGATACCTATTCTGAGTCAGGACTTTATGAAATCAGTGCTGAAATAAAATCAGATCTTGCACTGAAAGAAATAAGTATAAACATCAATAGAAAAACGATAAAATGCGATGAAGGAATTACAAAATTAAACAATAATACTTATATACTTAAAAAAACAGTACCAATCGACCTTGCAAAGAACAGTATTGTTATTATGGCAGGCAATACGGGCGGTTTTACCATGTCAACACCAAGAACAGTAAGGTTATCAAGTTTGATTCCTGCCATTAACATTATCAGTCCTTTACCAACAGACTCACTAAATAACTCAGGAGCTATACTGGTAGCTGCTGATATAATATCCAATTCACCACTTATTGCTTACAGTGTTAATGTCAATGGCGTTGTTGTGTCAGATGAGGCTATGGCTAAATTGAAAGACAGTATAACCTATAGTATTGAAAGCTATGTTTATCTCAAAAAAGGGATAAATACAATCATGGTGGAAGCAAAAAATAATACTGCGTCCAATAGCTCAGAAAAACGAATCATTATATGTCAGCCAGAACCTTTTATCAACTGGATATCACCTTTTTCAAATGATTCCATTTCAGAGTCAGGACTTCTTAAAGTAAAGGCTGAGATAAAATCAGACCTGGCACTGAAGGATATTTGCATAAATATCAATGGAGTGAATATTAAATGTGATGAAAGAATTACAAAAGTGAATAATAATACCTATATACTTGAAAAGACTGTTCCAATTGACCGACCTAAAAATCTTATTGTCATTTTGGCAGGAAATACAAGTGGTGTTACCAGATCATCACCAAGAACTGTAAGAATAACAAGTTTAATCCCTTCTATTAACATTATTAATCCTTTGCCGGACGATACTCTAAATAATTCAGGGATTATTCTGGTAAGTGCAGATGTTGTTTCCAGATTACCACTTAAAGGTTACAATATTTATGTCAACGATAATGTTGTAGCAGATGATAATATGGCTAAACCAAAGATTATAGACAGTATAACATATAGTCTAGAAAACCTTATCTATCTGAAAAAAGGATTAAATACAGTCAAGGTGGAGGCAAAAAACACATCAGCGACTGGTACTTCAGATAAACGATTTATCAGATGCCAACCTGAACCTTTTATCAGCTGGATATCACCTTTATCACCTGATTCTTTTTCGGAGTCAGGTCTTGTTAAAATTAAGGCTGAGATAAGATCAGACCTGGCATTGAAGGATGTAATTATAAATATCAACGGGGAGTCTATAAAATGCGAGGATGGAATTACAAAATTGAATAATAATACTTATTCTCTTGAAAAAACGGTACCCGGAGATAATGCAAAAAACAGTATTGCCATTATGGCAAGTAACACAGCGGGTATAACCAGGTCTTCACCAAGGATAGTGAGAGTGCCATTAGGTCCTGTTCCTTTCATAACGGTAAACGCTCCTTCAGCTAGTGATACTCTTAATAATACAGGGATGATACTGGTCAGTGCAGACATTTTATCAAGCACTCCGCTGCTGTCATACAGGATTATTAATAATGAAAATCTTGCTGCAAGTGAGATTATTGCAATGCCTAAAAAGAAAGACAGTATTACTTATTTAATTGAAAGTTTTGTTCCCTTAAAGGGTGGATTAAACACAATCTCTCTTGAAGCAAGAAATAGTAGCGGGACTTCCATAGCTGAAAAACGGTATGTTAAATGTCAACTTGAACCTATAATTAAATGGATTTTACCCGGTACTGTCAATTCAATCACAGGATCTGAAAGATTTAATATAAAGGCTGAGCTGATGTCCAGTTTTGACATACAAGAAACCATTATTAATCTGAATGATAAACCACTCAATATAGAAAAAAGTGAAATTACTCGCCTGAGTAATAATGTATATAGTTTTGAAAAGAAAATTCCACTTAACCGTGGAGAAAACAGTATCGTTATCACAGCAGCAAATGCTCAGGGGAAAGCCACCTCGGCAATGTATGTGGTAACCTATAAACCCGAAATAATTTCTGAGATCAGCTGGATAGCACCGGAGCCTGCCAATAAGGAAACCAATTCAGCTGAGCTTACTCTTACAGCCATTATAAAGACAAACTCAGAGATAAAGAATGCTGCCCTCTTTGTAAATGAAAAGGAGATTGCTCCGGGGGGCAGGTATAAACTGTCATCCGTAAAGCCAACTGAATACACTTATGAGAATTCTATTGTTCTTAACCCTGGAATTAATACTATCTACATTTCAGCTATCACCAAAGAAGGGAACATCAATTCTGAAAAAAGGACGGTGAATTATATTGTTCCAATACTTCCTGTTCTAGCATGGAAATCCCCATCTCCAGATCAGCTAACTGTATCTAATCCATCCGTTGATATCAGGATAGAAATAAAATCAAACACAAGGATTGAAGGACTGACCATATATATAAACAGTAAAATTACAGGTAGTGAAGACCTGATAAAAGATTTAAGAAAAGAAGAGGATGCTTATGTTCTTGAAAAGAGTTTAATGCTTAACAATGGCACTAATAGTATCTATATTGTTGCAAAGAATCTGGCCGGGATTGCAACCTCCGAAACTCGGTCATTAACCTACACTTACTCTTCAGTTCCTGTGGTTTCATGGGTGAGCCCTTCTAATCCTTCAACTGACATTAATCTTGCTACAGCAAGGATTAAGTTGAAAATCCAGTCATCTGATAAACTTGAATCACTGCTTGCTTATGTCAACGGATCGGCATCAGAAGAAGTGACCCAGCTGGTTTCCGGCGGAATTGCAGGTGAATATTCTCTTGAAAAACCTGTTAATCTGCAACCCGGGAAAAATGAAATATACTTTATTGCAACAAACCACTCCGGAACAACCAAATCCGATATTCGTTATCTTACCAATCCACCAACAAATCCGCCAATCATTTCCTGGATAAATCCAACTGATTCAAAAGTAATTGTCAACTCGGAAATGGTTATGATAGAAGCGTGTATTAAATCTGCAACGATATTAAAATCGATACAACTACTGGTTAACGGTGTTCAGCAGGCCAGTGAGCTGGTATTTCCGCAACCTGGTACAGGAGAATGTAATTATCGGTTTACAAAATCTGTAATCCTTAAAAACGGAGAGAACAGTGTTTATATAATTGCTGAAAACTTTGCAGGGAGTTCACCCTCTGAAAAAAGGTCATTAAGATATGACATCTCCTCGATGATTGAAAAGCGCCTGGCACTTGTATTTGGCAATGCAGAATACAGTAGTTCAAATTCATTGAGAAATCCTGTTAATGACGCAAATCTTATGGAGGGTACTTTGAAGGGTCTTGGATTTGATGTAATTAAAAAGATAAATGCCTCAAAAAGTGAGATGGAAGGAGCTTTACGGGAATTCAGCAACAAGCTGCCTCAGTATAATGTAGCTCTTTTTTATTATGCCGGACATGGGGTTCAGGTCGAAGGAGAAAACTATCTGGTGCCTGTTGATGCTATGTTGGAGAACAAAACTGACTGTCAGTGGGAGGCACTTCCGGTTGAAAGAATTATCAGGCAGTTTGAACAGGTTCCCGAAAACATCAATATAGTAATTCTCGATGCATGCAGGGATAATCCTTTCAGAAGCTGGTCAAGGGGATCGGCACAGGGTTTCAGGGCACTGAGTCCTGTGAGTGGAACAATAGTATCATTTGCCACTTCTGAAAACTCAGTTGCTACGGATGGAACTGGTTCAAACGGACCATTTACTGAAGAGCTGGTAAAACAAATGAATATCTCCCAACCTGTTGAAGTAGTTTTTAAAAACACAAGGAGAGAAGTTATGAGACGCACAAATAATACTCAAAGACCGCAGGAATGGAATATGCTGACAGGAGATTTTTATTTCAAGAGATAAATATTCATACGCTGCTTAACCCTGTTTAATTATCCATGTGCTGTACTCATTTGTAATGAAGGAAAAAAAGATATATTTTTGCGGAGAAATCCGGTCCCATAGTTCAATGGATAGAATGGAGGTTTCCTAAACCTTAGATTCAGGTTCGATTCCTGGTGGGACTACAAGACAATAAGCGCAAACAGCGATATAATGACTGAATGCGCTTCTTTATTTTCTTTCCCCATTCCAATCTTCTTTGGTCGGCTCAATTGTGCAATAACCCCATTTAGTTGTTAATTCAGTAAAATCATCGTTAAATTTCATAATCATTCTACCCCAGTGATTTCTACCATAAATACTTTCAGCACAGCTCTCACCTGAATCATTTTCAACCCACTTACCAATAATTGTATGTTCATCAGACAACTCACCAAGTATTTCTCCATAATCTTCAGTATACCAGCCTGCAATTATATTTCCATATCTATAAATATGTAACTCACCCCAATCTGTATTCCATATTCCGACAACATCATTTTTATTAAGATTTAATTTTGGGAAAACAATAATTTCTACCCGTCTGTTTTTCATTCGTCCAACTTCTGTATTGTTATCAGCAATAGGATTTATTTCACCATAAGCATTTATCTCTAATAAGTTTGCATCAATTTGACAACTATCAATAAAAAAAGACTTTATTGTTATTGCTCTTGCTTCAGAGAGATGTAAATTACTTTCAGAAGAACCAACATTATCTGTATAACCTTCAATTATTGTTAAACCTCCAAGGTTTTTTATTTTTTCTCCAATTTTATATAATGATGATTTATCCTCTCCAATAGTTGATTCTCCAGATTTAAATAATACAGAACTATTTAATTGAAAATTCATGCTGGAGCCAATAGCTCCTACTGCATCAATTTCGGCGCCCGGCCATTCTCCACTTGCATCATCTTTAACATCAACTATTTTAACATATCTAAAAACATCTGTTTTCTTAACATATTCAGAAATATCAATTTTAGAAAAACCTCCCCCTGTTTGTCCGACAGAAATCCATTCTACACCATTTTTAGATATATATACATCAACAGGTTCTAATCCGCTACCAATCTCAAAAACATACAAATCGTATCCGTCTATATCATAAAGAGTATTGTCTGTGAATTTTACTATTAATTCACCACCATGACCCAAGCCTGTACTATTTTTATCTCCTGAACCATCATTATCGGGAATATTAAGTGCTTTTTGTGGGTTGCTGTATTCTTCTGCTTGAAAAGGGTTCCCTTTATTAAAGGAAACAAGTTCATCTGCAAAAGAAATATCACCAAAAGGGAAAAATATTCGACCTCCGTGCCCATCAGAGTACGTTCGTCCAATTTGAGCAGAAGTAGATGTCGAAATAATTAAAATTAATCCGATTAAAACTGATTTAGTTTTCATTTTAACTCCATTTTATTATATAAACTTGTTTCTTTTCGTCTCTTTATATTACTGCCAACATCTGTGTATATCCAGTATTGCATATACATTTAATATATCCAAAGGATTTGGTACATATTCACTTCCTATATCTGAGTATATATGTACAAAACTATTCCTGATTTTTATCTCTTCTACCAAAGTTACATCTTGTTTAAACCAAAGTCAACTATTCACCAAATAAACAATGCTTTATCTAATTAACGGTAGATTTTTATTTAAAAGAAAACAAAGAATGAAAACAACTAACTGGAAAAGCCTTTGACCTTGACCACCTTTCGCCGGAAAATATTGACCATAGTTTGCCGAAGTTAAAACCTTAATATATAAATAAATATAATTAAGACAATCTGACCAGGCGAATGTGGTCAACAGAACCGGTTTTTGCACCATTTGATCTAATCAATTAATCTTTTACACAACGAACAGAAAAACCCCAATCCTTGTTGGTGTCGTACCTGTAGATGGTAGTAAGATTATAATTCAGGTCCCTGTAGAAAGCATCCTCCAAAGAAGACCACCAGTAACCAAATGAACCAAGACTGAAGACTGGTCCAGCAGAGTAGCGGTAGCCTCCGGGGAGTCCTGAAAAACCACTTTCGTTGGTAGCGCCATTGTTAGGACTTAGCCAAAGAATAGTGCCTGTTTCTTTAAGCTTGCCTCCTTCATCGGTTCCACGCCAGCCTTTACGGTCTGCTTCAGCCTGGCTCATGCCTAGGTGCATTTCCAGTTGTTTCCATTCCGCATCGCTGGGCAAATGCCAACCTGTTGGACATACACCCTGAACACCGCTGGGATTTGCATCACTGCTTGAGGCTCCATTCATCGCAGCTGCCCAGGTATATAGCAACCCATAAATATCTTTGTTATACAGTTCATGCCATACAAACCAGTATTTTGTGATGTAATCACCTGTTATGTCTCCAACGCCAGTACCATCAACCAATGCAGTACCGTCAGAATAATGAGTGGTTTTCATGTTTTCTTTCAACCAGCACTGACTGCCAATCTGTACGGTTTTGTATATATTCCCATCGTAATCAGATATAGTACCAGTTCCACATTCAAATGGTTCGATTGCTTCAAATATTTTCTCATCACTATAAGATGTTCCGATGCTATTGGTTGCATAAGCACTTACATAATATGTTGCTCCTTTAATAAGACCTGTCAAATAGCTATTAAAATTACCCATTCCACTGCCATCTTGTGAAAAGCTCTCATTGCTTTCAAGAGTTGGATTTCCAGTCTTGTTCCAGCATACTCCCCGGATTGTGACAGGAAATCCCCAGTCATTAGTTACTTCTCCTCCGCAGACAGCACTTGTATCTGTAATTTTACTGATTTCTGCCAAAGTAACTTCAGGTAATCCTTTTGTCAGGAAAGTTTTCTCATCACCGTAACTGATTCCATAATCTGTTGTAGCATATCCACGGACATAATATGATGTATTTAGCTGTAGCCCGGTCAGATTCGTGGTATAATTCCCGATTCCACTTCCATCAGATGTATATCCATCGTTACTTTCAAGTGTTGGGTTTCCTGTAGTATTCCAGCATACTCCCCTCACTGTAACGAAGGCTCCTCCATCATCGGTTATATTCCCACCGGATGTGGCAGAATTGGTCATAATTACACTTGCCTGCGTTGTGGTCAAAGCTGCAATTCCATCCCGGGTTTTAAAAGAAATAGCCAGTCCATAGGCATTACCTACACTATTAATTGCATATGCACTTACATAATAGGTTGTATTTACCTGCAGCCCGGTCAATTGACTGATAAAGCTTCCCAGCCCAGTGCCATCCTTTGTTATGCTGTCATTAATTGAAGGATTACCACTATAATTCCAGCAAATTCCTCGGGCAGTAACTGGGGGCCCCCCATCATCGGTTATATCTCCTCCGCTGGTGGCAGTTGTTGTTGTAATTGAAGTGATTGCTGTTGTGGATAGGGTAGGAATTGTTGAATCTGTGATGAAGCTTAACTCATTTCCATAAGCTGTTCCTGCAATGTTAGTAGCATAAGCGCGGATATAATAAGTTGTATTGGCCGCCAATCCTGAAAGATTACTTGCAAAACTGCCTGTGCCTGTACCATCAATAGTCTTACCATCATCAGTTGTCGGACTGCTGGCAATACTCCAGCAAACACCACGTACAGTTACTGAGGCTCCTCCGTCACTGGTAATATTACCTCCACTTGTGGCCGTGGTGGTTGTAATGGAAGTAATAGAAATTGTTTCGATAGTCGGAGGCGATATTGCAATAGTAGTGAAACTTTTTTCTTCACCATAAACAGTTTCATTTGCATTACTTATATATGATTTAACAAAATATTTTGTTCCTGATTCCAGATTTGTCAACTGACTTGTAAAATCCACTGTAGATGGCACCCCCAGTTGTGTTTTCGTACCCGAAACATTTACATTAGGTGTTATTGCATAACAATGTCCATGCTGAGTGCCTCCTTCTCCCAGGTCAATAATCACACCAGAAGCTTCTGCTGTATTAGTGGTGATATTGCTGACATCCCCTGTTGAAACCAGCATCACCTTTTCAAGCTTCTTGCATGTAGTAGGAAAAATAAAACACAGTAGAAAAAAAATGAGAAAAAATACCTTTGAAGTATTATTTTTCATGGCAATACTTCTTAATGATAATTGGTTATGCAATATCCAACAAAATCAAATTTACACCTTGTTTAAACAAAATGCAATTTTAAATATAAATCTAACCACGCAGAAATTAACCAGATACATGGATTCTTCGGTTTCTTTTTAGCCATCTGAAATTAAGCACCTATTAAAGGCCGCTTTTTATTTCTCTTAAAAAAACATAAGTTTCAACTGGAAAAGCACCTGTCGGAATCGATTTACAGGCTCTGTATATAATTAATTTTTTGTTTTTGTCTATACCATTTAGCAATTCTCCAATTCCAGAGTGAATCTCATCACATTCTTTTGATAATTTTAATGTATCCTTCAAATCTATAGTTGTAGTGTAATGAATCATTGGAAAATATTCATTATTCATACTTTGTGGATGAATCCTAAAAATTTGTGGTTTAGATTTTACAAAATCAATTAATATGGGGAATGTATATTTAGCATAGATTTCTGCCTTTACTTTTTGCTCAAAATCCTGAATTTCCTTTTCTTTTTGATATTGCCAGAATTTATCCCCTGGTTTCAATATACTGTTTGCCAGGACCATATCATTCGCTGCATCAAAGAGATAACCCTTTTCGTAATTAAATTTTGCCGACTGATACCAATCAAAAGCATCTTTATTCATTATTCTTAAAGCTCCTACCAGCAGCATATTTAGCTTCCATTCTTTACCATATTTACCGTAAACAAGTGTCAGGCAGGTATGGTATAAGTTTTTGTCAAAGTATCCGACAGAAACATATGCTTCTGAACTAAGCGCTTTGAAATCAATTATATAATCATGATCTCCTGAAGATCCTGTAGTTACTGATACTTGTGAATTTTCAGAAATATTACTTAAATAAAAATCATTGAGTATTTCAAATCCTTCCTTTGCAAAATTTTCTTTCACTTGTTGCATTAACATATTTAAATCAAATTCATTTTGTTCAATCATATCTTCACTAAAAATTGATAACACCTTTTCAGAATTGTTTTCAAGCAATCCATCAATAAGTTGATAATTTAGTTTATGAATTTGAGTTCTTACATTTGAGTCTATTTTATCATCCTTCCACATTCCATCTACATTACAGCTTGAGATGAAGATTATTAGAATGAAAAAAGTCAGGGAGATGTTTTTCATAATAGTTGTTTTTGTTAATACATTTACGTTTTTCATGTCTTCTTTCTTTCAATTAAAGATAATTAAAAATAGCACACAGGACAATCTTTGTAAACATATGATTTAACAATTTTCCCATCTCAGAACAACAGTCAAAAAATGTAGTATGAGTTGAGAAATGAACCAGGCGTTCGGGGCTTTTCGCCCCGGCTCCTGGAATACTTTTATTTAATCTCAAAACTAATTGGCACCGAAAACCAGACAGGGACAGGTTTTCCTCCCTGCCTGCCGGGTTTAAATGGTGGTAATGTTTTTACAACCCTTATTGCTTCAGCATCAAGTTCCTGATCAACACCTTTGTATATACTCACCTGGTCAACCCCTCCTTTTGAGGTAACGCAAAACCTGACAATTACTTTGCCCTGGATGTTATTTTCCCGGGCAATCTCTGGATAATTAATATTCTCAGCAATATACTTTAACAGACCTGTCACTCCCCCCGGGGGTACAGGCATCTCCTCAACCACAATAAAGGGCTCAGGTTCAGCATCGTCCTCCTGTACCTCTTCCTTAACCTCACTGATAATATCTATCACTTCATCGTTCTTCACCTCAATCTGGGCCTCATCAGCAGTCATAAGCTGTACTGTATCGTCAGGTTTAACCGAGTCTACCACAACCGGGGGTATGTATTTTACCTGCTGTACAACATCTGAGGGAGGTGGAGGAGGGGGCGGAGGAGGAACAACTGTTTCATTTGGCTGATCCAGATTTTCCATATTTATCTCAACCTGTCTTTCAGCTCTCTTATGCCTGTCTTCAAGGGCCATAGCATTAAAATATGGTGCAATGATTGTTATAGCCATAATTACAACTCCAATAAGCATTGAAATTAAAACAGTGCTTTTGTATCTCTTACGAAGCGAATAGGCTCCGTATTCCTTGTTTCTGATCTCAAAGATAATATCATCGAAATCAGGTATTCTGTTCAATTCTTTCTTCATGACATCAGATATTGGTTAGTACTATAATTATGATGCACTAATTGCCTGTTTTCCATATCAAATTTACAACTATTTTATTAGTTTTACAACTAAACATTTAATTTGACCTATTTTATCTTGAATTACCTAAATAATGTGTTCGATTAGCACCTAAATGCCAGTTACATATAAAATTGATTATTAATATTTTATTATTGCTATCTTAGTGTTATCTCTAAATTCATGGCAGGATGAAAAAATCTTTACTAACAGGATTACTATTACTCCTATTCACAATCGCTGGCCAGGCACAGAGCTTATATTCTCAAAAGAACCTGGAGAAGGCCTCTTCAGAAGAATTGACCCTCTACCTTACAAAAGCCCAAAAACTAAAAAAACCGGAGCAATTATATCATTAACAGGTGCTTCAACTGTTATTTTAGGAATCGCACTGATTTCAACCAACAGAGAAGCAGCTGGTTATATGGGTTTAGGGATCGGGGTAACAGGGATAGGAATTACACTGGTGGGATTACCCATCCTTGCAACAGGTTCTTCAAGAATAAAAAAAGTTTCAAAGGCTTTTAATGCCAGATATAATAATATTGGTCAGGTACACCTGGTTCCTTGCAGCATTTATAACTATCAGACCCGGAATATCCAGCCGGGGATTGCTCTCAGAATAAATTTTTAAAAGAAAAATGCACCAGGGAAATAATAAAGAATACATTATATAAGAATCAGAATGAACAGTGTATTCACAGGTTTCAACTCAGCCTTTGATTTGAAAAATATTATTGACAATAATTTTGACTGATATAAGGCTATTTAATAGCCTTAGGTGCTACCTGGCTTTCGTAAATGAGTTTCAGACCCCAGTCTGTATCACCCGGGTATTCCGGTAACCTGATGATCCCTATTTTGGAGGAAATAAGTTTGCCATTACCAGCATCGATCCATGTGCCGTCACGCGGATTAAACCATTGTGCACGATAGATACTATTGAGCCTTGCTCCACGGATCTGAGATTTCGGGCATCCCTTTTCGAAGTAGGCCAGAAATAATTGTTTATCGTCGGTGCGGGCGCAATAAGCCCATCCTTCGTAACTAAGTATATCGGAGGTTTTATTTGGAGATACAAGGTCGGCCAGGGGAACAAGCTCCTGATATCGCTTGCCAATAGAAAAGGCAAATGTGCGCAGGTATTGCATCTCCGCCCCGGAACGCCATTGGAAAGCATCCCACATATGTACAGGTGCTGCATCTTCAATATCAGCGCCCCATATCCCCTCAGCTCCATAGACATGTCCGGCCAGACCTCCCGAAAGAAAACTCCCGTACATACCTGACCTTACAAACTCATTATCTTTATCAGTACCACCTTCTGCTCCCCGTGTGTAATTAGCGGATCCGGGGCCTCTTGCATCACGGTAGCCTGCATAATAAGGTTCACCATTAAGTGCTGGTTTAGGTTTCTTCAGATTAAAAATTTCAGTGAGATACCAGTAATTATTATGTTCTCGCATATTCCCTGTCTGATGAAGTGTTACCCACGAACCCTCACCCCAGTTTTCGAGCGTCGAGGGATTTGCATTTGCAGAAAGCAGAGTTCCAAAAGGAGGAAGACCGTATTTCTTTTCCAGATAATGAATTGCAGCCGTGTAATCATCAGGACTTACAGTTTCATCTATGATATCCAGATGTATGGGGCTCAGTACTGTATTACTGGCCTGGTAGCGTGAGAAGATATACTGTATGAAACGAGTATATGACTCTGGCCATTCATAATATTTGTACCAGCACAACCCGGCATCACGCCTGGAAACTTCTATAAATGGGACAAAACCGTTTTCATTAAGGTAGTCAATTTTCCTGTCCAGGTATTTGAAATATTCAGGATTGATCCGGTCCATATCGGGGAATTGATTTTCATAGCCTGGTACTTTCCCTGGGAAAAAGAAGGGTCGTCCTCCTTCATTATCCATGTTCTTTGCACTACCAGTACCATATTCCAGCCATGCAGAACGGATTGTTGTCTTTGCTGAATCATCCATCATGAGATGCCATGATTTCCCATCGGTCATCCAGTTCGGAAATGCTGCTATTACATTAACCCAGTTGTAACCCTGTGCTTTGCGGAAGCGGACATAATCCTTGAATCCTGCTTTCTGACTAATCGGGCGCTCTTTATCATCATTGTACCATAGAAACCTGTTGGTCCCCACCGAGTACCAGGTATCACCGATGATGAAGAATGGTGTCCCATCAGCATGTTCCAGGGCATGCTGGTTAGATGTTGCCCTGATAAAGCCGTGCCTTAAGGGATTCTCATTTTTCTCAGCATCAGTCCACTCAATTGCAGTGAAGGAACCTGACTTGCCTGCCAATCCGGGATCTTCCGGGTTCGATCCGCTTTTCCATGTCCAGGTTCCGGGCTGAGTGGCAACAAGACGCAAATGAAATATTTTACCTCCATCCCAGAATCCGTAAATCCGCTTGTTGAAACCTGGTCCTGCCAGATCTACCCATACAGTAACATCTGCGTAAGGGTTCTCATAGGATTTCGCAGCCTTAAAAGTAAGTTCCTGCTTTTCCCAAACATGAATAGTATTTTGGGCTGTCAATAAGGGAGTAATGACAAATAGCAAACCAATCGTAAATTTATCCAGTAATCTCATATAAATATCTGTTTAAAAAAATTAATTAATTCCTATTTAAAAATCTCACTCAAATCGCAGAGGATCGGCAGAATTCCTTGTTGCAGCGCACCATAGAATGACCCTACAAATCCTTGACACTTTTTTCTCTTCTGTTCATTATGTATATCAAAAAGCATCCAATAGCTACAAATATCAAATGCCCCAATCCGGGTTTAGTATCCTCGGCAAGCGCATTAATATATGGGAAAAATTCAAAATATCTTACAGATCTCTTTGATTTTCCATCTGCTTTCATGTAAACAGAATTTCCAACTCTTCTGGATAAGCCATAAACACTTTTACCATCGGGCATTTCAAATGTATAACTTATAATATATGTGTACCTGCCTCGTATCACTTCATCCCTTTCCCCTCCCTCCCGACGGATATTTGTGATAACAGCTGTTCCCTTTTCCCCAAAAAATCCCAGGGATACTGTTGAGAGTCCGTATAACACGAAGCCAATACCCAGGACGGTGATAAAAATACGGGTCGCTATATTCTTTTTTAAAGCAGGTTTAGTCTTTGGCATATTTTATATTAAAGTGATTGGAATAATAAGCAGGTAATCTTTAGTTTTTTTCAGACAGATTCTCTCCTTTGTTAATAAACAGAACTTCCTTTCCCTTAAGCCTTTGCAGAATAAAAGATTCTACATACGCATAGTTGGTATCATTGCAAAATAATGCAATGTTTTCTCCAAAACCTGCTTTGATCATCACTGTCTGACTTCTGGGATAAAACTTTACTTTTCTGATTGATCTCCATTTTATTACAAGGTCCTGTCGCGATTGCGCAAGTATACCTGCACCTGCAATGGTGGGTTTTCCTGAGAATAAACCACCAATAACTGCCAGAGAATTAATGATCAGGCTTTTCTTCGCATGATCTTTCATTGTAAAATTCCGTATTCCTGATCTGTCTAATTCGAAACCAGCATAGTATTTACCACCCCAAATGGCAAGGATGAGTAAGTAAGTTCCAAGGAATAAAGCTGCAATAAGAATCAGGGCATAATATGCTTTAGCAATTATCATAATAAAAATCAGTATGCCAAACGGAATACCTATGGCAAAGCCCAGTTGCTTAAGGATAATTGTATTTCGAAATATGGGTACTTTGATCGACCATTCTATTTTCTCATTAACTTCATTCATATTTATCAGATTATTATTTAAGCAACGGACATTTGCAACGGAAACAATAATCATCCTAAATATCGTTAAGACTGGCACAGGCATTGCAAAAGATAATTGTGTCTCCGGACTTATCCTGCTTTTCATAGGAATTCAATCCTTTATGATGCCTCACTCTGTTCCCGATCTGATAGTAATTGTATAAGGTATCGTCATCCTCTGCTCCTATATAATGCATCTTACCATTATCAGCCTGTATTGAAACGGTAAATTCCAGATACTCTTCCCACCTGGATTGATATTTATCGTACCTGCTTTTACTTTTTTCAACTTTATCTACTACTATTCCGTCCCATGTAATACTTCTGTTTCGTCCTGAGATTTGAAATAAAGCAATAAGTATAAACATACTTCCAATACCTATCCCGATATATAATGACTCTGGATTATCCATCTCGGAACTGGTTTCTCCGTAAATAAAAAATCCTGCAACAGCAACCACAGCCAGTATGAGTGAAAAAATAGCAGACCATCTCTTAGTATCTCTGATATATCTGGCCATTGCAGGGTCATCTATTTTTAGAGAATACCCGTAACGGTTTGTGTTATTCATTATAGATTTATCTTATTTTAAATTTATTCTCTTCCCGGCCTCTGTTAAGGCTTTTATATCTTCCTCCGGGATAGAGCCGTCACCTTTAGGTCCGATATTTAATAATAAGTTTGCATTTATTTTATTTGCATCATCAAGCATATTAATCACATCGCCGGCTGATTTATGATTCCCGTCATCTTTTTTATTATAGCCCCAGGCATTAGGCTGTAACGTATTGCAAACTTCACTTGGTTTGTCTTTATTCCTTTCATAGGCAACCAATGCCACCTCAAATTTTTCACCAACCTTAGCTCTTCCTTCCCGTTCAGGCGCCATAAAATCCTCTTCCCCGTTTGCTCCCTGTTTGAATGAAATTAAAGCATGAGGAGACAATCTTCTTATCAATGAATAGGTTGAGTCTATGGGAAATAAATCCGGACGGCTGTAATAGCCCATTATCGGATCGAACCAGATCCCTGCAATATTCGGGTACTGACTAAGCAACTCTTTCAGCTGCTGATGGACAAAATCCACATAATTTTTAAAATCTGCATCTTTTTTAAACTTATATTCAGGTTGAGGATCGGTATAGGAAGGCCTTGCGTTTGCCCAACCATTTTCCCTTGAATAAAAGTAAGGGTGTTTCCAGTCTGCTCCATAAGAATAGTATAAAAATAATCCCAGGCCTTTTTTCTCGCAGGCATTATAAAGTTCTTTAATTAAATCTCTTTTCGCCGGTGAATTCATCACATTAAAATCAGTGGCCTTTGTTTCAAAGAGTCAAAAACCATCGTGGTGTTTAGAGGTAATTGTAATATATCTCATCCCGGCTTTTATTGCCAGATCAGTTATTTCATCAGCATTGAATTTTTCGGCAGTAAACTGATCTTTCAGTTTTGCGTACTCTGAAACCGGGATGGTATCCCTTAACTGGACCCATTCACCCTTTTCCAGAATACTATACAGTCCATAATGAATAAACATTCCATATCTGGCCTTCTTAAACCATTCAAGATTAGCCTCTCTTGGATTTTTCTGGTATTCCTTTTTAAATTCTTGTAAATAAGAGGGAATTTTACAATTCTTCGAACATCCGTATAGCAGAGTAATTGAGAGAAAAAGTGAATAAAATGCCAATTTGATCTTCATAATTATAATATTTAAAATATTTTATAACCCGCTTTCAGTTTTTACTGATCTGCCTCTATCTCTTAATCCACATTTCTACTGTTGAATTCAGACCAGTTTTCTGGTTGAAAATCAGATTAATGAATAATAAACTGAAGATCAACTACTCAGAAATAAATTTTGCAACTTCTATCCTGTTCACTCCTGATCTTCCGAATGGCCTTGGCATAGGCTGAGCTATGCCATTTGCATCAATTGTACGGCATCTCAGTTCATATTCTCCTGCCTTATCAACTTTTTCCAGGAAAACCCAGTGAATAATAGTATTTATTATCGGCCATGGTATTGGCTGACCCGATGATGTATTAAACTGTATAACCGGCGGTAATTTTCCTCCCTGAAGGTCGCTTCCCCAGTTTTCTGGAGGAGGAAGAATAATTGCATCCTTCCAATCCCCCTTTGCAAGATATTGATCATTTTCCGGCAAAAGCATCCCGGCCGACTGCAACATGTATTGAACCTTTAAAAGGCCTGAAATGCCAACCTGCGCAAGACCTGTTACAGCAAACTTCTCGCCGGCTTTTACCTTTTCCGGCACTTTTATGAATTTGGCATTCGTCTTTAGTTGTCCCTCAACATCATTATTCGCCTCGGCATACGTATCATTTGCCTGAAAACTATTTGTCACAACAATCTTCTGTAACCACTTTATCGAACGATTACTATAGTATCCCGGAACGAAAAGCCTGACAGGGCCACCATTGGCATGTGATATCCATTCCCCGTTAAGCTTGTAACACAGAATTACAGGCAATTCTCCGGGAGCTTCTTCAAGTACAAGGCTTATGTGCAGTGAGCTCTTAAAGAGCTGAGCAGGTTCATCATTGTGGTAACCATAATAATAGATCCGCCTTATGTTTTGCTTAGGATCTGTCAGCCAAAAAACATCGCGCAGAGGAACTCCTTCCCATAAACCCATCCCGTAAAGCTTTCTGGCATTGGTACAGGAGAGTACATGCAGGAAACGTACCGATTTTATCTCCGCAAGCTTCATCAGGTCATTCCAATCAAGTGCATTCCCTCTTTCCATTGTCAGCGGATTCCCAAGCTCTGAATTACTTTCATGATCCGGAAAAATCTCCAGTTTCCATGTATCCCTGGTCAACCCGATAGCTGATAATCTATCATCAGGTATTTCCGAAAGAATAGGTTTTCCTCTTAACTGAACATAAAATTTATCTGTCGGGGTAAGGTATTCAAGTTCACTGATAGCAATTTTAAGAACAGGATCTTCAGGTATACCGGCTACAGACTTTCCTGATCCGGTGACTACCTCAACATTCTTGCTTACAGCATGTTGCAGGAAAGGAACCCCTGCTGCCATAGCTCCCATTGTCATCAATGCCTCGCCGCGGGTCATTTTGTCTATCTTGCCTGAGTTTACATACGTTTTGCTGTTCCTTCCATTTTTATCCATAGAGATGTAATTTAATGAAAAGCTATACAAATCTACCTTTCAAAACTTTTTATTGAGAGGTTTAGTTGTCTCTGCTTTTCCGTAAATGTGCAAACAATCCGTCTTTGAATTCAGGAGTATCAACTGTTGCAGGGAATGCCGATAATTCAATGCTGCCTGAAATGCTACCGGTTCTGATATCGATCCAGTCTAAGGTGTAATGGCCATTATCAAAAGGGGCTGAAATTTTCAGCCTGGTTTTGACAGGTCCAAATATGTCAGCCTGATCATCATTCATCAGATATATAAGGGCCTTTTTGTTATCAGCACAGGCATATACTTTGACATTATCATTATCAGACTCTATTTTATCATTTATATTCCTGCTGTTGAATTCATTCCATTTAATTGTACTGCAGAATTCACTGAACCCTTTAATCCAGGTCAGCTTTTGTTCTGTAAGTTCCGGCCAGGTACGGGGAGACACCCATGGATGTAGATTCCCAGCAGCACCTACTGCTAGCGGGGCCCAGAGAAAATGCAGAAAGCCTCTTTCGAATTCATATTCAGAACCTTCAGGATAATCCATTCCCCCTTCACCAACATAAACAGGATCCCCATGAGTCAGGGCTTCCTTTATACGGTCAGCAAGGGTTGCCATCATAACCTCAGGATCATTCCCTGCCGGATTATAGCCATAAACACGAACTGAACCACAGTCCATCTCTCCTTTAGGATCAATACTTGTATTGTACTGGAAAGTAACCAGGCGACCTGTACCATCAAGTTTTTTCACAAAATCATACATTCCTGCTTTCCAGGCATCACTCTTCTTTGAATCATTAGCCAGGTCCCACATAATAATTATCGGTTCATTCTTCCATCTCTCAACAAAATAAGCATAACGATTCTTCATTGCTGTCCATGAAGCAGCATGAATTGTATCTTTAAGATCATCTGCATTTGTTGTAGTGCCCAGATCACTGTGTTCTTTGTTATATATCTGCCTGGATCCGTTCCAGCCCCAGTCACCTTTCTGCTCCCCGATACAGTTCTCATTCCAGAAACTGATATTCAGATAGATTCCGTATTTTTTACAATAATGTATCACACTGTCAAGGGACTGCATCTGCATTTCATCAAATTGTCCCACGGCAGTCTCGGGATCGGCACCCAGGCCGGCCCAGATACGCAGATAATTTACTCCATGCTGTGACCATATTTGCATCATTGAATCGATAGCAGCACCTTTCCTATAAATAAGGAAATGATTCAGTCCAACCGGGATATAGGGAGTGCCGTCTTCAAAAACGAAATACCTGCCATTATCATCTACGCGTAAGATACCATGGTCCACAATTTTTTCGCCTGATTCTTTATTAACTGATCTGTCTGCTGAACAGTTGTTAAAAACAAGAATAGAGATAACCAGGGCAACGACAGGGAAGAATATTTTTTGTGTTTTCATCGGTACAAATATTAGGTTTTTCACTAATAAAGATAGGACTCTTTTCCAAAACAATTTTCTAACCTGAACTTTAGTGCTGCGATTTTTTATTTTGCTATCTATGTAACCTTCATTATAAAACATATGAAACCACTGCACCTTAAAGCAACTATTTTTATGGCTTTCATATTAATCATGAATGTGAATGGCTTGAAAAGAGGGGTGAAGGAGTCCAGCACCTGGGATTTCAAGTGGTGGATCCGGACAAAACATCGGCTGAACTTGAAAAGGCAGGCTCTCTGTCTTCCATAAGGGAAGATATGATTCACTCGATGGCACCTATATTTATCACGATACCCAGGATGCTCTTGGTGTAGTAATTGAATTGCTGCATTCTGATCCGGAGTAATAAGAGCAGGAAGATCTGATAATTATCACTCATAACGCAACACATCTGCAGGATTTCTTGTTGCAGCACGCCAGCTATGCCAGCTTACAGTTAATATAGCGATCCCCAGCGAAATTATTCCTGCAAGTGCAAAAATCCACCAGCTTAGTTCAATCCTGTATGCAAAATTCTGAAGCCATTTATCCACGGCAAATAATGAAAAAGGAGTAGCAATAATAACTGCAATCATAACCCATTTCATGAAGTCGCTATTCAACAAAATCATCACCTGAATAACCTTAGCTCCATTTGCTTTGCGTATTCCTATCTCTTTCGTGCGCCGGGTAATGGAAAAAGCTGAAAGACCTGACAATCCAAGACATGCTATTATTATAGCCAGCAAGGAACTTGTCAGAAAAAGTCCACTAAAACGCTGGTCTGCAATGTATTGTTCATCATAAAAATCATCCAGGAAAAAATAATTAAAGGGATTTCCGGGATAATATGCAGTCCATATCTTTTCCAGCTTCGGTATAAGCTGTTCAATACCCGTCATGCTGGCTTTAATGGTATAGTATTTATTTACAGGTTGATTAAAAAATGCTATCGGAGTAGGCAGTTCCTTAAGTGATTGCTGATTGAAATCATTAATAATCCCTTTTATATAGACCTCCTGACTCCCTCCTCTTAATATTTTTCCTACGGTACTTTCAGCATCATCAAAACCAAAATAGGTAAGTGCTGATTCATTCAATATAATTTTATTTGATTCCTCTTTTATGGTAGCACTAAAATTATCACCTGCAAGTAAAGTCAGACCATAAGTCTTAAAAAAGTGATCATCAACCAGGTAAATATCTATCCTTTTTTCAGTGTTACGGCCCTCAACAGGAATCCCATAAACACGCGAATTCTTTATTTCTGTCCCCGGTACATTGGACGAAGCTGAGATACTACCAACCCCTGAAAGAGATCCTATTTCATTCTTGAATGATTCCAATCCATTCATATATGATTCAAATGAATTTGCGCTGATAATCCTGGGACCTTCAAGAACCAGTAATCCTTCTATGTCAAAACCCAGGTTGTGATGGCGCATGAAATTAACCTGGCGATAAATAGTGATTGTGCAAATAATCAGAATAACAGAAATAGTGAACTGGAAGACCACCAGATAATTCTTAAGCCGGCTTATCCATTTGGAACCTGAAGGGTTTTTTCCTTTCAAAACGAGTCCTGGTGCAAACCTTGAAATATATATTGCAGGAAAAACCCCGGTTATCAAAGATCCTGTTGCCAGAAGAAAGAAAAAGAGAAGCAAAACTATTAAGTAATCGATCTGAAGCGGGCTTTGCATTACCTGTTTAAAGAAAGGGAGTAAAAGCAGGACGCTTGTAAGACTAATTATAAGGGCAAGCACGTTCAATAATGCGGCCTCTGTCATTAACTGGTAAATCAGGTCTCTCCTTAAAGCTCCTGATACCTTTCGGATGCCCACTTCATGTGCTCTTTCTATTGAACGTGAGGTAGCCAGATTAATATAATTAATAAAAGCGATCAATAATACCAGGCATGCAATAATACCTAGTGAAACCACATTACGGTAACTACCGTTGACCTCTAATTCGTTGCTTACCGACGAATGCAAATGAATATCAGTAAGTTTTACTAATCTGTATTCCAGGAGGAAGAATGCTTCCTTCATAGATCTTCCAATGAAAGTCTCAGGGATCTGTGGTAACTTGGCCTCCAACGCTTTAGCATCAGCTTCTGGAGAAAGAAGAATATAAGAATAAACAGTTTCATTGACCCATGAATTATCCCAGTATTTTGAGCTCTTTATCAGATTCTCATAAGATAACAAAATATCAAACTCAAAGTGAGAATTTCCAGGGATAGTTTTGGCTATTGCTGTCACCTCAAAATCCATACCCCCATCTATGTTTATCATTTTTCCAACAGGATTCTCTTCACCGAAATACTTCCTGGCGGTCTCCGTAGTTATAACGGCATGATTAATAGCAAGAATATTGGAATCAGCTTTCCCATCTGCAAGAGGAAATGAAAAGAGATCAAAGAATGATGATTGTGCATAAAGGATATTCCGCTCCTTGAATATTTTATCCTTATATCGCACAAGGCTTTCAGTACGATAAAAACGAGTATAATCTTCAACTTCAGGAAAAGTGTTTTTTATCTCTTTCCCGATGCTGGCTGATCCGGAAGCAGAATGCTGTTCAAGAATTCCCTCTTCATATAACAAATAATCGATCCTGAATATGTTTCTGGCATTTTTATGAAACTTATCATAAGAAGTTTCCGTTTTTATCCATAATACAATCATAATAAAAGAAGTAATCCCTATGATTAATCCCAGAAGATTAATTGTGAAATATCCCTTGTTGGCTTTCAGGTTCCGGAGGGTTAAGGTTAGATAGTGACTGAGCATAGCAATTACTTTTTTGTAAATGGGACATTAAAATAAAGTTATGAAAGAGATGAATGCAAGTCAAATATAAATCCATCCACCAACTCTTTTCTGAACAATTTGATGGAATGGGGATCGTTGATTTTTAGTGGAAATACTAAAGGTGTAGGGCGCAGAGCTAGAGGCAGGAGGCAGAAGCGACAGAGGACAGAGAATAATCTAATCTTCGCGGTCTTTTTTCTCCTGTTCACTATATATATCAAAAAACATCCTATAGCTACAAATATGAATTGCCCTAATCCGGGTTTTGTGTCCTCTGTAAGCCGATATAAAGTGATTCGGGATTCTCCATTTCAGAACTGGTTTCTTCGGCGATAATAAAACCAGTAACAGCAGTCATCGCAAGTATAAGCGATAATATGGCCGGCCAACTGTTCGAGTTCTTTTTATAATTGGGCAACGTCGGATCATCTGTTTTTTGAGAATATCCATAATGGCTGGTATTGTCCATAGTATCAAGATCCTGTCGCTTCAGCTAGATTGGTTGCACACAGAGATATAATTCTTTTCTGCCGGGTTTTCAGAATGCGAAACCAAGTGCAAATCCAATTCGGGGCCTGAAACCCTCAAGTTTATCGGTATCAAAAGAATTCGATCCAATATCCACATTTACCTTTGTACTGCCATAATGCCCTCCAAAGAAGAGATCCAAAGTGAAACCTGATTTCGTTATCCATTGCCTTCCAAAAGCAACTCCACCTCCCATATTGGTCAATGTTCCTTTATCGGATGTTGCTTTATTTTCAAGACTGAAATTCTGATAACGTAAATAGGGTGAAATATAAAACCCGTCAAGAGCGTCCTTCCTGGGATATATTCTGAATTCAGGGGTTAGAATAAATCCACTAAATTTTGTATCACCAAATGAATAATTCAAATATCCAATGCCCAATTCAGCAGAAGTTAAATCATTTATTGCACGCTCATAAAAAATGGAGCCTGTTCCAAAGATAAGAGCCAGAGTATTTACCTTAAGTACATTCTTTTCGGAGGAAACTTTTTGTGTTTCCTGGCTGAAAGAAGATGCCGTTAGCACCAATGCAAGGAGTAGAATAATAAATTTTTTCATAATACATCGATTTTGCATTATTAAGTAATTAATTCCCACGTACAAAAGTCATTCCAAATATTATAGTTTTTCCTGCCATTTGCACTAATTGCACACTGAAACTTGAACTTAAGTGCTGCGATTTTTTTATATTGCTATTTTTGTAACCTTAATTTTAAAACATATGAAAACACTGCACCTTAAAGCAACAATTGTTATGGCTTTCATATTGATAATGAATGTGAATGGCCAGAAAACCTCAACAACTAATATGACATATCACGATCCCGGGCTTAAGAAAATAGTCCAGGTGGCAATTGTGGTAAAGGATATTGAAGCCAGCAGCAAGCTGTGGGCAAACCTTCTTGGAATGCCGGTTCCAAAAATCAGCACAACCCGTCCTGGACATGAGGTGAATGAATTCTACCGGGGTAAAGCTTCAGAAGGCCAGGTTAAGCTTACTTTCTTCAACCTCGGACAGGTAGTTATTGAACTGCTTCAGCCTGTAAGTGAAGGAACCAGCTGGTATGAATGGCTTGACAAGAGGGGTGAAGGAGTCCAACACCTGGGATTTCAAGTGGTGGATCCGGACAAAACATCGGCTGAACTTGAAAAGGCAGGCTATCCGGTCTTCCATAAGGGAAGATATGATTCACTCGATGGCACCTATATTTATCACGATACACAGGATGCACTCGGAGTGGTTATTGAATTGCTGCATTCTGATCCAAAAAAATAATAATTTTTTAACCACGGAGGACACGGAGTTTTGGCACAGAGGGCACAGAGGGAGTATGCAGGAAATTTATGCTTTAATATCACTCCGTGTTCTTTGTTGCTAATAAATTTTAATGTTATTTTCGCCGGTGAAATAATAATGAAACAATAATGAAAGATTTCGAATTTTATAATCCGGTAAAAATATTTTTTGGAAAAGATCAGGTGCCCAGAATCACTGAGCTGATACCCTCCGGGAGTAAGATAATGTTGATTTACGGAGGAGGAAGTATCTTCAAAAACGGTGTTTATGACAGGATCAAAGTTGCATTGAAGGAATTTGACCTGACAGAATTCGGAGGAATAGAGGCAAATCCTACATACGAAACCTCAATGAAGGCAGTGCAGATAATAAAACAAAAAAATATCAATTACCTAGTTGCTGCCGGAGGCGGATCGGTTATCGATGCAACCAAATTCATTGCAGCAGCAGCTCTTTACAAAGATGGCGATCCATGGAAAATTCTGTCGGAAAGCGCTGAGGTAACAGATGCAATCCCTTTTGGCTGTATACTGACATTACCTGCAACAGGTACTGAAATGAATAAAAATTCGGTAATCAGCAAGATATCTACAACAGAAAAAATGGCATTTTCTGTTACTCCTGTATTTCCGAAGTTCTCAATTCTTCTGCCTGATGCAGCCGGTACACTTCCAAAAAAACAGGTTGCGAATGGCATTGTTGATGCTTTTGTACATGTCACTGAGCAGTACCTTACATATCCGGTAAATGCTCCGATACAGGACAGGTTTGCAGAGGCAATAATGATTACCCTCATTGAGGAAGCCCCTAAAGTATATGCAAATCCGGCAAATTATGAAGCGATGTCGAACCTCATGTGGAGTGCAACCATGGCTCTAAACGGGATAATAAGCTGTGGCGTTCCGGGTGACTGGTCCGTTCATTCGATAGGTCACGAACTAACTGCTTTTCATGGTATAGATCATGCAAGGACACTGGCTATTGTTCTCCCGGGCCTTTGGAAAACTCTGAAAGAAGAAAAAAAAGGGAAGCTGCTTCAATATGGTGAGCGGGTATGGGGAATTAATTCTGGAACTGAAGAGGAAAGAGTAAATGCAGCAATTGATATGACTGAAAAATTCTTCCAGTCGCTTGGAATAGGTACGCGTCTCTCAGATTATGGGGTTAAAAAAGATACTATCGACCGGATTATAAAAAGATTCGAAGAGAGAAAATGGCTCTCAATGGGTGACAGGGATCTGACCACCCTCGAATTAACCAGGAAGGCCCTGGAGATTCAGCTGTAAAGAATGACGTGATCTCCACCAGGCATATGAACCCATCCATTTGCCCCCCTTCCCCCATTTTAGAGCAGAAATCGAACACCCTTTAGGGGGTGGGCTCCGCCAACTGGCGGAGACCGGGGGCAGGGGGTTCAATAGGACAAACAGCCTGATTCCCATTCTACCGTTGCGCCGTTGTGCCTTTGCGCCGTTACGCCAATTTTTTATACTTAATCCTCACTGGTGTTGTATCGGAAACCCTCTTCTTGTAATTCTCTTCATAATCAGAGTAATTACCTTCAAACCATACAACTTTTGAATCGCCTTCGAAAGCCAGCATATGTGTTGTTACCCTGTCGAGGAACCATCTGTCGTGTGAGATTATAACCGCGCAGCCGGCGAAATTTTCAAGTCCTTCCTCCAGGGCACGCAGTGTATTTACATCAATATCGTTGGTAGGTTCGTCAAGGAGCAGAACATTTGCCCCGGATTTAAGCGTAAGAGCCAGGTGGAGCCTGTTTCTCTCCCCTCCTGACAGTACCCCGCATTTTTTCTCCTGGTCGGCTCCTGTGAAGTTAAACCGGGCCACATAAGCCCTGGCATTTACAAGCCTGTTCCCCACCATCACATCCTGCTGCCCACCGGAAATAACTTCATATACTGTCCTGGCAGGATCAATCGCAGCATGAGCCTGATCGACATATCCCAGGGCTACTGTCTCTCCTATGGTAAAGGTCCCTTTTGTAGCTTTTTCCTGTTCCATAATCATCCTGAACAATGTTGTCTTACCGGCTCCGTTGGGCCCGATAATCCCTACTATCCCATTTGGAGGCAGATTGAAATCAAGATTTTCAAAAAGAACTTTGTCATCAAATGCCTTGGTAACAGATTTTGCTTCAATAACTTTATCCCCTAGCCTTGGGCCATTCGGAATAAATATCTCAAGCTTTTCCTCCTTCTGCTTCACATCCTGGTTGAGGAGATTCTCATAAGCACCAAGTCTTGCTTTCGATTTTGCATGACGAGCCTTGGGTGACATTCTGACCCATTCAAGCTCTCTCTCCAGGATTTTCCTTCTTTTTACATTTCCTTTTTCCTCAATCTCAAGCCTTTTAGCTTTCTGCTCCAGCCATGATGAATAATTACCTTTCCAGGGAATCCCTTCGCCCCTGTCAAGTTCAAGGATCCATCCGGCTACATTATCAAGGAAATACCTGTCGTGTGTTATACAAATAACAGTTCCATGATACTGCTTCAGAGTGGTCTCAAGCCACTGAACAGACTCGGCATCGAGGTGGTTTGTAGGTTCATCAAGCAGCAGTATATCCGGTTGTTTAAGAAGAAGCCTGCACAGGGCAACTCTTCTCCTTTCACCACCTGAAAGTACATTTACAACAACATTTCCCTCGGGGCATCTTAGAGCATCCATTGCCCTGTCGAGTTTATGCTCAATATTCCATCCGTCATGGTAATCAATCTTTTCCTGAAGTACTGCCTGTCGATCCATCAATTGCTGCATCTTATCCGGATTTTCATATATCTCAGGTTCTCCGAAACTGTTATTTATCTTTTCATATTCCTGGATTATATCCATGATCTCTTTCACACCCTCCTCAACAATCTCCCTTACTGTACGGCTCTCATCAAGCAAAGGATCCTGTGAAAGATGTCCTACAGAATAGCCCGGTAGAAAGGTAACTTCACCCTGATATTCCTTTTCAAGTCCTGCAATTATTTTTAGCAGGGTTGACTTCCCTGATCCATTCAGACCAATAATACCAATCTTGGCCCCAAGAAAGAATGAAAGAGAGATATCTTTAAGTACCTGTCTGTGTGGAGGAAATGTTTTCCCCACCTTGTACATCGAGAAAATAATCTTATTGTCATCAGCCATTTGGAATATGTTTTAATCTATTGGCAAAAATAAGATGAAAAGAGATGTGCCTGGTATTTTTATTGAAATTTTACATTACAAGCGGGAAATCATGACCGATTGAAAAGGTACTTGGAAACTGCCGGTGCCTTATGAGCTTGTATGACAATTCCGGAACCTGGTCATCGATATATGATTTGATCTCGTAAACGGTGATCTTTGAATCAGCAGGCGCTCCATCTGCTTTACCGCTCAGTGCTTCGAGAAGCACATATGTAAAAACGCCATGTTTCAGGCTGGTTATTTCTGCTGACTGCTGCTGACTTTCAGAGGATGCCATAACGTGTATGCCGGAACTCCTCGAGAGTTGCGCAAGAGCTTTCTCCTCTGCACCACCCCTCATTGCAAGCATCTCAACTGAACTTCCTGAATGGCACGCATCTACAAAAACAACCTGTTTCAGCGCAGGAAGTTGTTTTAGTTTTTCCTGTAAATCAACCACATAAAGGGCATCACCCAGTTTTTCCTTCTGATACAACCCTGTCACTTCGGAAGTAATAAAATAGAATCCGTTATCAACCACACTTCCATGACCAGCATAAAAGAAAATAAAGACATCTTCTTTTCTTATTCTTGTGCTTATTTTATCAAGGGTACTTAATATTGAAGATTTCGACGCATCTCTGTCTAACAGGGTAAATGTGTAAACATTCCTGAACATCTTCCTGCTGCCTGCTGTCACTGAATCTGCAAAAGCTTCAGCATCAGTCCGGGCATATGTGAGATTCATACTCTCATTCTCATATTTGTTTATTCCTATACTCAATATATAGCAATCAGCAGTCTTTTGCAGTCCGCTATATTTTATAATAAGTGATGCAGGAGTTGATTCAACATCTCCATTACTGAATGCGGTCACCACAATTTCGTTCTCCCCGGGTACAAGATTCAATTCAAATGTTTTCATTGCATTTTGCCCGGCTTTACTCATTCTTTTCAGATCAGAATAATCAATATCCTGTGCCTTGCCATTCTGTAATACCCTGAATTCCTTCACACCGCCACCATTATTTGTGACCTTAACCATAAATGATGTAATTGGTTTGTCTGAGACAGATCCGTGTTCCGGCAATACAAACTCGATAGAAGGAGGAGGGAATTTTTCAATTGTTTGCATTACATTCTGCCTGAAAAATACCTGCCTTGAACCCATTAACTCTGAATAGAGACCCGGCCTGTAGAACTCATTAAAAAACTGGTTTATCGAATAGATCTCTGTCCCTTTAACAAATGATATTGAGCTGAATGCACCCTCTGATGCATCAAAATAACCTTCAGGGTTTCTGATAAACCAGTCATCCTCATTTATAAAGACAATTGAAACTACCTCTTTTGTACTTTCCCTGTTCCATACTCTTATTGATCCGTCACGACTTCCAGAAATAACATATTTAAGATCAGGTGTAATATTTATATCTCCTACACCTCCTGTATGCCCTTTGAATTCTGATATCAGCGAACCAGTTTTTGCATCCCATAACTTTATCATGAAATCATCACCCCCACTTATGATGTAATCACCTGTCGGATCAAACTTTGCACAATATACACCTCCATTGTGGGCTTTGATCTTCAACAACTGAAGACCTGACAGAAAATCCCAGACTCTTACTGTTCCATCCCATGCTGCAGTTATAAACTTATCCCCTGAAGCATTGAAATTAACTGAATTGATGAGAGTCTCATTTGTATGACCTATAAAGGTCCGTACCTCTTCACCTGTGTCAATTTCAATAAGTTTCAATTTTTTATCGAGGCCGGCAGATATGAAATATACTCCATTAGGTGTGAATTTAACCTGGTAACATCCCATCCTGTTATGAGGAGAAATTGATCTGACCCTTTTACCTGTTTCAAGGTCCCATATAACAACAAATCCTCCCCAAACAGCAGCCGCAAGCATCTTATTATCCGCGCTGAAATCAACTGAATATACAGCCTCCTTCTCATCAGAAAAGGAAAAGGTCCTTGTTGCTGTCCCTGATTCAATATCCCAGATTATCACCTTTCCGTCAAGACCGCCGGTAGCAATATGTTTGCCATCGCTGCTGAAACAAAGACTGATTACCATTGCATTGTGGCCCCTGAGTGTTCTGAATACTTTTCCGGTTTTGAAGTCAACAAGCTTTGCATTATTACCTGTTCTTCCAACGGCAATATAGTTACCATCCGGACTGAGTTTTGCTTCATTTACCATTCCTGCCCAGTACATGTAAGGGTCATTCAGGATCCTTTCATCCACCTGGTTGAGATATCCTTTCAGAACCATGCTGGTTTTACCATCAGCAACAATGATGATATCTGCTGTCCTTTTTTCATTGCCGGCAATAATTTCTTTCCCGTCCTGGCTTATTGCCATTGAAATAACTTTTCGTTGTGAATAATTGCCTGCTTTTGATAAGAGCTTCCCCGTGGACAGATCAAAGATCTCTGCCACTCCATACTCAATTGCTCCCACAAATTTTCCGTCTGAACTGAGATTAAGTCCCTCAGGTGATCCTCCCTGGCCATAAAGGGATCTGATCACAGCTCCGCTCTCCCGGTCAAATACCTTGATGGTATCGTCGCTTGTATTTATAATAAACTTATTATCAGGCGTTATTACTGCCTCACTGACACATGAAGTACATGTCGCCCTTATTTTCTTGTATTTACGTATTTCCTTTCCGGTCGAAGCATCCCATAGGATAGCAGTATAATCTGCTACTCCTGCAATTATATATTTACCATCCCTGCTCCAAGCTACTGATCCTGCCTCCGGATATCTGTATCCCTTGGCATATTCATGCTCAGCAGGTATTGCTTTTAAATCCATTACTTTCAGACCAGATTTTATTTCCCATACAGAAATGAAAGACTTATAACTTCCTGTAATAATCCTGGTACCATCGGGGTGAAAAGAGGCACAGGTAAACCTGTCTGAATCAGGATTAAGCTGTCTGATGATTTCTCCGCTATTTAAATCCCAGACTATAACAGAGCCGTTTCCTCCAACAGCAAGAATTAGTGTTGTCTGACTGTTAATACTTAAACACCTGATAGCGGATGCATTACCCTGGTAAGTCCTTATCTCACGGCCATCCGATCTTCTCCATAGCTTAACAGTTTTATCAGTACTTCCAGTTGCAATTAGTTTTCCGTCGGAGTTGTAGCAGACTGCAGTAACCGCTGCATAATGACCGGTCTGGACAACCGTCTGAACACTCTGACCCGACAGGTACGAACCGTTCAGGAAAACTAATATTGTAGTAATTATTGGTTTAAATGTCATAGAGGATATTGTTTTATGGTCCAATTTACAAATTGTAATTTGATTAAGACCTCTGAAAAAAAAAGAGGCTGTATTACAAGCCTCTTTTTTTAACCCCCTCCTAAATCCCCCAGGGGGGACTTACTAGAACCAATGACTAAAAAGCCCCCCTTGGGGTGTTTGGGGGTAAAATCCATCTTTTGATACAGCCTCCTGTTAAAGACAACTCCTTCCGGGAAGTCCGGCAGAAAGATCCTTTCGGGGAATTAACAGGTATTATTGTGTTAATTCCTGATTTCTTTCAAAGAGCTTAATGGTATCATCCTGGAGCAATACCCAAAGTGAATATACTCCTTTCAGAGTGCCAATAGGGATATTGAGGCAACCAAGCGCTGCCACTATTATTATCAGATATCTTGCCCATGGATAAAGTGACAGCAAGCCAATTCCGCCTACCAGTCCCAGTGTGGACATTAATCCGATAAGCAGAGGAAGGCTTAGTGAGAGAAATCTAAGCACCATATTGGGGATTTCTTCACCCTCAACAAATCCTCTTGCAAAATTGAGTGCAAAGAATGCTGCAACTGCTCCAACCAGACCAAGCAGACCAAAGCCGATGTGTATGGCACCAACTACAGTCACATGTTTTTTCATTTTTGAATCTTCCATGTCAATTTAGTATTTATGAAAATTATAATTATTTTCATTCCTGCTTAAATGACTTGATATTTCGGACTTTGATGCATCAGAAAAATCTTTTTTCAATGGAAAATCCATTTTTTCCATAAATTGATCTTAAGAAATATAGTTTTAATATCTTTGTGTTGAAATTTAATTGATATGAAACCCACATTTATTTACAAACACAAACACAATTTGATAATATTCGGTAACATGCGGGTTCCATCATACCATTGAAATAAAATTATTATATGATGAAAAGAAAGATTTTATTCGGAGCAGTAGTATTATTTCTTGCATGGGCCGCCACATCCTGTGAGGATAACTGTGGATTCTGCAAAACAGTTACATATGAGGATGGTGTTGTAATTAATCAGACTGCTGAAACAGAATACTGCGGGACAGATCTGCTCACACAAAAAGCCAAGCCAGATATTACTATTGGTTCTCTTGTCACCAAAGTTGAGTGCCGCTAATATCTTACACCTATCAGTGTAACATCATCTACCTGAGAGTTTTCACCGCGCCACTCTTCAAATATTTCATTCAGCTTTTCTCCCTGTTTCAACATAGGCTCATTTGCCATAGCAACCAAAGTCTCTTTAAGTTGTGATGTCATGAACTTCTTCTCTTTGGGTCCTCCAAACTGATCAGCATATCCGTCAGAGAATATATAGAAAGCATCGCCTTTTTGCAGTTCAATTGTATGCAATGTGAAAGGAACCATTTTGTAATGTATGGCAACCGGCATCTTATCGCCACGGTAATGAATCAACTCACCTCCTCTGACAAGATATAGCGGGTTGTTAGCTCCTGAGAAGTACAAAATATTCCTATCGAAATCAACAACACATATTGCAATGTCCATACCATCCTTTACGCTGTCCTCATCTTCGACCTGGTTAAGAGCCTTTATTATACCTTTGCGCAGTTCTTCTATGATCTGATCAGGCATCAGAATGTGCTTACCAGTTACAATCTCATTAAGCATTGTAACACCAAGCATACTCATGAAAGCACCCGGAACACCATGGCCTGTACAGTCAGCTGCTATAATAATCTGTTGATTGTCCTGTGATGAAACCCAGTAGAAATCACCGCTCACAATTGCAAGAGGTTTGTACAGGACAAAGTGCTCCAGTTTATCGCTGAAAAGCTCAAGAGAAGGGATCAGGGCAGTCTGTATTCTTTTTGCATACATGATACTGTCTGTAATATGCTTCTTCTGATAAGCGATCTGGTCGCGTTGTGCTGCTGCCAGGTCTCTTTGTTTTTCAATCTCATCTTTCTGAAGCGAAATTGTTCTGTTTTTCTCTTCAAGCTTAATATTTGCTTCTTTCTTGATCTTATATCCCCTGTAAATATAGTATCCAAGAAAACTGACCAGCACAAGGGCAAAGATCACAAAATACAGTACCAGCTTCTGTTTTTCAAGTGTTTCCAGCTGGACCTTTATCTTATTCTCCTGTTCTGATATCTTTGATAGCTGTTCATCAATCCGTGCTATCTGCAATGCTATTTTCTCTTTCTGATTTGCCAGGGTATCCTGTTGTATCTTTACCTCATTCAGTTGCTGTACTATCGTTTTCTTCTGTGTGGTTATTTCCCCCTGCTGCCTGCTGATCTGTCTGAACTGCCGGTCAAGAATCTGTTGTTTTTCATTAAGGGTTTTCTCCTTTTCAACTATTTCCTTATCAAGACTATCGAGCAGGGCACGTTGTTTCTGAATCTCCTGTTTCTGAATATCTATTGTCTCAAGCTGCTGCCTTATTGTCTCTTTCTGTACTTCTATCTCTTTGCTGGCTATATCGAAAAGGTTCTGCCAGTCTTCTTTGGTTTTAATAGCTGTGAAGAGAAGCGATTCCGGAACCGACATCTTCTCTTTTTTGATATACTCGTCATTAATATCGAAACGCGGTTTCCCTTCCACAACAATGAAATTCATCATTGATTCCCTGAATTCATATCCTTCGGTGATTAACATAGTTTGCTTTCCTTCAATCATCTTCTTTATTTTGTCAAGATTGAAGCCGGCGTTTTTATTCACATAAATCACCTGACAATGTGTAACGCTTTCAAGATTCTTAAATCCCGCCACAGATACTGGCTTATCCTGGATGCGATTTCTTGTCTTGGCCAGATTACCCATTTCATTAATAAGATCATAATCGCCCAGAAGTACCCCAATCTTAAAGGTTGAGGAGTCGGCAAACCCAGGGCCATAATCCACATATTTCGCCAAATCAAAAATATACAGTGCCCTGGTAGGATTATCAAATCCTACCTGACCATTAGAATTACTGATAATCAGTATCAATCCTGCTGAAAGGATTGCAATTCGAAGAAAACGGAAATTTTTAGGCATATTAATATCAGTTTATTAATACGAATTTGCATAAATTTATCCAGTAAAACAAATGTTAAAAAGTATCATCAGCCATTCGTTGTTGATAAAATGTTAATAAGTGAGCTTAATACCCGGGCTGTAAAACTCTTCTTATCGTAATTTTAAAGAAGTTTTTAAAAATTATATAATGGGGCTGACTACCAATTACTTAGATTTTTCAGGCAAAAATATTGTAATTGTTGAAGATGATATTCCCTCAATAAAATACTACGAAACCATTCTTAAAAATTGCGGAGCAATAATAACAATTCTTCGTTCTGGTCTTGAGTTTATTGAGTACATTAAACAGGAAGAAGCTAAAATTGACTTCATTTTCATGGATTTTCTGATTCCATTCATCAACGGACTTGACTGTACCAGAATATTCCGGAAAACAAATAAAGATACTCCACTTATAATGCTTACGGCATATTCATCAGAACAGACAAAAACCGAGGCTTACGTTGCAGGTTGCAACGAATATGTATTGAAGCCAATATATTGCGAAAAACTGCTTTTTCTCCTTGACAAATATCTGATACAGCAAGTACATGTAACAATAAGAAATTAACAGATCACTGCAATCTGGCTGAAGGTTGCATCTTCATCATATAGTCAGCATAATAGGACTCAAGCTTATCATTAATCTCTTTTGCCAGTTGTGGTTTTCCATACTTTTCACACGAGCCTGCTACCCTTGATGTATACTGAATCGCTGTCTGAATTTCATACTCAGCTGAATTGACAATATAAGGTTTCTGCTTCAGAAAATAATCCAGCCGTTCAAAATAATACTCCCTGAATGCCATGGTCATATTAACAGCCTTTTCTGTGCTTCCTGCAGCAAAATAGGCATCTATAAGGTCAGCAACATATGGATCGTAAGGTATCTTTGAAAGAGGCAGATCCTCCATGCATCTGTCAAGCACTGCGACAGCTTTCTCATTTTTACCTTCCTCTGCAAGTGCTTTGGCAAGCCTGGCAAAATTCATACGAGCCTTGACAACAATAATTGTGCGCTTATGGTTATAATCGATGTTAACACCGGGTGTATTGGCTCCGCCCCATACAAACTTATTTATTATGTTTTCATACAGGATATCAGTATCGATACGTCCATATTCAATCCAGCTTTTATTAATCGATTTAACAGGTACCAGCCTGTATGCAAGACCTTCGAGCTGGAAATATTCCTCAAGCCCGAAAGCATCATTATGATAGCCTGTAACAAAATAAACTGGTCTTTCCCAGTTATTATGGGCAAGAATATCAAGTACTATAAGCTGACTTTTCAGAATCGAATTTCCTTTAAGCTTAATATCTATATAGGGTACAATTTTATCCCGGTCCTCTGGTTTAACTGTTCCTGATTTAATTACTATATCCGCATCAACAGGAATTCTGATTGTTCTTGTCGGAATGATATCAAGTATCTCTGTAGCAGATACCTGCACTTTGGTACCTTTGTTATCACTGTTTACCCAGTCAATGACAGTTGCGACATCAACCGGATCCTTAGTCTTCTCAACTATAAAAATCTGGTTATTAATTCCGTCATAATATTTCTTTTCCGGCAGTGTAACAGGAAGCGGATCTGAGAGATATGCCCTGTGTTTCATCTGGGTGATATACCAGTCGGTATTAAGGAGCATCAGGTTACATACTCTTACATCTGTCCTGGCACCCTCTACTTCCTGTGCATACCATAATGGGAAAGTATCATTATCCCCGTTGGTAAAAAGTATTGCATCAGGGGCGCATGAATTCAGGTAATTGAATGCCACATCACGAGCAAGGTATCTTCCTGATCTGTCATGATCATCCCAGTTTTCTGAAGCCATTACGGCAGGAACCGCAATCAGGCAGATCAATCCTGCAACGGGTGCTGCAATTTTCTCCCCTGCTACCTTTGAAGCAACTTCAAACAAACCCAGGACACCCAGTCCAATCCAGACTGCATAGAAATAAAATGAGCCTACATAGGCATAATCCCTTTCCCTTGGCTGATTCGGATACTGGTTAAGATAGAATACAATAGCTATGCCTGTCATAATAAATAACAAAAGGACTATTCCCCAATTGCGGTTGTCGCGATTCATCTGATAGAACATACCTGCAAGCCCCAGGAGGAAAGGAAGCAGAAAATACCTGTTCCGTGAGGCATCATTTTTAATATCTGAAGGCATATCGCTTGTCCCGGTTCTTGGCTCATCAATGAATTTTATTCCGGTTATCCAGTTACCATTAAGGGCGCCTCCGCTGCCCTGTGTATCATTCTGCTTTCCGGAAAAATTCCACATGAAATACCTGAAATACATATACCCGAACTGGTAGGATAACATAAACCGCATATTCTCTATGAATGTAGGTTTCCGCACGATCTTCTTTTCTCCTGAAGCATCTGTTATCTGAATTGGGGTACCTTTTATCTCACCCCACTCCTCATATACCTGCCTGTGATCACTCTGATCGCTCCACATCCTTGGGAAAAGTGTTATGAAGCGAGGATCATAGATTCTTTCAAGATTTTTACCTGTTATAATATATTTCTCATTTTCTAGTGCATATTTTGGTTTCCCGTCAGCGTAGTCGGTAACAGGAGCATTGTAATAAGGTCCCCTGAATAATGGGCGCTCACCATATTGCTCCCTGTTAAGGAAATAAAGAAGATTAAAAGGATTTGAGGGGTTATTCTCATTCAGTGGTGTATTTGCCGATGACCTTATAACTATTATAGCATTTGAAGAATAGCCAATCAGAATTACAGTTATTACCGTCATGGCAGTATTAAGCACAACACGGTTATTGCCAGCTATATACCATACAAGTACCGAAACAGCAATCAGTACAAGCAGATTCAAAAAGAATGAGCCAGAAATTAGCCAGATCCCTGAAAAGAAAAGAGCGGATACTGATAGCATTGAATTACGGGAAATATTGGCTGAGTTTAAAGAACTCATAACCGCAAGAACAAGTAAAAGAATGAGAATAAGCATATGAATTACCATCCCTGAATTTGGAGGCATCCCTAGTGTATTGACAAAAAAGAAGTCAAACTTTGATGATATTGTAACCACACCTGGCATAATTCCGTACATCAGCAGAGCCAGCATTATCACGCTAACTGCAAGTGAAATTGCAAATCCCTTCCACGAAAAATCATATTTCCTGAAATAGTAAACAAGGACAATTGCAGGCAGAGTAAGAAGGTTAAGAAGATGGACTCCGACAGAAAGCCCCATCAGGAATGCAATCAGTATGATCCACCTGTCGGCATATTTTTCATCGGCTACATCTTCCCATTTAAGGATTGCCCAGAAAACCACTGCCGTGAAAAATGACGAAGTTGCATAAACCTCTCCTTCCACTGCTGAGAACCAGAACGAATCAGAAAAAGTATATGCCAGAGCCCCCACGGCGCCGGCTGACATAACTGCTATTAACTTCGACAGGGTAAATTCGTTATCATTCCTGATAATTATTTTCCGGGCAAGATGTGTGATTGTCCAGAAAAGAAATAAAATAGAAAAGGCGCTTGCCAGGGCTGACATTGAGTTTACCATGGCTGATACCTTTGTCACATTTCCCCCGGCAAAAAGAGTGAAAAAGCGTGCCATTACCATAAAGACGGGGTTACCGGGAGGATGACCTACCTCAAGTTTAAAAGCAGAGGCAATGAATTCTCCGCAGTCCCACAAACTTGCTGTTGCTTCAATTGTCAGCAGATATGTTGTTGCAGCAATAATGAAAATGATCCATCCTGATAGGTTGTTTACCAGCTTATAATTCCTCATTATGATATCTCTTTGTTAAGAACTTGCACTTAAAGAACAGTTGACGAAAATACTTATTTTTTTCATACTTTCGCCAGTGATAAAATTTGAAGAGAATCACAGAGACAGCATGATGCCGGAGATTTCATGAAATACACCCTGGTTACCATATGTGCCATTTTTCTTTTAAATACGCAATATTCTTCTGCACAATATTATGAAACTGGTCAGGATCCAGCTTCATTAAAATGGCTACAGATCAAAACTGACAGGTTCAGGGTCATCTATCCGGAAACATATGGAAATGAGGGTATCCGGTTTGCAAAAGCCCTTGACGATTCATATTTTAAACTGGAAAAAATATTTCCTGAAAAAAAATTCCGGATCCCCGTAATAATACATAATTACTCAACCGAATCCAATGGCTATGTAGCATGGGCACCTAAAAGAATGGAGGTATACCCCACGCCAGATCAGAACAGTATTCCGCTCGACACCAGGACACAGCTCGCTATTCATGAGCTCACACATGTATTTCAGCTTGTCTCACTTAACCAGGGCTTTTCCAAAGCTATGTCTTTTATTCTTGGAGAACAGTTTGCAGGCATCACCTCAGTAATGATGCCTCTCTGGTACTTTGAAGGTAACGCAGTATTTGCCGAGTCGGCACTCACCGAATCGGGCAGAGGCCGGTCTCCCTCATTTCTTAAAGAGTTCAAAGCTATTGCTCTTGAAAATGATAAGCTTTACAAGTATGACAGGATAGTCAATGACTCATATAAAAGATACATCCCAAATCATTATCAATCAGGTTACCAGATGGTTATATACTCTCTGGCAAAAGAGGGTCCGCAATTCTGGAATAAGACACTCGATTATACTGCAAGGAATCCCTATCTTTTTGATCCTGTTAATCTTGCACTCTTAAAAAATGCCGGCCTGACTAAAAGAAAACTCTATTCAGAGACATTTGATACTCTAAAAGCACTATGGAATAAGGAACTGTCAGAAAAAAATATCATAATATATGATGCTGTTAATCCTGAGAAAAAGGGAGAATTTGTGAATTATAACAGCCCTGTACAAGTAGGCAAAGACAGCATTATTGCTATTAAAACCTCAATGGGATATCCCTCATCATTTGTTCTGATAAATCCTTCCATAAGAAGTGAAAAAAGAATCCATATACCTGGGCAGGTATATCCGTTCACATTGACCTCCGGGGGAGGAAAAATAACCTGGGTTGAGAATAAACCTGATCCGCGGTGGGATAACCGTACTTTTTCAGTTATAAAGATCATGGATATTAAAACAGGGAAGACAAAATCGCTGTCTGACAAATCGAGATATCTTTCAGTTGCCATTTCACCTGATGGAAAAACCATAGCTGCTACAGAGAACAGTATTGATAATCAAAATAGTCTTTTACTTATTGGATCTGATTCAGGTGAGATTATCAGGTCAGTAAAAACCCCGGGTAATGGAGCAATTCAGCAACCCCGATGGGACTCTTCAGAAGATAAAATTACTGTTATTTCCTTAACAGAAAATGGGGAAGGAATACTTTCCTATTCTGTGAGCAATCGGACTTGGGAAACCTTAAAAGATCATGGAAGAGAAGATCTGCAGGCATCAATTCTCAGGAATGACTCTCTCTTCTATGTCAGCTCGGCAGGAGGGACTGAAAATGTATATCTTAAACTTTCTGAAGGCAAGACAAATTGTATTACAAATTCAAAATATGGCATAAATGATATTTCTCTTTCAGGAAACCTTCTGCTTTTCAGTAACTATACTGCCTCAGGATATAATATAAGCATGACGGGCATTAATGATTATCCGGGCAATTCAGATAGAAAAACAGACACATCTTCATTCCTGATAAACAGGTTTCCAAAGCATAACGAAGCTAGTGGACTGGAAGATCTTTCTGCATATGCACCCCAACCGTACAAAAAATATCAGCATCTTTTCAGATTTCATAGCTGGATGCCCTTTTATGCTGATATAGAAGAGGTCAAATCGGATCCGGCATCAGTCAGGCCAGGGGTTACCTTAATGTCGCAGAATCAGCTTAGTACACTAATAGCAACTGTAGGCTACGAGTATAATGAAAGCAAGGAGCATATTCTGCATTCAGGAATTACCTGGAAAGGATGGTATCCCGTTATTGAATCGAAAATTGATTATGGTGGCAATCCGGGGGTACAAACAGGAGGAGACCCTGTAAGCACGCCTGATGAATTAAAGAAGGGCTTAAGATGGCGTAGCAGTATATATCTTCCATTGCGGTATGCTTCAGGGAAATTTCTTCAATATTTACAACCTTCAATTATATATGATTACTGGAACAGCTATGTATATCTGAAAGATGAAGGTAAATTTGATTACGGACAGGAGCTTGTTTCCGCAAGGCTTTTTATATCGAACTATCACAGGAGTTCCATACGGGATATTTACCCCAGGTGGGCCCAGACAATTGATTTTAACTATACATTTTCTCCTTTCAGCAATAGTATTTATCCTGATGCAATATCAATAAAGACATCATTTTATACCCCCGGAATTCTACCAAACAATGGCATTAAATTCCGGTACGAAAGAGAAAAGCAGGGAGAAGCTATATACTCCCTCGGCAACAAGATATCATTTCCCCGGGGATACAGGAATATCATTTCGAAGGACCTTTCATTTATGTCTGCTGACTATTCTTTTCCGGTTGCTTATCCCGATTTCAATATCTGGAGTCTGGTGTATCTGAAAAGGATCCGTTGTACACTATTCGGTGATTATGCTACCGGGACAAACAACTTCTATCTTAAAGAGAACGGTTCAGGACTTGCTCTTGACTATACACATAATTTTGCTGAAACATTCAGTTCATTTGGTTTTGAATTGATAGCCGATTTTCATGTACTGCGTCTTCCGTTCATGATCTCTGGAGGAGTGCAAACCGCATGGAAGGATATATCTGAAAAGCCATTTATGAAGGTGCTTTTCAACATTGAACTTTTTGGAATGGCTATAAACAAGGGAAAGTATCCGGAATCAAACCTTTATTGAACGCGCTGTTTCAAGAATCAGCGACCAGGCTTTTCTGATATGTTCAGAAGTAACTTCTGTCTGGGCTGTAACCATCCTGAGAGTGTACTTCCCTCCCAGCACCGTATGGGTCAGATAAATCTTACCTGAATCATTCAGGCTGTGATTCAGTATTTCATTAATTTTATTAATCTGATCCTCAGCCAATTCTGAAGGAGCATACCTGAAACACACAACGCTGAGTACAACCGGTGCAAGCAACTCAAAATCCGGCTCTTTGGCTATCATTTGTTTAAGCTCAGAAGCAATCTTTATATGTTCCCTTACCTTTGCCTGCAATCCTTCAACACCATATGACCTGATAACGCTCCATAGCTTGAGAGCCCGGAATCTTCTTCCAAGCGGCACACCCCAGTCACGGTAATCGTTTACCTGTCCCCTTGTTCTTGTTTTCAGATATTCGGGAAGTATCTCAAA
>Ga0307375_10000696_pt1 | contig 40277 bp, 53 predicted proteins | sample TR1MG_FD_202531 | JGI IMG/M metagenome (GOLD analysis project Ga0307375, IMG submission 202531) | Soil microbial communities from Risofladan, Vaasa, Finland - TR-1 | ecosystem: Environmental > Terrestrial > Soil > Coastal area > Acid sulfate soil | place: Finland: Risofladan, Vaasa | collected... | reverse complement strand
AGCCCTTGCCGAACGAGTCCCAGGTAGAGAGTGAAGTCATGAAGATGAGCCGCTGCGCTGCGAAGCGCATCAGCACATCGTTGAGGTCCATGCCTGCGAGAGCCGCCGCGCTCTGCGGCCCCCAGTGGCCATCATCGGCCACACCCACGGCGAGTTGGAGCTTGCGGATCGCCGTGCCAATCCCCGAGTTCACGGCGAAGTCGAAGCACTGGAACTTGATGGCTGGATGCGCGTCCCCCAGTGGGTTCCAGAAGTCACGCATGTAGATGGCCTTGGCCCCATCGAGTGTGAGGTTGGCGATGTCCACGTCAGGGTAGGACCGTTTACTGATCCCGAACTTGGTCTCACCGCCAGGGTCGGCGGGGTTGTTGGTGTAGCCGCCCTCGCTGTCGATGAGCCTGCTGAATGCGGTGTCGAAGTCCATGGCTTTTTCTCCTGTGTTTGCGGGGTTTCAGCCCGCTGCCTCTTGGCGCTCCGGATGCTGTGCGGATGCTAGGCGCCCTCGCTGGCGATGAGTCGGCTGAATGCTTGGTCAAAGCTCATGCGCTTTCTCCTTTCTGTCGGCGGTCACATCGCTGGGCTGCTGCGATCAAAAAATCAGGTGAGTTTGCTTCGCGCTAAGGGCTGCACAAGCTTACGGATTGACCATGTTTGCCATCCCGCGTCCGATGCGGGACAGGGTTGCGGAGATCGGCCACACGGCACCCGCAGACATCCCGGTTGTCACCACGTTCAACGCCACAGAATCGGTGGAGTTGACCACCACGGAAGAGGCAACTTGGATCATACCAATGCTGGAATACGTAATCGTCCCCGCCTGGTTGATCGACTCTGAGTTGAGGACGAACAGATCCCAGGTTGATCCAGAAGCTGGTGCCAGGATCACCTTCGCCCGTGATAGGTAGGCCCCGGAACCTAGGGTAATCGCACCGCCGATGTTGACCGTGGTGGTGCCGATGACCAGATTGTTCTGCACCATCTTAGATGTGGCGTCGCTGCCGTAGCCGTGGAACTGGACATCCAGAACCACGGAGGTCCCACCCTCCAGGATGGAAAGTAGATTGTATGGGCTGGTGGCTAGGATGGTGGTTGTGCTGGTTGTGATGCCCGTAGGGTTGGCGTCGATACTGTCCAGCAGGCACATGTCATCCGACACCCCCAGGACGGTCCCAAGCCGGTTGGTAGCGGCGATGTCGCGACAATTATTCCACTCGGATGGGGTGTAGCCGTCGTAAATGTTGCCGCGCCCATCGGTCAGATACATGATGATGTAACTGCCATTTGAGTAAGGATGCGCCCCTGAAAGGTTCGATGCATCCACATGGACATTTGAGATTCGGCTAAATCGTATATCTCCGACAAGCCACCGCACCGTCTGGGTGGAGCTATTGGCAATGGCCTTGAAGTTGCTAATTGTCGAGTAGGCGATTTGGCATTCCAGAGCATTTACCGCTGCAACCCCAGAAGGCTCCCAGTAGAAGCCCGTCATGGTTGCTGACGTGATGTAGTTCCCGTTCCCGTCCACGATCTTACCTAGACCAGCGGTGATGATCTTCTGGAGGTTGGACGCGTATAGGTTGAAACTGGTCAGTTTGATGGTGCTACTAGAGGCATCCGCGCACTGGTGGTAGATATCCTCCATCTGGAAGTTATCTACCACATTGGTCCCAGCCGCGATGCTTCCGGCATTGGCCCCAAAGGTGATGATGTTAGCGGTGTTGATGCCTTCGATATGCTTCAGAGAGATCATGCCGCCCTGGAAACTGGCGCTGTCGTTGTAGTAGCTGACGATGGTCCCGAAGGTTCCATTCCACTTGTTGGCGCTGATCCTCTCGAATTGGATCTGCCAATACCGCGATCCCGTCATGTAGAAAGCTGCCGTTACGGCCTGGGCACCCGAAGGGACAAAGATGCCGTCATGGATGTATAGCTGGTTGCGACTTGCGGGGTAGGTTCCAGCGGTTAAGGCGAATGGTTGGTCACAAGCGCAGATGATGGAGGACCGGCAGAAGTCGATTTCCCAGTCCATACCATCGCTGGATCGCTGGTCAAGGTTCATCGACGCCCCGGAGAACGGGGGGATGGTGACGGTGGACCCGATCTTGTAGCGACCGTTGGGGAAGATGACCCGCTTGCAGGTGCCCAGCACGCCCGAGACCATGTTGGTGAAGAAAGCGTTCAGGGCCGCTGAATCGTCGGTCGTTCCGTCACCAACCACGCCAAAGTTCTTAACATTCAGCGTATTTGCATTCTGTGATGCCTGAGTCACCGCCACAGCCCCCGTGTAGGGAGCGAGGTAGCCGATGAGGGAAGCGCCCTTGCCGATGGCCGTGCTGAGGAGATCCGCTGCCAACTGGGCCGAGGCAGCGGCCAAGTTCCTGAGTTTGCCGCTCACCCACCCGAGCACGTAGCCCTCAGCAGGTTCAGGCAAATCCGTAGCGGATGTGCTCCCGACGACGAACTTAGCTGACCGATCGAGCGCCGCCTTAGCCTGCTGATAGAGCATGACGATGCGGTCCAGCGCCTGCTCCAGGCCCGAAGCTGGAAGTGGATCGCCATCCACGAAATGCGTCGGCTGGTCCTCCGCGAGGGATCGCTCCACGGTGAGCCCGTGACCGACGGCCACAGGAACTGTCGTGTTGACGACGCCCCCCGTAGGCGTTCCAGCTCCCGCCACCGTGTAGCCGATATTGATCGCCAGGGGCGTGATGACCGCTGGCGTGACGGTGTTGTCCACGTCGCTTACCGCCAGGTCGGTGTCCACGAGGAAGTAGAACGGCACTGGGAAGGCGGTAGTGACCCCATTCCCCGTGTAGCTTTCTTTGTAAGGCGTCGCTGAAACGGTCATGGGACATCTCCTGCTTGGTAAATTTTAGACTGATCGGGACTACTTTTCGAGCCGCTTCTGCACTTCTCCTACAACCCGCTCAATCTCCTGCTGCCTCTGGCTGTCCGAAAGTGCCGCCATGGGGCCGAGCCGGTTGGACTTTTCCATGACCGCTTGGAAAATGCGGCCTTTGATGACGTCCGGAGTCTCGTCCCAGGTTGGGGAGTTGACCATCTGGGTCATGATCTGATGGGCCGTCTTGCCGGCGACCGAAGCGAAGACGTCCCGCTGCTCGGGGGTCAGCTGAACCTGGGCCATTGAGCCCTGCACCAAGCCCCGGGTCGGTATGGTGATGGCCTGGGGCGCTTTCTGGGCGCCTACGCCCAGGCGGGCGGCTTCAGTTCGGACCTTGTCCTGAGACGGGGTAGACTCGATAACGGGTGAGATGACCCCCAGGCGGGAGGGGTTCATCGCCGGCTCGCCCCAAGGATCGCGCTGGACGGGCAGTTGCTCTCGCAGCCCAGGGATCCGATTCATCACAGCCTCGCGGGTGTTGGTGATCTCCCGCTTGTAGTCGTCCATGAACTGGGCCGTCTGCCCAACCACGGCGGGAACTGCACTCGCCGTCATATTCTGAATGAGGCGGGGCCCGCGACGATCCGGCTCAGACAGCGCATCCACCAGCATGGTGATGCCCTGGAGAAACGTCTGATTCGTCACGGCGTTGGAGAATGCCACGGCCAGCATGCGAGGAACCTTATCCGACTCCTCCGGATTCATGTGCTCCCACACCTCAGCGACATCGGCCGCCATGCCAATGAGGGTGCCCACGGGCTGGAACCGCTGATAGGAATACCAGGTGTTACCGATCTTCACGCTATAGGGCTGCCAGCCAGCCGCCATCTGCACCCGGCGCTTGGCGGGATCCGGGTCGCCGGCGCCCGAGATGTGGCCGCTGAATGCGTAGTTCATGGTGAGGGCCGCGATGCTGGACCCTACTGTCATCTCAGCGACGGCCTTTGCTGCGTCTGCGCCGCCCTTGGCCCAGTCGGCCCGCCACTCCCCGATGACGGGCGCGGCGGGGGAAAGCCGAGTCAATTCCTTGAAGATATTGGCAGGCGTCCCCCGGAATGGGACGATCCATTCTAGGTGATTCTTGACGATGGCTTCGGTGATGGCCTTTCCTTTTTCCCCGAGGGGCATCCGGAAGGTGGCCCGCTTGCCGAACGCTTCGATGGAGTCGATCCAGTCCTCAGGAGGGTTGTTGGCGAGATCCACCGCTCGCTCCCGAAACTCCCGAGTAGCAGGGTTCAGCCCTTCCTTGGCCGCTTCGCGGGCGCCCATGGCGTAGGCTTCGCCTCTATCGTTCATGGCGCGGAACATGACGTCCAGTGCCTCCAGCGCACGGAACGGCGTCCGGATGACATACCCCAGTTTGCCGGGGATGGCATTTCTGGACTCAGCCTTGCCCCCCGGCTCCTCTACCATGAACGCCGTGCGAGCCTGCTTCAGCCCGTCGATCGTCCCTTGGAAGTCACCTAGGATACGGGCCAGAGGCTCAGTGTAGTGGACCCGATCCTCGGCCCGGGTCAGCATCCCGAAGATGGAGGCAGTGGCATCTACCAAAGGGCGAGTGGCCGCATAGGTTGTGTTGCCCATGATGTTGGCCACCTGGGTAACGGGCCCGGAAACGAGGCCGGCCTTCCACACTTCCAATGCCTTCTGTTCCCAACCGGGCGCTGTCATCCGGCGCGCCGCACGGGCCGCGGCCTCCGGATTGTCAATCTGGGCCAACTGCTTTGCCAGTTCAACCGGGTCTTTGCCGAACCGACCGAGGACCGCCTGGATCTGCTCAGCGCGTTCCGCCGTCGTCTTTGTGTCCTTCAGGATATTGAGGGCTCGGCCGGCTTCAGCGCGGGCGCCCAGGAACTCAGACTGGATCATGGACGCCCTGTCCACGCTCACCAGCAGATCGGCCAACTGCTCAGGAGACGCCGCGCCAGGGGCTTCAGCGATGGCCTTGGCCTTTGCGACCGTGTCTAGGGCAGCACCTTCAACCATCTGCTTCCGTCCCAGAAGCTCGGCAGCGCCGGCCGCCGTCCCCGGCTCTCGGGCTTGAATGGGCCCATCTGATCCCAGCAGCCGACCAAGGTGAACCCCGGCCTCATGCTCCGTCTGCTCCCAGGGCACGGTGCCCCGACGCTGCCTCTGGATCTCTTCCAGGTTCAGGTCGGACATGCGGGCCAGGGCGCCATTCACCTGTTCAGGCGTGTTCAGGTATTTGTAGTTGACGTGGGTCGGCTCGGGTTCACCGGGCGCCTGCACCCGAGGGCCGAACAAGTCAGACGCGATGGCGCGAGTCGTGTCGGAAATTGGGATGCCGGGGACGGCGTCAGCCGCAGCCTGCTGATCGGCTGCTTCCCGGTAGGCGCGAGGGACTTCAGGCTCGGGCTGAACGGGAGCTGCTTGAGTAGGCTCGAATATACCAGGCTGATTTTCCCGCAGCTTGGCGAGCAGCGCTTGCCCATCAGGGGTTGTGTCCGTGCTGCCCTGATAGGGGCCGTAACGATCCCGGGCCTCCAGATAAAGTTGTGTGGCCACGTCCTGGCCCCGGAACTTCGGATCCACTTCCACCTTCCGGACCTCGAACCCCTCGGGGGTCTTCGTGACCCAAAGTCGGCCCATGTCTTTTCCAGTCGCCGGATCCCGGGCCACCATCCGCTCATCCATCGGCCCCATAAGCGGACCCTGCCGGACGCCTTGATAGGAGGTAGAGTCCGCGATGTTGACTGTGGACTTGAGTGGATTCGGCTCAACTGTGGACGCGGGCCCTGGCGGGTTTCCAAACAACTGCTGCAATTCTCCTCGCGTTCCAATAGGCGCTTTCGGCACTTCGAATTTTGAGATGTCCAGCGGCTTTAGGCTCACGTCCGTTTCCGGATTCCAGAATATATTTACTGAGTGCGGGGCTCTTCCAGAAAAACCGCCCCCTGTGTGAGAAAACCCCCTGAACCCCATGTCTTTTAAGTTTTCTTGAATGCTCTGAAATAGTTCTTGGATTGAGTCAGCTGAGTATCCGGTATCGTGGCTTTCCTCTCTAGCGGCGTCGTAGAACTGCCTGAGGGTCTCCCCTGGCTTTATGTCCGGTATGTCCATACCCCCGATGGCGCCGTTCACTGCGGCAATTATTTTCGGGTCCGCTACTGGCCGTTCCATGTCGAACAGCTTATCCCCCACACCGGGCGCCACTGTGACTGCGTATATGTTTGGGTTTCCGCCCCTACCTTTTTTAGAATATCCTTTAGCTATGTCAAGCCCGTCAGTAGTGTAAAAACCCTGCCCGTAGATGTTTTGAGTCGAGTAGTGAAAATCGCTCGGGCTATCAATAGGTCTAGACGTGCCGTGCAGCACGATACCTGATCCACGGGTATCGATATAACTCGGCTTACCCGCACTCGTGTAGCTTACGTTAAACCCTTCTGGCACAGTGATTGTGGTTGGGGCGCTCGGTGAGAACGACACCGAACCATATTCGGATGTCTTCGCCAAGTCCTCCAGGATCGTCGGGTCCGCTTGCGCGTCTCGGGCCACTTCTTCGGGACGAACTCCAGTTCGGGCATAGACATTTTGGAGGCCCTGAGACACGGCGCCAGCCGCGTGGAACCCGCCCAACAGGATGGCGTTGTTGATGAAATCTTCCTTCTCGGGGAGCCTACCCTCAAGCGCGGCGGGGGCCACGGTGAGGACGCCGTATTCAGTCCCGAGGCCCGCGGCCTGGGTAGCGATCTTTGCGCCCGCTTCTCCGAAGGCTCGCTCGGCCACGGGGCCGACGATGGACTTCGCCCCGAGCCCGGCTGGGCCCATCGCGGCGCCAACAATCGCAGACTTTCCCGTCTCCTCGATGCCGACCCCGACCCGGCTCAAGAAGTCGGACGAACTCTGCACCTGGTTCAGAGAATACGCCGTCATGAGCGCCTGGCGGATCGCGGTAGGTGTGGCAAAGGCCGCGGCCCCGCCGAGGGCCAAGGCCCCCGGGCCAGTCGGTAGCCCAGCGACACCCGCCGCAGCCCCGCCCGCGATCATCTCAGGCAGATCGGAGATGGTGGACGCCGCGGCCGAGATGGCTGATTCATACCACTTCTTATGGGAGGGGTCGAGCACGATGTCGGGAAGCCGGCCCCGCTGAAGCAGGCCTGTGGCCGATGCCTGATACCCTGCCTGGGCCGCTTCAAGAGCCCCGTGGGCCATCCGGGTAGGCTGGACAGGCTCGGATGCTTGCTGCGCAGCGGTCAGTAACCCGGCAACCGCGCCCACTGGGCCTCCGGACAGTGCGCCAACTGTGACCCGCATGACCGGATTGAACGCCTTGCCGAGGTTGCCCCAGAAGGAAGACGCCGGTTGGGCAAAGTCATCCCAAGGGCCGGCTTCCTGAGGCGGGGCGGGGGCCGCAGGCTGTTGCGTGTAGTCATCCCAGGGGCCGCTCATTCAGCTTTCTCCCAGTTGGCCTTGTTGGCAGGGTCGCCACCCTTGAATCGGTATCCCTTCACGATAGCCCCCGGAGCCACAGATGCCTTCACGACGGCCGCAGCCTTGTCGGCTAGCGCTCCCCGAGCCCCCACAGCATAGGAGTTCAACGTGCCGGGCTTGAAGAAGTAGTTCGGATCGGAGGGATTCAGTAGTGCCCGCGGGTTTTTGCCTTCTTTTCGGAACTCTTGAACCTTGTCCTGTAGGTCTCCCTGCAACTGGGCTGCGGCCTGCTCCGCGCCAGCGGGGTTCATGATGAACTGGGGCATGGCCAGGAACGCTCGGCGGGCGTCTTGCACGTGGGCGCTCAACTGGTGAACGAAGCTGTTCCCGTTGGCGTCCTTCAAGCTACTGTAGACCCCCTGGAGTCGCATGTAATCGTTGAGTGAGATCTGACCGCGGGCCAGCGCCGACTGTGAGTCGTCCAGACTGGGAGCCCGGGTCGGGTCATTGTCCGCAGCGACCATGTCGGCCCCAAGTCGGTTCAACATCCATGGGTTGGACTTGGTCTCGGCGTTGTTCTTCAACTCCCGCTGATAACTCATCATGATGCTGACGACCCGGTTCTTCTGCTCGCCAGTCAGCGTCGTATCGTTGGCGATCTCACTTACTGCGGGGGAACCGCCGTTGTCAGAGGGGGCATAAATGCGGCTGATGTATCCGTTGATCGCGGCCTCTTGCTGCTTCCCTTGGATCCGATCAGCCTCTCCCCGGGCGTGTTCGGCCATCGTCATCCGAAGCTGCTGGAGCCGAACTGATTCGTTGACCGCCTGGTCCTGCTGCTCCCAAGTCAGACCGTTGAATGCGGGAATGGCCGAGTTCTGGATGGGCGTTGATGCAGGCGCGGCCACGGGCGATGCGTTCATCTGGGGCGCTACCACCTGGCCGGCGTTCGGTGAGGCCACCGAACCGGAGTCCTGCATCACAGAATCGACGTAGGTCTTAGCCTCGGGCGTGAGCGCGGCTTCCCAATTCGAGCCGTTCACTCGCAGGATGTTATCGAGCTGAGTCGTGCCGACCTGATACGCCACGGCAGCCTTGGCGTAGTCCCCGCCATAGTGGCTCACCAAAGTTCCCATGTCCTTGGCCAGAGCCGCGGGATCCGTGCCGGGGATCTTGTCGGCCATGGCCATGAGGATGTTGGGATTCAGCCCCTTCTCGGCCGCAGCCTTCGTGAAGATGGGCGCCTGCGCCATTGTGGCATCGGAGATGTTCGCTTTGCCGCCAGGCGCGACGTAGGTCTGAATGAGATTCTGCCAAGGCTTGAACTGGTCGAGCTGGGCGGGCGCCACCGCGCCCAGCACGACGTCTGGATTGGCCCTGACGATGCCCCGAACTGTGGCCTGATCCACGGAGTTCTTGGCTTCGGCCAGCATGGCATCCCGAGCAGGTTTCGGGATTTTGGCGTAGATGCTCTTGGGGTCATTGAACGCCGAGGTTAGGTTGGCCTGAAGCTGGTCCCTCTGGGTAGGGTCATTGAACGCCGTATCACCGGCAGACCTGACCATCGCTGTAGTCTGGTTCCGCGCCGCTACGCCCGCGAGCTGCGCCTGGGTCGTAATCGCCCTCTGGCCGAACTCGCTCACCATCGCAGCCGATAGTGACTGGTAAAGCCTACGTGTTTCCGGCGTAGTCGCTACACTAGAATTATCTGACAACCACTTACCCATATCTTCTGTAAGCTTCGGTTCAAACGTGTCGTCCCCGGGAGTAGCTTCGTTGGTCCTGGTCTGAAGAGACTTCGTCCACTGCTCGCGGGCGTTGAAGAAAAACGAGTGAACGTCGGTAGAATTTTGTGCCACTCGCTGCTGATACATCTGGTTGGCGACGTCGCCCATGGCGCCGCCCACCCGCTGTAGCCCCTCGCCCACGCCAGCACCAAAGTCTAGCGGGCTCGCCTGAGAGTTGATGCCCCCCTGAGCGCCGATCTGGTTTTCGTATCCCTGGATCTTCGGCATGGCTCACCCACCAAACTTGATCGCTTGCGCGGTTCCGGACGCCAAAGTCGCGCCAGCGTTAAGGTATCCTGCCGTAGACGCGAATCCCGACTGCGCGGAATACAGGCTGGCTTGGTTGTCAAACCCCATGCCCCGCAGCTTGTAGTTGTATTTCAGCGTGGCCGCGTCAAGCGCCGAATTCCGGGCGCTCTCCTCAAGAACGTCCATGGGTGAGCCATCTGAAAGCTGGACCCCGGATGCGCCGTAGGCCGCTACTGCGGCCCCCATCCTGCGCTGGGCGTCCCGCTGTTGGGCTTCGACTGCGGCGTTTCCTTGGTCGCCCGCGATCTGAGAATTCTGCTGGGCCACCTTGGCGTTGTAATCTGCGGAAGCCGCTGCGGCTTGCCCTTGCCGAATAGCCCCCACCGCCATAAGCGCCGCAGAGCCGGCCATCAGATATGGGGCGGCCATCACCGCCAGGGCTGCCATCACTTCACCCGCGCATAAAGAGAGCTGTCGCCCCCATCTACTTGAAACGCCCGCATCCTTTCGGCTTCCATCTCAAACCCGAGCATCTTGAGCCACCGGTGCCCCGGGCCGAAACCGCAGGAAGTCTCAGCCTCGACCCTTCGGTAAGGGACGATGTCTAGGAAGTCCTTAACGATCCTATGGAGCGCGACGAAATGCTTGCCCGCACGGGAGTCAATGAACGACCAAGCGAGGGCTCGGTTGGCCCATAGTTCCGTGACTCCTCCAACGGCCACGACCTCATCGTCATCCGTCACAGCCGTGAACGCGAACTGCCCCTCCAGCATCTTGGCGTATTCCTCCGTGATGAACGGCTTGGACCCATTCTGAGCCCGCTGTAATTGCATCCCGAGGAGGTGTTCCGCTTTGAAGGGCAGCACGTTCATTGCATCTCCTTCGTGTCGACCTGGGCCATGAGCAGGGTTACGTTGCATGGAAGTGGCCCGCTGGCCTGGAAAGAGATCTGACCATCCGACGCCCAGGTCCCATCATACGTCCAGCGCTTGTCGCCATTGAACAAGGATACCGCAGTCGTCATCGGGTCGTTGCTATCCCTGAACGCCTTGGACTCGTAGCCGACACCGGGGGTATCAGACCATAGGTCGAACTTCGAGGTCTGGAAGAACCGGAAGATCGTCCACATGATTCGTTTGAGTTTGCCCTGGGATGGGCCATCCGCGCCCCCAGCTTCGATTCGGAGCGTCTTACCCTGAGAAGCGTAGCCGAGCCCGACCTGGACCTTAGACGCCGCCCAATTCAAAGTGATCGTTCCGGTGCTGCTGACCACACAATCCGGGTGGACGGACCCATCCGTGAGAACCCCTACCGTTTGTCCCTTCAGCCAGGTGAGCCCACTGACCGTGGTTGTAGGCGCCCCGGAGTAGGTGGCGCTGGAGTCCAGGAACAGGGCATCGGCTACCGCGTCCCCGTCTTCCCACACCTTGGCCATGCGTTCGACGGTGCGGACGGTGGCGCCATTGATGTAGCGATTCACCACCAGCCACACCTCATCCCGCTGGGTGCTCGGGGCCGGGATGCAGGCCACACTCTCAACCAATGGAGGCAGCGTCTGAGCCGCGTCTGAGTAGCCTCCGAGGGCGTGCCGGTGCCAGCCGTTGACTTCTTGATCCCGGTCATAGGTCATGCCCACCAAGGTTCCATCCGTCCGCACGATCCACACGATCTGGTAGGGAGCGAACTGAGTCGCCAGTTGCTTAAGGCCGCCCTTGGTGAGATGTTCGGCCACGAGGCTGATGTCCACGTTGGTGAACGTGTCGTACATGAACTGATAAATAAGTTCCCTTATTTTGCGTGTCGTCCGCTGGATGAACAGCGTCACATTCCCGATCCGGACAGGCTTCACGAATGCTGACCCAAAGTTACCGATAGGCTTCATGTTGATGTTCGTGGGCGTGATGGCTTGCTGGGCCCCGCTCGGGGCGATGGCCCACTCGCCCCCGCCAGTGCCGCAGATGAGGCCCTGCTTATCCGACACAAGCCATCGAACTGTGTTAAGCGATTCGTTGATGGTGAAGCTGAATGCGTTGCTGTCAACCACGGTGCCGTCGAGATTTGTCGGCGCGAAGTTCTCGTAGTCCCCGGTGTTGGATGCGTCAATGCGCCCAGGGTTCGCGGCGTTGCCAGAAAAACACAGCCGGTCCTGGTGAAACTTGACGACACCAGGATACCCATCCGTCGCATTCCACAAACCCATTCGCCAAAAGGATGTGGTTGACGCAACAACACCTGCTGGCGCGCCGAACGCAACGGCTGGCACCGAAGTGTATCCAGTTCCGGTCACGCTCATGGTGACAGCTATGACGACCCCGTTGGACACTGTGGCGTAGGCTACCGCCCCTGAACCCCCGCCGCCAGAGATAACGACATCGGGCGGACTCACCCCATACCCACTCCCACCGTCGGTCAAACTAATGCTGAACACGCTCCCAGATGATACGTTGGCCGTGCCCGCCGCCGTCTTGGGGACCATCTGGCCGTTGGGATCTGCAATGGTCCAAGTCACGACGGTAGGGCTTGTGTAGGCCGTGATCGTGCCCCACAGCCAGACGCCTCCGCACTTTAACCTGAGCGCGCGGCCTACGTCCGCCAATGAAAACCCGATGCCACCATTGATGCCCGTGACCGCGCTTGCCGTCACCGTGACCGCGCCCGACGTCCCTGAAGGAGTGAGTGTAGTCGTAGTGGTGTTAGTGGCCAGATACGGGCCGTCGAGAAAAGCCACCGGGCTGAGCGCCCATTTCGTTGGCCCTAGACGTTGCAACTTCTCGGTTGGGTGGTCGGGGTGCGACAAATATATGGTATCGGCCTTACTGTCGAAGCTCAGCGCCCACACGTCAGAACTTGAATACGTGGTGGGAACTTCTATGATGGACCCCGTCAATGGATACCAATACGCCGTGTCAGGGGGCGCCGCAGATGGGACCGCCGTGCAGTAGTAGTTCACCCCGAGATAACTGACGATGTCGCCGGGGGTGTAGTTCCCGCCTGAGGCAGCGAACTCCACAATCGTAGTCCCAGTCAGCGTCCACCTGGAGTCCACTCCCGGGATTCCTACCGGATCATGAACGGCCCCCAGAGCGGTTAAGCAGTAATACACCCCAAGATACTGAACTCGAGCGCCCAATGTGTAGGTGATGTCTGCATCCCAGGAAGTTACTGTCGTAGTTGTAGGAACCCAGTAATTTATGTTCGGGGGCGGGTACAGTGTGGCATCTGCTGTAGCCTTACAGCAGTAAACCGTTCCGGAACTCTCCACCAGCGCACCGACGTAGTAGGTTTTTGTCGCAACATATGCCGTGGGCGCGGGCTCGATGAGCTGACCGTCGTTGGTATAGATCCGAATGTACCGAGCCCCAAACTCAAATATGTAGGCTTGGGACTCACTGAACATGAAGTCAATCAGTCGTGGGGCGTAGGTGCTGTCCTTGACCGCGGCCACATATGGCGTGCCGGGGCGCCGAGTCAGGCCGCCCTGCTGAGTCAGCAGAAAGTTTGAGCACAATTCAAGCGCGTTCCGATACTTCGCCAGATCGAAACGCCCGTGTGCGAGAGGACTCCACTCCCCGCCGTTGAAGTTGCTTTGAACCCAAGTGGCCCGCGCCATGTCACCACCTCGCGGTGATGAAGGACGGATCCGGCGCGACCTGGGCCAACTGCTCGAACGCGTTTGCCTTTTTGGCCCGACTCACCGCGGCCACGTATTCCTGATCGAGCGTAGCTTTCTTGCTTGTCGAGTTCGTGATGGACTCACATAAATCAATGGCCAGCGAGATGGCGAGAGCATCGTAGAAAAGGGGGTCCCACAGCGGCTCACTGTCGATGTCCGCCGTGTATCGAACGTTCAGCGGCGCGGCCCAGTTGGTCAGGATCTTGCCGCCCTCGACGACCCAATCCAAATTGGAGTCCGCGGGTAGCAGCACCTTCACGCAGTCGGCGGGCAAGGTGTATTGGTATAGGAAGTCAAACGCCGGCGCCGTGGAGTCAGCCGCCAACTGGACTCGCTTCGTGGCGAAGGCCCAGGGATGATTCCGCAGTTCGGACCGCCTGTTGCTGTCGTAGGCGATCGCGCACTGGCGCCCTTCCTTCGAGTCCGTGAAGTTTAAAATGCTGGTAGCGCCCAACTTTTGTAGGGCGCTATTGCAGCAGTCAATCTTGCTCTGGGCCATGGGCTACCTCGAAGTTCAGCCCATCCCCTGAAGGTAGGCGTAGAGCGCGGAAGGCGTTCCCCCGGTAACCGCGAACTTGACGCTGCCCGAGGGCAGGCTTATCCGCGTGAACGCGACAGGAAGCGCGGTGGCCGACAGAAGTGTGCCCGCGGTAAACGACCCTACCGTGACGAAGGTTCCGTTCGGACTCGCCATCTGTAGGGTGACCGTAGCCCCGCCGATGGTGCCTTCCGCAAAAAACATGTAGTCGCCGCCCTTGATTTGGACGGCTGCCCCCGTAGCTGAGAGGTTCGACGCGAGGGTGTAGAGTGCGTCGTCTCGACGAATGGACATGGTTCACTCCTAAGCGGGCGGGAACTTGGCCTGGGCCAGGAAGCCCTCAAGAACTTCCACAAGAGCGGCAGCATCTCCCTGAGCGGGGATCTTGGCGCCGTTCACGGCAAGTTCGATGTCCGTGCTGTTGGTGGACGTGCCGACGACGACATCCTCCATCCTCTGGCCCCGGTTCAAACCGTAGTAGTAAGTCGTCATGACATCTCTCCGAAAGGCTTGGGGAGGCAGCCGCTAAGCCACCTCCCCAATCCAAGGTTAGGGCATCCGATACTGGAGTTCGACACAGAGGTTGCCGGAGGCGGGAAGCGCAGCCACGGCGATGGTGCCGATGACCTGGCGCTCGGCAGAGGAAGCCGCTTCGATGATGGCCGCGGTGACCCCGAAAAGCGCGGGGGCATCGGTAGCCGTGAAGGTCGCAGCCGCCCGGTATTTGCCCGTGGCGCCCGAGATCCCGATGGCCAGCGTGGAGCTGCCCAACGAGGTGTCGGTGACGATGCGGCCCCCGCAGAAAGTGCAGCCGGCAGGAAGATTGCCGAGCACCAGCGTGTCCGTGGTGGCCTGGGACGCGAGCGTGAAGGACGCCCGAATGGATCGGATGCGCCCCTGATAGCTGGTCGCATCGGGCCGATAGCCGACAGGAGCCGCCGTCTGGTTGGCGGTCTTGCCGAGTTCGGTGGAAAGGTAGGCAGCCATGTGATTGTCTCCTCAGGCTCAGTAGCAGGTGATGAAGCCGCAGCGCTTCTCTTCCAGCCGGGTGCCGCCGAAGGTGCCGGTGACGTAGACCTGCCAGGAGTTGCGCTTGTCGGGGCGACGATCGACGGTGGCCGTGATGTCGTTCCAGGTGCCGAGGGCGACACCGGACTTGGCCCAGAAGGGGACCAGCCAGGTGGTGCCGGTGGTGTAGCCGGTGATGGTGCTGTTGCCGGGGTAGAGGGTGTTGAAGTTCGCGGCGCCGGGGATGCGCTCGGAGTGGATGAATTCGAAGCCCATGAACCGGGTGATACGGCCATCCACCAAGACGGGCCGCTCGTTGTAGTCCAGGCTGTTGACCTGGACCTGAGCGAGCAGATCGTCCAGCTGCTGAGCCGTGGCGGCAATGTAGAGGGGATCGTTTTCGACGTCCACCTCAGCCGCGAGCAGCATCTTGCGAGCCGCGCGGAGCTTGGCCACGTTCAGGCCGGTATTGCCGGAAGCGGCGCCAACCGTGGCGGCCACCACCTGAGAACCGGAGTTGTAGGCCGAGAGCAGACCCGTGGCGCTGGTGCCGTTCTCACCGGTGTTGTTGCTCTGGAAGATGCCGGCGACGATCGCGTCATCAATGCCGCGGCCCATGGCGTAGGTGCCGGCCATGGTGTAGGGCCCCGCGGGATCAATGAGCATCCGGAGACGGTCCTGCTGGTCGATCAGGTCGGCCCAGTCGGCGTCATTGGGGTAGGCCCAGCGCTTGTCCTGGGGGGTGCTGATGAGCGGGGTATCCGAGTGGCGACCCTGGTTGAACACCGGGTTGACGCTGCCGAACTGCTCCATCACGCTCGCAGCCTTCCCCTGGAAGGCGTAGTTCATGACGGACGTTCGCAGACGCGAACCCTGCTGCTGCAACAGCATTCCAATGTTCGTGGAATACTGTTGGACAAATGCGGTGGAGACGTTAACGGACATGGAAGTCCTCCGAGGAAAAGTTGAAGATGTTGGCTTTAGGGAGAGCCGCTACCCTCGGCTTGTCCTCGGAAGAGGGGCCATTTTGCTTTGGTGTGCCGTCTGATGGGGGCCTACTTGAAGATTTCGTCCTTGTCCATCTTCGGCTTTTTGTTGCCCCGCATCTGCTGTGGGGTCACCGGAACTGCTTCGGGAACCTCAACAGACGTAGGTCCTGCGTTGACCAGATCATAGAACTTTTCGGTGAGTTCCGCAACTCTTTCCGTTTCAGGAGCCCGCATGGACTTGTCCAGGGACTCAGCCGTAGAAACCTGGACGGCCAGCTTCAGGCACTCCAACCGGACTGCGAGGGTGTCATCCATTGGCCTGCTCCGGATACGCGTATTCGTGGAGCTTTTTCCACTCGGACGTGGCCGCCGCGTCATGATTCATGAGGCGGGAAACCCAGTTCTTGTCCACCTTCAACTCGGCAATTTTTGCCTGAGCCTGACCTGGGGTGAGAGCCGCGCCGAAGCCCCGGTTGCCGCTGCCGTCCACAAAGTCGGGTTCCTTGATCTTGGTTCCGATGTTGTAGAAAAGCTGCATCGTCTTGTCGAAGCCGAGCGCCTGGTCAAGCGCATCCAGGGCCGTAGGCTCAATGCCGAGACCCCGAGCCGCAGCCGCAGCGATCTCTTTATTTTGGTCAAAGGCCGAACCCCAGGCCGTCTTGAGCGCGGTCTGCTGCTCCTGGTTCTTGGCCAGGGCCTGCTCGGTGGACGTCTTGACCGTCGTCCCCACCTGGTCGTTCCACCAGGCCGCCAGCTTCTCACCCTGGTCCTTGTTCAGCCCCAGCTCGTGCATCTTGGCCGCGGCGCCCTTGGCGAACTCAGGATCGGATCCAGCGGGCACGTCGATCTTGTATCCGGCAGGATCGGCCGGACGCCCCAAGCGGTTGTAGAAGGCGTCTACTTCCTGCTTCTGGGCGTCCGGCTTGGGCAGAATGACGGTGTTACCCGCACGATCCGCCCCCAAAAGTTTCTCCAGATTCTGGTAACTCTCCAGCACCTGGACGGGCTTCTCCCAACCCTTGTTTTGGACATAGCCGACCACTGCGGGATCGGCTCCCTCAAGCCACGGGATGGCCGTGGCCGCCGGTGCGGCGGGGGGCGCGGCAAGCGCTGCTGCGGTTCCTTGTGGTGTTGCGGGGGCCCCTTCGGCAGGAGCCGGGGTGCCTTGTCCGTTACCGGGGGCGACAGGATCTGACATGGAGTCTCCTTAGAACTTCTTTTCGATGGCGGCGCCGTTCTTGCGCCAGACGAGTGCGCCGGCCGCGAGGCCGAGCACCAGGAAGATGAAAGCGATGAGGGCGACGACACCACAGGACATGGGATCTCCTTAGGAAAGAATTGACGCTACGAGGACGTGGCCGGCTACGCCGTCCTTCTCCTCAGGTTGAAGATCAAACATGACGGGGCCGTGCCCGTCTTCCCCCAGCTCGACCACCAGCTGGGCAAACTCTTCGTCGAGAAAGAACTCCTCGCCCAGCGGCTTCCACCGGCGGGCCTCCTTCACGACTTTGGGTGTGATATCGGTCACAGGACTCTCGGGCTCGCTCGGCTCCGTGGTCTCCGGTGAAGGGGTGAACTCCATCTCATCCATTGGAAATCTCCTTGAGGGCTGAGGGTTGGCTGGGTAGGTAGATCCGTTGCAGCTGCTCGTCGGACAGCCTAAGGTGATGCTGGATCCGAAGCCACACTTCCCTTCGGCCTTCCAGGTCAGCGTTGACCCGGGGGTCCGCGTGGAAGCATGTGTCGTTCGCTCGGCAGAACCGGGCCAGGTCTGCCAGCACTTCTTCAGCATAAGGCGCCGGCTGGCCATCCATCTGGAGGAACACCTTGCAGTAGGCGTTCCGTCTGCGGAACAGGAAGTCCTTGGCCTGGTCGAAGAGATTCATCATGACGGCTGCCCGGGTGTGGGGCTCGTGCCTTGAGGCGCCGCGGCCTTCGCCATGGCCGCCATCCCGGGCAGAGCCTGCGTGATCTGCTGGATAGACTCCTTCTGCTGCCGCCCCTGCCGCACGGCGGCGATCGCTTCAGGCGTCCGCAGCCATCGGTAGGGTGTGCCGTTGATGATGGCCATCTCGGGCATCATGACGTCTACATCGAAGATGTCCATGCCGCTCGGGTCCTGGGTCTGAGCGGCGATTTCCGCCGCATATTGGAACGACCTCATGCCCCCCGCGGCTTCCTCGGCCCGCATCATCCGGTTCAATGGGGCGTCATACTCCACCCGATATTCCGCGCCGGCGTCAATGAGCATCTGGGGAGGCGGGGGCAGTAGCCCCTGGTCCAGCAGCAGATCGAACTCACGTTCCACCTGAGGCCCGATGCCCTCGCTCTGATACCGACCCATGGTCGGGGACAGCAACGCGCCCTTCTCCCGGGCCCGTTCCACCACTTCCGTGGCCGTCATCCGGGGGGTCTCCACCAGGATCTGGAACAAGGTCACGAGGAACGCGTCATTGATCGCGGCTCGCTCATCGTCCATCAGTTCCTTGCCAATGCCGATGTTGCCAGGCTGGAGCATGTGAACCAAGGGCCGGCCCTCGGCGCTCACCCCGCCTGGGTTCATGGCGCCCGGCATCCGGCTAAACCCGTTCACGATACCATCGTCGTGCATCAGGTAGACCGGATCCACTGTCTGCTGGCCCTGCTTCAGCACGACCTTCTTCTCCTCGTTCACTGTGAGGATCGCCGGCAACACGTTCATGGCAGGGCCGCGGCCGTAGAGTTCGCCAGGCGCCGTCAGATATCGGGCCACGGCGTAGGGGTTGCACCGGTAGCCCCCGCTTTCCAGCAGCATCCGGGTTTCCTGGAGAATGTAGTGGGAGCTGAACCGCTTGCCTTTGTCATCCAGCCGCCCCGGATCGAACTGCCCGTTCGGCCTGACGACGTGGACGCACCACACTTCGGACTCAGGCTTTGACTCAAACAGCGACGCCAACTTGTCAGAGAGCTTGTCCTTGCCCCATCGCTGCACGACTTGCCGAAGGGTCATCTTGAACTTCCGGTAGATCTTGTCCACTTGCCCCTGATGGTTCGTTGCAAAATACAACTCTCCAAGGAACACGTTCCGATACCGCAGGCCCTTCGTTCCAGGTCGAGTCGGATCGCTGAACTTGTCGGTGAAGACGCAACTCGTTCCGAACGCTCCGATGCTTGCATATGCATCGTGCATATTCATCTGGAACCCGGAGTGCGGGCTGTATCGGTAGTGGAACATCAGATCGTTGACCTGCTCGAACCAGGTCATGGTCGCCCGGTCCTTCTTCAGGATCGCGTCCACCGGCCGCAGTTGATGCCACTTGCTGTTGGCGGGGGTAATCATGGACTCCATGGCCGCCGCGAACTTCCATAGCGCCCCCATGGCCGTCGCGTCGTATTGCTCCTGAGCCCGCTCCACGCCCGGAACCATGTTCTGCTGGGGGTAGAAGCTGGTGGAATAGTAGGGCAGCACCCGCTGCGCCACCTTCTCCCAATGCTTCACCCAGATACCGCGGCCCGCTTCCAGAAACGCGAACTCACGCAGAGCTTCATCCACCACGTCGGCTGACTGATCTGCGGTCGGATTCGCCATCTCGTTCTCCTACGAACCCAGCAGCACCTTGGACGACTGGTTGGCCGACGTCTGCACGCCGGCGCCGCCCATCATGAGCGTGGCGCTGCGGCCCCGCTGTAGCTTCAGCAGCTCCTGCTGAGCCGCGATGTCGGTATTGGTGTTGGCCTGAGTTGGAGCAGGAGGAGGTGTGGCGGGGGGATTGGGAACAGAGGGCTTCGAGAACAGTCCAGACATCGGGGCAACTCCTTCCGTAAGGGGAAGCGTAGCATGAATCACTCTGTCAAGAGAAGATAGCCCTATCTGTCCCTGGGGCAACTCTTGCCTGGTTACCCACATAGGTCCGGCTGGCCCGAGCGTCGTTCCGCGCCACCGGCTGAGCGAAGGTCATCAGGAGTGCGTCCGCTTCATCGGTGGACTTTACCTGCCGATTTTTTAACATCTCTTCCTTGCTCTCAATGACCAGCTGATTCGTCCGCGGGTCAAACTTGAACCAGGGGGCTGAGAGATCCGTCTTCAACTTGGCCCGGTTGGGCAGCCCCGCCGTCGGCAGCCACACCTTACCCAGGCCCCACAACTCGGCCCGCTTGTTCTTGTATTTCGCGTCATCCCTGGCACCCTCGCCGGCTTGGACCTCAATGACCCGATAGCCCCAGGTCTTCAGCATGTCGCAAACCCCGCCGCCCACCCCATTACCGTCCACGAAGATGGCATCCACCTTATGGGTCGTCGCCTCTTCCGCTACCATGCTGGCCACTTCAACCGTATTCTTGGACCTGAATGACTTCCAAGGGATTACCCGCGCGTCCCGGCCCTTCCGGTAGGCGATGACACTGGAGTCTCGCTCTAGGCTCCGGGCCACGTCCACCCCCATCAGGAGCGGCGCCCCTGGATCCGGCACGATCTCTCGGCTGATGGCGTCCTCCACCATGCTGAACGAGATGAACTGGTTCGTGTCCTGGTTCGGGAACAGCCCATAGACTTCCACCCGCGCTTCGTCGCTGTCTGGCCCGAACTCCTTGATGATGGCTTCGGCCTCATCCAAGGCCATGTCCTCCACCGTCCGGATGTCGATGTTGAGAGGCCTCCACTCAGCTGCGTTCTTGTGGAAGCAGTCGTAGAACGTGCCGTCATTGCGCCGTGGATTGGAGAAGGCGAAGTGATACCGATCCACGATCTGCTCGGTGAACACGCCGCGCGCCACCGTCCAGATCGGAGGTGGAATGCCGCTGGCCTCATCGAACAGGTAGCACTCACCGTAGACGTTGTGAGCGCCAGCGAACGCATCCGGATTCTCCTCGGACCACAGCTGTGCCTGGATATACCAATACTTCGGATCGATCTTCAGGTCCCGCTGGACCATATCGCTGAACCACTTGGCCGGCACGATGTTCGTCGCGTTGATGTCGAACCAGTGGGCGTTCACCGCCATGGACACCCACTTGCTGATCTCGGGGAACGTCTTCGTCTTCAACTGCGGCTCGCCGTTCGCCGCCACCCACACCGAGGACCCCAGCCGGGTGGACACCAGGAAGTCCGCGAACATGGCAAAGAACGCCGACTTGCCGGGACCGCGGCCACTGGCGATGGCCTTCTTGAACATGCTCGGGAGTTCGGCCGTCTTCTCCAGGCTTGTCTTGGCCGCCTTGATGTAGTCGCTCACCTCTTTGAACACCTGGTCCTGCCACTGGCGTGGCCCGGTCCGCGTGGCCAGGGGAGTATTCGGTCTGCCCCATGGGTAGGCGTAGCGCACGAAGTTCCGGGGATCATCCACGATCTCAGGTGACCAGAGGTCGAGCATCAACCGCTGCTCGGACTTCATGTCGTAGATGGGCTGGGAGGCGGCCATCAGCGACGGGATAGTGGAACTAGATGGGGGATCGGCTGAGGAGCAGGCGCCTCGGGGTTAAGGATGATGCCGGCTTCTGCCAGGCGGCGCTCGATGGGCTTCTCAGGGACCGGCTGGATTGGGACGAACCAGGCTGTGCTCATGGATTCGGGCTCCTCGATGGTAAGTGTAGGACTTTTTATTTTTGAGAAAAAATAAAAATTTGTCTGTGGCAGTGCCCGCACACGTTGCTGCCGGCGCGATTGGGGTCCTCCCCCCTCCCCCTGCCCCCCGTCGCGCGGCTTTGAAGGGGGGGGATGGTTGTATTTTCCATCCGCCAAAATCGCGTATTCTTCTGAGTGCACATTGAAGTCACAACGCACATTATGAAACGTTAGCTTAACTAACTATCGTGTATCCAGCTACTTACAACAACTATATTCCTCAAACGGGATATTACATAATGGCACTTATCGAAAGTCGCAACTATTGCCTAGTAGTCTAACTGAAGATATCATCCTCTTTAGCCTCAACGCTCAGTGTGGGCTGCTCAATTACCTCAGCATCCAGCACGTCCTGCTCAGCGCGGGGCAACAGACGGCCGCGGGCCAGGCTCAGAGTCTCTGCGATGTTCACCGTGCCTGATACATTGACGTCAATCCTGTCCCCGTAGACTTGCGCATATTGCTTGGATGCCCTGAACTTACGGGCATCAATTGAGTTTTTCGCCTGCTGTGGATTGAGTGATACGTCATCAGCGATGCGGATCATGTCGTCAACGTCAAGGTCTGCCCTGAGACGTTTTGCGTGATCGTAAGAGGCAACCAGCTCGCTATCACCTATCAGCACTAAGGCAAACGCAGTGTGACTTAGCCCAACCTCCCTACACAGAGGCTTTAGCATTCCTCCTTCACCTATCCTTTGAATTATCTCTTTCGTTTTTGCTATCGCTTCGGGGCCGACTCTCATAGGTGTTTGCCTCAACCTTTCAGCAACCTTACACGAACCTTACTTTCACCTTTCAACAACCTTACGTCAACCTGACAGAAAATATTTCTTGTATTACCCCTTGCGGAACCCGCAAACAGGGCTTAACCTGTAATCCTACCGGAGGCCCGCCAATGCTCACGCTGAACCAGATCACAATCAAGCTGCTCGACAAAGCCTCAGACGACATGACCCGTCCTCAGGCCCTGCGATATTTCAACCAAGTGGTTTCCACACTCGACTCGGCCTCACTCGACGAGGGGGCACTCACTTGGCAGCAGCGTAAAAGCCTGGCTCGGATCGCTGACTCCCTCTGTGCTGAATTCGGATTCTGAAGGCCCGTCAATGCTCAATCTACCCTCAACTTTCACCATCCAGAAGGACGCGAGGCTCCCCGGCCTGCCCGTGCTGGTTGACCTGAACTGGTTCGGAAAGACGATGACATCCGAGAATGGCGGGGTCATCCCTTCCCGCACTGCCCACCACTCCATCCCCGCCGAATCCGATGATTCGGTCATTCTCTGAGGTTTGCTATGAGCCGCCTAAAACTCTCCGAATACACCTACCGCCGGATTGGTTGCGGGTTGGAACTTGAGCACGTCCCATCCGGCAAAACTCGTTGGTTGCAAGGTGACGACGCAGATCAGCTGGAAGACTCCCTAGACCGCGTATGGAAAAAAGCTCAAAACAAGAAGATCGGATGGAACCGCGCTACGTCTCTTGTTGATCACGAAATAGACCAATACTTCGATTGACCCCTGAGGAATGGGCCTTCGGGCCTATTCTCCAGCGATCAATCCCGATCCTGGCATCACCGAAGAGGTACCCAATGGCTTACCGCCAAGTTTCACCTGAGGATCTAGAAAAGATTCTCGCAGCTAGCAGGAAAGGAATCCGCGCCGATCTCCAGGGGGCCGATCTCCATGGCGCCGATCTCCATGGCGCCGATCTCCATGGCGCCGATCTCCGTGGTGCCAATCTCCGTGGCGCCGATCTCCATGGCGCCGATCTCCATGGCGCCGATCTCCGGTTCGCCGATCTCCAGGACGCCAATCTCCAGGGCGCCAATCTCCGGTTCGCCGATCTCCAGGACGCCAATCTCCAGGGCGCCAATCTCCGGGGCGCCAATCTCCGGGGCGCCGATCTCCGGTTCGCCGATCTCCAGGACGCCAATCTCCAGGGCGCCAATCTCCGGGGCGCCGATCTCCGGGGCGCCAATCTCCGGGGCGCCGATCTCCGGGGCGCCAATCTCCGGGGCGCCGATCTCCAGGACGCCAATCTCCAGGGCGCCAATCTCCGGGGCGCCGATCTCCGGTTCGCCGATCTCCAGGACGCCAATCTCCAGGGCGCCTATCTCCGGGACGATCTGAAAGTCTCTGATTTTTGCCTCCTAACCGCGCATTATCGTAACATCTGCATGGCCATCATCTCAGATGTGGGCACCCCTTGGGTTCGCATGGGCTGCCTATGGAAAACCGTCTCTGATTGGGACGCTGTTGGCATCAGGCAGTGCAATCCCTCAGAATTTCCTGACGATGGCTCCGAGGCATCAGAGGAGCGCGCGCATCTTTTCGAGTTTGCCCGCGCCATGGCCCTTCGTATGGTTGCAAAATTCTCAAAGGACGGTGACAAATGACCACATCCCTGACTCGCATCTGGATGCGTAGGATCGCGTCCTATCAGGCTGGCCAGCCTATCGAAAAGGCCAAGATCGGGGCCTTCCGCAAGCTGGTATGCAACCGGCCCTCAGACGACGCCCCGTTCCTAGGCGCCCTCTGGGACGACTGTGGCCGGTCTCTCTTTGCCTGGCAGATCACCCCTGAACAGACTAAGCAGGGCCTAGCCTGGCTCAAGCTGCCCAAAATCTACAAGCAACTGTCCGAATCCCAGCGGGCCATCCTGGACGACTTCTCCCACTTTCTTTTCGTGGATATCCAGGATCTTTCCACCATGTATCGCAACGATTCGGCCCCCATCTACCGCGTCTGCTCCAATGCTGGCCCGTGGTTTGACTACGCGCCGCGCCCTTGGCAATCCAACGGCATTCCGTTTGAGATCTTGGGGGGTGGCCGATGACCGCCAACACGAACCGCGCGGAACAAAATGCCGTCGCTTGGGCAGAGTCCATCTCGGACTATGTTGCGGCCGCCGATCCTAAGACCTGGGAAAGATTGGAGGAACTGCGGGAGGAACGGGATGAATGCGCTGGGACCAATTATCCCATGGGGTGCGATGACCTGGCAGAACTGGAGCGGCTGGAAAAGCTGCTTTCCGATTACGAATCCGCTGATGATGCCCGTGAGCAGGTCGAGGAGTCTGCCCTGTGCGTGGAACTGACGGGAAAATGGACGCCAGGCGAGGATCCTACGGCTGACGGATTTATCATCCTTCTCTCCATTGGCGGCCCGGCTCTCAGAATCAAGGGTGAACTGGACCAATACCAGCAGCCGCGCCGGGCCTGGCTGGAATACCAGGACTGGAGCACCCCTTGGACGGAGTTCCACGATATTGAACACGATACCCTCCTTTCCTTCTGCTCTTTCTTCTATCTTGGGGAATAAACCAATGTCCAAGATCCGCCGCGATTCATACACAGAATCCAAACCGTGAAGGAGTCCAGTCATGTGCCAGCTAGACAATCTGCAAGATCCAGAAGGTGAATACGAGAAGGCTTGTGATGACCGGGACCACTGGTGCGACATGCACGCAGTAGCCGTGAAGCGGAACGCCGAACTAGAGGAAGCCCTGCGGGAGGCCCTTGGTTCCTTCCAATGCCCCCGGCGAATCCTTGACTACCCCCAATCCCACTGGAGCCGCAAAGCCTGTGCCCTCTTGGGTGAGAGCACAGCCTAGCGCTTACTTCGTTACCGCTGAGGCTGTCCAGGATTGACTGACCATCCGCCCCACACCCCTTGAAAAATACCCTGGATAATCCCCAGGGTATTTTTCTGCCCGAGAATAAATACCCACAATCAATTTCCCCGGCTTCACAAAAATCACATCTCGAATTTCCGAAAAGTGGGTTTTGTATTTTCATATGCCTTACAGGTTATCGTGTTCCCCTTTCATCTAAGAAGATACTTCGTCTCAACTTTAACTTTCTTCATACTGCATATGGAATGTTCCTATCTCTTCTTTACTTTAGAAAATCAGAAGAATAGAAACAGTAGTGTGTTTTGTGACAGCGCGGTAATCCCCCCCGGTGGTTTTTCTCGCAACAGGCTCCCCCGCACATTCCTGGCTGGCGGTAAAATCGAAATCGTAACGCGGTTCTGAGAGCAACCCTTATTTTTAGGCAATCGGGGCGATTTGGTCCCGGCCGTTTTCGCGTTTTCAACGGGAACGGGCGCGCCATCATTACATTCTCACGCGATATCAGCTAAGTTTCCCGCGCCCCCGTTGACTCTGCGCATTCTAATTCTATACTGTAATCAGGAGGCGGCCATGTTCATGCCTGTAACTATTAAGAACGTTCCGGTTTATCGCCCAAAGGTCAAGCGCCGATATCCCTTCGCTGAGATGAAGGTGGGATACAGCTTCTTCGTGGCGCCGGAGTCCCCCGAGACACTGCAAGGGCTAGACCGGGCCGTCCGTGCGGCCGTAGACCGCTACAGAGCCCACGTCATCACCGGGAGGCGGTGCTTCGTCATCCGGACCGTGACTGAAAACGGCCAAGTGGGCGTCCGCTGCTGGCGCGTTGAGGAGTATGACTCGGACAAGGGAAACGCAGGGCCTGAGTTCACCGTGAACGACCACACGATCGCCTGGAAGTTTTTACTTCGGATCGAACCGGGTGAGCATTTTGAGGTTGTCAGTAAAACACTCACCCCATCCCAGCTGGCGACAGCCGTCCGCTACAACATTGAGTCGAACCACCCTCACAACTTCTTCCGGGTTTCCCGCGGCAGGGAGAAGAAGGCCAACGGGGCACACTCGATCACGGTCCATCGGCTCTCGTAACCCGGCAAGTCCAACCCGGCAAATCCAACCCAGCAAATAAATTTCACATCAACCCCTTGCGCCGGTCTCAGGCCCACCCTACACTGAGCGCAACCAACCCGGCCCCGCGGCGATCCACGGGCCACCCGACACGGTGATCCCCATGCCCATGAAAGCCACAATCCGGCGCGACGGCCCCGCCGTAGATCTCCTCATCCTGGCCAAGTGGCAGGCGCCCACCCTGGCCTTCTCTACCCTGAACGACTGCTTCGGGATGGACCGTGTCCGGGGTTTCTGCCTGGCTCACGGCATCCGGATCACTGAACCGAAGAGGGGGTGACCGGTGACCACGAAACAGGCCCGCATTGAATTGCTGGAAGGCGCGTTGGAAGAGGCGCAGTCGGGCCTCAAAGACGCCCAAACTCGGATTGAGGAACTGGAGCGCGAGTCTGAAGTGGCCGAAGACGAACAGAAGGCCGCCGATCAAAAGGTTGAAGAGGTTGAAAAATTCATCTTCAACCTCAAAGAACGCGCCCAGCGTTACCGTGAGTCCTTCATCTTTCCCGACATCGGCAGGGAAGCCGAGATTCAGGCCATCCTCGACCTCATCGAATCCGCGGGCTAGATCCCATGCGACCCATCAACCGAGCCCGCATACTCATCCAGTTGGCCGTGGCCGGCGCCATCATCGGCGCCTTGGCCTACCTTCTTCACCCCTTCGCGGAGTAGCCCCCATGTCCTCCGACACCCACGCCTACTCGATCATCGACTCCCACGGCCGGACCCACAGGTCGGCTAAATTCCACAACTTCAGGGAAGCGGCGAACGGCCTCGGCCTGTCCGACCACCTGGTTTCCCAGGGTTGGGCCGTCATCCAGACCGATGGCCAGCCCTCCACCATTTCCCCCGCCTGATTGAAAACCATGTCCAAAGCATCCAGAGTTCACCCAGCTCCATTCAGCGCCCTACCCCAGCGTCTGCAAAAATACATCAAGCGGACGCCGGCCGGCTGCTGGCTGTGGCAGGGCTACACCACCCCCAAGGGCGACCCCATCACGTCCTACTGCGGACTGCACAAGACGGCGCATCGGGTGGTCTACGAGATCTTGACTGACAGCCAGCTGGTTCCCAATGAGCCGCTGCTCCCAACCTGCGGCACGAAGCGCTGTCTCAATCCTGCGCATCAGGTGGTGGGGCCCCGGCGCAACACGACACCCAGCACCACGGCCGACTTCGGCCAGGCCGTCCACATTTGCAGCCTGTTCGGCGGCGAATGCGCGATGTCTCATCTGCTCCACGTCAACGAATCAACCTGCTACCGGTGGTCCTATCCAGCGCCCAAGGGCACGAATGGGATCATCCCCTCCCGGCACGTCGCCAAGATCAAGTCCATCGCCCGGCTCCATGGGGTTCTGCTATCCGACGATGACTGGGCTCCCCGCCCTAACCCCAAGCTGAAGGAGAAGTAACGTGGCCCATAACAATAACCGAGCCGCCAAGATGCGGGAGCGCGAAGACAAAGCTCTGCTCGACATCATTGAAGGCGGCACACTGAGCCACGCCGCTGCCCGGGCCGAGTTAAAGGCCCGGAGTAAGGAATTCATGGCCGCGGGTGTGGGTGCGAAGTTCTTGCAGAGTCACCAGGGGTGATCCAATGAGCTTCCCTGACTTCATCCTCGGCGTTGACCCCGGCCTCGGCGGGGGCTTCGGCCTCTACTGCGTAGGCCAACCCGCAGCGTCTCGTGTGTGGGGCACCCCAATCTTCAAAGGTGGAGTATCCGCCGGCGTGCTGCACACCCAGTTGGTGGACATGCGGAGTCAATTGAAGGGGCTCAACATCCACGCTGCGGTTGAAAACGTCCACTCCCGCCCCCGCCAAGCTGGCGCGTTCAATTTCGGCTTGTCCACAGGCATCATCCACGGCGTCCTGGCCGCCAATGGTATCCCCATGACCTTGATCGCTCCCAGCGTGTGGAAGGTCAAGATGGGGCTCCAGCGCAGCCCAGACGAACCCCAGGGCGCCACGAAGGACCGGGCCCGGGAACTTGCGGCCAAGCTGTTCCCCAACTTGGCAGATCAATTCAAACGGAAGAAGGACGACGGCCGAGCGGAAGCTCTGCTCCTGGCTGTCTACTACCACCACACACTCACAGGAGGGAAGTGATGGCCTACCTCATCGTTAACCGTGTGATCGGCATCGTGTTCCTGCTCGGGTTCGTCTTTTTCTGTTGTGCCGTGGCCGCCGTTCAGTGGTTCGACATCAAACAGGACTTCAGTGTGTGGAACCGTCGGCGCAAGCTGAAGAAGGCCGCGGTCCAGCAGACTCGGAAGGGGCTGCGTCGGTGAGCGCGTCTCTCCCCATCCTCCAGATTCTTAAGGCTACAGGCGAAGCCGTTTTGTGGATGACGATCGGCGGCTGGATTGTGGTTGCCATCGTCGCGTTCAATTTCTTCACTTTCGGCATCGCTCTCATCCTTCTAACCCTTGCGACTTTCGTTCGCACCCGGAGCCACTGATGAACCCAGAACAGAAGCTCTCCCTCCTGCGTGAGATCATGAACCTGTCCGAGTCCCGTGCCGCCAAGATCCAGGAAGCCAACGTCGCCTACCAGGTGGGCCTCCGGCAATCGCTGGACCGGCTGCTCGGCATGAACGGTGTGAAGCCTGACGCTATCGTCGAGTATCCGGTCGCCGTGACGACCGCGGCTTCGGAGTAAGCCATGACCGATCCTCGGATTGATGACCTTTACGCAGCCATCGGCTACGCCCCGTTGGGCGTGCGTGACGCAGCACACCGTTCGCTGGGTGATCTGCTCGGCGGGCTCGTAGAGCGTCCCCTGGAGGCTGTGGAGGCCCGTCAGCGGATGCTGCGCCAGCCCGTCGAGTTGAAGCTCCTCAGCCTCGAAGCTGAGCGTAAACGGCTGGAGGGTGCCTACAATGACGCGCTGGTGTTCTTTCGGGCTATCGCAGGCGAAGCGGCCAACGGCCACCAGACACACGAGCAGACTGCCCGTGAGTGGCTGATGAGGCACGGGGGTAAGGTTCGCCAAGCGTCTGCGGATCTTCCGAAATCAGACCCATCAACCTAGCGGCTGTGCCGCTTCTGCCCATCTGGAGGAACCATGCAATGTGATCAATGTGGTGGGACTGACCACGACATCCTTGACGACCAAATGTGTATCGAATCCCTGAAAGAACGGCTGGCGCAAGCCTACCTGCAGGATGCTGAAGACGGTGTGTGGATTCATCTCCATGCCGGGGGGCAATACCTCTCGATCAACCTGTCGAACGATCCGATGGCACGGAAGTTCTGCCTCGCCTATCACGAATCCCAACCCAAGTAGCACCTGTCCACACTCACCCCACTCGAAAGGTAAACCATGACTACCAAGCGCATCCCCATCGGAACCCACGTCACATGGAAAGCGCGGTATGCCACCGACCCCGTGAATGAGGGCATCGTCACCGCCCTTCCTGACCCGCGCCATCGCTTCCCCGTCTACATCGTAAAGGTGGACAAGACGCCCGCAGGAAATCCCCGCAAGCATCCCATCTCCATGCGCCCCTACGCCTGCCGCCTCGAAGCGCAGAACCCAGACGCACTGAAATAGCGCACCTGTCCACTCCCCGAACCTTCCGAGGTGCCCAATGCAGCAACCCCTAGAGTGCCCATCCTGCCACCGTCGTTCCCTTGTGACGGTCAAGCTACCCGAGAACGCCGCGCAGATGCGAACCGCAATCATCGGCTATCTGGGCGATAACCCTATGGGCATCGGTGGTGGAACACTCACCCAATCCCAGATCGTGTCCCTACTCGACGCCACCCTTCCCGAATAATGCCCAGAAAGGTGAACCATGGCTCTCCGATGGAAGAAGCAACCACGCGAAACCGGGCTCCGATCAGTCGGCGCTGGTCCTAGGTCCTCATACCTTTGGGATGGGGTTAAGGAATACGCCACCGTTTCCGCGTTGGGAGGTGGTTGGCGCGGTCCCCTGAGGGGCTGGTATTGGGTCTGCGGGACTGACGCCGTGGGCGAATACAGGAACACCTGTGGGGAACCCAAGCCAACAGAAGCGGAGGCGAAAGCTGAAGCGATGGCATGGATCAAAGCCCGACTTCCCAAGTAACGAATATGTCCAAAGGACTGAACCATGACCACCCGATACAAATTTGAACGAGGCACAGGGCTGGTGGACCTTGAAGGCAAGGTCATCCTCCAGCTTGTTCCCGTTAGCTGTTCCAAGAAGTTCCGCGACATGGCGGGGAAGGAACTGGCGAACAAGCTGAACGGCATCGAGCAGGGCAAGGAAGCCGCCGCGAGAGCCGAAGCGATGCGAACCGCGAACAAACCCATCCTACGCGCCCCATCCACCCGTCACCTGAAACTGTAGCTGTCCATCTGCACGACCCTCGGAGATCCCATGGAAATCCTTTACCGAATGGCTGATCGCCTCCTGTGGGAAGGCGGGGAAATGGTCATCGACCTGATGCAGTTCCGGGTTATGCGCCGAACCCCCAAGGGCGCTTGGATCAGCCGGAACCCGGTTGGCTTCGACTACCCGAGAGGTAAGGATCGTTTCGTCCTCGATGGTGAGGGCAAGCGATTCGCCTACCCGACCCAGGAACTTGCGCTGGAATCGTTCAAGGCTCGAAAGCGGAGCCAGATTGGACGACTCGAAACACAAATGACCATCGCCAAGGCTGCATTGAAAGCTGCCAGTGGGCGGGACTTCCAGCCCAACCGCGCCTTCTACGACGAAAGCCTGACCCCATTCACCTGCTACTAGCACCTGTCCATCTTCACCCCCGTCCGCAGCAAGTCACATCACACAGGTCTAGCCCCAGCATCCTCCATTTTCAATTGTGGACGATGAAACAAGATGAATGGTTGTGCCTGAACCTCATCAGCCGGGGGCAAGCGGCAGCAGGATCGCGGTTCTGCAAAGGTGGTGCGGGGGAGTTCTTTTCAACCCACGAACGGAGGGCCTTATGGCCAAGAGACAAAAATCAGTTCTTCAGGAAGCCGATGACTTGGTCAATGGTCCGAAGCACGATGCCTACGGGACCTGGGCCGACAACTGGAGCCGCGTGCGTGATATGGCCCACGCTTCCGGGCGCCCTGGGCTTGCTGATATCAGCTGCGAGGACTTGATGATCCTCATGATGTTGGTCAAGATCGCTCGGGAAACGTCGAGACCTCAGCGCGACAACCCGGTGGACGTCGCAGGCTACGCGCAGGGCCTCGAAGAACTGCGTGGCCTGTGACCGATCTTGAAACCCCGTTCCCATACCAGATGGAAGGCGCGGCCTTTCTCGCTCAGCGAACCTACGGTTTCATCGCAGATGAGATGGGCCTTGGAAAGACAGCCCAAGCCATCATCGCGTGTGACACTGTGGGTGCGTCGACCATTCTGGTCGTATGCCCCGCCAGCGTGAAGTGGAATTGGGAGCGGGAGTTTGAACGGTTCAGCCCCATGGGGCACCGGGTCACGATTATCGAAACCGCGAAAGACGCGATCCCGGCCGATGGCGTGGTCGTCATTTCATATGACATGGCTACCACTTTGGCCCACAAGTTGAGGTCCCGCCCCTGGGACGTGCTCATAACGGATGAGGCACACTACCTGAAAGATCGATCAGCCAAGCGCACCAAGGCGATATACGGCCGTGGAGCGAACTACCCAGGCATCGCGGCTAAAGCGGCGCATGTGTGGGCGCTCTCTGGAACGCCGGCGCCTAACCACGCCGACGAACTTTACACCCACGTTCGCGCTGCCGGCCTCACCAACGAATCGTATTGGGACTTCACGTTTCGATACTGCTCTGGGTTCGAGTCCGATTTCGGGTTCAAGATCATGGGCCATAAAAATGTCGATGAGTTGAAGGCGCTGCTCAAGAAGTTTATGCTTAGGAGAACCAACGTGGACGTGAAGAACGAGTTGCCGCCTCTGGACTTCCAGCAGATCTACGTTGAGCGTTCCAACGTCCGGCTGGATCCCTACTTCTACGAGCAGATCCAGGCTCGGCGCATCACGGAGAGCCAGTTCTTCGGTGAGTTGAAGGTGGCCGATACCACGCTCCGGTCTGCCTTGCAGTCGGTCTACCAGACCAAGACGCCCAATGAAAATAGGCTTACCATCCTGGAAGGGATGCAGGCATCAAGTGTGTCGCTCCGACGGTTCATCGGTCTGGCGAAGGTAGGCAATATTTGCGACATCATCAAGGACGAACTCAAGAACCACGCCTACGACAAGATCGTGCTGTTCGCGGTTCACCAGTCCGTCATTGAAGAGGCCCGCATTCTACTGGGTGATTTCAACCCAGTTACGCTCTATGGCAAGACGCCTGCCGATAAGCGCCAGAAGAACATCCAGAAGTTCATGACGAACAAATATTGCCGGGTGTTCATCGGCAACATCGAAGCCGCGGGAACAGGCATTGACGGCCTTCAAAAAGCCGCTTGCGAAGTTGCGTTTTTGGAGCAAGACTGGGTCCCCTCGCGGAATGCGCAGGCCATCATGCGCGTCCACCGCTACCTTCAAGAACGACCTGTCAGAGTGAGGATCTTCACCATGCGGAAGTCGTCGGATGAATTGGTTCAGGACACACTGATGCGCAAGTCGCGGGAACTGACCAAGATTTTCTAGCCCCATCACCGGCGTGGCCGTGCCTCGCCTTTCAGGAGAAACGCAACATGATCCGAATTGAGTTCGATCTCGAAGCCATCACCAAAGCTGGGGCCGAAGACCTGGTTCTCATGCTGAACCGAAAGTTCGGCATCGGCGCTACCGCCTCGGTGCGAGTAGCTTCCACCGAAACCCTGCGTCCGCTTGAGCCTTCGGCAGGACTCACGCCAGCGGCTGTCAATGAGGTTGGCGGCGAACTGCTCACCGGAGAGGCCCAGCCCGAGACCAAACGCCGTGGGCGCCCCAAGAAGGAATCCACTGCCGCCGAGCCCGCTCCGGAAAACCCTACGCCGGCCCCGAGTGGTGCTGCCGCCGATGCGGCGCCCTCACCCGAACTCCCGAGCCAACCTGCGCCTGCCGGTGAAGCAAAGGCTCTCACCATCGACGAACTCCGCGCCGGCCTCCAGAAGTTCACGGTCAAGCACGGCATGGTCAAGGGCAAGGAACTGCTCGACTCGTTTGGCTGCGCTCGGGTAACCGAGCTGGTTGAGAAGGGCGCCGAGGCCCACGCTCAGTTCATGGCCAAGTGCAATGCCTGAACTCCACGCGAAACTTTCCCCCTCAGCTGCTGAGCGCTGGTTCAGCTGCCCGGGTTCCGTCGTGCTGTCCGCGGGCATCCCTGAGACCAGCAGCCCTTATGCGGACGAAGGGACGAAGGCCCACGGGCTGGCGGAACTCATGCTCAAAGGCAAGCCGTGTGCTCAGGGCTACACCGCCGAGATGCGCGACAATGTCCGCGTCTACGTCGACCACGTCAAGACTTTGGCCGATGGTCCAGACGCCATCCTGCAAGTCGAGCAACAGGTCAAGGTTTCCGACGACTGTTGGGGCACGGCTGACGCCTTGGTCTGGAACCCGAAGCTCAAGACGCTGTTCGTCCGTGATCTGAAATACGGCGCCGGCGTCCCGGTGGAAGTGACGAATAACCTCCAGCTGAAGATCTACGCGCTCGCGTCCCTTCTGACTGCCGGTTACCCTGCCGAAACGATCGATGTCGGCGTCGTCCAGCCCCGAATCCCCCACGCCGACGGCACTGCACGGGCCAAGGAATACTTGGCCGTCGATCTGATTGACTTCCACGCCGATCTCCTGGACGCCATCAAGCGAGTGCGCCAGGCCGAAGCCAACGGAGATCTCTATCTGAAGTTCCGGTCCACGAAGCCTGATGCCGCCGCCGAATGGGAGGGCAAATACCTTCAGCCCACCGCCAAGGGCTGCCAGTGGTGCCTAGCGGCGCCGACCTGCCCCAAAGTCAAGAACCTAGCTCAGGAAACAGCGAAGCAGGTTTTCGCCGTGGCCACTGTGGACAACGGTGGGGTTCGCACCTACGATCCAGCAGAACTTGCCCGCACCCTGGACACGCTTCCCATCCTGGAAGGCTGGATCAAGAATGTCCGCGAGTTTGCCTACGCGGAAGCCGAGAAGGGCCATGCCATCCCCGACTACAAGCTGGTGGAGAAGCAGGCCCAACGAAAGTGGAAGCCTGACATCGCTGGGTTTCTTGCTGACGTGCTCGGGGTTGAGGCTTCGGCGCTTCAGAAAGAACCTGAAATGAAAGGCGTCACCGAGATTGAAAAGATGGCGCCTGGAAAAAATGAAAAAGAACGCGGGGCTTTCTTGGCGCCATACGTCACCAAGGAATCCTCTGGCCACACCCTGGTTCACGACTCGGACAAACGCCCAGCCGTGAGCCTTGATCCGAAATCCGCATTCGGAGAAACCTCCGAAACCGCCGGTGAGACGGATTCTCACTGAGTTCACTTCAATCTAAAGGAGTCGCCACCATGGCCGACAACATGCTCACCCCCATTTTCCGCGCCGGATTCATTTCGGTGTTCAAGCCTTCTAAACCGAACGGAAGCAACCAGGATCCGAAGTATTCGATCCGCGCCATGTTCCCCCCGACGACCAATCTCTCCGACCTGAAGAAGGCCGCAGAGCAGGCCGCCAAGGACAAGTGGGGCGCCAGCGTCCCCAAGGTTCTTCGCAGCCCGTTCCGCAAGAACGAGGACCTAGAGAACCCGGTCCCCGGTATCGGTGATGACTGGATCGTCATGACCTTCTCTGCCCCTGCCGACAAGCGGCCCGGACTGGTCGACGCCAAGCTCCAGGACATCATCGATGAGGTTGAGGTCTACTCGGGCGCTTGGTATCGCGCTCAGGTTCGGCCCTTCGCCTATGAGCAGCAGGGCAACAAGGGCGTCAGCTTCGGCCTCCAGAATGTCCAGAAGATCAAGGACGATGATCCGCTCGGCGCCGGCCGCACCCCCGCCAACAAGGCGTTCGATGCTGTCGAGACAGCTGGAACCGGTGACGCCGGCTCCCTGTTCGACTAAGACGACGACTCGACTTCGCTCCACTGGCCCGCTTCGGCGGGCCTTTGGGGTGAAGGAGGGTCCCATGGACAGTTTCGATAAAGTCGTTGAGAAGCGCTGTTGGGTTACGACAGATGGGAGGCATTTTGATACCGCCGATGAAGCGGGGGACCATCAGGAAGAGATAGACTTTGATGGTTGGTGCCAGGAGAACATCTGTGTCGGCGGCGAATGGTCCGCGCAGATGGTATCCCGCGCTATTTTAGGCACTTGGGTTGTGCGGCCACGATGACCAAACTCCACCTTGATTTTGAAACCTACAGCGAGGTTGACCTGAAGGCCCAGGGCCTCGACGTCTACGCTCGGCATCCAAGCACGGGCGTCCACTGTCTCGGCTACGCTTTTGACGATGAGCCAGCTCACATTGTCGGCGGCTCTGAGCCTAGTTTTGAGCGCATGACGGCATCCAGGCTGCGGGTCGAAGAGCACGTTCAAGCTGGCGGCCTCATCTACGCGCACAACGCCCCATTTGAATGGGCTATCTGGAACTTCGTCCTGGTTCCTCGATACGGCTGGCCCGAACTGAAGATCGAGCAGCTGCGCTGCACGATGGCGATGGCTTACGCGATGGGCCTGCCCGGTGCCCTCGAAGCCGCGGCTCCGGCTCTCAGCATCGCCCAGCGTAAGGACGGCGCGGGCAAGCGCATCATGCTCAAGTGGTGTCGTCCTAAACCCGATGGAAAGATGTGGAGGCCTGAAGACGATCCGGAACAATTCGCGGCGCTTTGTCGTTATTGCGCCCAGGACGTTGAGGTGGAGAGAGCGCTTCACCATCGGCTCATGGAACTCTCTACTTCTGAGCAAGGACTCTGGAACCTCGATCATCGGATCAATCAGCGCGGGGTCCAAGTTGATCTACATTCGATTGAGTCCGCGCTACGCCTGGTGGATGCTGAAAAAGAACGGCTCAATAAAGATATGCTTCAGGCCACTGGCGGCGTTGTCGGCTCCTGCACCGAGGTCCAACTGCTCGTGAAATGGATCCGCAGCCAAGGCGTGGACATGAAAGGCGTTGCCAAAGCCGAAGTCCTGGACACCCTGGACGGTGATCTGCCGACCAATGTGCGCACGGCCCTGGAACTGCGGAAGGAGGCTGCCAAGAGCAGCACGGCAAAACTTGCAGCCATGAAGGAACGGGCGTCAGTTGAAGGCAGGGTGCGAGGGATCCACCAATTCCACGGGGCGTCCACCGGCCGGTGGGCAGGGCGCGGGATCCAGGTTCAGAATTTTCCGAGGCCCCGTCCCGACACCAAGCCGAAAGATGTGATGGAAATCATAGCGCATCTGGATGACCGGGCATATGTGGACGCCTTCTATGGCCCCGTCATGGACGCGCTGGCCGACTCTCTCCGCGGGATGCTCATTGCCCCGCCTGGCAAGGAACTGATCGCGGCAGACTTCAGTGCTGTCGAGGCCCGGGTGCTCGCGTGGTTGGCAGGCGAGGAGTCCGTCCTCCAGATCTTCCGGACTCACGGCCGCATCTATGAGCACGCCGCGGCTGGCATCTACCGTTGTGGCATCCACGATGTCACGAAGGAACAGAGGCAGATTGGCAAGGTGGCCGTGCTGGCCCTCGGCTACGGCGGAGGCGTTGGCGCCTTCCAGTCCATGGCCAAGAACTACTTCATCAAGGTGCCCGATGCCCAGGCCAACGAGATCAAGCAAGCGTGGCGGCTAGCCCACCCCAAGATCGTGAGCTATTGGTATGACCTGGAGCGGGTGGCCATCGCCGCGCTTCAGGAAGGCGGGAAGCAAAGCGTCGGCCCGGTCGGACGCGAGGTCACCTTCCGGAAGTCCGGATCGTTCCTCTGGTGCAAGCTGCCCAGCGGCCGGGTGCTCTGCTACCCCTATCCCGAAATGCGAACGGTCACCACACCTTGGGGCGAAGAGAAAGACGCGCTCACCTACATGACCGTGGTGTCCAATCCCAAAGCCAAGATCGTCGAGGATCCCAACTCGAATGGAACCTGGAAGCGTATCAGCACCTACGGTGGAAGCCTCGCGGAAAACGTGACGCAAGCTGTGGCACGGGATCTGTTGGCCGAGGCCATGAAGCGGCTGGAAGCTGCGGGATTCCCGATCGTGATGCACGTTCACGATGAAGCGGTCGTCGAGGTTGACGAAGACGCCGATGAGGGCACACTGAAGCACGTCGAGGGAATCGTGGCTGAGGTTCCATCCTGGGCAATTGGACTGCCGCTGGCCGCTGAAGGCTGGCGCGGAAAGAGGTATCGGAAATGACCCCACTCGATCAAGCCCTCACCCTCGCTTCCCGTGGATTTCACGTATTCCCGCTCATCCACAACTCAAAACTCCCCGCCATTAAGGATTACCCGACCCGTGCCACGCGGGACGCAGAGCAGATCCGAAAGTGGTGGTCGGGCCAGTCTCGCAACATCGGGATCAGCACCTCACGCTTCGGGGATGACGAAGCGCTCATCGTCGTAGACGTGGACATCAAGGAGGGCAAGCGTGGAGACGAAACGCTTCTCAGTTTGGAACTCGCCGGGTCCGACTTCCCAATCACGCTCGAGCATGAGACAGCTTCAGGAGGGCGCCACCTCATATACACGCACGGGGAAGCCTGTCGGCAAGGCGTGGACGTGCTCGGTTCCGGCCTCGATATCCGCAGCCGAGGAGGCTACATCGTCGCTCCAGGCAGCCTCATTGACGGCAAGGGCTACCAACAGATCAACGGCCACTCACGACTGGCACACGCGCCTGCTTGGCTGGTTGATCGTCTGGGGGTGGATCAGCATGACCGTGGGGCTGGCAGCCGCAGCCTGGACGGCATCAATCCTGATCGGGCGTTTGATCGCGCATCTGCTTGGCTGAGCACTGAGGCGCCGTTCGCCATCCAATCTCAGGGCGGCGACCTCACCACCTACAAGGTGGCAGCCAGGGTGAAAGACTTCGGCTGTGACGTCGACCAGGCCCTCGCGCTCATGGCCTGGGGGTGGAACGATCGCTGCGAACCCCCTTGGGAACTCGATGACCTCGAAGCCAAGGTCCGGCACGCCTATAAGTATGGCCGTGAGCCCCAAGGCGCCGCCGCTCCTGAGGCAATTTTTGCCCAAGATCTCCCACCCGAGTCACCACATACGGTGGAAAAGGGCCATCCCTTTGAGGAGATCAATCGCCAGTTCGCGTTCATCAAGGCCGGCGCTTTCGTCCTCCAGGAAACCACGAATGAGGAGGGGGAGTTCTGCACGGAACGGATCCCCGTGGCCGACTTCCACGCCTGGCATGCCAACCAACCCTGGGCCGTTGGCAAGGAGAAGCCCCGGCCTATCTCCATGGCGTGGATGGAGTGGAAGAACCGACGCCAATACGACGGCATCGTCTTCGCGCCTGAGCAGAAGGTTGAGAGCCGATGGTATAACCAATGGCGCGGGTTCACCGTGCGGCCCAAGGCGGGAGTTCACCCGGCCGTCGAAGCATTCAAGGAGCACGCGCTTCAGAACGTCTGCGGCGGCGACTCCAAGCTGTTCAACTGGCTCATGGGCTACTTCGCCCACATGATCCAGCGCCCGTGGGAGAAACCTCTGGTGGCCTTGGTATTCAAGGGCGCCAAGGGGACGGGCAAAAACGCGCTCATCGACCGGGTGGGCGCTCTGCTCGGCATCCACTATGTCACTGCGGACAACGACCGCTACTTGCTCGGTAACTTCAACTCTCACCTGGAGGCGAACCTTTGCTTCGTGCTGGATGAAGCCGCCTGGGCTGGCGATAAGCGGGCCGAAGGCCGGCTCAAGGGGCTCATCACGGGGTCGAAGCATCTCATCGAGCACAAGGGCAAGGAACCGCGGGTCCGAAAGAACCTGTCTCGCATCGTCATCATCGGCAATGAGGAATGGATCGTCCCCGCCACGGTGGACGAACGCCGCTTTGCCGTCTTCAGTCTCGGGGACGGCAGGCGCCAAGACAGGAAGTTCTTCATCGACATGCGGGAAGGCATGGAACAGGGGGGCTACGCCCAGTTGCTCGGCTACTTTCAGAGCTTCGACCTGTCCACCGTAGACGTGAACGAAGCGCCCAATACGGCAGCGCTCATTGAGCAGAAGCACGCCGGCCTGGACCTGGCCCAGCAATGGTGGCTGGACTGCATCCACTCAGGCCAGATCCAAGGCGGCGACTGGGCAGGCGAATGGCCTGAGATCTCCCATACGCCCCGCCTGCGGGAGGCATTCGCTAGATGGGCCAAGACGCGCAACATCCGAAGCCGCTTGCCTGAGGACATCGCCTTCGGCCGGATCCTGAAGCAGGTCGCGCCGTCGTTTAAGCGGAAGAAAGTCAGGCCAGAAAAAGCCGGGGACACCAGCTACGGATATTGGAACCCCGGTTTGGAAAAGCTGCGTGCCGACTGGGAACGCTACATTGGCGGCCACGTCGATTGGCCGATGGACGACTAGCGGCCACGCCGTTGGTTCAGCAGCATCGCGTCCATCTTCTTATTCTGCTCGTTGAGGACCGCCAGGATTTGATCCTGGCGGCGATTGGACTCGAAGTCTTGGGCCTTGTTCTGATCCCGCAGATCGATAATGTCGGCGCTGTTCTTCTGGATGTCGGAGGTGTTTTTCGTCACCCGGTCGTTCTGCCCCATAGCCCACCAAATGCTGCCCGCCAGCATCGTCAGCAACATGAGAATGGTGTCGAGATTGATACCTCGATTGAAATGCAGCTTCCGGCGTTCTGCCTCTGGCAGCGTGAGCATCCCCGTTTCATCGTCGTAGATGGTTTTATGTTGGGCGCTCACCGTGCCTCCCTTGGCTTGATTCATGTTAGGCCATCCTCTTTGTGGGCGCAAAGCGCAGGCTGAACGGTGGTGAAAAGGGGGCTGAACGGTTACTTGGCGGCAACACCCTTGGTCTTCTCATAGGTGCGCAGGGCGCCCATGCCGAGAAGGCCCATGAGTAGAGGAAGCATCTGCGTCAGATCCGCAGGAGTCACGTCGATGACGTGATGGAATGCCGCTGCGCCAAACTTGGCAATGGGCAGCCCCACCCAATTCCACGCGCAAGCCGAGCCGCATACCCAACCCACGAAGGGGCGCCAGCCTGCCACAAACAGCGTGGGGTTGGCTGCTTCCACTTTGTTGATGTCGAGCTGCCCCTGGTTCATGGAGATCTGGCCCTGCAAAAGCGCAAGGGCCTGAGCCATCTGGTCTTTTTCTGCCTGCGTCTTGTCAGGCCAGATCTTGTTGATGATGCCGGAAGCGAGATCCGCTACCGAGCCGATGCCGGTGATGTCCATCAGTTATCCTCCGCTGCGTAAAGAAGATCCTTGGCGATGCGACGCGCCCAGCCCTTGCCGAACGAGTCCCAGGTAGAGAGTGAAGTCATGAAGATGAGCCGCTGCGCTGCGAAGCGCATCAGCA